>Ga0326511_10000167_pt1 | contig 53143 bp, 72 predicted proteins | sample 0_2496_0518_D_FD_203701 | JGI IMG/M metagenome (GOLD analysis project Ga0326511, IMG submission 203701) | Bovine rumen microbial communities from UC Davis, California, United States - 0_2496_0518 | ecosystem: Host-associated > Mammals > Digestive system > Stomach > Rumen | place: USA... | reverse complement strand
ATTGACGGCGTGTACTACATGCACTTGGAGCAGCGCGAGCAATATGTATCTGCAACTAGCAACCGCTGGTTCTCACACGCTGTTCCGCTTGACCCGAAGCCGACATTCGGTGATAACAGCTATGATGTGATTACAGAAACGGAAATAGAAACCTAGAAAAGGAGAAGAACTATGAAAGATATAATTATAGATATTATACCTATTGTTCTCGCAACAGTAGGAACTTTTTTGATTGGCTTGATAAAAGCAAAATATAGTCAGTATGTTAATACCGACACGAAGAAAGAGATAGCTATGCTTACTGTTCGATATGTTGAACAGGTCTTTAAAACACTGCATGGCACAGAGAAACTGGATAAGGCAAAGTCGGCATTTGTGAAGATGCTGAATGATAAGGGCATCAAGGTGACAGACGATGAAGTAACTATGCTAATCGAGGCAGCGGTGCATCAGATGAACGAGAGTGGTGCGAACGTAAATGATATTATAAAGTAACGATAGGAGTTGGCATCATTATGGAGGAAAAATATCTGGAAATCCTAACACAGACAGCAGAGCGTTCAAAGTCAAACACACACCAGATTGACGAAATCAAAAGCGATATAAAAGAGATAAGAGAAGAAAGTAAGGCGTTAAATCAATTAGCTACAAGTGTTGAACTTATAGCTAAAGACATGACAACTTTTAAAGATGATGTATCTTCATTTAAGGCTGACGTAGCCGAGATAAAGGTAGCACAGTCTGAAATGAAAGACGAAATTGCGGACGTTAAGAATGAAACGATACGCAAGAAAGCGAACTGGTTTGATGGTGTAGGCAAGTTTATTATTACCACGATTGGTACTGGTATACTTGCTTTTTTGTTGGGCAATTTGTTCCCGACTATTTTTGGAAAATAAAGTTTTAATATATTATACATTGCATTGGAGGTGACAAGTTTTGGATATAATCACTTATGCTATGTCACGAAACTTTACTAAAAAGTCTTTAATTGGATTAGGCGCTATAATTGGTAGCCCATGTACCATAGAGAGTATTGTTCATCAAGATGGAGTTAATAAAGTTACGTTCAAATGGACAGGCACAGATGGTACTGTTGAAAGACGAACTATGGAAGTGTACGATGGTACGCCTATTTATGTATGGGAAGCTGGCAATACATACCAATACGGCGACCTTGTAATTTACGAAAGTGCATTTTACAGATGTATTGTTGCGAATAGCGACTCTACATTTGACGATACAAAATGGAATGAGATAGGTTCGCCCGATGGTAACTATGATATTGTAAGGAATAAAGATTATTTACCTACGCGCTTCACAGCGGCAGACCGAAAAATGTACTTTGCTTACGAGGAAAACTGTTTCTACTTCTGGAATGGTGCTACATGGGAACAGAAGTTTAAAGTAGATGACGAAATCAATGACACTTCAACCAATCCTGTACAGAACAAAGTAATCTATGATGCACTTGATAAAAAGCAGGACAAGCTGACTGCTGGACTTGGCGTGACGATTGAATACAACAGCGAAACGCATCTGACTACAATTGATGTAAATAACATATCAGCCGAAGAACTGGAAGATATGTGGAATAACTAATAATTAGAGGAGGTTTTATTATGCCTACAACTTTGAAATACATGAACCAGCTCAGAACACAAGAGCTGATAACCGAGATAAAGCGTAGACTTGCAAAGAAGCAGGACATAATGCAGTTTATGGTCATGCCTACCATTACTTCTGAAATGGTGGGTGACGTATATCAGTACATTGGCGATACAACTGCGACTTATAAGAATGGCGATTTCTACAGAGTTGTTCTTAACCCTGATACGCTTGACCCTGAGTACAAGCAGATTACTTACAACAAAGACGAGATTGACGAACTGATTGATGCGGCTGGTCATTTTATGGTGGTTGAGGAACTGCCCACTACCGACATAAAGACCAACGTTATATATCTTGTACCGAAGAAGAAAACACTTGATGGTTATGTAGATAGTACAGACGATTCTTTCTACTTCCCCACTGGTGACGAAACAACTCCCGCATTCCAGAAGTATGATGTCAATGGTAATTTCGTTGAAAATATAACTGGTACAGATGCAGAAACAGTTCAGGCGAACATTGACGATGGTACATTTACTGCTGAGACAAAGACCTGTAAGGTAGGTCAGGTCAATAATGTCAAGGACGAATATATAAATCTTGATGGTACTGTAGCGGGTTGGGAAAAGATTGGCGATACCGAGATAGACCTGAGTGGCTATGTAAAGCACGAGGAACTTGTGGCGATAACTGCCGAGGAACTTGAAGATATGTGGAGAACTACAGGTATACTTAATCTGTCTACCGATACAGTTACGGTTGCAGCTGAGGAAACTGCTGATGTTGACGTTACAAGCACAGGCGCTATTGTACTGCTTGTGGGCGATACAGATGTTGCAACTGCGGCTTATGCAAATGGTAAGATTACCATTACTGGTGTAGCTACTGGTGCGACCGAGGTTACTGTAATCAGTTCTGCAACTGAGGACTATAAAGCTGTAACAGCTACAATTGCTGTAGCAGTGTCTTGATAATAATGTTAGACAGGCGGTAGTGATATACTATCGCCTTGTTCTATAAAGGAGGCTAGACAATGGAATATAAATATATAAATGAAGCCCGCACGCAAGAACTCATTGATGAAATCAAAAGGCGTTTAAATGTTAGGCTTGCTATTACAGATGTTATGCCTGAAAGTGCCGAAGATGGTGCTATGAGATTGTATTCGGGTGAGACAGATGCGGCTTATGTACAGAGCCATATCTACAGATATAATGAAGTCGAAGCAAAGTGGGAAGATGTAACCAGTGACAATGATAAGTACCCGATTGCGTGGGACGTTGAATTGACTCAGGCTGAATATGACGAACTTCCTGATGACAAGATTTCGGACGATAAGAATTATTATGTCACCGATGGCGAAATTGAAGATACGGTAATTTATGCGTTTCACATCAATCCAGACGAATCAAATTCCGATTCGTGTATAACATATCTTAATGATGCTATTGGCATGACTCCTGCTAGAATGGGGCGTACTTCATTCGACTATGGCACATGGGAAGATGCGTTTTTTATGCCGCGCCCTTGCATGCTAAAAAATGATTGTACTGTAGCCTACTACTTAGACCCCAACGACTATTCTAAACGAGAGAATGGTTTTCCATCTGATATAGATAGCACATCATTTCAAGGTAATGCCATGATGGAATGGGGACTTATTTGGTTTAAATTTGAGGCTGGTGTCGCGGCGGGTGAGGGTACGATTTATATAGCGAACAAACAAGTAGATGAAACATATGATTGTCCTTGCAATCGTGATGCTAATGGTGATATTATCCCGCACTTTTATACGTCAATCTACAATGGCACTGGCACTGACAAGTTGCGTTCGTTGTCTGGTGTGCAGTTGACAAGTGAAAACGGTAGTGGCAACACAACTGGACAAGAAGAAATTGATAGGGCAATTGCCAATAATACAACTACAGATATTGAGTGGTATACTGACGTACAGTGTGACAGAATGCTTATCAATGCTCTGCATATGCTAGTTTCGCGTTCGACTAACTGCCAAACTTCTTTCGGCATAGGGTTAGCCCATGAATTTGCACAACACGAAATAGCGCAAGAGATTAAAGAGTCTTACGTAACAGGTGAATTGAACGATAAAGGTTTGTTTTACGGTGATACTCAGAATCTCGACCGCCCTGTTAAATCATTCGGAATGGAAAATTGGTGGGGCTGTGTGTGGCGTAGAACAGCGGGGCTTGTTGCATTGACAGATTCGTATGTCTACAAGATGACTCAGCCTTATAATAGCGCGGGCGATGGATATACTGTTTTATCTGTAGGTAATCCTATTGGTGGTATTTTATCTAAATGTGCGTTTGGCGATTGGGGGTATTTCCCAATTGAAACAAATGGTTCGACTTACTCATACTATGCCGATTGTTTCCATCGTGGTGCTGGTTATGCAGCTTATGGTGATTGCACCGCAAGCGAATTAAATGTCGGTATGTCCGCGCTGACAATGCAAGGTTTGTTTACCGATTCTTCATGGTCGGTGTCAACCACATTGTCTTGTAAGCCGATGGCTTATCGTTTTGAATGATTGGAGGTTAGATTTATGTGGTATAAATCAAGAAGTGCTATAGAGCCTAGTGTGATAGACAATGCAAGTTCGCAGAAATATGTCTACATTAGGCGAAATATCCAAAAGGTAGAGATACAAGATGTTTTGTCGGGGGCTACAGAAATATTTTATTCTTATGAAGAACAAAAAATTCCAAAAGAAGTTTATGAAGTTTTTGCACAAGAAAAAAATAACAGTAGTCGATTAGATGACATTGAAGAAACAATAGTTGAGATGCTGGGTGGTGAAATATAATGTTATCGCAAGCAAAGTTAAATATTTTTGTTAGAGTTGTAAGGCGTAAAATGGAAAATGGTGAGGAACTTGAAAACATCCTCGCTTGTTATATTGCGCTTACAGAAGAAGAAAAAGACCAAATCAGAGAGGCGGTGAATAGCTGATGCCAAAAATTATACATAACGGTGTTGAGTATGGTGGCGGCGGGTATTCTAAGAGACAGATAGATGAAAAGCTCAAATTAAAGTTGAGCAAATCTTCGATTGACACCGTACTATCCGATGATAGTATTAATCCTGTACAGAACAAGGTTGTAACAAAAGCGCTTAATGACAAAATATCACAAGTTAAAATTATGCCTACGAGTGCCACTGATGGTGTGGCAGTACTTTTCACTGGTACTACTACTGCTGATTATAAACAGGGACATGTATATCAGTATAGCGAGACTGATGCTGTGTGGATAGATATTACTGATGCTGTTATTGAGAACGTTGATAGTTTGCCTGAAAAAAATATAAAAGATATATTCTATAGAATCGGCGGCGGCGAATGGGTGACAAAAATTGTTGCTCTTAGTCCAGACCCAGACGATACTATTGAACAGCTTGAAGCCATTGGCTTTACCGTGTTGAAAGACCATTATCAAGAATCCACAAATACAAGAGATGTTTCGTTCAAAGGCGACAATAATCATTTTGGATATGTTTCTCATTCATACCTATATCGCATTGGGATAATCAATGCAACATGGAGCTTGTCATCTGGCAGATATATGATTGAGGGTACAGGCAATGATGGACATGTATCTATCGTTGTTCTAGGCTCAGAACGCAAAGAAGATGCCAATTTTAGAGTGCTGGCTCAGAACGAACTTTGGGCGGGCGACAGTGAAACACAAACTATAAGGCGTGTAGCATGGGATGATGAAGTGACTATCCAGTACGAAATCATGCCCACCCCTAGTGAAAACGAGTTAGGCAAAATCGTTCAGTATGTAGGCGAAACAACAGGTAGCTATATAAAAGGTTTCTTTTATCGTTGTGTAGAAGTTCCCAATACAGACCCTACGGAATACGAATGGGTAAATCAGGAAGTACAGAAAAGCAGCGAGGGTGAAGCTAAAGTTAACGCTACTGCTGTAACATCTCTTTCGGGACTTGCAGATGGTTTCTATCTGCTTATTGATTCTACTGCTACACCGATTTATCAGTTAAAGGAAATAGCCAATGGTACGGCTACTGACAGTGACAAGGAAGTTGATACCTGTCTGATTGATTATGTATTATACAACGATAACAAGACTGTATTAGATACGCTTGATATTGTATGGGTGGTTACAGGAACTCCCGACATTTCTGACTATAAGACAGAATTTGAAACCGCTAAATCGGGTATTAGAAGCAACGCAGACTACACCCTTGAATGGGACTCAGACGTTCTTTCTGTTGGTGATTTTGCCAACCTTAAATCACAGTGGAATGATTTTGCTGTTTTTATGCACAACAATAAAGGCAGACTGGCAATGATAACAATTGACCAGTATAATTTCGGATTCTCTGATGATGATACAGGTGGGTCAAGTCCGACCTTAATCTGTATCATACCCGATAGTGTTTCTATCAGCGAAGATTATAGTATAAGGATTCCATACGGTGCAGCTGCATCTACACACTGCGATGGTTATGGTTTCGGTTTTATTGACATAAACTGGCGATTAAACATTTCGTTAGGTAAGTGTGATTTTGCGGGAATCAACACAATCTTATTTAAGGGTACAAATAGTATGTCTACTGGCTATGCTTACAACGGTTCAAACGCATCGTCTGTGTATATTAACGAAGCAGAGTATTCAATGAATGATGCTACCGAGAGAGCTGCTGCTTACAATCTGTACCATCAGGGTATAACAATTATAGTTAAACTTCTGTAAGAGAGGTGATAATATGGGAAATAAAATAGTTTATAAAGGTTATAATGTAGGCGAAACCACACAGGTTTCTATCATGCCTACCGCAACCGCTGATAATTCGGGAGCGATAGTTCAGTATGTAGGTGCTACAAACGCAAATTATATCAACGGTTATTTTTACAAGTGTGTATCTGATGGCGGGGTAACTCCCGCCTATTCTTGGGAGAAAATACAGGTGTCCGATGGTGGCGATACTATTCAGGTTGAAACACTTCCTACTGCGGGCGCAAGTGAGGTAGGCAATATTTATCAGTATATCGGCGCTACAACTACTACACTTACTAATGGTTACTTCTATGAATGCGTTGAAGATAGTGGTTCTTATAATTGGGTTGAGAAAGAGGTTCAGAAGAACGAGGACGTTCCTCATTGGTCTGGTACGAGAGCTGAATATGAAGCGATTAAGGACACGTTGGAAATAGGCACAGTTGTCAATATCACCGATGATTATGATGATGGGCTTGAAATAGTAGATGTAATTGAAAGTGGAAATATGAATGCGGTCACAAGCAATGCGGTGGCTAAGATAACAAATCATGGTCTTAGCACATTAACTTGGAACACTACCTATGTTGACCTCGGAACGTGGGCTACGGGGGGTGTCTTAGAAAAATGTGGCATTGTTCAATTTACTAAGATTTTTACAGTTAAAGCGGGCATACCCGCTGGCACAATTATTTGTAGTGGACTGCCAAGACCCGCTATGGCTGTGGAAATACCTGTAGCTTGGGATAATGATACGGCAAGGGGTGGTTTCTTTTTTAACACGAATGGCGACATTTCTGTATGGGCTGATGTTACCACTGATACAAACTGTCGAATCAATCTTGTGTATATTAAAGCATAATAAAAGGGAGGCGATTGATAATGAGCGTTAATATAAAACAGTCAAATGGTAGTCTGAAAAAGATAGCAGGAAACACTATCCTTCTTGATGCTACTGCCTCTGAGATAAGAGAAGGTACATGGACTAATACAGAAGTTGACACAGCAACAGGTGATACTCGCATAGAAGCCAATGTCACTTTTGAGGTACCAATGCCAGATACCGACTATATGGTAGTTTTTGATAAGCCTGTTACTGGTCATGGAGAAAGTTATAACTATGTAAATGTAAGCACAAAATCAACAACTGGTTTTACTTTTTATGTAATGTACACTGGCAATCTTTCACATGCCCCGTTAGGATTACAGATTCATTGGTATGCTGTTCGTCTTGTAAAATTAGACGGCTATACGGCACTCCAAAATAAAGTCAATAACCCCGACTCTACTCCTACCGAGGACTCTACTAACCTTGTAACAAGCGGTGGAGTTTACGATGCAATTAAGAATGCAAGTTCTGTATTCATTGGAACTTCCGCTGAGTGGGAAAGTGAGACTTCCAAGACCGACTATCAGGTTGCTATTCTCACAGACAAGCCTAACGTTAATGCGGTTGATAGTACAACTGGTGATATAGAAGTTGTTGCGAATAAGCATTTGGTATTTAAGGGAACGTTAGAAGAGTGGGAAGCTCTTACTACCGCAGAGAAGAAAACCTATGATGAAGCATTGATTACGAATGATATGGACACAGGAGAGGTTGTAAATGGAGTAACCGATGGAGATATGAGAGCGGTTACAAGTAATGCGGTTTATGATGCGATTACTGACCTTACGCCTGTTGATGCAGTTACAAATGGAAATATGAAACCTGTTACGAGTAATGCGGTTGCTGATAGTATGCCAGAATACTATAATAAACAGCTTACTGTTACTGCTTATGAAGCAGCACAATTATCTGTAACTTCGGCATACTTACGTGGACAAAAGGTCGTATGTAAAGACGGAAAAACACGTATTTTTGGTAAAATTATTCTTAGTGGTGTCGGAAATCCGAATGGTGAGATAAACAGACACCCATGTAAGCTGACAGGTTTTCCTGGTCTTGTTACTTTATTGGAAGGACGTTTACCTTGCCTTATTTGGTCAGGTTGGACTGGTTTTTATAGTATGGATAATCTTGCTACTGGTGTTTTTGCACCTATTATTGCAGGCGGTGGCAGTACTACAGCAGAAGAAGCCTGTTTCACACCAGTAGATGTAGTAGTTGAAGTAACAGAGTAAAGAGGTGAAATAAATGAGTGTAAATTATATAGATAAATCAACTGGCAACTTAATTCGAGTTGCTGGACAGAGCAAAGCTGAATACGGTGCGAGTACGGTGAGGTCTGGCTATCTGAATGCTGAAAACTTGAAAGAACAGTTTTCTGGTGTTACGGTCTTGGACTTAGAACACCAAAGTGTGCAGTATGCTATAACATTTAGCACGCCAATGCCCGACAATGATTATATCGTTATTTGTGATGTTCATAACACAAGTTTACAAGTTGAGGTAGCAGGTGCGGATAAAACAAAAAACGGTTTTATCGTTACAGTTCGTAATTTAGTGGCAACTATGCGTGCAGACAGAGGGGAAACGACAGACAGCTTTACTTTCGACCTCATTGATAATTATTTTAACTACACCGCTTTCAAGCTCTACACAGATACAGAGTATAATAATCTGCTTGATTTACCTGATAGGGTTGAAACACTGGAAACAACTACAAGCGGAAATATATCGGGTGCAACAACAAATTCGGGAACTATAACTAGTGCTATATATGCAAGGTCGGGTAACGTTGTTCAACTTAGATTAACATTAACGGGCGCATCTCTTACAACGCACGGCAATACCACCTTAACCATAACTATGCCGTCTACTGTACCCGTACCCGTTATGACGGTTGACGGAGTGGCTAATATATGGAATGGTTCTGTCGATGAAGTCGGACACGTCAGAATAAGCGGCGGGAGCAGAAATGTCGTTATCTATTCAAGTAATGACAGTGGGGCTGATGCAGATATAACTGGTGCGGAAGTGTGGGCAACTGTTACTTACATTACACAGTGATATAGTGTGTATCAAAATAATACCTTTAAAGCAAGATTTAAGAGAGCCATCTTCGGGTGGCTCTTTTATACCATTTAATAAAAGTAAAATTTTATTAACAAATTATATCTCAAAAACGCTAGAGCCACACTAAGTTTCGATTTTAGTATACTAAAGTGTGGAGCAAAAATATTTTATTGTAGTGTGGAGTCGTCAGAAATGGCGGCTCTTTCACTATATTAGTTTATATAGACTAACCATTAACTAGAATAAGAATAAAGGGAGGATTAAAAATATGAGCGAGGAAAAGAAAAGACAGATAATCAAGGCATTCTCTTACTCTGTACCTATCGAGGTCATAGCTGAGAATACAGGGCTGACCAAAGACGAAGTGGTTCAGTTTGCCGAGGATTACAAAGAGGCTATCGTAGCTGAGATGGAGTTCAATCAGAAAAAGGTAGGTGGATAAGATATGGCATTTAAAGGTGTGGATTTTTCGCAGTGGAATGGTAACGTGGATTTTTCAGCAGTCAAAAATTCAGGTGTAGATTTTGCTATCATACGTTCTAGCTATGGTAACGTGGCGGCTTATCCCGACCAAAAGGACTGGCAGTTTGAGAGCAATGTAAAGAAAGCAAAACAGACTGGTCTGCCATTCGGCATCTATCATTACTCTTACCTTAGAGATATTGAAAGTGCAAAGGCAGAAGCGAGAGGTTTTGTTGCGCTGCTTGATATGATACAGCCTATACCTTATGTTGTGGCTCTTGATGTTGAGGAACAGTGTCAGCTTAATATGTCTAGCGCAAACCTTGAAGCGGCTACGAAAGCGTTTATTGATATAGTTGAGGGTGCGGGTTATTTCTGCGCTCTGTATAGCTATGAAAGTTTCTTGCAGAAATATTCGGCTGATTTCAGAAAGCGTTATGCGATATGGTGCGCTAATACTGCTGGAAAGCCTAGTATAGATTATGGTATTCATCAGTACAGCTTCACTGGCAGAGTCGATGGCGCAAGCGGTGATGTGGACATGAACACGACCGATATTGATTATGTTAAGATAATCAGAGATGGCGGTTTGAATGGTTATCCTAAGACCAATACCAATACCAATAGCAAGACAAATGATACTGAGGTAAAGGCTAATACGATTACTCCTTTCGACAAGTATTTCGCTGAGAGGATTGGTGTGGGCATAGACTATGACGGCAACGGCGTATACTGTTTCGACCTCGCTAATGACTATTCGATTAATCTGATAGGTGGCAAACAGTTTTTGGGCGATGGTGCTTATGAGATTTATACCAATTTTGATAATCAGCCTGGCAAGGAACTGTATGAGCGCATACCTAATACTCCTGAGTTCGTACCTATCAAGGGTGACATTATGGTTTGGGGGCAAGGTATAGGTCAGTGGGGTCACGTTGCTATATGCACTGGCGCGGGCGACACTACATGGTTTGAGAGCTACGAACAGAACTGGACTGGAAACAATGACCCTGTTGCGCTGATTAAGCATAATTATAATCATGTTCTTGGTATACTCAGACCAAAAGACCAGACAAAAATTTGGGGTAAGAGTGATGAAGCTACTAAACCTACTGGTACAGAAATTGATGTAACTATACATATCAAAGGCGATATAAACGGCGATGGTAAGGTGAATGTAAGCGATGTGTCTATGCTGGCGGCACATGTGAAGGGTGAAAAGAAGATTAAGTAAGGGGTGATTGTATGGCACTGTCAAATTTCCATATTAAGAATGGTAATATTTTTGAAAATGGTAAAGCAGTAGAAATGAAAATTTTAAATGGTACTGAAATAAAGATACAAGCAAAAGGTTCAGGAACTTATAAAGTAATTGGAACATTGTGGGATGGTACACCTAAGACTTTACCGTTAGTTGATATGTCTACGTTTGACATTGTAGATAGTGCAGAAAATGATACGGTCTATTGTACCGATGTTGCTTCTTTAACAACGGTTACAGTTGAAGAAGTTAGTGCTGGTATAGAAAGTATATATATTGATATTTATGTCAGATAAATTTATATGATTGCGATATAGATATAGGGAGAGATAATTATTATCTCTCCCATTTTTTTACTATAATTTATAAATTCATATAACAGCAATTAGTTATGTTGTCAAGTATAAGCTCTTTTAATAATTCATGATTCTTTTCAGTGGGGTGGAGCTTACTTCTGCCACAAGGATATTTGAATACAGTATTTTTACAATGAGCATTAAATGTGCCACCACGCTTTTTAAACCATACGGCATTCTCAATACCTGATAGATATATGTATTGACCATTCATTGGACTGCTGTTCGTTTTCTCCCATATTAACTGTCTAACAGTTCCCAAATGTTTAGCTTGCTTCTCAGCAAAGTATTTATGGATAGGGCTTAATTGTTCTTTTCCACAGAAAATAATTATTGTACTTTCAGTAATTCGATATACTTCATTAAGAAATTCATTAAGGTCGAACTGCATTACATCGGCTGTACCTTTATCTAATTTTCTAAGTCCGTTACTATCTCTGTTTACTTCGTTATATGGAATGTCAGTTAGCGTAAGGTTAATACAATTGTCAGGCATCTTACTCATTACATCCATGCAATCATTATTAAAGAGTTTATGTACTCTCTCTCTCTCTCTCTCTGAATTAACCATCTTTATACTACCTCTCTTACTTCTTTAACTACTTCTATTTACTTGTCGCTTACTTATTGTTGATGTTACAACAGAACAAATATAAACTGGTAAACGCATTGGTATAGTGACCATCTGAATTGTCAATCTTTGTATCGTAATCTACATTTCTAAATTCAACCGCATCATGTTCAATACGTTCAAGGGCAAATCCTACAGGGTCAGGATTATTGTCTGCTCTTTTAATAATACGCTCATAACGCTGTCTCAGTGGACAGGTTATGTAAGCTACATACATCGGTCTTTGACCTTTGTAGTTTTCTTTAAAATACTTAATACCACTATTATCTACGACATATAGACTATATTCTTCATTATCGAACATATCCTGAGTAACACAATATCTAGCATTAGTTGTTTCTGCATAAGCAATAATGTTAGTTAACTTATCAAATTCTTCATCGGTAATGAATGTATGCCCTTTTTCATCGGGCGTTCTGGGCGGTCTTGTAGTATAGCTCGGTATAGACTTGAAACCATATACTTTTTCAAGTTCTTCTACTAAAGTTGACTTGCCACTGCCGCTTGCACCGCAAATTAAAATAATAGGCTTCATATTGTAATCTCCTTTACTCCAAATATTTCACATTTATCTTCAAATGATAATTCTTTCCATGCTAGTTCAAATTCTTTATTCATACATTTTTTGCAAAGTTGTTCTGTATTATCGTTATGTGCATACAACTTTGCTTCATCCTCACACCTATCGCAATAAGTGTGAGGAATGTTTCTATTAGGACAGGAACTTCCTAAACAGCCAATTTCAGATGGACAGCCTACACATTCATCTTCATATTTAATCATTTGTATCGTCATTCCTTTCTGTATCATTAGAGACATAATGTTCTCCTGTATCTGAACTTGTGAAAAGAATTGTAAATAGAATACCCAAAAGCACATAGTAAGAAGCTGCATCGTATTTCCCTATTAAGGCTGCTATACAACTTACAACAATATCAATAACGATTATTATACCAGTCAATGTTATATACATATAAATCATTCCTTTCTGCCTTTGTCTTTCCAATACAAACAAGTATTATCTTTATCTTTTGACCACAATATTTTTTGACCACAATTAAAACAATATTTTACTTCACTATGCTTTTTCATAAAGCTGTCAGCATTCCCGTAGCAATATCCACAAGTAGGGCAATATAAAACATAATCTTCATATTTATAGCCTTGCAAATAAGTAGTTTCTAAATATCCATCTAAGGGTTTTGGAATTGTTGGAATTGCTAATTTAATTGTAGGTGCATTTTCAATTCGTTCAATTACGTCATTGATAAGAATTGAATCATGTGGATTTCCACTTAGAGCTTCCATTTTACTATTTATCAAATCATTTTTAAAATCCTCAATTATTTCATCGGCATCAATCCATCTACTCATTACTCAATTTTCCTTTCATAATTGATAATGCTATATACCCATTTGCTTTACATTTTATCAGCCCAAGCTGACAGTTCGCCTCGGTAATTTTTAGAGAGTGTACAGATTGTAGCCCATTCTTTGTCCTTAAAATGTTCAATACAAGCCTTTAGCCCTGAGTCTTTAGGGTCTATCCCCTGTATCTGTAATGACGAACCAATCACACAAACATGACAATCATCATGGCAACGTGTCAAAATTGCTTTTAATTGTTCTTTGGTCATGCACTGTGCTTCATCAATGATAACGAATTTCTTAGAAAAATCAGAACCAAGTATATATACATCTGTCATAGTAGTAAACACACCAGTTCCCATTTTTTGGTTTATATAAGTATCATCATTAATTACAGATGCAGGATTTTCTCCAAGATTAATCAACGAATGAACTAAAGGCTGCATATAATAACGCTCTTTAGCAGATTTCTCACCAGGAAGAAAACCTATGCGCCCCTCACTACTCGGTGTTCTAATGTAATATGCTTCATCACAAAGACCATATCGAACATACATTAATGCAATTGCCACAGCAATTACAGTTTTGCCTGACCCAGCAGGAGCATCTACAATTGTAATACGATTGTTCCTGTCCCATAGTGCATCACGATATTGTATCTGTTCTTCATCTGAACAATCTAGCCCATAAAACGGATGGTCTGTTAATGTTGCAGGAATATTAATAGGTTCATTTTTAGTTGTTACTTTCTTAGCCATTATCATTCACCTCGTTTGACATATTGCAATTGCCATAACTATTCTCATATTCTATTGCATCAGCCAGTTTTCCAAAGAACTCTGCTGTATCTGTTGGATTGTACCCAGTAATAAATTTTGCTATGACGTGTATACATTCGTCATAATCTTGTGTAAGAGTTATTTTGTTAAGTATAATATCATGGACAAAACAATCAAGAAATTTTGCAATATCACGTTTAGTTGAAGCAGAAACTTCATAGGCTGTTGTTTCTGGACTAGCATAAAAATTTAAAGCATCTGCATTTTCCAACGGTATTCTAAATTGTATCATAACATATACTCCTTTATATCAAATCCTTTAGTGTTTTGTGCCTACCACAACTTTTTATCTCAGGACAAAATGCTGTATCAAATCTCTCGCATTTGGGTACAAGCATTGTTTTTGCTTCGGGGAATACTTCTATAACACAGTCTCGCATCTTCTGCGCCAGTTCTCTTATCTCCCATTGCGCTCTTGTGCATAAGCGTTCATTCATAAAATGAATAAGATTTCTGAAATCGAATGAAACATCAATAGTCGTACAGCAAGCATTTGGCAAAAGGTAACGTGCATCTTCATTAGGAATATCAAAAGTTTGCAGAGCCTCATAAGCATTTTTTATTTCTTCTATCGTGTTTATGTATAAGTCACGAATATTATTATCAAGTCTTTCAATAGATGGTGGAATTACAAATTCAAAGCCATCCTCTGAACAATATCTCTGTGACCTTTGAGAGAAAGAGGCTGTCCTATGCCTAACAAGTTGGTGAGTAAGCGCACGACTTACACCCTCGATATGAAAATGGAACTGTGCAAATTCAAGAACACTGTGATGTCCTGATTTGTAACAGGCGTTCATTATCTTACCATTAGGTATGCTGTCATAACAATTACTTGCCGCAAGTTCAATTGCTTCGTGTGGGTTAGTTGTATATCTTACAAGTTCAACTTTCATCTATTTTTCCTCCTTGACTTCTTAGCCATTTTATTTTTTCTTCTCTTTTTCTTAAAGCTCTCTGCACCATTACTTCTGCATTGATTATTCATGTTGGTTTGCATTTCTTCCTGCCATGTTGTGTCGGATTCACAGATTTCTTCATTACCAAAGTGTCTTATTATTTCGTGCATTTATCTTCCTCCTGCTCCCCATTCAAGAATCTCTGTGACAGGTACAACTTCATAATCTTTATCCCAAGACGAACAACTGTTTTGTGCTTTTGCTTCGCTTGCATAGGTCTTTATGGAAGTATTACCAATCTCTTGAATAGGCTTAAAATAGAAATTCTTAGCAAGCCCACACCAGATTTCAGTACGATTATTTCTCATTACTATATATCGAGTACGCTGTATTTTGATTTTAAATGGTTGGTTAAAATCACTATGTTTATATGGAACTATCATTATTCTTTCACCTCATTATTTAATTCATAAGGCTTTATCGTTTGTCCACAGTGCCTATAAACCAAGTCATCTTTTTTAAGAGTAACATTTTCTGACCATTTGTTTAATAGCTCTCTTGCATCAAAACCTCGGCTTACAATAATCGCATAACCATTAGGTGTTCCATGATAAGTAATTTCTACATCATTATCAATGCTGCGAATGTCGTTTATAAATTCAGTAACTTTGTTTTTATCTTTTATATCAAAATCAAAAAACCAATGTTTAGTTTTTGCACATTCCTTTTTAGCTGCGATAGAAGCGATTTTACTTGGCAATGCACAAAGATTAAAGTTTGGTTCGTCAATAAGAAAATGAAGAAGATTCTTGTAAACAACTTCTTTGTTTCTTGAATTAAGTGAATAATACATCCGACACATTTCATTGGGTACACCATTGCTGATAAAAGCAAAAAACTCTCTTATTAAATCAGGGTCAGTATAATGTTTGGTTGTTATAAAAGATTTTCTTCTTTCTACAAAGTTGGGAACATCTTTGTTATCTTTGTTTCTGCTAATAAACAGACACACATAAATATCTTTATCGTCAGTTGGGTTGAAGCCCCAAGATTTAGCATTACTTGCCATTAGCTATTCACCTCAACAAATATTCTTTCATAAATTTATTTGCCCAATCGGGTGTTCCATTAAAGATTTCAATATTGTTATCACTAAAATATGGATTGGTTTCGCCACATGAATCTGACGTTATTAGCTTTTGATTTTCGTCACCAAACCCTCTCCACCAAAAACCTCCACCATAGTCTGAATATATTTCAACAGGAGACAAATCACAGGGTTCTTTAATGCGCCAATCTTCATGAAACAAATTACTCATATAAGAAAAATATTCATAACAGTCATCTTTCTCGTTATAACATTCTTTAGGAGTGAATATTCTAGCATACATAACATCAATAGTACCGTCATAAACTCCCATATAAATATTACCAGAGTTTATAAATCGTACCAATCCCAAAGCCTTACTCATTTTTTACCTCCATTGTGTTATCGCAAGATTTTGTTCTACGATTTGAGTCTGAACTTAACCAACAAAAATGATTTGGATATACTTTAGCACCTCTAGCTACGCACACTCCGCTATTATTAGAAGTATATCCTGACTCAAACCACTTACATTCTTTACAATACATATTTAGTTAGCCACCTCACTTTAATAGTTTGTAATCAGTACCTCAATGCTATCTTTATCCTTTCGGTGGTAGTTACAGGTTTTGTAATCTTTTGTTAAATAATGAATTGCATATTGATTATCCTCTGCCCACTGTTTTAGAGTTTGGTTATAAGCAATATTATTTGACAAAGCCCATTTAATTCCTTGTGAAGATAAATAATCTAGCAATCCTCGCAAGTTATTTTCGTGTTTTTTATTCCAGCCTTCAAAGCCTCTCTTACCATCATTATAATTACCTACTGAATTTAAGTAAGGTGGGTCACAATAAACGAAATCTCCTTTGTGAATAGCATCAGCAAAGTCCTCGAAAGGAAGGCTATAGCAACTCACCATACGGTCTTTAATAACATCTCTAATTGATGCAATACTATTCTTTTGCCGTGTAGTAAAACAACTACGCCCTGTTCCGAAACTAGAATTATATTGATGATTATTATTAAAACGGAACTGATAATTGAATGAATAACACATCAGAACGTATAAATCCATAGCTTTGTCACATTTACCAGAGTTGTAATCGTTCCTTAGCTTTTCAAAGCCCTCTTTGTTGGTTTTGGATAGGTCATATTTGAATATTATTTCTTCGATTTGAGCAATAATAACATCATACTTAGTAGTTATCAGTTCTTTAAACAAGTTTGATATGTAATTATTAATATCATTGTACACATAAGATGCGGCATCAACATTTAACAATACTGTTCCACTACCACCAAACAAGTCTATGAAACGATTTATGTCATTTGGAAATAATGGCAATATTTTATCAAGCAAACGATATTTGTTTCCTGTATAATTTATAGGGGATTTAATATATTTATTTTTACTCAAATTTATTTCACCTCATTTATTCTCTCCTGCGCTATTTTAAAATAATTCTCATCAAGTTCTATGCCTATAAAATCTCGACCAAGATTTTTGGCTGCAACACCTGTACTGCCTGAACCCATAAAGGGGTCTAATACCATATCACCCTCATTTGAACTGTTTGCAATATAGAACTGTAATAAATCTACTGGTTTTTCAGTAGGGTGCAATTTATTGCCTGTAATATTATTAAACTGGTGAACTGTTTTACTACCAACATTGTTTATTTTCTTAGCTTGACCCTTACGAAGAAATAATACATATTCACAATTCTTCATGTACCATCTATTAGGAGTACAATTATTTTTCTCCCATATCAAAACGTTGTGGAGACTAAAACCAGTTTCTCTTGCAAGAGTTAAATAGCGTTCAAGGTTTAATACATTAGTCATAATGTAACAGTGACTTCCATTTTTTAAAATTCTGAACAGTTCTGGAAACCATTCTTCGGGTTCTATATTATTTTCAGTAAAAATTTTTCCATCATTTTTAGAAAGCATACCTGATGGTTGCCCTTTTGAATGTGGTTTGCCACCGCTTATGCAACGATAGGGAGGGTCAGTAACAATAAGGTCAACACTTTCATTAGGCATCTTTTTAAAAACATCTAAACAATCTGAATTAATTATTTTGATTCTCTTATCAGTATTCATTATCGTGTTCCTTAAAACTTTAATTTTATGACCTATTTATACACAATATATAGTGGTTGTCATTTATTTCATTACTATATATTGTGTATATCTAGTGTCAAACTAAACTCATAATACTATATCTAGTGATTATCTCTTGTCACTGCTCCCAAAGCCACCATTTCTTATGCCATCAGTATTATCGTCCTCGGTCTTGAAGAACTGCTGTATAATGCCTTGGCACATAGCTTCTCCTGCTTTAATCTTAATAGTCTTGCCATCGGGACTATCATTATAGAACTTAACCCAAATATGACCCTCGTTGTCTGAACCGCTATAATCGCTATCTACAATAGCAACTGTATTAAATAGCTGCATCTTGCACTTAAAACCAAGTCCAGAACGAGGATAGATTGCAAGGAACTTATCATCATCAAGGATAACTCTAACTCCTGTAGGTACAAGTAACGTCTGTCTTGGCAAAAGTTCTATATCAAATGGAGCAAAGAAATCATATCCTGCTGAACCTGTTGTAGCTCTCTTGGGGAGTTTAAGGTTCTCAAATATTATAAAACCATCATCTGTGTATGTTTTACAATCAAAGTCGTTATTGAACTGTGTCTTACTTATCTTTTCAAATCTATTCATATCATTACACCTTTCTTGTATGTATGTAATATAAGACCATACTTGTATTTTTTAAATCGTATACAATACGATTTGTTTTTCTTGTATTGTTTGCTTTACATCTATTACTCGTTGATTGGAGCTGCCTCTAAAAGCTAAAGTCAAATCTCTAAGTTCTTCTTTATATTCACCATCAACTATAACGTCACAATTTCTTATTATATGATTACGAAGAAGTCCATTATCCCAACCTGTGTCAGCGTTAGCAAAATCACCCAATAATTCGCCACGTTCGTTTGTACCGCAGCTTAATGTATAACCTGTATAAAGCCATATCTTTTTATCAGGATATTTCTCCTTGATTGTTTTTACTAAATCATAAACATCAGGTAAGTTCTCATAGTCAAGAGGTTCGCCGCCCAACAGCGTGACTCTTTGTATGTATGGTCTATCAACTAAGGCAAGAAATTTATTTTGAACTTCTTCTGTCCATTCCTGACCATCATTAAAATCCCATGTGTCAGGATTAAAACAACCTACACAATGTCGGTGACAGCCTTGTACGAATAAAGCTACTCCAACATCCTCACCATTACTAATATCCATACTGCGTATACTTGCATATCTCATATTAGTCACCTCTCAGTTCGTGATTGTCAAGATGAACAACTCGTTCTTTAATTTCCTGTGTTCTGCCTTGATTCCAAAAATTAGTTCCAATATATCCGCAAGTACGCCTTGCAACATTGAGTTTATTTTTATCCCGATTACCACAATTGGGACACTCCCAGAGTAAGGTATTGTTTTCATCAATAATCTTTATTTCGCCATCGTAACCGCATACCTGACAATAGTCACTCTTAGTGTTCAATTCAGCATACATTATATTGTTATAAATAAAACGTATTACTTCAATTACCGCAGGAATGTTATGCTGCATATCGGCACATTCAATATAGCTTATTGCTCCACCAGGAGAGAGAACCTGAAACTCACTTTCAAGACTCAACTTTGTAAATGGGTCAATTTCTTCAAATACAGGAACATGATAGCTATTTGTAATATAGTCTCTATCTGTAATGCCCTCGATTATTCCAAAACGCTCCTGTAATTTCTTTGCGAATTTATATGTACCTGATTCAATAGGTGTGCCGTATAGTGAATAATCAATACGTTCAGCCATTTTCCACTGAGTACATTTATCATTAAGTTTTTGCATTACTTGCAAACCAAATTCTTTACCTTTACCACTTGAATGACTTTCGCCTGTCATATACTTTACACATTCGTAAAGTCCTGCATATCCAAGAGATATAGTCGAATAACCGCCATAAAGTAGATTATCTATTGTCTCCCCTTTTTTGAGTCGTGCCAATGCTCCATGCTGCCAAAGGATAGGCGCTACATCAGATAATGTACCTTTAAGCCTTTCGTGCCTAATTCTTAACGCTTTATGGCAGAGTTCAGTGCGTTCCTCAAAAAGCCGCCAAAATTCATTTACAACCTTATGAGATGACAGTGCAACATCGACCAGATTGATAGTAACAACACCCTGATTGAAACGTCCGTAATACTTAGGCTTACCGTTTTCATCAATATAAGGTGTCAGGAAACTTCTGCATCCCATACAAGGATAACAATGACCATTTCCATTTTTATCTTTTTTCAGTTCTAGCATTTTCTTTTCAGAAATATAATCAGGAACAAGTCTTTTCGCAGTACACTTTGCAGCAAGCTCAGTCAGGTAGAAGTAAGGACTATTGTCATGAATATTGTCTTCTTCAAGTACATACAACAGTTTTGGGAAAGCAGGAGTTACATATACGCCAACTTCGTTCTTTATACCAAGTATTCTCTGATTAAGAAATTCCTCGATTATCATTGCTAATTCTTGCTTATATTCCTGAGTTTCCCCAAGATACATAAACACCGAAAGAAAAGGTGCTTGTCCATTTGTAGTGGACATGGAATTAATCTGATAATTAAAGGTCTGTACTCCATCTTCAATTTCTTTTCTTAGGTCAATTCTAGCATATTCCTCACTTTTAAATTCATCAAAGCCCCAGCTTATATATTTTGCTTTATATTTTTCAAAGCTATCTCTTACAAAAGGAGCAAGATGTGTTAGTGTTATCGAAGCACCGCCATACTGACTAGATGTTACTGCGGTTATTATTTGTGTCGCTATAGTCATAGCTGTCAAAAATTTATGTGGGCGTTCAATCATCTTATCATTAATGACAGTACCATTCTGTAACATATCTTCAAGATTTATAAGGTCACAATTATGAATATGCTGAACAAAATAATCTTTATCATGAAAATGAATTATACCATTTTTATCTGCTTCAACGATATCAGGTGGCAACAGGAAACGATTTGTAATATCAGTGCTACTAATTCCTGCAATGTAATCACGCTGAACAGTTACTCTTGTAGGATTTTTATTGGAGTTTTCGTCATTCCAATAGGCACTTTCACCATCAATTAATTCTTTAATATCTTTATCAGTAGTATTACTTTCTCTAACTAATTGTCTCTTGTATCGGTATGTAATATAGGCTTTAGCAACATCTTTTCTCTGGCTCTGCATAAGTTCATTTTCTACAATATCCTGTATTTCTTCAACAGAAATAGTTTCATGGATTTTATTATTAGTTATATCAGATACAATTGTATTGATTATTTCCAATGCAACGCCATCAATATTACCATCTACTTCCATAAAAGCCTTGACCATAGCATTCTTTATTTTGCCAGAATTGTATTCTTCTTTTCGACCGTCCCTTTTAACTATGTACTTTATCAAGCTAACCACTCCATTCTTAATATTTGTGTATGTATTATTAGACCATTCACTATATATATTATACCCTATTTCATTTAAAATGTCAATAGGGTATAATATTATTTTTAGTTGAATATGTTTTATATTTAATCAAAAAGGTGAAATGTTAATATACGTTTCATAATCTAATGCTATAGGGTTTTCTTCCTGAGATGAACTATATGTTTTATTAATTTTTTCCAATAACTGTTGTGTTAAAGTCTGCCTTTCAAGGTTTGCTTTTTTTGTTACAGCTTGATTAACAGTGTTATATGAACCTAGATGATAGCATTTCTTTCTCATTCTTGTTAATGCGACATACAACAGATTAGAATTAAGCATAAAAATATGACTCTTAGGTGTGCAAACAATTATGTTATCAATGCTAGAACCCTGAGACTTGTGAACAGTGATACAATAAGCCAATCCTATCATGGTCAATTCTGACTTGTCATATTCAATATAAACACCATCAAAATTTATGACAACACCCTTGCTATCAAGAGATACAATTTTACCAGTCTCACCATTTGCCACAAAAGCCGTAGGAGTTTCACCAGTCTCATACATAAATTCACGTTCTTCTTCACTTAGATATTCTTCACATATTTTTGCATTATAATTATTTACTTTCTGCATAATGAAATCATCAAGATAATATGTTACATCTCCACAAGTAATTGAAATATCAGAACCATAATTAGGATTAGCTACCATTTGTATTAGATTATTCAAAGTATTCGCTCCACAATCGCCAACATTCTTAGAAGTTAATACCTGTATGTTTTCAACATCATTACCCTTTTCAAGTAATTTTTTGTAAAGAGCAACGGCATTTTTAGGAATGTCCTCTGATTGTAAATCAACAAAAGTATAATCTTTATTATTTCCAAAAGTTGTAACCTTTTGCCTCATAGACTTATCTAAATAAGATTTGCATTGTCTAACATCGGTAGCCACTTTCATTAAACCACCCTCACCATATCTAAATACCTGAGTAAGTGTTGATGTGGGTATTAATTTACTTTGCATAAAGTCATGTAATAAATTACCACAACCAACAGAGCAGAGCTGAGCATTATCTCCTATCATAAGAAGTTTAGTAGTATTAAAATCTATTGCTTCAAGAAGTGCTTTGAATAAATAAATATCAACCATACCGAACTCGTCCACGATAATAACATCGCAGTTAAATTGATGGTATTTATTCATACCAAATGGGGTGTAATAGTTATAAGTAATATTTTTATCTTTTGGATTTATAACCTTACCATCCTGATAATAAAAACCATTAGGATTATAACATAATCCACGATGAATCGTAGCGGTTGGTCTATGTGTGTATTCTTTCAAAACTTTCGCAGCCTTGCCTGTGGGAGAAAACAAACGATAGGTTTTATGATTATCTTCCAACATATTGATAATTGCCTGTGTGGAAAACGATTTGCCTGTGCCACCTGAACCATTAAGTACACATATTTGATTACTACATAGATTACTTAAAACATTCATTTGTTCATCCGAAAGTTGGCAACCATTAACTGTTCTATATTTCTCAATATTAAAAGTCCACATAGTCTGAAAATCATTTAAGCCACTAACAATACGTTTAGCAATATATTCTTCTGTGTCATACGTTTTAGACAATGCGCAATCCATAGTTAACTTATCATACCATATTGATTTATCTTTGATGGCTTCTGTAAATTTATCAGCACAAGCAGGAACAAGTTTCATACACTCTTTTCTTAACTCTGCTAAATTCATTTTGGTATGACCATTGTTTTCATTCTCCTCTAATAAATAGATGATAGAGGACAAACATCTTTGCATACTGCTTTTAAGTTCATAATCAAACTCAATAATTGGTGGCTTGTTATTTTTTATGTTATCCTTAGAAACTTTTTCAATTTCAAGAAGTGTCTTATCTGCTGTCTTAAAACCAGTATGAGCTAAACCACACAAACATTTGTAAGGGTTTTCTTTAAGTTTCTGTTTTAATACCTCAATAGAAGTATATTTATTATAAATACGTTTAATAATCGGGAGACTAAGATAGCCTCGAAAGCTAACAACTAAGTCAGACAAGCAGAAGTTATCAATTATCTTCTGCTTAATCTTTTCAAAAGTTTTTTCCTTTATTCCTTTTAGCTTATCAAAATCAATATCATCAAGTCTGTTTTCTTTTACTCTTTGTACTATGTCAGGGTACACATTCCATAAAGTTTCTGCCTGACTAATTGTTAGTATTTCCGATAAGAATATAAACATATCGTTAGCGCTAACAGGCTCATTTCTTTTAATATTGACAACTTTATAGCTCCAACCGTTTTTAGTTTCCTGTTCAATACCTATTATGTTGTATTCAATCCCCTGCTCTAAGCAAGGAATGTCGCCATTAATTACAACATTATTCCACTTACTTTTCTTTAAATCAGGATAAGTATTGCTGTCAACATCAAGCGCATAGACCTTAAAACTATCGCTATTCCATACCTCTCTTACAACACGACCAACAAATTCTATTTTTGTTTCTAACTTAGCGCCCAATCTATTCACCTCATTATTCTTTCCTAACCTCATAACTCTCTAAAACTAATTCTGTTTCATCTGTTGAAACCCATTTTAATTCGCCATTGACCAATTGCTGTTTTCGTTTAAATTCTTCGACAAATTGATTTACATGAATCATAGAAAACAGTCCAATTGGATTTTTCTTGTATACACTTGCTTTAGTTATTTTGGTTTTAAGTTCATTGCCTGTATTTACGTTGTGTAGTAATAAGTACGGTTTAGTGGCATCTTTATATGTTTTAAATCCTACGACTATCCATAAATCATTATCAATTGCGTTAAATGTTGTTAAGGTGTAATTTAAAACTTTTAAATCAAATTTTATTTGCTCACGATAACTCATTGAATTATTTTTTAAATAATTAGTAGCGAACTCATTAAGCAATCCAATGTTATCTATTTCAGAGTATTGTTTTGCTGTTTCTTTGTGAGCATATTTTTTAATTAATAAATCACTAATACCATACTGTGCATAAGACAAAATTTTATTTTTAGATATTTGCTTACAAGTTCTAAATGCAGGAAGTATTGTTTTGCTTTTTTCTTTTATGCCATTATAAATTTGATATAAAGATAAAAGATATTGATTATTTCCGAAAGCAGAGAAGAAATTTAAACCAATAACAGTTTTTAATTGAGGTGTATCAATAGATAAGTTTTTATCGTTAATTGCATCAAGCACATCAATAAACGAACCTTTAATTGTGCCAAGACTCATAAGCTCGATGGCAACTTGCTTGTTACAATCTCTAAACGTATTTGTCCCCATCATAATTCCATCTTTATAAATAACAGTGGTCGAAGAACAATCATTATATTTACCTAAATAAATAGGAATGTTTAAACGTTTGGCTTCTATGATACATTCTGATATTTTGTCGATATTATTACTTACTGAGTTAATCCACGAACACATAAACTCTCTAGGATGATATGTTTTTAAATACATACAAATGTATGCTATTATAGCATAAGCCGCAGCATGAGATTTATTAAACGAATACTTAGCAAAATCAAGCATTGATTCCCACAGAGAGTCAAGTTGTTCCTGTGTCCAACCTCGGTTAGATAAACCGTGAAATAGTTCAGGCTTAATTTTATCAAGCAGCTCTGCTTTCTTTTTGGCTGTCGCTTTTCTAAGTTCATCAGGATTGGAAAGATTTGCAAGTCTACCGATTTCAATTAGCTGTTCTTGAAAAACTATAATACCATAGGAGTCTTTAAGTATTGGTTCAAGGTCAGGGTGTAAGAACTCGTATTCTTCCACACCTTTTTTACGATTTGCATAATTATCAATATACTTCATGCTGCCTGGACGATACAAAGCATTGGCAACAGTCAAGTCGAAAATAGAGTTGCACTCTATTTTTTTTAGAGTCCCTTGCATGCCAACCGACTCAAACTGAAAGACTCCCGATGTAAAACCATCTCTAAAATTCTTTAGAACCTTTTTATCGTTGAAATTCAAGTTATGCGGTGCTATGTATTCATAATCTTTACCTATCATATCTAGTGTATCATAGATAACATCTATGGTTCTTAAACCAAGGAAATCGGCTTTAATAAGACCTAGGTCATCTGCCGTGTGCATATCTCCTTGCAATATAACAAGTCCATCGTCATTAATGTCTACAGCATTATAATATACAACTTCATCCATAGAGATGACCTTACCGCAGGCATGGGCAGAAAATGACTTCGGCAATCCAACCAAATGTTTAGCATATTCAAATAATTCTGGATATTTGTTTTTGTAGCTATCAAGCAATCCTAGTTCAAGAACTTCGCCTATTGTTTCATCGTTAAGCTGTGCAGTCATAGCATTAGTAATTTCAAAAGGAATATTGAGTACCCTACCTATATCTTTAATCGCACTTTTCGCCCATATATACTGAAACGAACCAAGGCTTACAACTCTATCTTTACCATATTTATTAATAACAAATTCCAAAACTTTTTCTCTATCAGCTTTGCCGAAATCTGAATCCACCCTTGATACCCTCGGTTTCCCGATATTTATTAGGGGAGTAGACTATACCTTTACCCTGATTGTCATAAACAATCAGGAGTAGACAGTACCTAGTCGTTGAACCTTCCTCTATTCGAGGCTCGGCTGCTGATTTCCCATTCATATAACACTTAGGACACGGTAAACTCGTGCTTTTATTTCACCTTATGTCATCCTGTTAATTTTTTCTGCTTTCGCTACATTCACGCTTGTACTTATTTCATTACTACGTTGTAGTTTAACAGGCTTTAGGGCAATTGTTCCAGCAATTCTCTGTCTAATAATTCACACCATTACTGGTATAAACGACTATTTATTAAGAATATAAATTTTTTAATAAGAGATACCTTTCATATTTTCTGTCTAAATAAATATTAGCATCTTGATATAAATAATTTAGAATATTTAATGTTTGTTTATTCCCTCCATACTCTAAACTATAATTATTCACTTCGTTTTTTCTTCGTTTCTGTAATTTTGGTATCTTCTTTTTATTATTTAAAGGCAAATAATTATTTATCCCATATAACATTTCTTTAGTGGAACATATCTTAATTGCAAAAACATATCTATTAATATTATTTTTATGTTTATGATATGTAATACACCCATCGCCATCGACATAACCTCTTATAAAATGTCTTATCATTTCTTCGCTAAGAAAATTGGGAAAAGAAATAATCTCAGTCTTATTTATATATACACCTTTGTCTATCAACTGTTTACATAAATGTTCATCAATAATATACAATCTACAATATTGATTATGATGATTTCCATTGTATATACGAATAGGATTATTCGTTCTCATAAAGCGTTGAAATTTTTCCAAGTGCGAAATGTCTTTGGCTGATAATGCTAATGATACTTTAAGATTACTTCCAGTATTCACAACACAACCATCAGCATATAAAAATCCTAGCCAATATGCTTTTTCTTCTGTGTCAATGTTGTCAAATATTTGGGAATCATTATAGTATCGTTTTGAATTGTAATTATTGCCTCTTATTGGAATATTTTCTTTTTGTATAAGAGAATATATTTTATCATACTTATAACCATATTTTTTGGTTAATGCTAAAACGCTATCCCCTTTTTTATAATCATAGATAATTTGATTTTTTATTTCGTTTGGAACAACTATGTATGCCAATTACGTCACCATATTATCTCTTATTATAAATCTATTCTTAATATTTAATCAGGAATCTTCAACTGTTTCTTAGTTATTTTACCTTGTGCCAAAAGTTCCAAAGCACCTACATCTATAAACCTTTCAAAATACAACCCAAATTCAATAGGGTCTATGTCAGTAATGTTAGTTAAATAACATACTAGGCTACCGCCAGCAGAACCTCTAGCAATACCTCTGCGCTTCACAGAATTACAGTAACTATCCACCAACAAAAAATAGCCCTCAAACCCCATCTTCTCAATGGCGTTAATTTCATAAGCAAGACGTTTTTTGTATTCATCTTTATTGAGTTTTTCATTGATGTGTTTAGCATACCAACCCTTTATGCAAAGTTGTTTAAGATAGTCAAGTTCTGATTTGCAATCATCGGGGATAGGAACATGAGGCATGATAGGTGCAGATAAAGGTAATTCTACATTACACTTATCGGCAATTTCATTTGTGTTCTGAATGGCTATTAAGTTTTCTTCTCGTGTTGTAGACTTACAGATTTCTAATATCTCTGTATCAGATTGAACATAACAATCATTATAAGTTTCTCCAACTTCTCTTGTTTGTCCAATCTGTACAAAAATATTATGATACTTTTGGTCTTGTTTGTTAAGGTAGTGGGCATCGGTTGTGACTACATACTTTATGTCAAGTTTTTGCGCTAGTGAAACAATACATCTATTTAACATTTGCTGTGTTGGTTCGGAATGACTTTGATATTCCAAATAATAATCATCTCCAAATACAGCTTTATATTTCAATGCAGTCTCTTTGGCTTTCTGATATTCTTTCTGTGCAATATAACGTTGAATTTCTCCTGCCATGCAAGCCGACAAAATAATCAATCCATCTTTATGTTCTTTTAATAATTCAAAATCAATTCTTGGTTTGCCATAATATTTATAATTGCATGATTTTGAAACGAGCTTATTTAAATTAATACGACCTGTTTCATTCTTTGCAATAACAACTAAATGATAATATTTATTATTCTTGTCTTTAACATTAACATCATCGCAAATATACATTTCACAACCGTATAAATATTTGATTCCATACTTCTTGCAAAGTTTATATAATTCAACATTAGAATAGACATTACCATGTTCAGTAACGCACAAAGCCTTGTCTCCTTGCTCCGCACATTTTTTAACAAGTTCTTCTGGTTCTATAATAGCATCCAATAAGCTATACTTAGTATGAATATGTATCTTTGTCACAACTATCACCAACCCTTATATTATTCTTCAATAATCCACTTGTCAAATCTATTCATTATAATCTTCTTAAACATTTTAGGAAATTCCATTATGATAGGTTCGCTTGTATCAAGACTTAAAACACCCATCAATGATGTTGCCGACACTCTGTATCTCCCTGACACAAGGTCTATTTGATAACTTACTTGCGATGCTTCATAAACAAAATTCTTAATATCATCTATCATATTCAACACAATCTTTACTCTGTCTGTATTCATTATTATTCTTCCTTTCATTATATGTCGTTTAGCCAATCTAAACTTGTATCGACAACAGAAGATTGAACTTCTGCTTTCACATCTGCTCCAACATTACCAAACAAATCAATAGCTCCGTTCTCTCTTGATTCAAGATATTCTTTATAAGGCTTGTGAAGATTTGCAGAATAAGAACATAAATTTGCAAAATAGTAGCTCTGTTTTTTAATACTTTCTTCACTATCCCAAAAACACTTATCAGATTTGGTTGTTTCATAATTGGCTTCACGGAAATTAATATCTTCAATAACACTTGTAATTTCTTCTACAAGTTTATCAATCGCTTCTTGATTTACATTAATATAAATATGGCAATCAGTTATTTTATACATATTTCGTAAATCTTCTGGCAGACATTCTATTCCATTTGTATCTAATACTTCTTTTAATATATTGTCCATTTGGTCTGTATATCCAAATTTTTTAATCCATACTTTTAAATTACTTTGAAGCGATTCACCTAATTTATATCTTTCAACATTTCTTGTTTTAATAACTCCATTTGCCTGTTGATATTCAATAGTACAATATTTTAAGAAATTGAAACAACATTTAATTCTATCAATAGGAATATTCATCATTTGCGAAAGACCATAAGCATATAACAATAACTGTGTTGAATGTTCATTTAGTACATTTCCAGTAAATATACTGCTACTTTTAAAATCTATGATATGATAATTCCCCTTGTCATCTTTAAAAATAGCATCAGCATATCCAACAAAAATATTGTGATTTACATTTATAACAATTGGTTTCTCAATTAATAATTTATGTTTATATATAGTATGATAATTAAAAAAATGTTGAAGATTAATTTTATATTTTTCTGCAATATTTGTATCTCTACTTTCATCAGTTCTATCAAATTTTAATTGAGAAATTTCTCTATATACTGTCCACCCATCGTTAAATTCAGTAATCATGTCTTCGTATTTTATTTTATTTTCATAGAATTTATCCAATGTATCATGACTTAAAGAACCAGTATAAACATATATACTATCTGTTTTGTCCGAAGGTATATGTTTAATATAGGATAGCAAATATTCATAAGGTGATGTTTGGAATGTATTGATTCTGCTATAAGACCATATTCTATTTACATTAAACTTCTTTTGAATTTTGTTTAATTCTTCATTGGTTAATCTTGCCATAACATTACTCCTTATTTGATTAATCTGTAATATCTACTTCATATTTCATCATTGCATCATAGCATTGTTTAATTATATTATGTTTATCATATTCTATTTGTGCTATTTGTTTTATTAAGTCTTCTTTCTTTTCTTTATACGCATAAAATGCTTCTTCTGGTGTATTAAACGTTCCAATATATTCTCTTGTATTTTTTGTTATTGGGTTACTATATGTAGCCATATATCTGTTATGATTGTATGTAACCCCAATCGGTAAATTACCTCTATTTTTATTTTTCTTTACAAACAAAGTATTGATATTGTTAGGAACTAAACAGCAATTATGAGCTGAATAAACTTTATTATGCTTATTAATAATATCTTTGTCTAAACACCATCGTTCTTCATTTAGCCATTTTTGAAAATTTTCTTGACTATGCAACCATTCGTAAAAATTAGGATAATACAACCATTCTTCACATACAGTACATTCTTTGTACCTCAATGATGTGCTGTCAACTCGTTTGTTCCCATATACTCTAAATAATAAATCACTCCAACATTGATACTCTTTGATGTGTCGTGACCCATTATTTGTTGGATATTTGTCACCGATAATTCCAACACTATAAATTGTTGGTAAATTTGGATTTCTAATCTTACCTTTAGTAAAATTAGACCAACAACTATTTGTTTTGTAATATGGTTTATCAAATTCAACAACCACATTTAAAGAATTTATATATTCTACACAAGTCATAATTAAGCCTTGCGTATTGATTATTTTACGTCCTGTTCTTTTTTTTGATAATTCAGAATTGTTATTTGAACCATTTATATACATATGCCTTACCCCTCATACATTTTTCCCTTTCTTCGTTAGTTTAACAAAATTTTTATGTTCTTCTTCATTATATTTAATTCTATGTTTAAACATAAAGTTATAAATTTTATTCTCAGCATCCATCGGACTATCTTTTTCTCCTTTAAGCAAATCCCATTTATCATACATATAAGATACAGGTCTTATATGATAAAATTTTTCACACATATATTGTGTCTCTTGTAACGGTACATCTTTATCAAGAGCGACAACAATCTCCACATTTAACCCAACTAAAATCCGAACTTGTTCATCACTTAACGTATGCCCTGATAAAGCCACCACTGTACTATCACATAAGCTATCACGTTTGAGTACCGATTTTTCGCTTTCAGCAACCACTACATATCCAGCCTTTTTAATACTTTCATAATTTTCATATAAGCCATACAGGTTTAAATGCTTTTGATAATGGGGAGTAATATAGTATTTTTTAATACCTAACAATTCCCAATCTTCAATAACAGTGCGTTGATTGATACCGACTAATCTACCTGTCAGCCAATCATGTATCGGAATGATTACACGATTTCTTCTATACGAATAAGCCAAACCAAATTTCTTAGCCGTTCTGTTAGTAATACCCTCTCTTAGCCAACCAATATAAAGTAATGGTACATAGTAATCCATAATGCTTTCTTGCAGATATTCTATCTCCTTAACATTAGTTTTACAGCCCAAATGTTTCTCGAATATAGCCAAAGGATTACTATTCACATTACTCTTTTTTGTTGGTTTTGACGATTTTTCGTATCTTAAAACTAGAATTTTATGTAGCCATTTTACCGCTTGAACAAAATCAAAGTCCATATTGTACTGAACTAAAGTAATGATGTCAGATTTATCATCAAAATCCTTTTCCCTAGTCCAATTTTTTACACCTAAATAATCATTATTGTAAACATTAACCGCTGAATTGTTATCCCCATCTTTATTAGCACATGAATAATACTCTTTGTATGGATGATACTTTATATTTTTACATCCGATTTGTTCTAGTATAAATTCCACTTTATCATTTTTGTGAATATACTTTTTCAACGATATTGTGTCCATACTTTTTCACCGCCTAGAAGCTGTCTGGCATAATATTCGTAATGCCTACTTCTTTAATTATATTTCTGGACTTATCGTGATTGACAACCAACTGATACGCATTAGCAGCACCCTCCTGATTTTTAACCACAAAAATAACTTGATAGGTTTTGTCTTTATCTAACTTGACCTGTACTTTTGTCTTGCCATTTTTACCTTCAAGCCTATATACCTCTAAAGCTCTCTTTTCGTCAGTGTATTCATCTTCAAATACATCACGTACCATAATGACGGTTGAAGCTACATCGACTATATTTTTTGCCATACCAACATTATTTTGCGTATAATATCGCATTACTGAACTGCCTTTCTCTAACTGAAAGGTAATCAGAATATGTAAGTTAAGAGCTTCTGTCTTTACAGTATCTTTGATATCAACCATTGATTGCTGCATTTCAAGCCATGCGTTGGCGCTAACCTTTCCTGCATCCATTTTGAATGTATCAAGGATAAAATACTTAACACCCATATGAGCATACTTCTTAATCTCTTTTATCGCTTTAGCCGTTTGATATTGTTGAAAAGGAATAACAGTAATCATATGATTTTGAGTGTTGTCTTTAAGCCATTGTGCTGCTTCGTACAATTTATCTTTTACTTCTTGACTGTACTTACCATCTCTGACAGTGTGTTTCTGAATGTCAAATTTAAGAATGTTATTACAAATCCAAACCAACATTTCTCTTTGCCATTTAGTTAAGCTGTCCTCATTAACCATAATTACAACACGTTCTTTGTATTTAATAATTGAAGGAACAACCAACGACCTAGCAAGGGTACTCTTACCGATATTACTCAGACCACCCAGCAATGTGATGCTGCCTAGCCACTGTCCATTCGTTTCTTTGGTCAATGTTGGTAAGCTGTCATAAGGTAGCCCCACCTGATACCCAGCATCTAAATCTTCTATCAATTCAAATATGCCATCGCTGATGTCATAACTCTTAACATCAGAGTCTATATTAACAAACGTATCATTAAGATAGACTTCAAGTTCATGATAGATTTCTTCTGCTGTCATATCAGTATATTCCGACAGCTTATCTTTTATAGGAAAACCTCTCTTAATAAGTTTAAGAACAGCATTCCATTTCCTCAGTTCTGCTAAGTAACCATCGAAATTTGATACATTTATATATCCTGTAGCTGCTTTAATAGTTTCATATCCATTGTATTCTTCATATTTTGCTTTGAGCTTATTGTGCTTTTCGAGAAACATTCCGATGGTAATTTCATCAAGAGTATTTTTCTTTTCAACTAAGATTAGCTCTCTAGCAATTTCAAAATACACACGCCATACATTGTCATGGAAATCTTCGAGTTGAAGATTTGTATTATATAATAATTCTGGTTCTTTATAAATTATTGAAACAACATTTGCTTCTGCACCAGTCTTATATTCCAAAACTTTCTTAGCGGTATCTATCTGTTCTTTTTCAAATGGTGTTAGCTTTTTATTTTTCTCAGCCACATTAGATACCTCCTGTCTTTGTTACCACATATCATCAAATTTATGTGTATTAGTATTATTTTTAGATTGATAATTAGCTCTATCTTCATTCAAAATCTGAGCAAAATCAATTGTGTTACTTTTCTCAATGGCTTTTTCGGAAACTTTCATTCTGTTATAAACATCGTTTATTTTACTTTCGACTATAGTGCAAAAGTAGTTGAATTTATGTTGTTCCGATTTAAAACTTACGGTCTGTTTTGCTCTTTCAATTTCCAACTTACAAAATTTAAAAGTGTTAAGAATAACTATATAGGAATAATTCGCATTACTTTCGATTTTGTTGTTAGCTATATATTTATTTGTTGCCATTCCACGCAATCGAAGAAATATAAATTTAGACAAAGATTGATTACTGTCGTATTCAAGAACAACATCGTGAACATACTCACATAATTCTCTCCAATCTTTGTCTTTATAATTTGTATTTAATTTAGTGTTTGACATACAACTACCTCCTGCCCACATAGTCCAACGCCATGTGGGCAACTTCTTGTTTGATATTTGATATTAAAGATTTTCTATGATTCCCAAAATCTTATTAGCATCATCAATGTTATTTATTTCTTTTGGATTTTTATAGTTCAATTCCCTTACCGAATCAAGTACAGGTTTAACAATTTCGAGATTAGACTTGTTTTTCTCGAAGAAATCAAATATCTTAGCCATTACAACATCAAGTTCACCTTTTGCCTTTTTTGCTTTTTCTGCTTCGGCAATTCTCTTTTCAGACTCTCTTTCCAATTTTTCCTGCTTCTTCTTGGCATCTGCGAAACTCTGACCTGACTTCTGCTGTTCGCTCTTAATAGCATCAGTGATAGCTTTAATAAGTGCATCTGCATCAAGTGGTATAGACTCTACAATATCAGCAAACCTAGACTTACTATCAATAACATAATTGTCATCTCTGAACGTAATCTTTCTAGTCTCGCCCTTTACAACACCCTTCTTAATATCTTCCTTAGTAACAACATTTTTCTTGCCTGTTTTAACCTTAACTATTTCTCTGTCGATGGCAGCAACTCCAAGGAAATGAGACTTAGTTTTCATTGCATTAAAATATTTCTGTGGCATATTAGAAGTAAGCTGCAAGAAATCCTCTCCTGTAACTGCATCAGTAATATTTCTTGACTTAGTGTGACCAATTACAATAAATGATACACCAACCTTTTTGAGCGACCACAGAGCATCAAGTACAATCTCAATAGTCTTATCTTCGCCAGCCTGAAATCCGCCAAAGGCAGCCTTAACACTATTCACTCTCTTGGTAGGATTAGCTCTATTGTGCATATCAATTACTTCGGGTTCAGCAATAGCAAACAATTCATCGTAAGTATCAATAACAACAACTTTCAAGTTGTTCCAATCAGTTGACTTATTCTCAACAACATCTTCGATAAAATCAACAAAACCGATACTATTGGTTTCTTCATTGTAATCGGCTGACCACTCAGGGCAATTAAGATAGTTAATACCGCTAATGGCATCAGCACCATCTTCCTTGCCAATTTCGAGAAACATATACCCATCTTCACCCGCCAACTTTTCGCAATATTCCTTAATTACTGTAGTCTTACCTATACCACTTTCGCCTATCAACATCAGATTATATTTCAAAGGGTCAATTCTAATTTCGTTTTTCTTACCGTACTTCATATATCGTTCACCTTTCTTGTATGTAATTTAAGACCATAAATGTAATATTAAAGATTGTTAAGCCAATCCATACTTGAACTGCTATCAGTTTCAGTGTCATCTTCGTTGTCTATATCTTCTTTTGCATTATCATTTTCTTCTGCGTTATCTTCGGCATCAGGAATGTCAAAATACAAATCATCTTCTGTGTATTTGTTGGCAAAAATCTGCAAAACGGGTATCTTATCATCGCCTACCTTTTTAATAAAAGGCTTAGTAAGTATCATGTGCTGTTCTCTATTACCACTAGAACTGCATCTCGCCAGAGCTTCTTCTTCTGTATAAATACCCATGTCTATCAGGTCTTTAATGTCTTGGGGGATGTCATCAAGTGTTGCCTGAACAACAGCACCGCCCTCTACAAACTGCCCCTCGAACGTTGCCTGAGAAACATCCTTTTTGACTTTAAACAGCTTGTTCATAATTTTCTTAACCTGTTCCTGATTAGTTAAGTCAGGGAAAGCGTACTCAAACTGTTTAGGATAAGGGTACTGTCCTTTAATTTCCACCCCATTGATTTCCTTGACATAATCAAGAACTCTAGCATCAACATACATGATACCTCTGTCCTTATCAATGTTTTTCAAATTAGCAGAAGCCTTATCAAGAAGAACAGACTGTGTAAATGTGGCTCTGAACTTTTCGGGTTCTGCCTTACTCAATACAATGCTAGTAATATTCTTTCTTACCTGTGTTGTACCTTTATAGTCCGAATAATTCAAATTGCCCTTAACATTAACAACCATACCATCTTCAAGATGTTCCTGAATATAAGCAATAGCATCATACGCAGACAAGAACTTCTTACAGAATGTCTTGTTTGTCTTAGCTGTCGTTTCCAAACCAACAGTTATGAAGCACAGGCTGCCACAGCTTTCAATGATTTCTTCATCAAATCTGTCCTCCCAATTAACCACTATCTTATTCTCAAAATCATCCTTACCATCATCATCCTTACCATGTGCATAAATAACATTCTCTCTTTCATCGGCATAGCCGCCCATCATTTCACAGTATACTGTGCCGAACTTCTCACCACAATCAACACCAAGGTTGAATGAGTTATAAATCCAGTCTGATTTTTCAGACTTTTCGTCAATCTTAAACGTATAGTCTGAAACTTTTGCTGTGCCGACCAAATTGAAATTTGACACCCAGTCTGTCTTAGTAATCTGATTTGTTTCTTTCTTATTCTTTGCCATAATAATCCTCCTTAATTTTATATGTAATATAAGAACATTGTTAAAAAATAAAGTTATGTTCTTGACTTACATATATATTATATACTATTTATCACATAATGTCAATAGCATTTTGCGTTAAATATTTATGAATTGTTTTACCTTTTGCTTTTGTTAATTATTTCCAATTGTCGTTGAATATCTTTTACAGTATCGCAAATAATAACAGATGAAAAATTTTGTTTTAAATTATACTCTGTAGCAAACGCAATATTCCAAGGTTTAGTCAACAATATATTAATTGTTGTTTCTGATGCTAATTGCAGATTGTCAATACAATCATCTATAACTACATCTGCTTTTACCATTTGTTTATTTTGTATAACGATTAAACGGTTTTGAATGTAATAATAAATATATGTAAAATCATGTTTACTGTGTAGAGTAATTGCTGATGCTAGTTCAGCAGATTTAATATATATATTTTCAATAGATGTTGCTGTTGTAAAATATAAATCATATATACCGTCATCTATTATTTGAGCAATCCATTCAACGTCCCACTTTAGTATTCCCCAAATACGACTATCCAAAAAGTATTGTGATATTTTGTTACGATATTCAGTTTTAACATATCGTTCTATGCTATATGTTTTAATATCTTGTTCGCAAAGATTATCGCCAGAATCTTCATTATAAAGCTGCAAAACACATTCAGTTAAATTATTTAATACTCCATCTATATCACAGGAGATAACCATTTAATCACCTCGCAATTTACCAACTTGTATAAACATCAATCACACCATAATCGCAACCGCAGTCATAGACCTTACCTTCCTTTCCGAATGGAGTATCGACTATCGTACCTTTGCTTAGTGAACTTGCAGCTACGCAGATATAGCCCTCTCCGTCACATACAAAGCCGTCAGCATCAGTATATCTACCCTCAATGTCAAGCCCATACCCAGGCAAAACTCTCTCAGAATACCAAGTATACTGATAATTACCCCAATACAAACGCCCCTGATTATAGAGGTCGTATGGCGTGTAATCCGCTGCAACTACCGAATATTCATTCTCTGTAACAGCTTCACACAGTTCGGGTTCTGGCTGTTCGTCAGTCACAGGCGCAACAGCAGTCACAGCTACACTAATTTCGCATTCGGTTTCATTGCCAATTTCAGGAGTTATAACCTCAAAATCACTCTGATTTGAGTTTATCTCGGTGTAAATAACCTCAGTCTGCTCAACCTCAGTGTTATTCTGCGTGTCATTTATACTACTACTGTCATTAACTTCCGAACTATCGAAACTACATTCCGAACTATCATTCAGTGAACTATCATTCAGAGAACTACTGCTCTCAACATTACTGCTACTATCCGTAATAGTCTTGTCTGTCGTAGTTTCGTCAATTGTTGTTTCTTCATCAGTGGTAATTATAATATCAGCCTGAGAAGAACTTACATCTTCTGTTCTCTTATTAATGCAACCTGTCATTATTCCTGCGGCAGAGAGGACAATCACCACCTCTGCCAGTATTCGTATATACTTCTTATTCATTAATATCAACCTCTTTCTTAAATTATTGTGTTATATCATCGTTGTATCTACATAGCATATCAACAATACCTATAATATCCTCTGCTAATTCTTCTATTTTTATATCAGCCGAAACGTGCATATCATAAAGGTAGTTTATTAATTCTTCCATTGATATTTTTTATCCTTTCTTGATATATCTTTGCTTGTAAAATTGCTCGTTGAAAGTAATCTATTTTTTTACACATTAAATCATTTAATTCGTTACATACTTCAACAATTTCCTCAAAAGTATCTGCATAATAATTATTACGACAACTTACACTTTTATCTTCTTTGCCCAATAATTTATAATTAAATTTATTATTTCGTATTTCTCCATGTATAGGCATACACCAATCATCATTATTCTTTTTATAAGAAACTGCCCATATCGGTGTATTCCTTGGAGCATCGTCAGCCTTATAATATTTCATATTATCACCTACCATTTTATAATATATTTTTGAGTCGTTGGATAATATGGGTCTTGTAAGATAGAACATTTTTCTTCTACGTTATATCCCATATCAGTTAAAATGTTTTTATAGAAATGTACACCTTGGCTCTTAATCATATCTGCTTCTTCAATCACACATTCGTACTCACCATTCTTACAAGCCTTATCAATTATTTTACTAATATATTCGCAGAACTTATCCTTTAATACTTTTTCTTCTAAACACTTGTCTGTTTTTTCTCTTGCTTGTTTTGCAGTCATTATCAGTGAACTCATATCTTATTCCTTTCTCTTATTAATTTCTTCTTTAATATTTTGATGAAAAGTCAACCATTTAGGTTTGTCTATTTGTTCATCTCCATATCCGATACCTATGTTTTCGGATTCTCTTATATCTCTTTCAATAATATTTAAAGTCTTGTCTGATAAATATTTTATTAATGGAGTAATATAATCAATAACCAAATGTGGCATATACGTTCTTCTTCCTAATGAATATCGTATTGCGCATATAAGCATGGTTTGAAAATTTTCATCGTCAATATTAATTGTATTCACTCTATCACCTCTCAGTCAACATATACTCCAATGTATTCAAGTACCTTACCTTTAAGAATTATCATAGTCTTCACGCTCCTTATTAAGAATATCGCACACCTTTTGAGCGATTTCTTCGGTTGGGAAAAACACAGTCGTTGCCTCTGACCACCCTGTAGTTGAATCACAAACATATTTGTTGTTTTGTTTATCATAAAGAGCATAATGTTTGTCATCTGCTCTTACCCAATCAGGCTTATAGTCAGGACAATAAATATCATGCAGTCGTTCCAGCTTCAATAAAAGTTCAATTTTATCAAGTACCTCTTTGGCTCTTTCTTTGGTTTTGAAACAATTATTTTGGTCAACTCTATTTTTATCTATCAAAGCATCCATATAGACATCGGACTTTACATCCAATTTACACCCTGGAAAACGAAAGTCTACAAAGTAATACTTCTCGTCCCGAGTTATTTTAAACTTCGGTTCATTCTGCTCTTTGACAAGCTGTTCCTTTTTTGTTTCTGCTTCCTGAATTTCATCATTCAGTTTAGTTATCATGTTCGACAACCTTGTGCTTTCTTCTCTTAACACATCAATATACGTGTCTAATGAATTAATATAAGCCTCTGCATTAGCATTAACGTTGTTCATTATTTAATCTTCCTTTCAACTGTAACGATTGTATCATTATGCCAACCACCATGAGGAACAAGTAATATCTCTTGTATTTCAAAGCCGTACTTAACACCTATACCACCACTATTCCAAGCACAAGTGATACATATGCCGTTAGGCTTAACTATACGAGCGATTTCTTTCTTTTGGTTTGACCAATAGCTTGCTTGTGTGGTTTGCATATTTACTGTTTGGTTTAATGCTTTATAACATTCACTTACCTGTCTTGGTGAATACGGTGGGTCGTATAACACCACATCAACAGAATTAGTATCAAACATTTTCAAAAAATCTAAAGCATCCATGTGATAATCGGTATCATATTCATCTCTTTATCGCGTGGATAAGCTCTATCGTACCAATCAGTAAAGTCTTTTTCGAGTGCATTAGCGTCAATCAGTCTTACTTCGTTCATTTTTCCTCCTTGATTTTAATATCTACCCTTATCAAGTTACTGCCTACTTTATAAACTGTAATATCATCTTTAAACAGCTTATCAGCAAGACCAGATTTTATTGCCTCTATAGCCTTTTCCAACCATTTTACATCCATTGTTATTCCTCCTTATTATTCATGGTCATCAGCCTCTTCGTCAGATGGTACATCGACATAAACAATAATAGCCTTTTTCCACCATGAAGAAGTCATTTCTTTAATTATCATATCAATTTCATCGTTTCCAAAGCAACAGTTTTTCAATTCATCTTCATGGTCAACATAATATTCTTCTTCAAGGTCATTCTTGTCATCATAATAACGTGTCTTGTAGCAACAGTATTCTCCGACTTTAACATTACTTATTGATGCTAACCAGTTTGCATAGGAGTCATCAACCACCACGTCACTGTTTACCATAAAGATAACAGGTAAATCTGGATTAGCTATTATGAGTTCTCTTAATTTCTGCTCGTGTTCATTCATATTTTGCTCCTTGCTATATTTTATTTATTCTCTTACCAAACATATACTGTAATCTTGTTATATCATGTTTCTGATACTCAGCCTTATATCTATTATAATGCTTCCACGCTCTTATCGGATATAGCAAAATCAATAATATAGGATATAGTAAGCCCATTGACCAATATTGTCCCCATTCTTCGTTAAACATAGTAAAAATAAATCCAATAGTCCAGAAAACAAATAAATGTATTATTATCTCTGTCAACATCAATCATCACCAACCTTTACACAGCACCATAAAACAAAAGCGATTATCAGACTTATAACAATTATAGCTTTCATGATAATTCTCCTTACATTTCCGTTGCTTCTTCTATGGTTTCATAATCATAATCTATAATATTATTTTTTTCTTCTGTAGGTTTTTCAACCTCTGATTTTATACCTAGCATCTTTGCTCCGCATTTGGGACAATACGGTTCAATCCAACCACCCTGAGTTCGTTGATTGCAATTACTACAAATATCTGGTGGAGATACAAAATTAGACTCTGTAATCCAATAACCAAGATTATTGTTCATGTTATACGCTGCCATTTAATCACCTTCTGCTTTAATGCAAGCATACATTATTATCGCTATAAGTGAACATATCAATACAAACATATATTCCTCCTTTATTCTATTGACAAGATTTTTAAACACTTTTCTAATTCATTTAAAAATTTATCAATCTCTTGTAACCTTACATTGAGTGCCACGTTAGACTCTGGAAGTGTAATCCGAATTGTTCTTAGTATGTCACGCTCACTTAGTCCAATTGCTTTAAGTACATGAGATGGTTTATTAGCATGAGAATTACAAGCAGAACCAGAAGAGATATAATATCCTGCTGTATCAAGCATATATATTAACGCTTCGCCTGTTATATTTTGTGAAAATGTGACATTAATATTATTAGCAAGTCGATTATTCTCAGAACCATTTAATGTGCAACCAAATCTATCTCTTAATTGCTGCCACAAATAGTTTCTTACTTTTAACTGATTAGTATAATTAGTTTGCATTTCAGCTTTACGAAGTCTAACTGCTTCTGCAAAACCTATAATATAAGGTACATTTTCTGTGCCACCACGCATACCATTTTCCTGAGTACCATAAATTAAAGGTTTAATTTCTATACCATTCTTTATATAGAGAAAACCAATGCCTTTTGGAGCTTGAATCTTATGTCCACTTGCAGTCATCATATCAATATCAAGGTCTTTAACATCAATTGACATATGTCCAAAAGCCTGAGTAGCATCACAATGGAGAATAGCATTATGCCGATGTACTATATCAGCTATTGTTTTTATGTCTTGAATAGTTCCTATTTCATTGTTAGCCAACTGAATAGTAACAAGTATTGGAAGTGTATTTTGAGTTTGGTCTTGCCAAGAAACTATCTTGTTTTCTAAAGCTGTAATATCTACAAACCCTCTACTGTCAACTGGTATAGTTTCATCGATAATATTATGTATCTTACTTTCCGCTTCACAACAAGCATTGATTGAATGATGTTCAATTGCACTTTTTATAACTATTGTAGGGACATCATCGTGCGCCTTTGCAAATCCCTGTATAGCCCAACAATTCGATTCAGAACCTCCACTTGTAAAATAAATCTCACTACTATCAGCATTAATAAAGTCTGCAATTTTAGTTCTTGCTCTAATAATATCGCCTCTTATTTCCCTAGCCTTTGAATAAAGACTTGATGGATTGTAATAATGCCCTGAAAAATAAGGTTGCATAACTCTATATATTCTAGGATGTACTGCTGTAGTAGCAGCATTATCAAGGTTTAGATGTTTGGTTATCTTAACTGTTGTATTCATTTATTCTCTACACATCTTTTCTATATTATTTTTAACATTTCCAATTTCTTCATTAAGTTCAGCAATCTTATTTTTATCTTCTTCGTTGAGTTCAGCCTTATTTTCATATTTATTTTTTTCAATCTCGCATTGCTTCTTAATAGCTCGGAGGTATGCCAAATGAATCCCAAACCCCATATTAAAATCATCGCCCTTGTAACAAGTTACTTTTGCTGTTACATAAAACTTATCAGAAGTGAATATTCTTACTTCAATTTTCTTAAAATTAGTTCTATAAAAACAAGTTACATCGCCCAAACCATCAGTAATAGGATGCCAATGAGTCCATTTACCTATAGCATTTACTGCTTTGTCAAAATAATTTGAAAAATCAGTAACACTAACTGCGCAAGCTGCAACCTTTGTTGTACAATCTCTTAGAATTATATTTGTACTTGTAAAATCTGCAACCTCATACATATTACCTACATTCTGCATCTTATCAAAAGGCTTTATGAGAACTACCTTATCACCACGAAATACTGTTACTGCCATATTCATATCCTCCTCAATTAATAATGTTTATACTTTATGAAATCTATTATAGCTTCTATCCATTCTTCTATCTTATCAAGTATTTTTCTCATTGAATTTCACTCCTTCGATTTTCATAATTTCATAAATTAATTCATTATGATAGTTACCTTTTCTATCCTTGACTACATTATGTAAAATTACTTTATTACCACGAAAGTGCTTACACAATTTGTCATAATGTTTTTCAACAGGATTACCGCCTATCATTCGCCATTCAATTCTACGATAATCATTAATCAATTCTTTCATCTTTTTGTAAACATCAAATCCAATAATAGGATTATTTTTGTCAAAAGAATACAATCCGAAATTCTGTACACTTTCACAATGATTATTTATCCAATAGGTAAAATAACCTATAACTTTATCTTGATAGGTATTTGAATCTATAATTGCCCATTTGTAGACTCCCTCGGCAGGAGCTAAGTCAGGTATTGTATTGCAATAAGGATATCCATTATATAAAAACATATCATCGTCATAAAGATGTTCAGCAAATAATTTTTCTAATTCATTTTTTTTAAATATTGCTGGAACTAACATAGTCAATAATCACCTCTACTTATACACAATAAAATTTTTTCCATAGACCTCATTTATCATATCAAACACTCTGCCTAGTCCTAAACCATCTTTACTAGGCGACCATATCTGCTTAGGATTCCAATTAACCCAACCCCATTCATCGGGTTCAAGTGATAAACCAGGCACATAAAAAGGATTATCAATCCATTGACCGCCATTGATACAATAATTATATTTGTCAGGATGTGTTTCTTTGAGTTTTAAATATCTGCTTTCTTTATCTAAATGACACCCAAACCCACAGTATATACAGCCTGTCCTTTGCACACCTGTTAATCTTAGCTCTCCATACTTCTCAACAACCTTTCCATACACAGAACATATTTCAAGATTATATCGTTGAATATATTCAAGTATATCCTGTTCAGTCCAAAACGATAATGGTTGAGATGAAATTTTTGAACCATCAAAAGCATTACAGCCATGCTTTAGCCATGCTTGTTTTCTGAGCCTACTTTCGCTAGTCAGCGTTCCGATATATCCGTACATTGATGTAGACTTTTCGTACTTATGTATAGGTCTTTTCTTCATTACATCACAACAATAATGGCTCACAAGAAATGGCATATCTCTTGCTATTGGTAGCCACTTCTCTTTATTAAAAGCTGATTTAGTTTTCTTTCCGACTTCATCCAAACCCATCATCATCTTGTCGCACTCCAAGCAATTCTTCTCTACATTTAAGTATTGTTTTCTCTCGGGGTACTTTCCTAGAAGCATCTTGCGATAGCAACTGTACTCTCTCTCTCTCTCTCTCTCTAATCTTTCTTGCGTAATAAATTGCTTTGCTTACTTCTTTAGAAATTATAGGGTAGCCATACTTAGTAATTACCTTATGAAATCCCATCTCAGGATAAACAATTTTTGCATTATTCTTTCGTGCTATTTGCTGTATCTCAGGATATTCAAGTCCCGTATTAGAAAATACAACATCTACATTTGGCAACACCTTACGCACCAAATCCAACAGAACTGTGCTATCCTTGCCGCCTGAATAAGAGACATATACTTTGTTCTCAAAGTGTTTAGCAAACTCTAGTATTCTCGTCAAACTAATAGCTATCTTTTCATCAAGAGTTTTGCTTTGCAATTCTCTTAACATTTCATTTGTATATTCACTCATTTAATACCTCTCTTGTTCTGCACTATCCCAACCATATACACTATCACAAACTTCAAAAGCTATATGTTCCATATATTTCTGTTCAATCTTCTTGATACATAGCTTAATGCCAAGCTCTTTATTGTAATTCTGTTCTGTTACACATGAGCTTGACTCCACCATTACAAATCCATTGGCAAATCTCACAGCTACAATTGTTGTTTTATGGAATATTGTCTGAACTTCTATATCTGCTTTAGCCAAAGCTCTGTTGAAAAAATCATTGTCAGTAAAATATTCTGAATTATACTCTTTCTTTTCGACTTTTTCAAAAGCTGTAACTGCTATTGGATATGAAACACAAATAAATTTAGGATAGCTTTCTGCTATAAAATCCGAAACAAAAATTACACAATCAGTATGTTTCGCCAGAAGAATGAACGTCTTTCCTACATATCTATCGGTACAATCTCCATCTTCGGTATTCCAACTCTTAATCATTATAAACTTTTCTCCAAGTTCCCAATCTCCAATTATATCTCTTATATCTTTTTCTTTAATAGCCATATTAAATTCACCTTTCTTATTATTAATCTGTATAATCTTCTTCAATAGATTGCCCCTCTCGCAAAGGACAATCACAATATCTGTAGTGCATAACGCAGTAATAATCTGCATCGTCATCTTCAATCGCTAAAGGACAATTTATACAATTACCTGATTCAAAACTATCAGGCATAACTAATGTTAGTTTGTATTCTTTCATTTATTTCTCCTTGATTTCGACTAAGGGACAGAAGTCAGGCTTAGGTTTTTCAATGTCTGTATACTTGCCAATGTAGTTTATTCTATTGCTATTTGTTCTGTTAGGTACTATACAATGATAAGCCCATTCACCACCATGACCCATTATCCAATCACAAAAGCAACAATCACCACATCTTTTAGGCATTTCCCAACCTTTAATACCAACCATATTATTCCTCCAATTTCATTCTCAATTCTTATACACCTTTCTGTATGTAACATCAGACCATATTGGGATAATAAACACTTAGTTTTTTTCTAATACTAGACACTATCTGCCCTACCCTCGGATAAGATATATCAAACTTATCTGCTATCTCTCTGTATGTTATCCCTTTGTATAAACAAATAATTATCTGCTGCTGTCTGTTATCAAACAATTCCTTTATCAAATTGCGTATACAACACAAATCATCGGGAAGAATATCATTGTTAGACATGCAGTCATACAGTCCTTCATCATCAGTATCATTGTCTGAGTATGTATAATCTAAGCTCAAAACATCGCAAGTTCTTTTTTGAGCATTACTATCACGGTAATTACGACCGAGAACATTCCTCATATTTATAAATGCTAATGTAGAAAATGCACCATACTCAGGATTATAATTTATTGCTGTCGTACACAATCCATCAACTAAGGCATCATATATGTTTCCGTCTGTAATGTCAAGCCTATGTACTCCTGCATACTTATAGATTAATCTGTAATTATCTTCCACAAGTTTTTTCTGTTCAGCAGTTAAAGTCATAATAATTCTCCTTATTATTCGTCAACATAAATCTTTACGATAATATTTGTTTTTTCTTCTGCAAAAGTTTCCTGAATTATCTTATAAATATAATCATATTCATTAAGGTTTTCACAAACTAATGCAGGGATAGCTATTGTTTTAACATTAATGCTTTCAGCTTTATCTCTTATAATTCTCATACATTTGCCAAACGATGAAATATTGTCTACCATTTTATCATCGCTATCATACTGACAAAAAATATTAGCAAGATACTGAAAATCTTCACACGGAACAAGCGTAGTATTAACTATCGTATCTACCATAGGCATCGCCCAAGATTCACTCGGAACAAATTGAACAGTAGACTTAGCACATATATTGTGCTTGTTGCAATGCTTTATATACCTCAAATATTCGGTTGCAACATGAGGGCAATAGTCCTTAATATGCTCAATCATATCAGAACACATTGCTCCGAGGGTGTCTACTGGACACACAATAATGTCAGCATCACTACACCAGATGTTCCCTTTTTTAATTTCTACCACTTAATTATTCCACCTTTCTGTATATGTAATTTAAGACCATAAGTGATAAAGTATCATAGAAGAATCGAACTCCTATCTTGCTTACCGTTACTGGATTTACAGCACGTTCTACCATTTAACTAATGATACAGATAATGGCTACAAAGCAGCCTTGTGGGGTACTAAAGGTTCACATAATTACCACCCTAACCATAAATCAAGGATTTTGTAAAGCCTTATAATTTAAGATTTGTGGTTTGAACTTTAATCACATCAGCCGAAGCTAACGATTAAACTTTGATTTTTCCAACTTTGAAGATTGAACTTTGTACTTTGAACTTTCCCTATGTTCTTTTAACAATTAATTATCCAATAATCTAATTGTATGATAGCTTAGCATGCTATTACAATAAGTATTTGTTTCCAGTAACAAATATATCAGTTGGTTTCTTAACTTAACCCTGTCAAGAAAGGGAATTATGATTTTTAGTTTTCGCTTTGTAGCCATATTTAATTTATATTACTTTATTTGTATGTTCAATACGATATTTCAATCGTGGTTGTTGCATTGCTCACGCTAAGTGCTGAGTCAACCTTAGAACGAAATACATCTATCTTGTCGAACAACTCTGTTATGACTTTTTCTGTATTTATCGGGTCAATGTAGTCCAACATATTATTATTAATATAACTCTGCTTTGTGGCTTCAATTGTACCGCTGTCAACATCATTATCCTTACTACCAAACAGTGCAACAATATGTGCATTAGCCTTTGTTTCAAGGACTTCTTCATTGTTCTTTAAAGATACCATTGCCAGATTACGCTGGTTAGAAATTTTCTCCAAAAGATTTTCAGTAAAATCAATTCCAACGTCCTTGTATTCAATAGCTTCTGCAACTGTCATAGTTTCTCCACCAATAGTAATCTCGGTGACTGCGTTAGACTTAACAACAGCCTTCTTAATTGCAGTTCTACGCTTTATCAAATCTGTAATCTTCTGATACTGTGCCTTAACATCGGCTTTCCATTCATCAATAGGCTTACCATCAATCTTTGTATTGCTGTGCTTATTCACAGTACAAAATGTTGCATCTCTTATCTCCTTGTTGATTCTGGAATTAAGTACCTTTAACTCGCTCAGAGCCTCGTGAATAGTCATCTTTTCTGTAGTCATATAAACTACCACCTTTCTTGTTTTGAGTTTTAAATTTTAATAACGACCATTAAGGGTAGGTCAATTTACACCGTCAACTATTTATACTTACATGACTTCAAGTTCTGCTAATAGTTACTAACATAATGCTCCTGACGAGAATCGAACTCGTACATCTTTCGATACTAGATTTTGGGTCTAGCGTGTCTGCCAGTTCCACCACAGGAGCATTTTGCTCGTCTTTCCGAGCTGTCAAACGTCTATCCGCTTTGTCAACTTTATTTCAGCTAATGAGTATACACAAGTTACCCCGCAGGAATGTATACCTTGTAAGCCTTTGGTGCAGAGAACAGGACTCGAACCTGTGACCAAGGGTATTCAACAGCTTATCCCTTTTATGCTGTAAACTCTACCGACTGAGCTATCTCTGCATATACGACTCAGTGACTAGCTGTTCAGTAATGGTATACCATACTAGGTCTGTCGCATAACCTACACATATCTCGGGTGTGCCTAACGCTCTTTCTCTAACTTCGGTGTCAGCCAAGGCTGGAAGAGTATAGCCTTAGTGTCGGAGAAGGGAGTCGAACCCTCACGCATATTTCAGCTTCGGATTTTCGTACCGCACTTACTTATGTATTCGTAAGCCATTCATAAAATGTTGTGGTCTGGAATACGTCTTTACCATGCACCGTTAAAGTGTTTAGGTAGTGGGTGTATACTCTCTACGCATTTAATCTTTTTTACAAGAAATTTAGTACGGCGTTCCCATTTACTCCTTCGCCGTTTAGCCCACATTCATACAGAAAGTTTCCTACTCTGATGCTCAACCTTTTATTATATTAGGTACTTGATTATCAATCAAGTGTAAATGAAAAAGTCCGATGTGTCTGCCTATTCCACCACTCCGACATATTATTACCAATTGTAATATTTCCAATACAAACCCTTATAAGTTTTACGACTGCCTGGTGAACTACCCGTCGTCTAAAGCCAACGGGCTTCTCGCTCAATGGTCTGACCAAGACCAAGTATCAACGAGCTATCCCCGTAGTCCCTACGGTTCTTCTATTCGATTATGAGAATAACATTCTCAAACCTTCATTCATTATGTTTATTGCAGCATTTTCATCTCGATTGATTGTAGCACCGCAACCGCAAGCCCAAACTCTGTCTGAAAGCGTAAGCTCATGGTTTATAGAACCACAATGCCTACACATCTTACTTGACGGAAACCACTTATCAATCTTTACAAATACTTTGCCACGGTCGGCAAGTTTATAGGAGAGAATATCTCGAAACATTCCAAAGCCGTTGTCATTAGTTGACTTTCCTAACCTTAATGACCTCGCCATGTTTCGCATATTTATATCCTCCACACAAACTATATCGTATTCACTCGCCAATTGTGTGCTGAGTTTGTGAATCCAATCTAAACGCTGATTTGTAACCTTTTCGTGAACCCTCGCAACTTTGATTTTCTGTTTATGGTAGTTATTACTACCATACTTCATATTAGCAAGTTTACGTTGCTCACGAGCCAGTTTGTCTTGTGCCTTACGATAGAATTTAGGATAGTCTGCTTCTCTGCCTTGGCTATCGACATAAAAGCTATGACTTGCGTAATCTAATCCTATCGCTTTATCCTTTGATAATTCTATCTCAGGAATAATTTTGTCATATTCCACAAGGATAGAAACATAATATTTGCCCGATGGTGTTCTTGTAACTGTGGCAGACTTAATCTTTTCATTATCTGAAATCAATCTGTGTTGCACCATTTTCACAAGACCAATCTTTGGTAACCTAAGTTTCTTATCAATAATACTTACCGTGCCATTTTGATTGTTTGTAGTGTAGCTGTCCTTATCACGTTTCTTGCTTTTGAATTTAGGAAAGCCATTTTTAGGTGAACGGAAGAAATTATTGTAAGCAGTCTGCAAATTCATTTGTGCATTTGCAAGAGCAAGACTATCAACCTCTTTAAGCCATTCAAACTCTTTCTTGTACTGTGCAGGAGTATTATTGAGCTTCATTCCAGTTTCTTTATAGTATGCTATCTTATCTGAAAGCATTTGATTGTAAATGAATCTGACACAACCAAAGGTTTTGGCAAATAATGTCTTTTGTTTTTCGTTAGGATATAGTCTAAATTTATATGCTTTGTTTGCCACCAGATTCACCTCCGAACTTAATTTGTTGCCTTGTGAGAATATAAAATTATCCCCTTTATTATATTATACCACTAATTCTTATTTCTAATGCTCCTACTGACGCAAACGGTTGGAGTCGAACCAACATTTACCAATATATCTATCGAACGTTCTTAAATAGATTTACGTTTGCATAATAGCGGTAGAGAGAATCGAACTCTCGTCTTAGCCTTGAAGGGGCTACGTCTTTACCACTTGACTATACCGCCAGAGTTAGGCAGTTTGTGTTCATACCTAGGAACATATTTTAAGGAGAGTGTTAAATGGTTGGGCGACTGAGATTTGAACTCAGGACGAGCTTACGCTACTGCATGGGTCAAAGCCATGTGTGTTAAACCGCTTCACCATCGCCCAATATAGGTTAGCCGATTTACCTCACAGCCATTGGTCGTATTGTTTATAAACCTATACGCTAGAACACGAACTAACTTTCCATAACGTAGGACTACGCTTACTTATATCTCACTTATGCGTTTATGCTTCACATAAGTTACTGTACTTTCAGATAATGTGCCATACGGAACTCGAATCCGTGACCCACAGATTAAAAGTCTGTTGCTCTACCAACTGAGCTAATGACACATATTATATATGTAAGTCCAGACCATAACTTTATTTTATAAACGCAAGATTTACGTCCTGCGTTTAGGTTTGTTCTCAACTTACATATATATTATATACTATTTCTCACGAAATGTCAATAGCCATTTTTCAGATTTACAAAAAGTTCATAATTACTTTCTAATATAGACGGACAAATATCAAACTACTGTATAATATTGATATGAGTACTATAATTGTCTCTTTTAATATTATAACATTCCCAAAAACATTTGTCAAGTAGTGTGTCACACACAATATATAGTAATGAAACAAATAACAACCACTATATATTGTGTATAATCATGTCATAAAATTTGTATTTTATCTCTGTTATAATATTACAAGATTAAGATGAACTGACCATATCAATCACCTCCAAACTATTTTCTATTTTCCTTTTCAATTATACCATACGCTTTATACAAAGCTATTAATTCCACTCTGGCATCATGCTTATGTATTTTATTATCTGAATATCCTTCAATAACAATCTGCATTTCTAATGTCGCTATCATATCATTAAGCACTTCTATTAGATTTACATTTGGAATCTCACTTGCAATTGCATCAAGTTTTTTATTAAGTCTTTCTGATATATCAATCATTTTTATTCCTCCTGTTCAAGTTCAAGTAGTTTCTTTACTCTTTCGATTTCTTCATCAGAATGAACTACGCCACCTGAGTTCATCTCAATGTACCAACGCAGAACCTCTGCTCTGGTCTGTAAATCATTAACATTAAACTTCAACATACCGTTGCTCATGCGTGGTCTATCCTCAAAGTCTTTATAATAAGTTCCAAATATCGGTATCTCATTATTTAAGAACTTAATAAAAGCTGTAAGTCTTTGCAGTCCATCTACCAATACCATGTCAGGATAATTGCATTTGTCTGTAACTCTACCATAAGAGGGACAGTTGAAATAGATTACATTAGCAGACTTGCCACCCCTAAAAAAGAACTCCAAATATTTAATCTGCTGTTCCTCAGTCCAAACATTTCCACGCTGGAAGTCTGGATTCATTTGTAGGTTATCATGTTCCTTATAACCATCCAGGGTATTCATCAGGTAATCTATTGGAATATCTACCTGATATGAACCAGAACGTATGAATTGTGGAATATCTGAGAATTTCATAATTACTTCACCTCCGACTCACTATATACAGTCAAATCATTTATATCTTCAATAATAGAATCAATGATGTTTTCTTCTTCTACAAGACTGCGACAAACTTCATAAGTTATACTCTTTTCTAATGCTTTATTTACCGCTGATTTTCTATCTTCAAGTATACTTAATAATTCTTCCTTTTTTTATATACATATAAATTTACCTCCTATTCAATACATCAATTTCTTTTATCTTACCTAACGCAATATAAGCTACCAAACGATTTTTTATTTCTTCTATCGTTTTAAAACTTCTCATATTTACGTTCCAAAAAACGTTCGGGTCAGTTGTGGTTACAATATCCAATAAGTCATTGGATGTTTTCACAATTTTGTATTCATCTTGGCAATAACCATTTCCTGTTATTACAAGAATAGAATCCATTGTAATACTGTCAATTATTTCTAATATCTCATTTGTAACTCTCATAATCATTCTCCTTTTCAAATAGTCCTCATTCAGATGTTTCCTTATAACATTTAGCAATCATGCTGGCTTTCTTAATTTCTTTAGCTAATCTCTTTGCTTGCCTTATCTGCTTATCGCTTAATGTCCAACCTTTTTGAACGTAATAAGCAAATGAATATATGTATTCATATCCTTTGAATGTTCCAAAAGGAGCTGTTCTGTCTTTTGGAATGTAGATATTTTTTAGGTCATCAAGAAGCTCCTGTTCCGAGGAATAAACATCATTCCATTTAGTTCCATTGATACCATACTGAGCTTCTATTTGATTACATATTATTTGAGCTTTTCTAAGGTTCATTTCAGCCTCTCTATTCTATCCCTAATGCTATACTATTAAAAGCATTTTTAATTTCTCCATCTGTTATACCGATATACTTAGCGGTTGTTGCAGGACTAGAATGATTAAACACCATTTGCAATATACAAAGAGCTTCGTTCTTGTCTTTAGCATTATGCCATACCCAATAACCAAATGTCTTTCTCAGACTATGACTACCTATATTCTGCTTTATTCCTGCCTCTGCTGCCGTTGCTTTAATTATTCTCCATATTGAACTTTCTTCTATATAACTATCACCTTTGCG
>Ga0326511_10000166_pt1 | contig 53294 bp, 77 predicted proteins | sample 0_2496_0518_D_FD_203701 | JGI IMG/M metagenome (GOLD analysis project Ga0326511, IMG submission 203701) | Bovine rumen microbial communities from UC Davis, California, United States - 0_2496_0518 | ecosystem: Host-associated > Mammals > Digestive system > Stomach > Rumen | place: USA... | reverse complement strand
CCCGTAATCTTTTCGAACATTAATGTAAAGGAAGATTAAAATGAGATTAAAAGACAGTATCATCCTGCGTGGTGATATCCCAGACTACTTAAGTCAGCAGGGTGTAAACGTAAGACTGGCAGGGAAACAATATAGGTGCAGATGTCCTATACATGATGATGCACGTAGAGACGACGCATTCTCATGTAACAGTAAGAAGTGGTACTGCTTCGAAAGCGGAGAGGGCGGGACAATAGTAGAGTTGCACATGGCACTCAAACATGTCTCCTTCACCACCGCCTTAGAACAACTCGCCGATATGTATGATATCGACTACGAAAACAATGAGGAGTACCAGAGAGCGAAGTCTTATTACGAAGAACAGGAAGAACTGGTCTCATACTACGAACGCAACATAGAAAAGGCAAGGCAGTATTTGAAAGAGAAACGGAACTTGTCCGACGAAACCATAGAAGCATTACGATATGGTTTCAACGAAGAAAAGGGTAGTATCTCAATCCCAATCCGTAATGCGGATGGCATGATGGTCGCTCATGCAGAGCGCAACTTTAAAGAGGGCGTTCCGAAATACATTAACGATAAGAATAACGATTACTACTCTAAGGGAGAACTCCTCTACAACTTCGATAGGGCGAAGCATCGGATGCGTAAGCAAGGCAAGATTTACTTATGTGAAGGATACTTCGACGTAGCAAGCGCAGACGACGAAGGGTTAGCGTGTGCAGGATATACTGGGGCAACGTTAACACAGGGTCATATCAAGATGCTTGCTAGAGAGTTGTCTGAGTTCGACAAGCAGTTCGTAGTAATGCTTGCGCCCGATAATGACGATGCAGGTAAGAGAAGTATAGAGACGTTACGGGACAAGTTCAAGACGTATGGTTCTAATCTGAACGTCCGTATCGTTCAGATACCCGATGGGTATAAAGACTTCTCTGACTTACACGTAGCAGGTTTAAGCATCAAAGACCTTCCCTCAGAACACTTAGATGTGTACTGCGCCATGCGTGGCGTGGAAGGGTGTCCCGATAAAGAGACGGAGTATCAATACGCAATTGACTATCTGACCACGGTAACGAATCCTCTTATCCGTACAGAGATTGCGGAGAAGTTGGCAGACAGATGGGGTAAGGATGCGAAAGACATCATCTCTATCGCAAAGGGGAATCGCACAGAGACAAGTCTGGTAAACGATTTCAAAGACCCACTGCAAGCCGTATCAGAGTTTCGTAACTTGGTTACGGCAGGGGCGATAGGTTCTGGGTTTGCAGATTTAGACCAGTCCATAAACAAGTTCCTCAAGACAGAGGTTGTTGTACTGGCGGCATACTCCTCTGTAGGCAAGACGTTCGCAGGGATTCAGATGGCATTACATGCGGCATTCCGTGAGAAGAAGAACGTCATCTTCTTTAGCATGGAAATGAGTTCTGCCACATTGATATCCAGACTTATCGCAATGTTTATGCGTACTACGGAAGAGGATGTGAAGCAGAAGTTATTAGAGAATGACACTCTTGCCCTTAAGGTACACAGGGCGTTGGCACAGAAACTTCTTATCGTAGACCAGAACACATTAACGATAGATGAAATACGTAAGTATATCAACGTCGCTAATACGATGAAGTTCTCAACACCTACGGACATGATTATTGTTGACTACCTCCAGTATATGAAAGGCGTGTCAGAGTTCTCCGTCTTATCAGAGACGATACGTTCATTTAAACCACTGGCAAAAGAACTCAACATTGTTCCCGTAGTATTGTCCCAGTTATCAAGGGAAGGAAGGGTCTGGGTAAAACCAGAACTGAATCAACTTAAAGGGTCTGGAGACATAGAAGCAACTGGTGATTGGGTCTTAGGTATGTGGCGTGATGGTGAGAATCCGGCTCTCTCCTTAACAGAACAAGCGAAGTTACAAGGACATGTGAACTTGGCGATTCTTAAAGGGAGAAGGGTTTGTCAACAAAGAGACTTTGAATATATCTTAGACAAGTCTCAGACCAACTTTGTTAAGGTCTAATTTTTTTGGATACAGTGTTTGAAATTAGCATACAGAAAGTGTTTGAAAGGAGATTAATATGGCTCATAAAATTGAAATGGGGCGAAAAGCATTTGAAGAATTACGTGATGAGGTTTTTAAAGATTTTCCACCCGAAGTGAGAGATGGAATCGGTTTAGGTTGCCACAAAGATAGAAGGTTAGTGTCTTGCAATATAATATGCGCCGGGGTATATGCAGAAGCGGGAGCAAAATGTTCTCCGCAAGATGAATGGGATGAAAGAACTGGCATTCTCCTCGCCCTTACACGGTTGCGCATCAATCTGATTGCGAAGATGCAGAAAAAGGAAAAGAAAGAGAACAAGTCTAATGAGAGATGGATTCCTAAGGTCGGAGAAGAGTATTACATCTATTTTGTTGCAGGATTCGAACCAAACCTTATTGTCGGGGCAGAAGTATATGAGTGGCGTAACGACGGTGTTGATGCTCTCCGTCTTGCAAGAGGAAATGTGTTTAAGACAAAGAGAGAAGCAATTAAGGCGGCAAGAAAACTCATGTATGAAGGGCGCAAATTAATAAAGGAGAAACATCATGACAAGTCTTGAACACCTTTCTCCTTCTACCACGCAGTCCTACCGTACTTGTGGTAAACAAGTTTACTTCAACAAGATACTTGGCATAGAGAACCCAGTTAAATATGCGATGACTGCATATGGTTCTGCAATGCACAAGGCGATAGAAAGGTTGTATAAAGAGAACTTGTCTAAGACAGAATTCGCAATGGCGTTCTCTGAGGAGTGGAACGAACTGGCGCAGAACGTTAACCAGTGGAAGATGGATACAAGCGGAACTCTTTTAGAGCAAGGTATTATCGCCTGTAAAGATTTCTACGACAACATCTACGGTAAGTACAAAGTCAAAGAAGTGGAACAGGAATTCACTATAGAACGTGGGGAAGGAACTCTGCCAATCCTCTGTTATGCAGATGCTATTACGGAGGACGGAACAATCATAGACTACAAGTTTGGGCGTGGTCTCACGGGAATGGCAGACAGTAATTCCTACATGTGCAACATGGCAACTTATGCGTGGGCGTATGAACAAGTCCACGGGAAGTTACCAGACAAGATTGTCTTTATAAAAGAAAAGTGGAAACGTCATAAAGACAAACACACTGGCAAGATGATTTATGAACATGACTCCTTCGTAATCGACGAACGCCCAGTATTACGTGACACAGTGGACTTCTATAAAGATGTCTACGACAACGTAGAGACAGGAATTCAAGCAGGTGTATTTTTACCTGCACCAGATGACTCATTTTTTTGCACGAGTTGCGGCTATCGCATAAAAGGATTGTGTAATAAGGAGACCAAATGAGAGCAAAAGAACTTAAGTTAATCAAACGCAAAAAATACCGCACCAGTAATATTGTTTCTTATGAGATGGTCGCTCCTAAGACCGCAAACGAAATCGCTTCATACTTGTCTCAATACGTAGAAGGCATAACACCGTCAATTGTTAAGAGACTTTGGGCAAGCGGAAAGATGGCATCAAACTCTAACAGGTCAAACTTGTTATACGCAGACGACTATATTGAAAGCCTAATGAGGGTTGAAGACGAAAAGAAGAAGCGCATAAAGGAGTTAGAGAAAAAACATGGGAGGTTCTAATGTACAAGATTGACTGGGGAAATCTGAACATTGATTTAGACGCAGACAAGAAACTGGTCAACATGATAAACGGGTCAATCATCAAGAGAGACAAGTTTATCAAAGCGAAGAAACCCAAAGACATTGATATGAGCGAAGCATCATATTGTCCCAAGAAGAAGCCGGGACAATCATGGTCGTACTCTAAGGACAAGAAGGAAGAAGAGGAGGTAGCGTAATGGGTAAAAAGAAAATGAAAAAACTGCAAAAGAGAAGAGATGCTCTCTATTTAGAACTGTCGAAACTTAACGACTTTAAAGAACAAGTTCAGAAGGAATTTGGATACGTAGAAGAGCGCAGAATGACAGTCAAAAAAGACTTCAAAGAAGTCCAAAAGAAAATTGATAAGATTCATAAAAAGATAAGAGAAATAGAAGAATACAAGTCTGATAGTGGAACGTATAAATGTTGCGCTTCGCCTTATTAATAGGACTCCTTGTCTGGCAACTTATGGACTGTACCGCCTATTGCCCTACTGGAAATCCTACTGCAAGTGGGGTTTATCCCGTAGAGGGAAGGACGGTAGCATGTGACCATTTACCTTTCGGTACAATGGTACGGATAAACGGACATGTTTATATCGTAGAAGATAGGTTCGGAGCAGGACATAAAGACAAGTTAGATATATTCATGGAGTCTTACGATAAGGCAATTCAATTTGGTAGGAGAAAGATATGGATAGAGATACTATAAAAGACTGGTTAAGAGAACTTAATGAATGGATTTTACTAATGTTACCTTCGCTTCTTTTAGTGATGGTCACTGTCACGTTCTATATAATCGCAACACGTGGAGGTAAGTAATGGCACGACATTTAGCAACAATTAGGATGATTAAGGAGTTAAGACCCATTCCCAATGCAGACCGTATAGAGGTTGCGGTTATCGACGGATGGGAGTGTGTAGTAAACAAGTCTGACGGATTCAAAGTAGGCGACTTAGTAATCTACATTGAGATTGATTCCGTGTTACCTCCTAAGCCAGAGTTCTCTTTCATGGAGAAGTACAAATACAGAGTCAAGACCATCAAGTTACGTGGACAAGTCTCTCAAGGCTTGGTATTACCTATATCAGTCCTTGATAAGCACCCAGACATTCCAGATATTATAGAGGGTGGGGACGTAACAGAATGGTTGGGCATTAAGAAGTACGACCCCGAAGCCGTAAAAGAAAAGGCGTGGTGGGGGAAGTTAGCAGTACAGAATAAAGTGGAATTCCCTTGGTGGTTGAAACCCTTTAAGCGTATCTCCTTTATCCGTAATTGGTGGATTAACAAACATAAAACTATAGACGACTTCCCTTCCTTCATTAAGAAGACCGACGAAGAACGCATACAGAACCTCCCGATTCTGTTTGAAGACATCAAAAAGAAAGGCGTTGTCTTAACGGTTACGGAAAAGATGGATGGCACTTCCGCAACATTCTTCTTAAAGGACGGCAAGTTCGGGGTATGTAGTCGTAACAAGTGGTTGCTTAAAGAAGATGACTCTCCGTATTGGGCGGTGGCAAAGAAGTATTGCATTGAAGAAGTCCTCCGTAATTTGGCAGGGTTCGGTAGCAATAAAGGACTGTACGTATTACAGGGAGAGATTATCGGGTATGGTATTCAGAAGAACAAGTACCATCTCTCTGGATTCATGTTCATGCCGTTCAATCTTATCATCAACCATAAGAGATTACCTTACGAACAGATGAAGAACGCATTAGAACCAACAAGTTTGAACTGTGTTCCGTTCTTAGAGAACAAAGTCATCCCTGTGGAATGGGAGATTCAAGACTTCGTTAATTATGCAAAAGGAACAAGTCTGTATCGTGACGGTAAGGAACAACGTGAAGGTATCGTGTGCCGGAACGAGATACAACATATTTCCTTTAAGGTTATTAACCCAGACTTTCTTTTAAAGGAGGACGAATAATGGATTATGACAATATAAACCCATCTTATTACAACAAGGGAAAGGTGACTTGCGAACAAGCAATAGAGTCTGCCGTCATTGGTAAAGACCCCGATGAAGCAGTATGGACTGCAATGGCTATTAAATATCTTTGGAGATACGAAAGCAAGGGTGGACTTGAAGACGTAACAAAGGCGGCTTGGTATGTAGACAGGTTACGCAAGGCTCTTATGGAGAAAACGAATACATATCAGTTAATTGGAACACCTAATGGCGTGGGATTAAAGACTCCGTGGCAGACAATTATGTCGCCGAAAGAAGGAGACATGTTTAATCCTAATGACTCCGCAAGAGAACATTTGTTAGACGCATTGTTAGAACGTGGTGGGTACTGCCCGTGTCAGCCACACCAGACAGAAGATACGATGTGTCCATGCAAGTTCTATCGTGAAGATGGGAAATGTATCTGCGGACTCTACGTAAAAATACCTCAAAAGGTGGTGGAAGATAGTGTCAAAGATGAAGTCGTCGGAGATGACTCCGAAACAACGAATGGGGAGGAACAGTAAACACCGTGGATATACTACGGAAAAACAACTTGAGAGGTTCTTAAACGAAAACGGAATTCCATCTGAGAGAGTTAGGATGTCTGGAGCATTAAAAGACATTGGCGTAGACAAGTTGCGTGGAGATGTTCTGATACATTGCGGTAAGAAAGATGTTCGTGTAGAAGTCAAGTCCAGACAAAAGTTACCTGCATACGTAGTAGGTATGAGGCATAACAAACCGTGGCACGTTAAGAATATAGAACACCTCTGCCACGTCTTAACACAAGAAGAGTTTATCTCCCTATGTAAAGAGGGAGTCCTCCCAGAAGGAGGAATCAAGATTAATGCGGCAAGATGCGGAACTCTGGTTAAGTGGTTTAATCAAGATGAATCTGATATAGTCGCAATGAAAGAGTATGGCAAAAGAGAATTTTATTTTGCAGTTAAATATAAGACTGCATTAAAAATCGGAGGGAAGTTTAATGCTGATAATAACTGAAAGACCAGTAAGAACAATTGATGTATGTGGTTGGTATGTCGATAATTACGAAGACAAGTCCGGCAAGAAAGTTTATAAGGTGGTCGGAATCGTATCCCCTAAGTCCCGTGGCAGATTAGTATCCCGTGATTCAGAAGTCATCAAGGACATCTACACAGACGAAGAGAACATCGTCATTTATCGTAGTGAAAAGTATGACAACGTGATGGCTTGCAAGAATGTCTTAGACATCTCTGCGGCAAAGGGGTTAAAAGTATTCGCCCTCTCTTCTTTCTATGAATGGTTGAAAGGTGGGGAAGAAGAGGTGATTGAACATGAAGATTGATTTCTCTTACGGAGACTTGTTTGACTCTTTCTTCGAATCCCTTCAAGACTACCCCAATTATAAAGAACTTGCCACCCTTGACGGAATCGGTAAGCAGACCGATATGAGTGCTTTCTCTAAGAAGTTCTTTGGTAAAAGAGAACAGGCAACCGCAGATGTATCTGTAGACGCTAATGCAAACGTAGATGATGTCTCTGTTATTGCCTACGAAGCAGAAGTTCCTAAACCCCTGTTCCGTGTAAACGCCTATTACCTGTTATGGAAATACGGTAAGAAACTGTTCGGCATTGATAGGGCAGAAGACCTGTGTAGGGCGCAGTTCTTTAAGGACTTGTATATCAATGACTTCCATAAGTTTGCAGTCGTTCCGTACTGCTTTAACTTCTCTTGTTTGGATGTGGTCTTTAATGGACTCCCGTTTGTAAACAAGATTAAGTCGTTACCACCCCGGCACTTGTCTTCCTATGTGAACCAGATGATTCAGTTCGTTACGTATGCAAGCAATAGCGTAGCAGGGGCGGTAGGACTGGCGGACTTCCTTATCTGCATGTCTTACTTCTACGATAAAGAGATTAGCGTGGGCGCAATTACAGACCCAGAAGTTAAGCAACAGATTCAGTCCTTTATTTTCTCCGTAAACCAACCCTTCCGTGGTGGTCATCAGAGTGCGTTCACTAACGTTTCCCTGTTTGATGATAACTTCTTAAAGAAGATGTGCGGAGAATATAGATTCCCCGATGGTTCTCAACCTAACGTAGAGACAGTAAAGAAGTTGCAGGTTATGTACATGGACGTTATGAATGAAACGTTAGACAAGACCCCTTGCACCTTCCCCGTAACAACGGCATGTTTCTCCGTAGATGATGAACACAATGTCTACGACATGGACTTTATGAGACTTGTCTGTGAAAAGAACCTTAAGTATGGTTGGATGAACTATTACTCTGGTTCTACCTCTACACTGTCCTCTTGTTGCAGACTCCGTTCCGAAGCAGACCATGAATGGTTTAACTCCTTTGGCGCAGGTGGCACTAAGATAGGTTCACTGTCCGTAACGACAATCAATCTCCCTCGCATTGCATACGAAGCAAGGCATGAAGCACACATGTATGGCGGTGACGCAAAGAACTTGTTTATCAACAAACTGGTAGACAGAGTTAAGATGTGCGCAGAGATTAACGCTACGAAGAGATACGTCATTAAGAAGCGTATCGAAAACGGAAACCTTCCCTTATACAGTCTTGGATTCATGGACTTAAAGAAGCAGTATTCTACGTGCGGACTTAACGGTATCAACGAAGCGGTTGAAATCCTTGGGGAAGACATCCTTAAGGTGGGTGGACAGGATTTGGTTTTCGATATCTTAGACACCGTAAACAAAGTAAACAAGACGCAAGAGAAAAGGTTCGGTTATCCCCATAACTGTGAACAGACTCCTTCCGAAAACTCTGCTATTAAACTGGCACAGGCAGATAAGATTATGGGGTACAATAACAAGTACGAACTGTACTCTAACCAGTTTATCCCTCTGACCGTACAGACAGACATGTTGAACCGTATCCTGTTACAAGGCATGTTCGATTACCTTATGACTGGAGGAGCAGTCCTTCACCTTAACGTAGCAGAACAGATTGAGAACGTTGAAGACTTAGAGAAACTTGTTTGCACCTCTATCAAGAAGGGCGTTATCTATCAAGCAGTTAACTATGTATTGAATGTCTGTGAGGATGGTCACATTAGCGTAGGCAGGGATGCGGAAATTTGTCCGCAATGTGGAAAGCCTATTACGGATAAACTTACACGTGTTGTTGGATTCTTAACTGTGACAAAGAATTGGCACAAGGTTCGCAGGGAACAGGATTTTCCAAACAGGAAGTTTTATGAGGTTTAACCATGAAGTTTGTCTTATAGAATATTACTGAACAAGACGCAGAAGAAATCTTCCTGCATCTCTATAAGAGACAAGTCGGACTCTTTGTTAAGGATGGAAAGCAATATCTTTACGTAGACCTTGATAGACCTTCTGACATTACATTCTTAGGGATGATGTTAAAGTGTGAGTTCTTGTTTAAACCCTTACGCTTTGAACACTCCTTCGGACACAGGTACAACATATTAGAGATTGTGAGGGATAAGAATGAGGATACGGATAGCGGGGACGGAGTTCTCCATAAAGAATAAAGCATTTGAGATTTACGTACAGGGGTGTTATCGTGGTTGCTCTGGGTGTCATAACCCAGAGACACAACCATTTGACGTAGGAGAGACGTTAGATATCCATGACTTCATTAAGGAACAGGCAGAACGGACAGACTTGTTCCCCGATTTAGTACAGAATATTTACGTGAGTGGTGGAGACCTCTTGTGTCAGAATGGCAGTATCGCAGAAGAGTTCTCAAGAGAGGTCGGTAATTACTGGTCAGACAAGTTTAAATGGTTGTTTACTGGATGCGACCCCGACAAGATTCCCGAATGGGTATGGAACTACTATGATATCGTTAAGGCAGGAGAGTATAGGGAAGGTCTTAGGCAAGAAGGATGTTTCCCTGCATCGTCTAATCAAGTGCTGATATTTAATTCAAATCCGCTTGTGTTTACAGCAGACAGAATGTTAGACAAGTTTAATAATATAGAATTTAAGGGAGAAAAGAGGTGGAGTAATGTTAGAACTGAAATATAAAAAGAATGGGGTTGGATTAAAGACCCCTAAGTATGCTACGAAAGACTCTTCTTGTTTTGATTTATATGCGGCAGAGGATGCCGCCATTAAACCGGGAGAGACTGTAGTAGTTGGAACTGGGATTTCTTTTGAACCCCCCGAAGGTTATGGGATTATGCTTTACCCCCGTAGTGGTATCTCCTCTAAAACGCCACTGCGTTTTGCCAACTCCGTTGGCGTAATCGACAACGATTATAGAGGAGAAGTAAAAGTTCTCTTAGAGAATGCAAGACCCAAAGACACTAAACTGAGAGTCGTTCCGTCTTATATGACTATAGATGGCGAAGTCGTATCGAACGATTACAAGTTTGGTTTCTTACCCGAAGGAACTATCGTAGTTAAAAAGGGAGACCGTATCGCTCAAGCAATGCCCCTTAAGATAGAACAAGTCCAGTTAACGCAAGCAAAGAAACTGTCTGATACAGAAAGGGGCGAAGGTGGTCTCGGCAGTACGGGGACGAAGTAATTGCCACGTTACCATAAACCACCCGACACTTTGGAGGCTATAGTAGCGGATGCCATCGAACGTGAAAAGCAAATCAATGAGGAGCATCCAGAGCGTCACGGATACGGAATGATTTAGGGAGAAGCAGACGACCTTATACGTAGGGTAGAAAACCTTGAGATTAAACTGGAGCATTCCCAAAAAGAAAAGATTAAGAACAGGGAGAAACGTATAAGGATTATTGGTCGGGATAAGATGTATACGCACAGTCCCGAAGAGATTATCATAGAGGAAGAGGAAAAGAATCGCTTACACAAATCCATCCAGTCTACGATAGACAAGTTTACTACAAGAAGGGATAAGATATTCGCCCTCCACGAACAAGGGTATAAGAACGTAGAAATTGCGAAGATGTTAGGGATATCCCGTCATATCGTAGGCAGGGAAGTCAATAAAGCGGAGGATGAATTACGGAACAAATTGGGAGGTTTTAATGCAAGAAGTTTCTATCGCACAAGACCATGTAAATCTTGAGCATGATTTTACAAAACTCTGTCTGCACAACGGATATAGTGTAGCAGACCTGTCTTACCATCATAACCTCCCTCTACACACCATAAAGACCCTCCGAAGCAGTAACGACTACGCTTCTCTTTCTATCCGCTTATCTCCAGACTTGTTTATTGTTAGAGATGGATAGTCCATGCTCTGCGAATTAAAGACTGGAAAGAACAAGGATGTATTAAGAGTCGAAGCATATCAACTCATGGTAAATCAAGTAGGAGAAAAGTTTCTACACGTACCATGCCTGTATGTTTACAGGGGAAAGATTAGCGACGGAGAGATAGTTGCCTGTTATAGCAAAGACATCAAAGTTAATACCCTTGTTATACCAGACAGGAAGAGTAACCAGTTTATAGAGGATGCCCTTTTGGAATACTACGACGGATGCGAAGTCAAGAGGTTTAAAGTGGATTACCCCTATAGCGGAGACCCTTACGTAACGATATCGGCAGAAGACATTAAGGCGTGGGCGCATATAGACAAGTTTATAAACTGAAAATGGGCATAAAAAAAGGGAGGCTTTCGCCTCCCTAATTTTGTTTCCCTTATGCCCTTTCCACGTTTAAATACCTTACGCATTCTTGGTCTCCATTTTCGTCGTAGTCAACGCACTCGCACCAATTATGGTGAGTGGGCGTAATTACCGACCACCCATTTCCTTCTTGTCTTTGGATAATAACATTTTTACCATCGGCATCAATTGCAGAGTAGAGACCCGTCTTTAGGTGTTGTAATTCATTTGTGTTATACATTCTTATACACCTCCGTCAACGTTTCGTCCCCTAAGTCGGTATACACATTGTCTACCCAACGTGAGATGTCCTCTTTATCAAGATACCCTCCGATATTAATCATCGTAATCTTGACATCGTGTTCCTTCTTAAAGTTGACAATCTTTTCCACCATGTAATCCGGCAAACGACACGCATCGTCAGTAACCATGATGATGTCTGAGTTCTTAAACTTGTCCGTCTCTATAACACTCATTGCATAGTTCAACGGACTCACATAAGAAGTCCCTCCCATGAAAGATACGCTAAGCATCTCTATCATTTCTTTAGGAGAGTAGTTCCCGTTAGGAATCTCAAACTTCGCTTCGTTGCCATCATACGCAAAGATGTCACACGCAAAGTTACGATTATCTTTCTTTGCGCACTCTAAGAGACCAAACATTACGCCACGTGCTATAGGTTCACACTCTGGGTACATAGAACCACTGTCGTCTACTAAACAAACAATACTGCCCATCCCTGTAGGTTCGTCAACTTCCAGTTCGTATTGCAGGAGTTGATGTTCCTGCATCTTACGGAAGAAGTCATACTTTAATACAGGATGGTTCAGACTTGCAAGTTCCTGCGGCAATGCCCTTGTAATGGAGTTCCCCATCGTAACGCCACACAGTTCGGTCTTTGTAGACTTGATACGTTCTGCCCTTGCGCTTGTAGACAAGTTCCGATATTTACCGATATACTTTGCCATCTCTTTTACCTTACGGTATTGTTCTAACAAAGTTTCCTTGTCTTCAAAAGACATGCTCTTACGTTCTGCCGACTCCGTTCCACACCCTAAAGCGGCAAAAGCCTCTTCGTTTTCTTCTGCCTTCTTCTGCGCTTTCTTAAGACCAGACTTGACTGCCTGTCGGATTTTAGAGGACAACTTGTTTACGGCATTACCTAAATCGTTGCCGTCTCCGTCTCCTTCATTATCGTCTCCGTCTTTCTTAGGTTTGTTAGCGTCGTTCTGTTGTTGTGCTAACTTACGCATCTCTTCGTCATCCCTAAACTTCTGAATGACCGTAGACATTACGTCAGAACATGCCAAGGCAGAAGAGAAGTCATCAAACGTAGTGTATGCCCTAACGGAATCATACTGCTCAGACTCCATAAGAGTTTCCACCTGCTTACGATTTAACTCCGTCCCAGTGGGACAAGTTTCCGTAAGAGTAGGTTCACCCTTATAAAGACTGGCGAATATATCCTGCGCAAGTTCTGGGAACAAGTCTAAGAAGTCCTGTCCCTCATTAATCTTTTGCGTTAACACATCAGATTTCTTACGCAGGTCATTCCACGTTAAAGCATCGAACGTATCTTGAATGACATTCTGCATTTCTTTTTTCATAGTCAATTCCTCCTTTTCTTGTGTCCTTACGGAACACATTCGAAATGCCCCCTAAAGATAGGGGACATCTCTCAGTGCCTCGCAATCAAATGTTCCCTAACAGGATAGAAGTTACGCCCTTCAACATAGTGTTGATGCTATCTACATAACCCTGTAAGGTTGTTGTGTCCTTGCCCTTCTGCTCCGTAATAGTGGTCTGAATCATCTTACGTGCAGAGACAAGTTTGTTGTTAACTTCTGCCGCTTTCATTCCCCTTGTAGAACCAAACTTCTGCTTATTCTGTACATCGTCATCCGTAAAGGATTCCAGTTCAGAGTAAACTTCACATACGGCATCGTACAAGTCTTGTGCCTTACCCAGTGCAGGATTCAACGTATTAAAGACAAGTTTGCGGATAGGTTTAATCTGTTCGGGAGTTGCCCATGCCATGTCCTTAATAACCAGTACGTCATCATCAGTAAGACTTGTCCGTCCATTTAGCCAAGCATTTGCTTTCATGTAACGGAGAGAGTTACGCCATTTACGGTCTGACAGGCGATACCCATTCTTATTCATGGCATCCCATAAATCTACAATGAGATTTTCCGCATCACCGATTTCGACGGCATCAATTTCATCCATTGCCTTAACAATATCTTTCACATTGATTTTGGTCTTCGGTTCAAGAGACTTGTTTAAGGACAGGAGTTTATGGAAACTCCCTTTATCCTTGATGTATTCCACTACGAAACGCATCTCAAACCTGTCCCATAAAGCGGCAAGCGCACCATCTGCGCCACCTTCGGGCATCTCGTTAGATGCTCCGACAAACAACTGTAAAGGAATCGGGGTAGGGGCAGACGAACCATTACGGAACGTTCTCTGTGCCATTACGCCCAAGAGACCATTAAGGGTTGCGGAGTTGCACTTAAAGACTTCATCCACGAATGCAACGTCCCCATCTACAAGAGAGTTTTCCGTATTTCTTACGTAATGCCCCTCCTGTAATGCCTTAATGTCATACGCCCCAAACAGTTCTTCGGGAGCAGAAGTCTTCGTTAAGATAGTTTCAAAACAAGTCCCTGTAATAGCACGACTCAAGGTCTGCACTAAATCAGATTTGCCTGTTCCTGCGCTACCTAACAGAACACAATTGCCCCTTGCCAGTAAAGTAACAATTAATCCATGAATAACATCACCACGATTAATGTACTTCCCATTAAGTTCCTGTTCCAGTTTCCGCATTTCTTCCTGCAAGTTAACTTTACGCATAGTCATTTCCTCCTTTTAAATAAATAACACTTTAGGCAACTACGTTTAGTCACCACAGAGATGCCCCCTTAAAGGGGCATCTCAATTGTGATTAAGCGGCTACTTCAACCAGTTTCATTAACTGACTCTTTGCCAGTTCTACCTGCGAATCAATTACAGACAAGTCCGTATTAAGCAGTTCTTTATAAACTGCTACCTTTTCCATCGTTTCCTTATAGCGGTTCAACATGGATTCCAAGGCATCTTTGCCCAACTTCTTAACGTCAGACTTATCCTCTTTCTTAATGGATTGGTTCTCTTTAAGAACCTCCGCAAACTCTTGAACCAATTTAGACAAGTCAGAAGAGCCAGATGTCTTACCATTGAGTTTTTTGATTTCGTCAGCAATTGAATCTCCAACGTCCTCTATGAGGGCGTTTTTCAATGCCGATTTATTATGAGAATCATTTCTCACATTAAGTTCCATAATCTCAATGCCATCAAACTTGTCTAAGAAGTTGGTGAAGTTATTCCATTCCTTAATGTGTTGCTGAGGAATAAAATTCACTCCACCATTATGGCGTAACTGGATGCTCCCATAATAACGGAACGCAGACTGGATAGTAGCACGAACCTGCTGAATATTAGCCATACCTGCCAGTTCGTTATAACGTGCCTCCACCTTCTTAAAGATGTCCCGACCTTCCGGCTCAAATAACTGATAGGTGAGTGCATTCGTGTTAACATCGAACATGATGGTAACAATTGGTTTATAGACAGGAACATAGTCCTTTCCTTTCTCCATACGAATCGTGTCTTCTTTAGAAGACTTAATTCGTTTTTCAAATGCCCTCATAATTGTGTTTGGTAAGGTAGATGGGACTTCCTTAATGAAGATGGGTTCTGCCTGTTTCTGAAACGTTTCCTTAAGACCAGTCGTTGCCCTTTTAAAGGCTCCAACTGGACTTAAAGGCATCGGGAGCAGATGCAGGGGTATGTTATTCTTTTCCGCTTCATTAAAGAAGTCTGCGTATGGGATGTGCATATCCACAGAAAGAGAATACATTACGATAGAACCTAATCCATTCGCAGTCAGTTTAGTAGTAGTCATAGTCATTTCCTCCTTTATAAAAACTCAAACTTGTTTAAGAATTACTGGTGTAATCCTTATTAGAAAGACTGCCCCCACATAAGTGAGCGCAGTCCCCTGTATAAAGATTACTTTGTTAAAGTGTGGCATCTTAAGGAGACGTATATATCTCCGTGATTTATATTGTCTCCAAAAAATGCTTCGTGAGAATTAATACAGTCCTCAAACTTGTTTCCCCAAGAGTCTTTTATAATATCGTCCATATCAAAGTATTTTTTGACAATATTATGAAACTCTTCAAGAGCCTCTTTACGGTTAAGAGTCACGTGTTCATCATAATCGCAATCTGAATCGTCAATAATGAGGATGGTAAAAACTTGAACTTGATTAGTTTCTTTGTCGTTCCACTCATTAAGGATGTCGATACATTCTCTGCCCATCATAAGGCAGTCCTGCATTTCCTCTTCTTTTTCCACAATTGCCTTATGGTTTAAGAATTCGTCATTCTCAATTCCTAAAGCATTAGCGAATGCTTCTGCCCTAACCATGAAGTAGACTTCCTCACCATAGTTATGGTTTTTGTAAGCATTCACTGCTTTACGAATTTCACTTCGCATCTTAATGAGGTCTTCAATGTGTTTTTCATAAGACTTGTCCATTTAAAATACCTCCGTAATTGGTTTGATACCGCATTCGACTAACGCTTCATTCAACTCTTTTATTGTAGTAATATCGCTATCATCTCCAATAAAATCGCCTACTGTTTCACCTAAAAATGCAACCCCACCATAAGGGGAATCGTCGTCCTCAAGAACGTAGTCAAGAACATCTTGTAACTCTAATTCTCTTGTCATCCTAAAACACCCCCGTAATGATAATTGCACTTACTGCCAGTCCGCATAAGAAACCCACAGCACAATAAAAAATAATATCGCTGTTGCTAACATACATCATAAGTCCTCGCTTTCATACTCATCTATAAGGTCTGCCCATTTTTCCAACGCATTAGCGATAGAGGAGTAAGAGCCGTCCTTTATGTAGATGATTTCCTGTTTTTCTAAGAATTCAAGAAAAGTCTGTACGTCTAATACGTCATTGCCATTTAAAGATGCAAGCATATTTTCGTACATGTTTAATCCTCCTCTCCGAAAGACAAGTCTATAAGGGCATCAACCTTTTCCCTTAAATGTTCGTTGTTTTCAAAGAAGAACAGAATTTCGTCGTAATATTCCGTACTGTAATACGGAATATGAAACAACCTAAAGACTCTTTTGAATTTCTCCGCTTCTTTAAGACTGGTAGTGAAACTTAAGTTTGTACTTGTCATAGTCATTTCCTCCTTTATGCAAAACACTTTTGTTTAGAGTACCGATGTACTCAAAGGATGCCATGCCTTTAATGGCATGGCAAACTTTCAACACATTAATACTTGCAATTTAACAAATAGTCCCTTGCGAAATCTAAGGCATTTCTGTACTTAAGGAATTTCTTTGTGTCGGATACGACTTTTTTGTAAGAATACGTTTTCACTAAGAACAACGCCCCGTCGTATTCTATAGTCGCCTTAAGTCTTTTCCCATAATAGAACGGTTCTTTCCATTTAGTTTGTCGGAGCACTTGCTCTTCAATGTCTGGATGAGTGTTAAGGTAAAGAAATCCTCTTCTTTTAATCATATCTTCACCCCCTTAAAGAAAGTCTTCTGCATCCATCGTATAAGGATTATCGTTCTTTTCCTTATCGTCGTAAGCATGAACCAAATCCCTAAGATACATGAACAAGTCCAACGTATTGTTGTACTCCTCTTCCGTAAGATAGGAGTAGGATTCTAAAAACTCATCTGCCTCTAAATAGACAAAGTCGTTCATCTTTTCCGTATCAAACAGAAAATGCGGTTCGTTAGACAACTTGTTAATAAAATCGAACCAGTTTTGGCTTTTCCTAATAGGTTTTCCCATAACCTTACCTCCTTACCATCCGTAATACTCCTTAATGTATGGAACAAGAGACCTTGTGTAACGATACCAACGTGACTTACTAATAGGATTTCCGTAGTACAGGTCGTCTAAGAATTTCTGCGCACCCTCCGTGTTATAGCATTCATCAGAATCCCCTTTAAAGAGAACGTAAGTGTAGTAGTTATAACCATCGTGATGCGCCCCTTTAAAGCGTAACTGCGAATCACAATACCATTCGCAATAATCACACTCACTGCTTAAGATATCTTCTAAAGAATCGAAGAACCTATAAGCAGTCCTGCGCCCATCCCACAACCCTAAAGAAGCAATAGCAAGGATTTTATACCCTACGTAGTAATCGTTAGTCATAAATGGAAGGGTCTTTTCGATTTCCTTAAAGGCATAACGTTCGTCATCCAAGTATTCGTTGTTCATTTCCTCTATACAACGATACTTTTCATACTCATCTAAATCAGACAAGTCGTTCTCCTCAAAGTAATCCTCCCAGTCCTTAAGGTCTAAGTCCCAGTTACTCCAGATTAGATGTTTTTTCATAGTCATTTCCTCCTTTTATAGAACGTTTGGACGTTCTATAAGCGACACGTTCATGCCGTGTCGCTAAAGACAACCCAAACTTGTTTTTAGAAGTAACCCTCCGTGTCTCCGTTAAAGGGGTCTCCCTTTTGATTAATCTTAACGATTTCACCAGTAACAGAATCTAAAACGCCCCATTCGTAACCCTTTAAGTAATTACCAGTAACCATCATAAAGTTATGCCGTGAGTAGAGACCTCCACGTTTACCAACAACGGGCGGCATATAGGGAAGACCAAACAAGTCCCTTAATGCAGAAATGCACCAACCCTGCATATTAGCAGTCGTTGCAGAGTATTTACGATTATCAATTTCTGCACTTACCGGGACGCTAACGCCATTATCAAGGACATCAAGAAAATGCACCCTCATAATAGGAGTTTCGTAAGAATACACTACGTAAACAGAACGTCCGTTGTCCTTCTTATAAAGAGAACCACTAACAGAAGAAGTCCTTAAACCTCCGTAGTATCCTCTTGTAGTCATCATTCCAGTATCCCTTATAGGAGTGCTAAAACCGATGCCCTCTTTAATCCAGTTAACAAGGTTATCCCTTACGTCGCCATTGGTTACGTTCTTCTTAAAATTAGTCATTTTTCTTCCTCCTTTAAAATCAAAACACTTTTTAGAACCCTTAAGGATTCTTTACACCCTGCCTCCATTAAAGGCGGCAGAGTGAAACAACCCTTAGGCAAGTCCCGCTTGCTTTAAACAACTTACGTATTCTGACTGCTTATACACCATTGCGGTATACTCTAAGACAAGTTTCAACTCCCTCTCATTAAGAGAACCCAGCATATTGTGTATACGTTGGTGGAGGTCTGCCTCCCTATAAAACTTGTTTTCCTGCTCCCTTACGTAGTTATTAAACCCTGCATTAAATTCCATGAAATACCCTCCCTTAAAACAGGACGCAACCCCTATCACTCTTAAGAGACCCTCCAAAATTAGTAACCTCTTTAAGGTTAGACAAAACATCACCAACAAGTTTTACCCTGCCAGTTTTTGTCATTTTAGGGCATTTTTCGAATGCCTCCATCTTAGACCCTGCCAATACCCTCATACCCTTAAAGCAGTGGGTTTTTGCGGTCACGTGTAAGTATTCGACAATGTATTCCCTTACAGAATTTTCTACGTGGTAGTTTGCATTAATAGTAGTCATTTTCATGCCCTCCCTTTAAAAAATACGGAAAGACTATACCCTTAGACCCTGCACAAATACCCTTGCCCTTATACCCTGCGCCCTATACCCTGCCCTTTAAAGGGGAGGGAATGCCCTGCCTTGCCCCTAAAAAATGGCAGACTGGTTGCGTGTGAGCATATAGGCAAGCGCATATTTATACACGTAGCCCTTTATATAGTCATTCCCTTATAAAAACACCATAAAAGCATATAAAAATGCTTTTCTTATTGCCTAAACTGTTTCGAAATATCAAACAATTAAGACAATAAAAAAAGCATGTGGAATTTCTCCCACATGCTTTTATAGTCAATTACTTCCTTTTATTTTGCTTTTACGATACCTTTTGCAACACAAATTTTGTAGGCCTCCTCATAGGAAACATCTAATACAAGGGCAATTTCTTTTACTTTTTTCAATTCCTTAGTGGCAGTTTTCTTTTCCTCTTCCAGTCTATAGGAGCCGTTAAGAATGCCAGTTTGAATCTTTTTTAACCAGTCTTCACGTAATTTTTTAGAAGAGAAAAGCCACAAGCCGCTGACTGCCTCATTTACGTTTACTTCTTTAGGGCAGGGGAGGGCGGCTTTAAGACTGAGAAAACCTTTTCCGTCTTTTCCTGCTAAAGCAGTCAAATCACGACAAGCCGCCTTAAAACCTGTAGCATTTTTCAGAATTTCGGCGTTCTTTGCGGCTTTTTCCTCTTTCGTTCCTGTCGTTACGTTTTTAACATCCTTAGCAAAATTTACGGAAAGTTTCGCCACATAATAAGCACTGCCGTCCTTGTCGATATACTGGCGGTCGTCGTTCGGAATGAAAGATACAAGAGACACTGTTTTTTCATTGACAGTAATTGTCATTGCTTTTAATTCCTGCACGTTCATTTCATTGTTTTCGTTTGCTTTTTTGTTAGTAGTCATTTTAATTTCTCCTTTTCTGCCTCTTAGGCAACATAAAAATATTTTTGCAGGTATATCCTGCCTCACACACTCTCACGTAATCAGAACGCATGAGGCAGGATAAAAGCAGTATAGACTGCTTTTACCTGTCGAAAAGTGTTTTTATAAAAGGAAAGTTTATTGACTATTCCCCATAATTCCGTTAAAACAGTCATTATAGTTTTTAACTTCCTATAAGTCATGCTGTTTTAACTTCCTATCATTAGGGCATATTACAGAGGGCGCAACATCACGCCAATGTTCAAACTTTCCAGATTTTTCGATTCACTGTACTTATTTGATGTTTTCAATGTGCTTAATTAAACCAGTCTCTTCTGACTTCCTGCAAGCCTATCGGGTAGTATCGTAGTTACCACAGCACTGTCGCTGTCAAAACTTCGTCGCATTTTTCGGGAAGAGACTACTTTCAGTTTTTACTACCGCCCCTTGCTTGTATTCCTTTTCCATTTCATGCTCAGTTTTGAAAACTTCCTGCATTGTTTCCTTACGACTTGCGCCGTCAGTGCTTGCATTTTTTCAAATTCGACTTGTTTAATTGTCAATGTTCACTATGGAAAGTATAGCAGACTTGTCTGCAATTTGTCAACACTTTTTTAAAAAATTTCTAAACAAATTTTAGGAATGCAGTGTTCATGCACGTTTTGAGCAGTTTTTTTGTATAGATAAAAACATATGAAGAGGTGAAAATATGATAAAGTTAAATAAAAAATAGCGGCGTTTTGTAGATGTTTATGCAAAATACGGCGGAAATTATGCACTTATAATGCAGGAATTGAAAATAGGTATTAGGCAGTTTGAAAATTATATGGCACAGGTTGAAGTGAAAGAATATTTGTCTTGCGCTATGGAACGCACCAGAGATAGCATGATATCTGCATTGCCGCATATTCAGCAAGGTTTATTAGAAATGTATAATTCGGAATAGACTGACCCGAAAATTAAAGTTATGATAGCAAGGGAAATCTTAGACAGGGCGGGGCTTGTAGCAGATAGGAACACAAATATCAATGTGAATATTAATACTTCCATATCTGACAGGGCACGCCAGTTACTCAGTGAGAAAATGACTGTTGAAACAACCGCAAAACCAGCAGAAATGCGGCTTCCCGACACTTCGGGGTAGTTTTCTACTATTTCAAACAGTGTTTCGGATGGGGACGGACGGACGGAAGACAGGACGGAAGACGGACAATAATTTACATAATACTTGATATCGGACGCAAAGGGACAAGTTTATAACCTCCCCTGCCTTACGTGAGACAGTGATATATAAATGAAAGTGTTTTGTTTTTGTCTTAAGAGTTTTGTATTATTTATTTTTCTTAAGTGTTTTTTATTTTGTTTTAAAATAGATTTTGTTTTTTGTTTTAAAAAGAAAGAAATATAAAAGAAAGAAAAAGCGACATGTGAAGTCGGAAAAAGGGATGGTTATATTATATATTAAGAGAACTTATTCCAAACAAATCTAAACCCCAACCAAATTTCTACGCCCAAACAAATCCAATCCCCAAATCCTAAAAGGGACTCCTAAAGCATCCCTTACCTCCACACAAAAATTTTAGACAAATTTCCCCAGAATGGGACTCCTAACACTCCTTTACCACCCCCCAAAATATGTTTACACTTTTTGACAAAAACAGGGCAAAAATAAGAATTTGTGTAAAGTTCACAAACAGTTCACAAAAACCATGCACATTTTTTGCACATTTTTTGAAATAGATGAGGGGGGAGTCAGGGGGGAGACAAGATATATGATTACTTCGTAATCATTCTTGCTGACGCAAGAAGAGTTAAGATTATAAATTATTATTAATTAAAATTAATAATAATAAAGTATAATAACAACTCTTCTACGTAGTAGAATCAAAAACAAAGTTTTTGATATAGGTTTTAAGGGTTTTAAATGACGTGGATTATGCGTATTTTTAGTTACACTTAAAATCCGCCCTTTAAATAACTAATAGAACTAAACCCTTCTCCGTAGTGTTTATTGTTTTTAAAACAGAAAGGTACTCATGTTGCTATACCTCCTGTTTGTATGGGTTTTTGCGGTTTGCCCCGAAATAAACCGCTAAACTTGTTTATGACTTGACCTCTTTTAGAGGCAGGTACATATATATCGTAGGGCAGTGTCCAATCGTGCGGGTCGGAACTTGTCCGATAGGGAGACATTATGGCGGGGACTCCTTAACATCCCGCCCGTAGTAAGACAACGGTGTGAGTCTTGCATGAGACTTGTTCGTAGTCTTGTCGTCTAAAAGACGGCATGACAATGTGACCTTTTACAAAAGTCACAAAAAGAAAGATGTTTCTCTGAGTTCTTTAGCACCCAGATTTGTTTAAATGAAGTTTAGCAGAGTTGCTTCTTAACAAAAACCCTGCTCCGTATATAACCGAAAGGTTGACATAGATGGAGGTTTGATGGAAGAGAAAGTATTAGACACAAAGTTAGAAAAGAAGAAGTCTCCCGTAAAACGCAAAGTAAAGGCATGGGGAGACGAGGGATTTGTAGGGAAGGTATCTTATGGCGCATTTGACTATAGGGTGGAGTTCGTTCCAGAGGAAAAGATTAAAGAGTTAATCGGTTCTGAGAACGACGAATCCGATGTTTATGGTGCTATCCACCAGTTCCAACAGACAATCTATATCGCATCCGATACTACGATGCAGTGTAAGAAAGCAACATTGTTACACGAACTTGTTCATGCGATTTTCCTTATGAACGGTTCTATGTAGGTAGGAACTTCTAAAGAAGATGTGGATGAACAAATGAATGTTGCGTCTGAGTTACTAGTAGACCGTACCGCAAACGGGATGTTTGAAATACTTAGAAGAAATCCCGAAGTTGTAAGGTGGTTAACAAAATGACACCCGAACTGGAGAAACTTGCGCAAGAAGAAGCACTTGCCATGTAGATGGCATACAACTCTCTTGTAGATTTTAGAAAGATTTATTTGCCCTCCCCAGATGATTGCGCTCCTGCTCCTTTTCACTACGAATGGTCTGATATTTTGTTAAATGGAACAAAACACTTTGCTACGGAGGCATTCCGTGAATCCGGCAAATCTGTTTTAGTTATCCGCTCCCACTCTCTATATAGACTTGTTTTTCCATCTAAGGCATATGATTTTATTGTCATCATCATGGCAAACCAGACACTTGCATCTGCCCGTCTTAAAGACTTGGCGGCAGATTATCTGGCAGACCCGAAATTGTGTGCCAATCTTGTGTAGGTAAAAAAGAACAATGATAAGACGTTCGAAGTGGTAGTCAAGGACATTTACGGAGAGCATATCAATGTTCGCATTGATGCCTACGGCAAGGGGTCTTCTGTCCGTGGTCTGTTACACGGGGAGACAAGACCGAAACTGATAGTTATAGATGACCCTCAAGACTTGGAAGACATGTCTTCCGAAACAGTCTTGGAGAAAGATTATAATTGGTTCTTGTCCGATATCGCTTTCTTAGGAAAGAAGTCCCGCATCTTTATGATTGGGAACAACTTGGGAGAAGCGTGTCTGATAGAACGTGTTATAAATAATAAAGAGTATTTAGGTTTTGAAGCAGACCGTATGCCTATTGTAAAGGACGGTGCGCCCACATGGGCAAGTAAATACACAATGGAGTTTATAGATAAGGAACGTGCCACATACGAAAAATTAGGGAAAATTGATATATGGTATCGTGAACGCATGTGCGAATCTATATCCCCAGACAGTCAAATCTTCAAGCCAGAATACTTTAGGTGGTTTGATTGGAAAGACCTAAAACTGCAAGAGATGAACATCTTTATGACAGTTGACTTGGCGATTAGCCAAAAGGCTACCGCCGACTTTACTTCTATAATGGTGGTCGGAGTTAACAAGGACAATCACTGGTTTATATTGGATTGTTCTTTTGGTAGGTTCGACCCAACCAAGACGATAGATGAAATCTTTAGGATGGTTGGCAAATGGTCTCCGTAGAAAGTGGGCGTAGAAAAAGTCGCATATCAAGCGGCAATTCACCACTTCTTAGAGAAAGAGATGCCACACAGAAACATGTTCTTCACGGTTACGGCTTTACAGGCACAACGTAAAAAGGAAGAACGTATTTCCGCATTACAACCACGTTTCTCTTCTGGTTCTGTCTGGGTTCCACGGGATGCAGGAGATTGGTGGGAAGAATTGAAAGGGGAAATGTTAGCGTTCCCAAACGGAATCCATGATGATTTATTAGACTCCCTCGCATACGTAGAACAGATTGCCGTATCTCCTATAAAGAGAAGGGCAAGACTTAGAAGCAATATCTACGCAGGGAGCATGTAATGGAGGGAATAAAATTTGGCATTAAGACAAAATCCGAATCTGGTCTCTCCTCAAATGGAAGACCCCATCTCTATGCCACCCGGCGTTGTTCCTTCCGATAACCCAATGCAAGGTCTTATGCCGGAGGAAATGACAACGGCAGACTTGTCTATGCAACAAGAACCAGTTGACCCGACTGCCCCCGAAGTTCCAGACTTCGACGCATCCGCTGACGTAGATGCGGTCATGGCAGAGGAAGAGGGAGAAGAAACTGGACAAGTCCAATAGTACGGAATCTCCGAAGAGAAGTTAGAGGAGATACGTTAGAACGTAGAGAGAGAAATCCAGAGGGCAGATAATTATTACGAAGAAGAAATCGAACCAGAGGTTATACGTAGACACAAGGTCTATGAGGGAGACAAGTAGTATTACAAACAAAAATTCCCCAAGTTGACCAACATCTCCGACGTAACCGCAAGCGATTTCCACGATACCGTGGAATGGGCGTTACCTTCTTTGACGAAAGTTTTCTTCGGGAATGAGGATATCTGCAAACTGCAAGGCGTAAGTTCTGAGCAGGACGAAAGAGCCGCACAAGTTCATAGCGAACTTATCAAATATCAGTTAGAACGGAACAATGACGGTTTTCTGATTTTTTATGACTGGATTAAGAATTCGCTGATAGATAATCTGGGAATCGTCAAATGTTATTGGGAACGTGAGTAGACTGTAGAGACAAAGAGACTTGTCGTAAACGGGGAACAATTATTACAGATGTAGACAAATCCCAAAATTAACATTCTATCCGTAGAACAAGTTGCTCCAGATATCTTAAATCTGGAGTATGAAGAAATAACAAACATCACTAAGAATCAACCTAAATTAGAGGTAGTTCCACCATCTGAATTTAGGTTTAGTCCAGAAGCAAAGTCTTTAGAGGACGTTGGTTTTGTCGCACACAGAAAGATAGTAAATCTTGACTACTTACGTAGACGGGAACAAGAAGGAGTCTTTTAGAACATTGATAAAGTTCTTGAGTCAGATGGTAATGATGGTGCGGTTAAGAGAACTGAATATGAAACAGACCTTAACCCACGTGCGTATGATAAGATTAACGACGCTGGGGTTGAGGACGCAAAGAAAGAGTTCCTTCTGTACGAATGCTATATAAAGACTGACGTTAATAATGATGGGATGTTAGAAGACGTTATCGTTACGATGGTCGGCAGTCAGCATGGCACTATCGTTCGTTTAGAAGAGAACACGATGGGTCGACACCCGTTCTTTACGATTAGTCCAATCCGTGATACCTTAAGACTTTTCCCTAAACGTGGTATCTCAGATTTAGTGAGTGAGTTACAAGACCTTAATACGGCGTTGTTAAAGCAGATTATTTATAATATCGCAACTAACAACGATAAACAGGCATTTGTAAACATAGACTCCTTAATAGACCCTAATGAGTTTATTGATGGTCGTAAAGCGGTTCGTGTGTCTGGCAATCCAAGAGAAGCAGTGCAATGGTCTCCTGTAGAACCTTTGCAACCGCAGGTATTCCAGTTCCTTGAGTACATGAATACCATGAAAGAGAATCGGACTGGTATTACACGTTATAATCAAGGCATGGATGCAAACTCTCTTAATAAGACTGCTACTGGTATCACATAGATTATGAACGCATCTAATCAGAGGTTGGAACTGATTGCCCGTATCTTTGCGGAGACAGGCGTTAAGCAGTTGTTCCGGCACATGATTAAGATGAATCAAATGTTTATTACGGACGAAGTAAGCATCCGTATTACAGATAAACCGAAACCCATTACCCCAGATGATTTAGAAGGAACAATTGACATTACAGTAAACGTTGGTGTTGTAGCAGGAAGTAAACAACAACAAGCGCAAGCAATGCAGTTGTTACTGGGGATGTATCCACAGTTGGTACAATATGGGATTGCAGACTTGTCTCATGCCGCATATGCGTTTGGTAGACTTGTCGAAGCACTTGGTTACAAGAATGTATCCGACTTTGTATTCCCTGCTGACATTATTAAACAGGCAGAAATGATGGGCGTTTCTCCACAAATGTTAATGATGATGCAATATGCGAACGATACAGGAACGATGCCACCTGCATTACAACAGGCACAACAACAGATGATGATGGGCAGTATGCAACAGGCGGCACAACAGGCGGGCATCTACGATAGACAGGCGGCACAGGCATAGGCAGAACAACAGTAGTCAAAGGGTAAGCAACCCATGAACCCAGACCCCGGTGCGCCAGAGAACGCAGGGTTAAGTACGCAACAGTTCATTTAGAGGATGGCTCCGCAACCTAACAGTACAGACCCTAATAGACGGGACGGACAACTTTAATGAGAAGATTAAAGACTCCACAGGAGTTAATCAACGAAGGATATAACGCAGAAGGAGCGTTAGTCTTTTTAAAGGAATTTATCGGAGAGGAAAAGGAAAAGGTTTTAAATGAACTTTTGACTTGTCCATCCGATAAGTTGCCCGAAAAGAGGGCGACATATAAATATATTTGCGGTCTTGAAGAAAAACTATTAAGTAAAGTAGAGACTGGTATTATTCATGCTACAGAACAATTCCGACAGGAAACTCTGTAAGGAGGACTAATGGATAACGAAGAATTAAAGGAACAAGTACAAGACGAACAAGAAGTGGAACAACCCGAAGCAGGGACTCCACAAGAAGAAGGTTCTAATGATGAACCCGAATTCGTACTTGATGAAAACGGCAATTTACAGTGGAACACCGATGAGTTTGACCATCTGAATGAAGAGGATTCCTCCGAACAAGAGGAGGAACAACCAGAGCAGGAAGAGGAAGAGCCGCAACAGGAAACACAGGAAGAGCCGAAATACAAGGTAAAAGTGGACGGACAGGAAGTAGAGGTAACACAGGAAGAACTGTTACGTGGCTATATGCGCCAGTCTGATTACACACGTAAAACTCAACAGTTGGCAAATCAACGCCAACAGATTGAACAACTTTACGCACAGAGACAAGTTCAACCGCAACCCCAACCGCAGACAACCCCAAAAGAAACCGATGCAAACCTAAACGAAGTGGCTAAGCGTTTGGCGGCACAGTCTTTAGGGTTAAACAGTCCAGACGACTTGTCTGAATTAGATTTTGACCACATTACCGCAGTCGTCGAAGCAAAACAGGCGTTGTTAAATCAGCGCAATGCGATGATGGCAAGACAACGAAATATTGATAATCTTGAAGCACAGTTACGTAGTGAAGAACCTAAGTATGACGAGATTATGTCAAACATTAATGACGCAATGCAGAACCTTCCCGTAAGTCAGTTTAATAAGTTAAAACAGGCATATAACGACGGGAATCCAGAACCATTGCGTGAGTTCTTTAAGACTATGCAGAAAGAGTATTATTCTAAAGCGATTCAAAAGGTGGAACAGAAAAAGAATACTCCTGTTCCTAAAGTAATCCCATCTGGTAACACACCCGTAGAAAAACAGGCGCAACATAAGAAGATTGACTTCCGTAAATTTGGCGCAATGTCTACTGACCAGAAAGCGAAGATGTTGCTTGAGATGGGGTTTGTAGATTAAAAATTTTTGAGGTGAATTTATAAATGGCAGGTACTAAAGCAAGTTCTTCCTCCTATACCTTCTCTGGTGCTAATGGTTGGACAGTAGGTAATAGAGAGGATTTGTTAGACATTATCACTAATATTTCCCCAGACGAAACTCCGTTGATGAACAAGTTTGGTCGTTCTAAAGTTACTGGTATGGTTCATAGTTGGCTGACCGACTCTCTCGACGAGCCACAACAAAACGCCTATGTGGAAGACGCACAGTTCAGTTCCACTCCAAGTGTACCACGCGTTAAGTTGGATAACTACATCCAAATCTTTATGCGTGATTGCATGGTAACTGATTCTCAAGAAGCAGTTCTGAAAGCAGGTGTTAAGTCTGAAATGGCGTACCAACTGGCAAAGGTTCTGAAAGCCATTGCTCTGGACGTTGAATATGCTATCGTTAATAACGCTACTGCTCGGCAGGGTGACGCTACCAACGCAGGTTTGATGGGCGGTATCCCTTATTTCGTTAACGCAACTAAACTGCCCAACAATGTAATTGCCGCCGCAGGTACAGAAGTTACCGAAGACGAATTTAATGACGCTATTCAAGCGGCATGGAAAGTCGGTGGTACTCCAGATATTGCAGTTATGTCCGGCAAGAACAAGAGAATCGTTTCTGGTTTCACTGGTAACGCATCCCGTGAACGCAGTGCAGATTCTACTAAGGTTAAACAGATTGTGAATGTGTATGAATCCGATTTCGGTCTGGTTAATACTCTGTTACATCGTCTGATGCCCGACACCCGTATCGACTTCTTACAGTCTGAATACTGGAAACTGGCTTATCTGATTCCGTTCAAGACCGTAGAACGTCCTAAGGATTCTCTGGTAAATGGTAAGGTTGTAACTGGTCAACTGACAATGGAATGCCGTTCTCCAGAAGCAAACGCACAGATTACCATTGGTTGATAAATGAGCGACGGATTCTTAAAAGAACAGTATGTCGAAGCGGAAGGCGACACCGTTACCATCACAAACAAGTTCGACACTACTGAGTTAGAAAAACAGAATTATGAAAAAAGAAAAGAAGACCAACGTGGCGTAGGCTTTAAACATGTCTGCGCCATACCAGTCTTCGAATTTGCAATTGACCCGTTGTTAAAGAAATATTAGTTCTATTGTGAATAGCATGACGGGGATTCCGCAAGGAAGGTACTTCGGTAGTTCTTGGCGTTAAATCCACAATATAAAACAACGGACGATAGTATTTAATGGGCGGGAACTTTCCCGCCCTTATTTTTATATACGGAGGTAACAGATGAACGGTAAAGAAATTGTTACCATGTGTGCCGCTATTATTAAACGGCAAGACTTAAACGAAGACCTCCTGTTACAATTCATCAACCAACAACGTAGACATATCTTACGTGCTACGTATCTATATAGAATCCAAAAATGGGAAATCGGTTTAGAACCAGAGGACGGATTTGTCCGTACTAAGGGACTGAAACAGGCACGTTATGTGGAATGGAATCCAGACCCAGAGGATAACGTAAAGATAGATTTTAACGCAGAACCAAACAAGTTTAATGGAGTGGAGACCGAAAGGAAAAAGAAATTGTTTCCCTTGAACACTATTCAAGAAGCGTTTGAGATATATGATAACGTAGATGTAATCGGTGAACCTATGTATTACATTGTGATGCAGGGTGGGTTAAAGATTATCCCTGCTCCTCCTATTGGCGTTATCAATATCTTTGGGGAATGGTATCCAGAAGACTTGTCTAATAGTGAAAACTCTGAAGACGGACTATCTAAAGAGATTGCAGATATTATCATCTATATGGCGTGTGCGGAATACTTTGATTTCCTCATGGAAGCGGAAAAGGCAAACCTTTGGAGAACAAAGGGACAGATGTTACTGGAAGAGTATTTGAGGGAAATCAAGAGACAATAGACGGATGATAGACCGTTGTTCGCACGTGACCCATTCGGTAATCTGCATATTGGACATGGTTGGCGTAAGAATGTTGGATTTGTTTATCCGATAGATGAATTAACAGGCGGTACTCCGACTGATAAATATAATGATTAAGGGGGTTGAGGAGATTTGTCTATAAGATATACCATACGGCATAACATCCCTTCTGCAAGTATTGCGGAAGAAGATGTGAACGATTCCTCTACTTGGGATTTAAATTTACTCCGCAAACATGAATTAGCGGAGACAGATAACCACGATATTGTGTATAGATAGCACGATGGTAAGGTGGTGAATTGGGCAGAAGCGGCAACGCAGTAGGCAAACGAAATACTGGAAGAAGTACAAGGCATATCTGCCGATATTGACAACCAAGTCACAATGGTAGAAAACAAACTGGCAGAGATTGAAGAAGAAGCAATAACGCTTACACAAGAAGCACAAGAGGCAAACGAAGCGGCACAGACGGCACTTGTACAGGCAGAGTCAGCAGTAAGTGAATCTTAGTAGAGTGCAACAAGCGCAAGAGATAGTGCTAACCTTTCTATGGATTGGGCAGTAAAAACGGACGGTCTTGTAGGTAATTAGGATTATTCGTCTAAATATTACGCACAACAAGCGAGTGCATCCGCAAGTAGTGCAAGTTCCTCTGCGAGTATCGCAACGACTGCAAAGAATGATACACAGACCTCTGCTACCAACGCATCCAACAGTGCTACGTTAGCACAACAGTGGGCGACAAAGACGGACGGTAAGGTAGACAGTACGGATTACAGTGCTAAACATTACGCATTATCCTGCGTTGATTCTGCTACAAGTGCATCCCAAAGTGCTACAGATGCGGCTACTTCTGCAAGCACTGCAACTACAAAGGCAAGTCAAGCATCTAATAGTGCTTCTATTGCAACAACCAAAGCGAGTGAAGCAAGTGCTTCTGCTACCAGTGCTTCTAATAGTGCAACCACTGCTACTACTAAAGCAAGCGAAGCAAGTGCCAGTGCGAGTAATGCTTCACAGAGTGCAACGAGCGCTTCTACTTTTGCTACTAACGCAAGTGCAAGTGCTACTACCGCCACTACAATGGCGGCAAGTGCAACTGCGAGTGCAACCAGTGCGGATACATCTGCTACTGCGGCATAGGATATACTTGACGAGATAGAAGCACGAAAAGATTATTATGGTTTGCCTGTAGGTTATGAATATTTTTCTATCAACCCCAACGTACCACAAGGTTCACTTCCGTTACTGGGTGGCGAATATAACCGCTCAACCTATAGCGATTTGTGGGAATGGGTACAACAGCAGACGGGGTATTTGAAAACTGAAGCAGAGTGGCAAGCGTTGTCTACTGCAAATAACGGGAATGTTCCGTATTATTCAAGCGGTGATGGCTCTACAACTTTCCGTGTTCCGAGTTTGCGTTGTTGGGTAAAAGGTACAGACGGAAGTGCGCAGTTAGTAGGTTCGTATTTGGCGGCTGGGTTGCCGAATGTGACAGGAAATTTGCTCGGTGCTACAACTTATAGTGTGGCTACAGATGGTGCATTGGGATGGGAAGAGACCGACCCGACGAATTATAGTATGAATTATCAAAGTGGTGGTATGAGGTATGGCAGAATCAAGTTTGATGCTTCCAACTCCGATTCCATCTATGGCAACTCTTCAACAGTACAACCCGAATCTATTGTAGGCTTGTGGTTAGTAAAAGCCTACGGCACTATTGTAGATACTGGTACAATAGACGAACAGCAGTATATTGATGACAGAATCGCCGCATTGCCTAATACGTTTTTACCCCTTGCTGGCGGTACGATGAGTGGAGCAATTCATTTCAATGGTGCAAATAACAGAAGTTTTGGATTTGATTTAACCAATAACAATGCCAATATGGATATTGGGTGGAATTTTGCAAATAGAGATGGTGCGGGAATTGGTTTGCGTTCCACAGATGACACCAGCAGTACCGCAGGAAGTTTTTCTATATACGCAAGGGATGGAAGCAATTTTACTGACTTAAAGGGCCTTCCTGATGGTCGATTAACATGGGGCGATAAAGAAATTGAACGAGTAAATTCAAGTGGTTCAAACTATATCCGTTATGAAAGCGGTATACAGATTGTTTTCGGCAGAATAGAAGTGAGCGGAGCATCGTCATATGTTAAAACATATACATATCCTGTCGCATTTAAAAACTATTTGGATATATATATTGCTATGGGTGGCAGATGGACGGCAAATAACGAACAAGCAAGTATACAAAACGATACCGATACAAAGTTTGAAGTCAGTATTACAAATGCAGGTTCAAATCCGCATAATTGGTATTTCATAGCCGTCGGTTATTGGAAATAAGGGGGCAGAAAAATGATAGGAACAAAGTTTTATAAAGAAAATTTAGATTTAAACAAATATTCTGCTGCCGCTGAATGGTGCAATAACAATAACGCCACGATAGAGGACAAAGGCGAATACTACGAAGTCGTAGAGATTCCACCTCCGTCGTTAGACGAGGTAAAGGCACAGAAAATCAGCGAATTTAAATCTATTCGTGATGCCAAGGAAGTCGAACCGATACGGACAGACAAAGGCATTTTTGATTACGATGATAAAAGCAGAGACAGATTGTCTATCGCAAGGCAGGCGTTGACCGATGCAGGTGGTGGCGAGATAGTATGGACGACCGCAGATAATCAACGTGTATCTATGGGCATTGCTGATTTCGCGGCTATCAATGGTGCGGCGGCGGTGCGGAGTAATGCGTTACACGTGAAGTATAATGAATTAAAGGAATCCGTAAAAGAAGCAAAAACCATAGAGGAAGTAAACGCTATCCAGTGGACGGACTAATTATGGCGAAAACGCTTTAAGTGTCCCTTGGTGATTATAGTCTATGATTAAATATATATTTTATTGTGTATTAGAAGTTTTCTTCACCATCATCTGTTATCTAACGAATCCAATTGTTGTTTTGTTCGCAGACGAGTACGGGAATCTTCCGTACTGTCTACGATATTGGCAAACATGGGATAATACATTAGATGTAGAATGGATGATAACGGAGAACAAAATTCCAAAAATATTTTAGTATGATTATGGGAAACATTATAAATATATTTACGAAGACCATAAGAAAAACATTCCCGGTCACGTAATTATATTGAATCCTAATTTTACATTACCCGAAATGGCAAAACGATACTTCTGTCGCCTTGCGTGGTTGTATCGGAACACTGGGTACGGATTCTCTTATGAGGTCACTGGCAAAGAGATAAATGGTGCGGATATTATTAAACGCAAGGACATCAAGACAAGTCTGTATCGTTGTCAAATTTATTATACCGATGATGCGTTTATGATACGGTATGAGAATCAGTGGTGTAAATATTTTAAATGGCGAATATTTTTAGGTTGGAAAATGTAGGACGTTAGGTCAATGGAAACAAGGCGTTGTATGTTGGCGTTATATGTGAGTCCATTTAAGTTGAGGCGATAAAAAACGAATCCGCATATTTTTACAGATTATGGGCTCTGGTTTACGACACTAAAAGAAGTTAACGCTATTGTATGGGAGGACTTTTAATGGTATATGTAATAAGAAATGAAAGTGGGGAAATAGAATAGGTGTACGGATATTTCTCTATAAAAGATATACAGAACCATTGCTCTAAAAAATATTCAGACAAGTCTATGCGATGGGAATTATCTATTCCAAAAGATTATACTGGTGAAGTAACGTACTTACCAGAAAAGAAGTTAAGTATTGGCGACTTACCAAATGTTTAATACACGGTGGTGGCAATGGAATCTGTTATGATACATGCCGTGAATGTAATCATTGGCATATTAATAGCGACCCTTTGGCAGAAGTTCCGCAGGTCGCAGGAAGAACAAGACGCAATCAAGTTAGGATTGTAGAGTCTTCTCCGTGGCGAAATAACCAAGTCTTATTATGTTTACAAAGAAAAAGGATGGATTCCATTATACGCATTACAGAGTATTGAAGCGAATTATAAGAACTATGAAGCACTTGGGGAAAACGGAGTAATAGACGGACTTTGGAAAGAGATGATGGCGTTGCCACATACGAAGCCAGAGGATGATAAAAATGAGGAAAGTAATTAAGGAGATATTATTCTCTATTCTAAAAGATGACGATGGGACATATTCTGGTACGAAGGTTATATCAGCAATATGTCTCTTCGTATTCCTTGTTGTTTCCGTATATCTTGCCTATAAAGGCATGGAGTGGAGGAACTACGAATCTTTCTCTACTGCTACTGGTTTAGGTGGGTTAGGATTACGTGGAGCAAACAAGTTTATGAATATAAAGAAATACGAAGGAGGTGAATGAGTTTGGCATTTCCAGAAATAATTACAGACAGACCCGTTGGTACATAGATGGTGTCTACGATAGATGACTTTGAACGTGAAACACGTACTTGGTTAAGGTAGTGTATGATTGAAATTTCTGGTTATCCAGATATAAATACAGTAGGAGTTAAAGGTTGGACTGATAGCACGAGACCAAGTTCTAACCAGAATAGTAATTATTTACTTGGGTATAATACATAGACTGGTTCTTTAGAGGTTCTTGGCTCTAACGGTTAGGTTCTTTAGTCTTTAAATGGTAAATCTATTGCTTTATTGGCACACCCAGTAGGTGAATATTATTGGACAAGCGATGCTTCTTTTAATCCTAATACAGAATGGGGTGGAACTTGGGAACGTATCCAAGATGGGCGTTGTTTAATTTCCAATAATGGCTCTCATGCCGTAGGGTCTACTGGTGGTTCAGAGACTGTCACATTATCATTGAGTTAGATTCCGTCTCACTCCCATCCGCATACACATAGACACTCTCACGATAGGGGTTCGATGAATATTACTGGTTCATTTGGTGCAGATGACCGTACAGAATACCCCGGTATTAGGGGTGCTTTTTATAAGGGTTCTTGGTACGATTGTGGTGCTAAAGGTGCCGATGATGGTTTTATTATGTAGTTTGACGCCTCTCGCTCTTGGACGGGGAGAACGTCCGAAGATGCCACTGGTGCAAGTTATCATGCACAAGGTGGTGGATAGGCACATGATAATATGCAACCTTATCGTACCGCAATCTGTTGGCATAGGACTGCATGATAAATTTAATCCTATTACGGGTAGGAGGTGAGGAAAATTTATCAACAGAATTTTGTTCCTGCAAGTAGGGGTTTAATTAAATCTGCTCCGTCTTCTCTTATACCAGACGGGTCTTTTCAAGAAACAGTTAATGTAAGATTTGGAGATGGATACTTAGAAAAAGTCAAGGCGTTTGTGAAGTTTACAGAAGTTCCAGAGAAAGTTATTAAAATAAACTTGTACAAGAAGAATGACGGAAGAAACCTTAATATGATTCATACACGTCATGGATTATACGAGATAAACGAACAAGAACAAACGCATGAGAATATCATAAAAGATAATTCTTACGAAGTTCCAGAAGTCGGACATATCTCTTCGGTAACTGCTTTCGATGAATATATCTTCGGCTCGTTAGGGACGGACATATATTACTGGAAGTCCGATGAAGATGATGCACATGTTCTTGAAGGTACATTCGTACCCGATACATGGAAGGAAAGTACCGACTATGTAGTTGGGGATATAGTGAAACCAAAAGACTTAAACTACTCTGGATATATTTATAAGTGTACAAGGGCAGGGCGGTCTGGTAGTTCTGAACCAACATGGGCAAAGGATTTAAGCACTTCAATTACAGATAATACTGCACATTGGGTTGGCGTTGGTTCTCTTGAATTAGAAGGGCAAGACAAAGAACACTCAAAACTTCGTGCGTAGTGCATAGAAACATACAAGGGATTTTTGTTTGTTGCGAATACCGAAGAGGGTGGTCAATTATATCCTTATCGTGTACGTTGGTCTCAGTGGTAGAACCCAAGATTATGGCATAACAATGAAGACGGTTCTGGTATGGCAGGATACGTAGACGTAGATGACACAGACGGAAGAATCATTGCAATTAAAAGATTGGGAGATGTCCTTTATGTATATAAAGAGAGAAGCATTATCGCATTCACTTATACTGGTGGAGAAGATACTGTTTTTTCTAAAGAGGTTGTGACAACAAAAGCAGGACTTATCTCTCCAGAAGCAATCGTAGAATTACCACATATGCACATTTTTGTTGGACAAGATAATATATATGTTTTTGATGGAAACACCTGTACGGCAATAGGCGACCCAGTAAAAGACTGGGTATATCAGAACATTAAACCAGATAGTACAAATAGAATATTTGGATATTATAACGAGGAAACCGGAGATGCCACGTTTTCCTTCTATAGTACGGTCAATGAGAATGACAATTGCGATAAAGCAATGATATATAACGTATCCATGAGAACGTGGTCTACAAGAGAAATGTATATGACTGCGATTGGGTAGTATAGTATCAAGGAAGATAAAATTATTGATAAAGTAAACGTCCCATATGACGAAATGAATACATCTATTATTGATTCATCGTTATATTTGAAGGATAAAATCGTTACCGCTATTGGCGATGAAAATGGTAATGTGTATTTCCTTGATGGTTATAATGATTCAAGACGGGACTACGAAGGGTATGTTATTACTAAAACACATCACATGGATGCTCCAAACAGAATCAAAAGATTACTACGGATACAATTCCATATCGAAACATCTGGTGACTATGACTTATATTGCCAAGTCGGGACAGGATGGAACGCAGAGACCAGTCAGATACAATGGACGGAAAAATTGAAAATGAATCTTAATAAACCTAATCCGTGGTATTCTCATCATATTGCTCCCTTTGTAGATGTAGACTTGTCTGCAAGATACTTTTAGATAAGGTTTGGTACTGACTATAATGGCGAACCGTTTAAGATTCTTGGATATACCTTGTTCTATCAGTTGAGGGGTGACGAATAATGTTAAGTGAAACAGTTGTATTACCTAAAGATATTAAAACGCAAGAAAGTCGCTTTATAATAAAATTAAAAGAATAGTTACTACGGCAAATAAAATAGATAAACGAATTAGAAAAAAGGATTCAACAATTAGAGGATAGTCATTAATGATTAAGATTGTTCCTTGGGCAGATAGAAAACTCTCCATGAAAAATTGGAGGAAGATATGGAATCTATTCCCCTATGGTGAGATATGTATGACAGAAATAGACAGGGAATGGGAACACCAGAACTGGGCAGAGAAGGTCGCAAGATATTACGTAACACGTGGCAGAGAGTTTTCTGTAGAGATTAAAGACCCAACGTTATGCACGAATTTCATCTTTAATCTGTTATTAATAGGAGTAAAAAAGTTTTATTTCCCTTGGGATGGCATCACGGATACTTAGTTTATTAGTGCATTCGAAATACTTTCTTTTATTAGACTTGTTTAGCAAGATTATAGGGATGTAGAATTTGTTATCGTGTATTCCCCATAGATTGAAAAATGGGGAGGGTATGACCTTAAACAAGAACGAATAGAAACGTCTATAGCGTGTATGGCAGAATTAACAAAGAACGATGATAATATAAAACTTGTCTACCGAAGACCACATCCGTTCGGTGGTTTGTAGAGACTAAATTTAGTTAAGAATGTAGAGGATTACATTACACGTAATGACTTAAAATACGAATGCTATCTTGAATATCCGTGTGGTTGTCTTACGATTACTCCTAATACCAATATCTATTGTTGCCCGTTTTGTAAGAGGAAGAAGAGAAAGAAATAGTTTGGAGATGCTTTAAGGGACAAGTTTGTAGTTGGAACTATCGACAAAGGAATAGTTCGTGAAATAGATTGTGATTATTGTTATTTATAGACAAATGGTTTGGGTCTAAGAGAAGACCCGATGAAAAGACTTAAGTATAAAGAACTTGAGGGTAATAATGATTACATTATTAGAACATGTTGACAACTTATCTAAATACGTTACGGATAACAGAGATGAAACATTATAGGCGATTCTTGAAAACAATAAAATAATGGACGATGATTCTCTATTGGTTTATTTTATAGAAACATCTTCAATCGGAAATACCATGATGATAATGTATACGGACGGCGACGGTAAAAAAATATGGAAATGGATATAGGATGTTTCTATATAGAATAATTGCAAGAGATTATATTGTATTACTCAACGGCATTAGTCGATATGCCGTAAATATAAATTTAAACCCGTTGGGGTTTTGTGTGAAAGGGAGGGATTTACCCAGTGGGAAAAGTAGTAAAAGGAGTTCTTGGTGGTGGCTCTTCCGGGACATCTTCAAGTTCAACATCTAATATAGACGTGAAGACTACAGAGAAATCTACATAGAATCCATTTACCTCTGAATAGAGTAAAAAGAACTATAACGACTTTTTTAATGCCGCAAAATAGAATTATACAGACGTGAAGAGTTACACTCCGCAAATGTTTAATTCTATTAACGGATTAAATAATAGACTTTCTGCTATACAAAAAAATGGTAATGTAGGAGATACTTCCTACTTTAAACAGGGTTGGAATGGGGCAATGGGAATTGACCAGTCCAATTTAAATAAAATGAATACGATGTCTTGGAATCCAAATGATAATGCAGATTGGGTTAAAGCAAATGACGCTATTGATAATAACGCACGACTTGGTTGGGGGCAATATAATAATTAGTTGATGCAAAACATGATAGGTTCTAATATGGCGAATGGTTCTGGTCATTAGACTGCGGCGGCAAAACAGTCAATGATGTTAAATAGTCAATTAGCGGCAGATAGAGCAAATCGTTGGCAACAACAATACAATCAAAACATACAAAACAATCTTGCGGCGAATAATCAATTAGGTAATTTCTACAACACGTTGTCTAATATTGGTATTGATTATGCAAGACTGAATCAACAAGATTTAGCGACATTGTTAAATGCGTATCAGACCCAAAATGGTTTGTACAATAATATCTTTAATGGTCAGAATGACGCACTCAAGACTTATGGTAACGCCGTTCTTATGGGTAGTGACCCGACAAGAACTTCCGAAGGTACACAGAAAGGCACAAAGACTACCGAAGGTACACAAGGTAAGAGTGAGGGTTCTTGGGGTAATGTATTAGGAAATACCGTGGGTCTTGCTACTGGAATGGGTTGGCTATAATGGAGGTAATGTAATTGGCAAGTTTATAGGATTTGTGGGCAATCTTTAATCAAGACGAAACCCCTTATCAATATCAACAAGTAAGGGGTGGCGGTGATTTTGGTGCAGGATATAATGTTGGCTCCGCAATCGCCCAAAATATATAGAACGCAAAGATTAATCGTAGAAACAATCAACGTAGAGACGACTCAAGAAAACAGGCAACAAATGGTATGCCGGGTTCTAACGGTTCTGTCAATGGTGGTGCGGTAACAGGTGCTATTGGAGCAGACGAAAATGGGGTATATGGTATTCCGCAACAGCAACCTACTACAGTAATAGGTGCAAACGAAAATGGCATATTCGGTATATCTAACCAATAGTCTAATCCTAATGTCTTGTTTCAAGGCAGTCCGAATTGGACTATGCCGGGGAATAGTTCTACAAAAATCGGGTAGCCCGAATTAAACATTACCGATTAGACAATCGGATAGAATTATAATCAAAGAATTGATTCTCAAACACAAGGTGGTTTTAACATTCCACAGACTCCTCAGACTCCTAATAACGGCTTTAAATCTATTTTTGGGTCTGATTCTAACACAGGAGTATTCGGTTCAAACCCTTAGTCTCCCGTCGCCTCTTCGGTTGATTAGGCACTTACTGGTGGCGGGACAATAACAAGTGCCAGTCTCTATGGTCAGAATGAACAACCGCAACAATAGAGACAAGATATGTCTAACCTCCGTGATATTCAAGAATGGATGGCGGCAGACAGAGAGTAGGGAGTAACAAATCCCATTATTAGTATGATGCGTTATCAAGCGTTTATGGAGCCGATGGAGAAGCAGAGGAGAGAAGATAATCTTCGTACCGCATTCGCTACGTTGCGTAATCCAGACGCAACAGACGAAGATAAATTAAAAGCATACGCATTAATGGAATACGAATTAAAGAAACCCGGTCTTAAAGAAGATTTGGAAAGAAAAGAAGACGAATATTACGCAAGGCAGGGCATGATACGTAATCCGAACTATTCCGACGGCGATAGTGAATACGGTGGCGACGACGAAAACGCACGTGCAATCTATTCTCACCTTGCAAGTAAGGGCATTCCCGCCAATGTTATTGCAGGTATTATGGGTAATCTGCAAGCGGAATCTGGTTTCAATAGTAGCGCAGTCGGAGATGGTGGACAGTCTATCGGACTTGCCCAATGGTACGATAGTCGTGGAAACAACCTTAGGAACTTTGCAAAACAACGTGGTAAAGAGTGGAATGATGTTGGTACACAACTTGATTTCTTGCTTGATGAAATACAACAAAGTAATCCAGACTTGTTGTAGAGGATGGCAAAACTTTCTCCGCATGAAGCGGCAATTCTGTTCCATGACGAATTTGAAAGGTCTGCCGATACACCAGAGATGAAAGCACGTAGAGGAGAATATGCGTCTAATATCTTTAACGGACGTAGACAAAATTCTAAATACGTAAGAGACCCGAATTACGTGTCTCCAAGAGAAAAGTTTGATACAGAACAAGCATATAAAGAAAGAATAGCAAGAGCAAGAGAATACAGAGCATACGAAAACCCAACCAGAAATACGGTAGATGTAAAATTACCCAAAGTTAAAACGATATCTCCTCAAGATTACTCTGATGCAGTTAATGCTTATTCTTCCGCAGATATTCCGTCGGTAGAACAGACACATAAAGTAGGACAAGCGTTTGCCCCAGAATTTTAGAAATATATTAACGATTTTAATGGAAATGTAGAACAGGCATTAAAACAAATGTATTACGATAAGAATGCGGATGGAAGTAAAGGATATAGTATGAATCCGTAGAAATTAGCAAGAGCAATTGCCGCCGCCTCTGCTTACGCACAGGGAGTTCCACCAAACAAGTTTGATGGATATATGAACGGTGCGGCTAACTATTTGGTAAGTTCTTTTTCTGGTAATCAACAAACAAGTCCAGAAAACAAAAGTGGGGGACAAGAAGGAAATAATAACATAATAAAACCAGAAGTAGGGAAACCTAACGGAAAGAGTAATAGTTCTTGGAGTTTCTCAAATATGTTTGGTGGTATCGGAAACGTTGCAAAGAAAGCAAAAGAAGGAGGTGCTATTGGAACAAGTGATGTAGGAGATGTTTGGGATAGCGTAACCTCTAATATTAAGAGTGGCTTAGAAAAGGATATACAAGAAAGAAGAAACAAACAAAAAGACGAAGAAAGAGATAGATTTAATAGTTTGCGGTAATTTGATACGGGGGTGAAAACCTAAGGTATGAAAGAAGAAAGAGTTGACCCTTGGTTCTCTCAGTTCTCTTAGGAACAAGTAGAAGAACAACCTAAACAGGGTTATTTTTCACAGGTTTTTGATAATCTTGGTGCGTTTGGCAAGGCGGCATACGCTAATACCAGAGAGTTAGGTATGGGCAGAGATATTAAAGACCTTTATGATAGACTCCGTAACGGAGACTTCGCAACAGAAGAAGAAGGGAAAGAGTTAGAACAAGAATTCTATCGCCTCCAAAACGAACGCAACGAATATAAAAACATGTTTGATGAGAATCAAAAGATTCTTAATCAAAACGATAGTGCGCTTAAAGATTTTACAGAAGTAGGCGGTACTTTACAAGGAATTGGGACACAGGCAAAAGATACATTAATCGGTGCGGGCGTTGGCGCAGTAGGCGGTAGCGTCCTTCCCGGTATCGGTACTGCCGCAGGTGCGTCTACTGGCGCAACATGGGGCAACCGCATAGGTGCAATCCATTAGGCGATACAAGATGCAGATATGAACGCTATTGATGCGTGGGAACGTGTCCTTCAAGAAGGAGGCACTTCTGAACAGGCAGAACAGGCGTATCAAGACGCATTCAGAAATAACCTGCCTACTGAGGCAATGGATATTATCAGTAGCATGTATATGGGCGGTAAACTTACTGGTACGGCAGGGAACATCCTTAATCGTGTACTTGGCAAAAAGATGGCGGGTACAGTTGCGAATGCCGCAGGTAAGGTTTCCCGTTTCGATTTACCTGCAAGAGCAGGTACTTACGTAGCGGCAAAGACTAAAAATCCTTTTATTGGTCAAGCCGTAGGCGTAGGTCTTAGTATGGCAGAGAACGCCGCAGAAGAAGGTATTCAAGAACCTTGGCAGGACTACGCAACAGAACGTGCAATAGATACCCAACGTAGACAATACGACCCCAACCATGAAGGTATCAGAGACTTCTCTGTTACTGGAGAAGGAGGTCTGTTAGATTACTACACTACCGAACAAGGTAAAGAGACTGCACTCAAGGCGGCAAAGATGGGTGCGGTATTTGGTGGTGTTGGTGGTCTACTGTCTCACAACCAGTTCACTGAAAACGGTACTGCTCATTCTGATAGTATCAAAGCGGGCGCACAACAAGCGAAGTGGATTGAAGACAATAAGATTCTTGAAGACGAAGGAAATAAAGAGAGATACAACAACATTAAGCAACGCATGGGGGACATCTACGACCTTACAGACGAAGAAACGGAAAACTTGACTTTAGAAGAAGTTGCCCGTATGCACCACGAATACTATACAAACTTGTATGGTATTGGCGGTAATCGTCAAGAACAGAGTGCGGTTACGTAGGCAGACTTTATAAACGAAATAACTGGTGAAGAGACTGCCCGTAGAGATATTATGGGAGAACATGCACAGAAATACATAGACGAATTTGGCATTAATCCCGGAGGAGAAACTTTAAGAAGTCTCTCTGATAATCAACAGACTCTTTCTGAGGAACAAGTCCAAGATGTACTAACTCAAGACGAAGAACAAACAACTGGGGAAACACAACAACATGCCATAGATGCGACAGTATCTAAGGACAATGTAATAAACAACGAAACTGGTAGTTATCTGGAAAAAAGAACTAATCAGACAGAGCAAGAATAGACTAAAAAGAATGGTATTCCAGACAACTTCGGTAACTGGAGAAAGATTGAAGAAAACGACGAATTTGACCACGACTTAAATAATATTGGCGCAGAAGCAAAATTTGAAAATACAAAGACTGGAAGAATTGCGAATATTAAAAGGAGCAAAGATGGTTATTAGATAACAGACGTTACAGACCCAAAACAGGAAACGAAGACAAGAAATAAGAATAACGAAGAGGATGTTCTTAACTTCCTTAATTCTTCGTGGGCAAATAAGAATACTGCATTCCAGTCTAATGGACAAGTCCAAGAAGAAGCAACCCAAGCATTGCCACAAGAGGATGGCGTAATCTCTGATAAAGGGAAGGGTCTTACCGAAGACGCACAAGGAAATCAGTACGATAATGGCAAGTTGATACAAAGTAATAAGGCGGCTACGATTCATACTTTACAAGACTTGCGGGATTACTATAAAGACCATAAAGACGTAATGAGCAAAGACTTGTACGCAGAGATTTCCCGTCAGATGACACGTTTTGGTATCGGCAATGCCGATAATACGGAAATCGTATTAGACTTGACAAATAGAGAGTCTGGCGGGTTTGGTAGTAAAACAACTACTCTTGATGCGAACGGAGCAATTGCGAAAGCGGTTGTTCGTCTGTATGCAGGGGCAGACCTTGCTACTGCCGCACATGAACTTGCACATCTTGGTTGGATAAACTTGTCTCAACAAGATAGAGATACATTCAGCAAATGGGCAGTTGCTACAGAAGGTCGGTTCGTTGCACAAGTCTTAGGTGTGCAGTACGACCAGAATTTCCGTTCTTCCTTAATTGAAGCGTTAACTAATAAAGGGCAAGGCGGCAGTCAAGTATCTCAAGAACTCTGGGATAAGATTCGTAAAGAAGGTGCAGTTCTCCAGACATTAGATATCTTAAATGGGACAAATACAGAGGACGCAATAGATGAACGTTTTGCGTGGGAGTTCTCTAACTGGTACGCACAGGGATATATTAAAGGGAATAATCCACGTAATATCATTGAACGCATTCTGCAAAAAGCGTGTCACACCTTACGAGGAGCATTACGTCTGTTATATGATACTGACCGTTATCTGAATAAGGAAAACTATAACGGTGGCGAAGTAAACGATATCTTTAGTCGCATGTCCCCAACACGTAGAGACACTAATGTTAGAAATGTAGAGACTACGGAACAAGTCCAATAGACTCCGTATGATGTGGGATAGGGCGTAAACGAAACAGTTGAGACCGGGATGACTACGGAAGACCTGCAAGAAACTCCGTATGATGGTAGTCAAGGTTTTGATGAAACTGGAGATATGGATGTATTTGCTACTCCACCAAATCCAAACCAGAACCTCAGTAGAAACGTTGGTTCTGTTCCGGTTAATAGGACTCGTCCGCAAAATATGGAAAGTGGAAGAGTTAGTATTCGTCCTGCTCAAGAAACAAACTTGTCCGAAGAAGCAGATAAGATTTACGAACGTATTAATCAACAACAACCGCAGGAGCAAACTCAGACAAGTCCGGCAACTACTCCTGTACAACTTGCTCCATCTATGGAAGACCAATTCAATCAAAGCGTTATTGAAAATTTAAAGAAAGATAAGAAGTCAGAAGCGGCAAGAATTAAACAGATAGAGAAATAGAGGGAGCAGGAACAAAAGGCGGCAGAAAAGGCAGAAAGAGATAAACAGAAGCAGATTGAAGCAGAAAGAAAGGCAAAAGAAAAAGAGAACAAACAAAAGAAGAGTGCCTTAAAGAAAGAAGCCGAAAACAAAATTAAGTCTGCGAACTCTGCTTTAAATCAAAAGAATCCAAATCTGGAAGATGTTGAGGGACAAGTTTCAGAAGCAGAAAAGGCGATTAAGAACTTTACGGAAGAAGAGTTTTCGCAACGGATGGTAGAGGATGCGAATAAACCAATTTCTTCCGAAGACAAAAGAACTATTAATCTCCTTAATGACAAACTGAAACAACTGAGAAATAAATTAAACGACCTTAAAGAAGAAAAACAAAACAAGTCTGTTGAAAATCAGAACTTGACAACTGACAACCAGAATGCTACGATGGTTGGTACAGAAGAACAGACGGAGGTAACTGACAATGGCGAAACCGAAGACACCAGAGGAACAGAAAATCTACGAACAGATGTTGGAGAAGTACAAGGAAGAGGGAGCGTTCGGCAGGGGAATGATAATCGGACTGGCGAAGGACGAAACAGACAAAATGCCGTGGAAGGACGTTCCGAAGGAGATGGAAAAAATCTTTCATTACTGAAAGATAAACAAATTTATTCAACCTATAATCAACGCAAAGAGAAGAAGACGGAACTCAAAGACTGGAGAAACATGTCTGGAGACGACAAGTTAAAATAGGTCTTTGTGGATGCGCTTAACAAAAGTAAAGAAGCAGATGTCCAACACGGAGTATACGTAGACGGAAAGACCGTTGAAGAATTGAAAGACTGCAAGGTGGTTCTGCATAAGAATAAAATGGCAGGATTTGCGATTACGAAAGATGGAAATATCGTTGCCGTTTTTTCTAATCCCAAAAATCCTATCCGTGGCATTCTCAATGACATGATATTTATCGCTCATATGATGGGCGGTAATCGCATGGATTGTTTCGGTAAATTCCTGTTACGTGGTTATAGAAACTGTGGATTTACTCCCGTAGCAAGAACTTCCTTTGCCGAAGAATATTATCCTGCGGATAATCCTGCGAATGCTACGATTCGCAAGGAGAAACCAGATGTATACTTCCTTGTTAAAGATAATGACAACAACAATACTTATCTTAATAAGGTTGAAAACGACATATATATGAACGACACCATTGATGCCGACTCTGTATATCATATTGATAGCGAAGATTCTTACTCTGACGCATTAGATTTCCAAGGCAATGTTCTGAAAGAAATTAGAAAGAAGAGTAACGCAAACAAGTCTACAAGAGAAATTGCAGAGTCCTTGATACCCGTAGAAAACCCAACCGTTGCAGAAAACAAGACAGTTGAAACCACTAATAAACGAGAAGAGAAAACAGAAAAAGAACTTGATAAAATGGCAGAAGAGATGACGAAAAACATCTCTGAATGGAACGAACAAGATGAACATTCTCTTGGCGAATAGATGGATAAGATGTTAGATTCTGGAGAACTTACATAGGACGAGTTTGATTATTTAGAAGGAGAAATAGGTTATAGAATTGAATATGGCAGACTCCTTAATAAATATTATAACGACTACAACTATGTCAAAGATTTTGATTCATAGGAATAGGCGATACAACTTATTGAAGAGGAAGACAGACTTGAAGATAGGGATAAGAAAGACTTAATAGAATATATTAAACAAGAATTTGCAAAAAATAAAACCTCAGAAAACGAGACAGTTGAAAACGCAGAAACTACAGAAATCACAGAAACAGAAGAAGAAAGATAGAGTAAATATGAAATCGCTCAAGAAGAAGAACGTGTATCAAAAAAAGCAGAACGTATTTCCAAAAGATACATGAGAAGTGGTAACGATAAATATACAAAAGAAAAAGCATTACAAGACTTAAAAGACCTTGATGAAGAAATAGATAAACTACGGACAGACGCAAAAGACGAGTTGCATGAAGAGGTTCAAGATGCGAGAGAAGAGATTGGACTTGTAGACTTTATAGATGCTCCAAAGGACATAAAGAAAAGAAAAGAATTATGGAGAAACACATTAAATACGAACAATATTGAAGGAATAGATTGGTGCATTGAAAATAAAAACAATGAGCGTGGTGGATACGACTATTATTTTGTATTTTATGATTACGGAAAAGACAAGTGGGCGTTAACAAAAACGGAAACTCCATATATTAGTACATACGATGGAGAGTATTTATCCATCGCAAATAATCCTGTTGAATTCCTTGATATAATATCAAAGCAAACAAAACCAGAATATATGAGAGTTACCCTAAAAGGAAGAGAACTAAACGAACAACAAACAGAAACCCAAGAAACTACAGAAGAACAAGTACCAGATGAATTTAAACATGTTCTTTATGCGCAATATGTTACTGGGTACGGGTATTAGTTCGACTATGACAACGGAACTTCAAGAAGAGTGTCTCAAGCAGAGTACGATAGATATAGAAAAATACAAGATAAAATAAGAGAGAAAGAAGAATTAGAGAAAGAGAGACGAAGAAACGAAAAAAGAAAAAACAAACCAGAAGACCGTTGGAGTAAGTATAGGAATAAAGAGGGTATTATTTCGTCAGATAGTGAAGGTATATTCCACCAATAGGGAGAAGAGATTCAAGACCCAATTTTTGATATTTACGACGACCCAGATTCGGTAACTAGTTCTGAAGAATATATAGAAGCACTTATTTCTTACGACCCATCTGGAGCATTATTATCTAATTTAAAAACTAAAATTAAGAATTATTGGGATACTAAAAATCCAGTTGGAGATGTCGAATATTGGGATAAAGCAATAGAGGCAATAGAAGAAGAACAGGAAAGCAGAAGAGATAACGATGGGTTTATCAAGCCGTAGGACAACGGTTCTCCGTGGACTTCTCGCATGATTCTCGATAACATGAAAGAACATGCGCAATATCTGCAATAGCAAAACGAAGAAGAAACCGAAACTTCATTCCAGTCGAAGGGAGAACAAAACAATGAGAATACCACCAGAGGAAAAGAAGAGGAGAGAGTACGTTAGCAGACCGTTCAAGAACAGGGAAGAAGTGGAAAAGTACGTGAAGAAGATACTGGACTTGATGGACAAAGAGGAGTATCAAGAAGCGTACAACAAGGCGCAGTTGTTTTACCCAAAACTGGAAATAATGATAATGGACAAAATAATAGAACAGACACAAAATTCCAAGAAGCAGGAAGAAACGCAGAGAACCAAACCTTGTTAACCCCGAAAACAGAAGAAGAATTAGAAAAGATATTTTGGAAATTAATACGCAAAAAAGAGTTTCACGGCATGGATAAGAGATGGGGAGCAGGGTCTCTTGACTTTTATAAGATGGTATCGAAATCGAGAAGACGACACGATTTCAATCCAGAATACCTGCCGAACGATAAGGCATATTTAACCGCAATCAAAAATATAAACGATTACATCCATAAACATTATCCGTAGTATAAGAACGTATACCGTGGGGCAGACGGACATTGGCGTTTTGAGTTCTCCGATAAAGATGCGTCCTTCATTAATGGTTTTGAAAAGTTGTCTGGCAAAGAACTGGAGACTACATTAGGAAAAATATTAAAACATGACAATCTGTACAAGTTTTATCCAGAACTTAAAAACACACCAGTTCACCTTGTCCGTAACGCAGAAATGCAAAGGTTTATGGATGCCGAAGACATGACAGAGAAAGAGTATTTTGCGGCGTATGACCCAGAGACTCAATCTATATATATAAACTCAGATATGCTTACAGATGGCGACGCAAGAAACAGTCTCTTACATGAAATCCAACATGCGGTTCAAGATATTGAAGGTTTTGCAAACGGTTCTTATAGTAACGCATACAACAACGACTACGAATACCACGAAGGGGAAAAACAAGCAGTCTTAACTGAAAAGCGTTCAAACATGTCCGAAGAAGAAATTCAAAACAACCCAAGATATAAAACCCTTAACACAGAAGAGAAAACGATTATAGAAGGACAGAACCAAGAGTATAAACCAGTTACCGATACAAAGATGCAGTCTAATGGTCAGACAAGTTCCAACCTTGGATACATCGACAAACAGAAAGATATCTACTCCGTAACATTTACGAAGTCTGCATAGAAGAACGGTGAAAACCAAAAAAAGATGCAGTTCTATCGTAATAACAAGTCTTACTGGAGAGAGAACACTAATCAAGATGGTTCTATCACTTTTACACGTGCGTTGCCTTATCAGCAACATCAAAAGACTATTACGTATGATGATATCAATGGGAAGACCGTAGGTAAGAGAAAGAAGTCTAAGGCAAGAGAATATTACGAAGCAGTTAAAGACCAAGTAATAAAATGGTTGTTTAACGACAAGCACTTCTTAATGAAAGCGGCACGACAAGTAGGGGCGTTAGAATCCTATATGCGTATGATGGTTATGAAAGACCAAGGCGCAGTTGCAGGTGCGGCAATCGAAGACGGTATCGTTAAACATAACAGTAAGAATGGTGAACGTACTAAGTCTCTGAATAGTATCATCGAAGCAGTAGGCGAAGACAACCAGACAGAATTCTTAAACTATTGCGAAGCGTTCCGTATCCTTGATTTGGCAAAGCGTGGTATTAAACAAAAGATGACCACACAAGAAGCGAACAAGATAATTGCAGACGTAAAGAAGTCTAAGAACGCAAAACTGTTTGAAGACCAAAGGAAGAACTTTGTAGAATACAACCATGAACTGTTATGGGTACTGGTTGATGGTGGGTTTATTACGGAAGAACAATACGACAAGTTCTTAAAGGTAGACCCGAACTTCATTCCGTTGTCTAAGAACATGGAAGAATTGGAAGGATTTGTTGATGGGTTTAAAGATTCTAAGACCATGATTAATATCCCAATGCCTATCCATAAGATTGGGACAAGTATGAGAGAAGTCAAGAACCCATTCCTTGAAATGCAGAAACGTACTGTAGAATATTACGTAAAGGCATCCCGGAATAAGGCAGGTCTTATCTTTGTAAATGATATTGCTAACGCAATTTCGCAAGATGCGCAAGGGGATATTGTTGCGTAGAATCAAGGCATGGTTCGTAAGTTAGCGTCCCGTGATAAGAATGGTAATCCAATCTCCCATGATTCTAAACAGAACGTGTTCTACGTATGGAACAATGGTGAAAAGGAATATTATCAAGTTGCAGATAGAGAAATCTATATCGCACTTCGGTCTTTCGACGCAGACCAGATGGGCGCACTGAAAAAGATTGCGAATGCAACATTCGGTTTCTCCTCCAGACTTGTCCGTGATACTGCTACTATGACACCAGACTTCGGTTTACGTAACCTCTGCCGTGATAATCTTGAAGCGTTCATTTCTTCGGAACACGGATTCCTCCCATTCGTTGACTCCTTCTGGGGTATGTACCAGATGGCAAACGATACACAATGGTTCAAAGAATACCAGTCTATGAACGGTGAATTAGGGACACTGAATCGTGACGGAGAACATGTCGCTACAGTAGAACACGATATTAGAGACAATGTGAAATTCTGGAAGACCTACTTCCCATTAATCAAAAAAGACTTTAGAGAATTGACAGACAAGAATCGTAGTAAAGCGGCAAGGGCAAAGTCTTTGTTATTACTGGCAACGGACGTAACAGGTCTTCATTCCATCTTTAAGATGAACAAGAGAATGAATGATTACTTAGAAATTGGAACACGTATAGGAGAGTATCGCAACGCCCGTATGGGTTACAAAGGATTAAGTGGTCGTTTATTCGGGAACAATAGCAACACAATATTCACAAACGATAACGACTTGAAACGTGCGTCAACAAGTCAGATGTATGCGGCATACAAGTCTAAGGACATTACGTTGAACTTCGGTCAGCATGGTATCCTTGGTAAAGAGTTGAACCGTTACATCCCGTTCTTTAACGCATCCCTGCAAGGTATCTATAAAGTGGGCAATACGCTTGACAATATGATACACGGGAAAGATGCACGTACTAAACAAGAGTTAAGGTTCAAGTTCCTCCTTATGGCGGCGATTGGTATGTCTGCGGCACTGGCAGGTACAGGAGACGACGACTACGACGAAGCACCAGATTACGAACACGATAACTTCTGGATTCTTCCGAATGGTGTGCGTATCCCTAAAGACCAGTTGTTTGGCAGACTTGTCGGTGGCACAATTGAAAAAGCAACACATCAATATCTGAAAGATGGAGACGTAAAGAAGTTAGAACTTGTTCAAGATGTTCTTGGAAACTTTGCTATTGACAAATGTACTCCTGCTCTGATTGACCTTGGGTTCGGTATCGTTGGTAACTACGATACATTCAAAGGACGGTCTGTAACCCCGGAATACATGGCAGAAAAACTTGGATATTTGCAGAAAGACTTGTCCACTTCTAAACTTGGGGCAGACATCTCCGAAGCAATGTTCAAAGTATTTGGCGTGGATATCGGGGCGAAGAAAGTTGACTTTGTATTCTCCAAGACATTATCTAACCTTGGTAAATACGTACAGTCTCTCTACGAACTGACTGGTAATAACGAAAAGATGACCCGTGGAGCAGAACCAGAGGATAAGGGTGGGTTCGCAGAAATGTCTAAAGAACTCCCATATCCGTTGAACTCTATCGTTGGTACGTTTGCTACAAATAGAAATACGTTCCAGTCTATATCTGATTTCTACGATAGACACAAGGAATTAAAGAAACGCTCTTCTGATGAAAGCATCATGTCTAAAGACGAAAAGAAAGCGTGGGACGCATACCAAAAGGCATATAAAGAAGACAAGAAATATCGTGATGCTCTTAAGGCGATTAAGTTAGACAAGTCTCTGACTGGTGCGTAGAAGAGACAAAAGGCAGACAAGATTTTCAAACAACAAATAAAAATGGCAAGGAAGTTAAAAGACTGGGAAAAGAAACATGGACTTGCATAATAGATAATATAGTAGCCGAAAGGCTACTATATTTGTCTATTTAGACAATATATTATCTGAGGTGATTACGTGGCATATATTGATTTAGATGATTGTTAGAAGGTGACATTAGAAGACCTTCGTGATATTGCCTCCGATGCCCGTGGGTATATTGATACGGTATATGCCCATTGGACTGCGGGACATTATTCATAGGCATTCGATGATTACCACATATTGATTGACCATGATGGTTCTGTATATGTTACTACGTAGGATATGACAGAGTTAAAGTATCATACGTGGCGTAGAAATTCACGGGCAATTGGTATTGCTATGATGTGCGCATATAACGCACAGGCGAATGATGGATTCGACTCTGACTTAGGAGATGAACCTCCTACGGCAATACAGATAACCGCATTGGCATAGGTTGCGGCAGTGTTATCACAAGCGTTAGGTTTAGATATAAACAAAGACAATTTTATGACACATGGCGAAGCGGCAATAAGAGATGGGTATGGAGTATATCAAGGAGACCCGGATTTACGTTGGGACTTATGGTATTTACCAGACCCGAACAACAATGGTGAAATGGTAGACGGTGGTAATCTCTGGCGTGGGATGGCTAACTTCTACAAGAACAGGTGGGAAGATGCTGAGTGATACAAAATGGCACAATTCTATTGCAAAGTGTTTGATTGGTATCTTAATCTTTGCATTGGGTTGTTATTGTGGATACAAACTCTCTCCCGTAAAAGAGAAAGTGGTAACACAGACACAGACTAAATACGTATAGGTTGAGGGTAAAACCAAAACACAAGTCAGTTACTTGCAAAAAGCAAGCAACTCAGATGCGGACGTAGAGATTAAGAACACAGACCCGAAAGTAAAGATTAACAATAAAACCTTTACTTTTGACAAATTACCAGACGAAAAAGTAAAGTTCGATAAAGGCAAGGTTCTGGTTGAATAGGGTTATGAGATTAAGATAGATGCAAAGTCTTTAATACCGAAGCAACCTAAATGGGGTGTAGACTTCGGTTATAGTAATCATGGTTACGTAGTTGGTTTACGGCACAACTTTAATCGACACGTATCAGTGAGTGCGTTCGGTGTTCCTAAACCCGTAGAAGGAAGAGACAAGTTCTACGGCGGTGGACTGACAATCAATTTCTGATGGAGACCTTCGGGTCTCCAATTTTTTTGTCTGAAATTTCTGTTGACAAGTGTTTGGAATTATGCTACACTACACTTGAAAAATTGTCTGGCGATAACAGACGGATGGGAGGAAAAATCAAACATGAACAAGTCTGGTTATGATTATTTACTTTACTTCGGGAGTCCTTCCTGCGCACAATGCAGGGCGTTAAAGGAAAGTCTTAAAAAGGCAAACGTCGTATATGAAGAGTCCGAAGAATACGACAAGTACAACGTAATGTCTCTGCCGACACTAATCCTGTTTGAGTACAAACACGGGAACAAACATGAAGAAGTTGACAGGCGTGTAGGATTTCAGACGGTAGAACAGTTAGACGACTTCTTGCGACACAGTAGCGTAGAGAGGAGAGTCTATAATGACTAACTGGATTGAGAAATTCATTACTGCCGGATTTATTATTACGTATCTTACAGTTGGAATTGTTGTTGGTTTCGGTGTTCCGCTATGTTTAATCTATCTGTTCCTTCGGGCAATGCACTTCTTATATACGGGGGTGTGGTAATGGAACGGGGAAAGTATAAACGTAAGGAAAACAATTGGAAGAGAGGAGACAATGTATTCTACAATTCTCTCTTCGGATTTGATTACTGTTTCTGTAATAGTGACTGTGGGAATATCCATTGTGGACGGAACAAGAAAAGCGACTCCTATAAGGCAATGATAAATTGGATAAGAAAGTTTAACGGTTGTTATTCTTGTGC
>Ga0326511_10000165_pt1 | contig 53358 bp, 91 predicted proteins | sample 0_2496_0518_D_FD_203701 | JGI IMG/M metagenome (GOLD analysis project Ga0326511, IMG submission 203701) | Bovine rumen microbial communities from UC Davis, California, United States - 0_2496_0518 | ecosystem: Host-associated > Mammals > Digestive system > Stomach > Rumen | place: USA... | reverse complement strand
TGAAAAGACAAACTCAACAGTTTCAATAAGGTCAAAGAACTTTATTCCTGTATTTCCTAACACTCAATACTATTTTCCAAATATGGACGGTTATGTTTTGCAGTATGACAAAAATAAACAGTACATAGGGTTACTGACAAACAGAAACACAGCACCAACAGACCCCAATTGTTATTTCTTAATGTTCCGACTTAGCACGAACTATGGTATAGAATACAAGAATGACTATTCGATTAATTATCCCGCAACTATTATGGAATACGAACCATACAATGGTATGACTATTCCAATCTCATGGGAATCTGAAGCAGAAACGGTTTATGGCGGCAGTCTTGATATTCTGACTGGTGTGCTGACGGTTGATAAAGCTGTGATTACTGCTACCGAATTTTATTCGTATGTGAGTAGTGACCTCACGTATGGGAGAGTTGTTCTTCCCAACGCTTTGCCTACGGTATCTGTTGCAACGGATTATATAACATCCAAATTCCCGATTGATAAGTCAGCGGCAGAAAACACTACGAGACGAGTCAGCGGATACGCTTACTTCTATTTCCCCGCAGGAACAACAAGAGAACATGCGGAATCTGTTGTCAACGGAATGCAGATTGTTTACCCAATTGCCGACCCCGCCACCTACCAGTTAACACCGCATGAAGTTAAATCACTTTTAGGACAAAATAATATTTTTACAGATATTAATTCAAATAATATATTAGTTTCTTATAAAGCTAATATTCAAAAATGTATAGATAATAAATTAAATATTGATGAAACAGCCCATAGAACTACATCAATTCTTTATGGACAAGTAGATGCTACATCTACATCTACAAAATTTACTGCAACTATAGATGGTATTACAGAATATTTTGATGGTCTTACAATTCTTTTAAAAAATGGAGTGGTTGCATCTGCAAGTGGATTTACAATTGATATAAATGGATTGGGGGCTAAAAGTGTTTTTAGCAGTTTAAATATAACAAGTAAAGAAACTACTGCTTTTACCGTAACAAGTATTTTAACACTTATATATGATTCTACTCTTGATGATGGAAATGGTGGTTGGATATGGTATAAAGGACAAGATAAAGATACTAATACTGTAGGTTACTGTATTCGTACAAATAGTAAAAGTTTACCGTTATCTTCCATATCATATGGATATAGACTTTTGTTTACATCAGCGGATAGAACACATTATATTCCTGCTAATAATTCTAATTCAACAAATACAACCTCTATACGTGATGTATGTCAAGAAAAAATAGACCCATTTGGGGATATTATTTATTATGGAACTACTACTATAATTCAACCAGAAAATAGACCAAATGTGACAACATTATGGTTACAAAATGCTTTTTCATTAGGATATAGTTTCAACCGCACTGGACAAGCATTAATGCTTGAATTATGGAAACCAGTTTACATTAAAGCAACTCCATATTCTGATGGTTCAGCTATTATTGATGCTGACGAACCATATGTACAGAATTTACCTACAACAGATGATGAGAAAATCTATATATACCTTGGTGTCGCATATAATACAACATTAGTAGAGTTATCATTACATCATCCAGTCTATTATTGTTATAACGGTGTTATTAGACCATGGTTAGGTTTTACAGATTCAGATATTGTATCTTCTGTAAATGGTAAAACTGGAACTATTACTTTAACAGCAGAAGATGTTGGTGCAATGGAGGGAATGACTATTCTTTCTTATGGACATTCCACATGGGATGAGTTTCTTGAAGCGTATGAAGCAAATCGAATTGTTTACTGTAAAGCATCTTCTAAAACTAATCCCGCAACTGGTCTGCAAGGTAGAATGGCTTTTTTTGCTTATGTCCAGTTTACAAGCCAGGGCTACTCTACCTCCAAAGCCGAATTTCAGTATTATCGAAGTGTTTTCCTACACACAGATGCACAGCAAGGCGACCAAGTTTTTTGTTATAGTCTCAGACCGGAAAATGGTGGAACGTGGTCAGTTGAGGTAAGACAAGCATCAAGTCGTGTAATAGCGGGAACTGGACTGTCAAGTGCATATACAACCGACAAGCTGACCTTATCACTTGATGCTGACTACAAGGACAAAATCGACACGCTGTGGGCAGACTATCAATCAGCTTTAATAGTTTTAGATGGAGGTGAGTAATTATGTCAGAAATAGCTACACCTTTAACTGATAAGATTAATGCACTTGCGTCATATGCTAATGAAGTTACTGGAAAGAATGAGAATTTATCTGATGCTGTGAAGACGTTGTGTGAGGGGTATGGGTCTGGCAAGAAGCAACAAGGAACGTTCGTTGGAAACAATTCTAATAAAATTGATATTCCTTGTGAATTTGAACCTAACGTAATCTTTATTTATGCTGAAAACGACACCGTAGAGTTTAGCGGTCTATTTCTTATTTGTATCATAAAGGATAGATTCGCAATACTTAGCGTTGACGCTGACATAAGTGCATTTAAAAAATTGCAATATATTTCTTATAGCATAACTGGGTATAACGACCCCCCCGTTGCCGAAAACGATTTTACAACGAGAGCGGCACAGGCAAGTTATTCAAATGGGGTACTGACGGTTGGTGCTGTATCACACGTTAACTCATGGTACGAGTTTAAATCGAATGTAACGTTTGAATACATTCTTGTGAGCTAAAGCATTACAACGCAATCTTTGATTCAGAAGGCAACATTATTTCAAGCACATAATCTATAAGGAGAATTAATTATGGACTTAAAGTATTATATCATAAAATTAGAAAATCGTCCAGATGGAGTAACTAACTCATCTATGGATACAAGACAATCCTTTGCATCAGCAATGTCATTATTCTATAGCTACGCTAGTAAAGCATCAGCAACAGAATTATTTACTTCAGTTGTTTTAACTGTTATAGATAATAATGGTCAAATAATTGAAAATAAAGTAATTCCTACAGCTTATAATCCAAATAGTAATACAAATGATAATACAGAAACAAATGAATAAGAGGTGATTATATGCAACAATTTAGTGCGGAAACTCAAAAAATTATAGATAACCATAAAGCCGATTTTAATTGCACAAATTATATTTCTAAATTAGATTCTTATGGTGGATATAATGCTTATATTGATTCATTAGGTGGAGTATTTAAAAAATACAGAAATTTTAAAGGTAAGGTATCTACTGTACAACAATTTAAAGAAATTGCAGAATATGTTTGGGGTTTATATCATATTTATGGTTTTGATTATTTTAATGGTGTAACTTATGTACGATGGACAGGTGGTTCACCTTTTTATGTAAATGATAAAAGGGGCAGATGTAATGGTGGGAAAATTGATGATTTATGTGGACTTTCATCAAAAGATAAAACTACTTGTTGCAATTGGGCTATTGATACTTTTTTATTTAAACTTGGAATTTTACCAAATGGTAATCAAAAATACTGTACACAAGCTAGTTATGGTACATTAATTACTGATAAAAATGATTTACAAATTGGAGACATTGTACATTTTTATAGAGACCAGAAAGGTGTTTTTAATCCTAATGATACCTCTACTTATGGAAAATCTGGTTGGCATCATGTAGTGATTGTTTGGGATGTAACTCCTACCTCTATCATTGTTGCTGATGGTGGTTCAAGATTACAGCGCAATAAAGGTAAGTGGTTATATGAAGTGCCTAAATCTGGTAAAGGATTTGGGGGTGATTATGGAACATCTGATAAATGGCTTGCAAAGAGAATTTTTAGTTTAAAATCAACTCTTCCAGTTCCTAGTAAAGAAGGTAAAACTATTACAGATATGGCTATTGAGGTCATTCTTGGACACGATTTAACAGGTGCTTCTTGGGGCAATGGAGATGTAAGAGAAAATAATCTTGGTAAAGACTATACTGAAGTTCAGAATAAAGTAAATGAATTACTTAAAAACGAAGAAGCACTTCAAAAAGCTTTAGTATATCATGTATTAACTGGTAAAGCAGGTAACGGTACAGTACGTGAAGAATATCTTGGAGACAAATATCAATTAGCCCAAGATGGAATTAGTAAAATAGATACGATTATAAAAGATTTTTATAATTCATTTGATGATGAGTTATGTGAATTAATAAAAATGCGTATGGGAATTAAATAAAATAAAAAGGAGTAAAAATTATGACTGGTCTTGTTAATCTTTTAAAAATGATTTATGAAAATTGGACTTTAATTGTTGTTGCAGTTGCTCTGATTGTTAAAGGAGTCTTTTGGGTTAGAGATTTTAGAAATCGTTCTAAGGAAGAACAGGTTGAGATTGTTAAACAACAAATTAGAAACAGTATTCTTAGCATGGTAACTGAGGCTGAGAAGAATTATGAAGATTGGAATAAAGCGGGTACAATTAAACGTTCTGAAGTTATCAAACGTATTTACACTCAGTATCCTATTCTTGCCCTTGTTGTTAAACAGGATGAATTAACAGCATGGATTGATAGTGAGATTGATACTGCTCTTGGTACTTTAGAGCAGATTGTTGCCCGTCAAGAAAAAGTTGAAGAAGAAAACGTAGGTTAAATTGATTACATTAAATTTTGTCCCTAATAATGTATATTATTAGGGACAAAATATTGGAGGATATAATTATGGCTTTAAAAATAGCTGATATGTCACAATTTAATACTGTTACAAATTGGGATGACCTTGCTAAATCAGTAGATGGTATTGTCCTCCGAATGGGATATAGAGGGTCACATACAGGAGAAATTAATTATGACCCAAAATTTGTAGAGTATATTTATAAAATTAAGGAATATAAAATTCCTTATTCTGTTTATTTCTTCCCCTGTTCAATTTCTGACGCAGAAGCGGATGAAGAAGCAGATTTTATTATTGAAACTATTAAGAATTATGATTTAAAATTAGCACTTGCCGTTTATTTAGATTCTGAAGTTGTACAGCAAGATAGGTCTGGACGTTCTGATAAATTATCTCCTGCTAGAAGAACTCAATATTTAAATAGAATTATGAAAAAACTGCAAGATAAGGATATTCCTTATGGAGTATATGCTTCAACTAGTTGGTATAATAATCAATTAAATGATAAGGATTTATTAGCAGGTTGCTCAAGATGGGTAGCACAATATAATTCAGAATGTAGTTATAATAACTATCCTTATGATTTATGGCAATATACCTCTAAAGGTTCTATTAAAGGTGTTTCTGGTAATATAGATTTAAGTCACTGTTATGTTGAATTAGACCTTGTAGAGAATAAAGAGGAATTAGAACCTAGTACTCCTGTTAAGCCAGATAAAGTAAAACCAGTTAAAATTACTGAGGCTGATTGCATTAATATGTTAATTAGTATTGCTAAAGAAGAAGTTGGTTATTTAGAAAAGAGAAATGGTAATTTAGATTATCTTTATACCAAAACTCAAAATGCGGGTTCAGCTAATTATACGAAATATGGTTATGAATTACATCAACTTCAGCCTAAGAACATGGACTATCCTGCCTATTGGTGTGATACGTGGTGTGACTGGATAGTATTACAAGTCGTAAATCGTTTAGGGTTTACAATGGCAGAAGCTAAAAAGGTTCTTTGTGGTGATTTTGATGATTATACTGTTTACTCAGCTAATCATTATAAAAAGAAAGGAAGATGGCATACATCTAATCCTAAAGTTGGAGACCAAATCTTCTTTAAAAATAAGACTGGTATTTGTCATACTGGTATTGTTTATAAGGTTGATTCTAGTAAAGTTTATACTATTGAAGGTAATACATCTGGTGCTTCTGGTGTAATCTCTAATGGTGGTGGTGTAGCCATGAAATCTTATAATAGAAACTATTCTGGAATTGCAGGATACGGGAGAATGGATTGGTCTTGTATTGTGGGTAAAGAAACATTAGTAGAGGCTAATACTGATACTTCATATTCTAGTTCTAAGCCATCTACTCCTACATCTATTAAAGCAACTTCTAAATCACAATTTGCTATTTCAAAATCTAGCACTCCTAGTAAGAATAAAGTTTTTATTGGTAAAGTGACAGCTAGTGCTTTAAATGTGCGTTCTTGGGCAGGTACAAATAATAAAACAGTTTCTTTTAGTCCTTTAAAGAAAGGTATTGAAGTAATTGTTTGTGATGCTATCTTGGCTAAAGATGGCAGTAATTGGTATTATATTAAGTATAATGGAAAATATGGATTTGTAAGTTCTGCCTATGTAAAGGCATGATATTTAAGAAAGAGAGGTAAATAGAAATGTCTTTGCATGATATTATTAAATTTTTTAATATACCAGAAGTGACTGGAGCAACTAGTCTCATAATTATAATAATTATTTTACTTACGACTTTAATTCAAATCTCCCCTCTTAAACTTAATCCTTGGGATTTTTGTTTAGGATGGGTAGGTGATAGATTAAATTCACATATTATTAAAAAGGTAGACGCTTTAGATGAAAAATTAACGGAACATATTGCTGAAAGTAGAGATAGTTCTGTTAAACAAAAAAGAGAACGTATTTTAAAGTTCGTTGAAGATGGCATGGGTGGTAAAAGATACACTAAAGAAACGTTTGAATTTATGATAAGAGAATGCGATGATTATGAAACTTACATTAAAAAAAATGACATTAAAAATGGTGTTATTGAAGCTTCTATTACAGAAATTAGACGTAGATATTTAGACCATGTGCATAATGCTGATTTTGCAGATTATGTAGAAGTCCAAGAACAAATAGGAATGCCACCAAAAGAAGAAAAGAAACAAGAATAATATTAGTTTTTAACTAATATCACTAGGGTGACACTAGCCATATGGTTGGTGTTGCCCTTTTTTTGTTTTTATTTTAGAATAACTTTTTTATCCTCTTTTATTTTATCTTTTTCCCATTTTTTAAATATATCAAATATATTTATTTCCAAAGGAATAGATTTTCTTTTAAGAATTTTATTATAAAAATCTCTTTCTTCTTTAGTAAAATTTTCCATATACTTTTCTTTACAAAAAGTGACACACGGTTAAGTGTGCCACTTTTTATTATATTTTATTTATTCATTGATGACCAATCTGTGGTAACAATATTTACATATTCCACATCTCCTGTCCCATAATCAACATCAACGTAAATTTGTTCATTACATTTTGCAATACATTGAATGCTATCAGTGTAATTAACCATAATACCAAGATTGGAATCAAATTTTTCCAGTATTGCTATTAATTCTTTAACTTTCATCTCTTTATACACTTTCATTATTATTCCCCGAACATATCCTTAATATCTTTCATATTATAAATATAAGTACCATTAGAATCAGAAATCATAGAACGTTTTCCATCCCATTTATCTGTCTCTGCTCTCATATTATCAAGATACTTATTCATAAGAATCTTATCAGTAATGGAATCAGAAATCATCTTGTTAGCTTTTGCCTGTGCTTCAGCTTCAGTAAGTTCAACCTGTGCATTTGCTTCAGCTTCAATTCTCTTAGCTTCTGCCTTACTTTCAGCTTCAATCTTTCTCTGTTCAGCTTCAGCTTTCTTCTGATTAATAGTCTTCTGATTCTCATATTCTGCTGTTTCAGCGGCAAGCTTCTTCTGTGCTCTTTCTTCAATAGCCTTATTATATGCATCAGAGAAGTTCATGTTAGGGAAAGTTACAGCTACAATATTAACAACATGCCGACCATATTTATTATCTAATTCTTTCTGAATATTTTCTTTCGCAGTCTGTTGAATCTTAGACCTATCAGTAACATCAACATCATCGTACTGCTTAGTAGCGGCTTTAATACCAGATTCTACGGAAGTACGTTTAACAAGCTGTGTATCATACTCTTCTACGTTCTGCCAAATCCAAGTAGCCTCTGTTGCAATAATTTGATAATCAATTACAGGGTCTTCAACATAAATTTCAGTACGTTCCTTTGTTTCTGACCAAACCTGTCCCTTAAAAGATTTTTCCTGCTGTTTACAATTTACATTATTAATATTTTCTACAAAAGGCATGTGTACGTATAAATGCCCAGATGTATAAGGTGTTTCTGAAATCTGACCAAATGTAGTTTTAACACCTACATAACCTGTAGGGACATAATCAAAGCAACCACCAATAAGAAGTGCAACAAGACCAATAATACCTGCTACAGTTGCAAGACCTTTATTATCAGTTACAAACAGAACAATACAAATAGCGAGTAAAACAATACCTAAAATTGTTACAATAATCATTTTTAATCTTTCTCCTTTTTATTTTATTTTTTAATTAATATAAAAATACAGACTTTCCATTATATTTAATATCAATAAAATCTCTAGACCTACTACCATTTGGATTTTTATAAGAAATGTAAGTCATTCCATGGTCTCCTTCGCCAAACCAGAAACCGCCATCTGGACACTTTTCAAAACAAAGAGGGTCAGAAAAATCTTCATCTTTATCCATTCTTGCTTCAAGAAAGTTAGGACGAGCATCATTTCTCCAATTACTATATGTAATAGTCTGTCCGTTATCAAATATAATTTTATCTTCTGTAATTTCTACCATCTTCATAGTTATTTCTCCTTAATTAACCGTTTTTAATGAAGTTATATATTCATCTAAATATTTTACAAACAGATGGTCTTCAATATAAAACATATCAATTTGATATTTATCAGCTAACCATTGTCTATAGTTATCAAATAACTGCCCAATACGTAACTCTGGACAATATAATCTGTGATAATCTCGTATATCACCATATTGAGCATATAATCTTTGTGGGTCTCTCATATTTTCTCCTTAGAATAATGCGATTATATCTTTAATAAGTGTAATAGTAACACATAAAGAGGCAAGAGTAAAAGGAACTAAAATACTAGAAATTGCAACAACCGTAACTATTTTTATAAAAGTATCGTCCCAGTCTTTATTTTTATTATCAAACGGTGATGGTTCATCCATTATTCTACCCCCGTACTGCCAAATCCACCTTCGCCTCTATCAGTGTTACCAAGTTTATCAACAAGTTCTACATCTGCATAAATACAAGGGAGAATTACAAGTTGTCCAATTCTATCTCCACGTTTAAAAGTAATTGTCTCATTTGAATGATTATAAAGAACAACTCCAATTGCCCCTCTATAATTTTCATCAATTACTCCTTCACATTGAACACCATAATTCTTATTTAATCCAGAACGTGATTTAACCATACCTACAGTATTTGCAGAAAGTTCTACATGGACACCTGTATTAACAAATGCTCTACTGTTAGGATGAATAAAAACATCAACAGGAGTTTTTAAATCAAGACCTGCATCTGTAGGATGTTTCCTCTCTGGAGCAAAAGCACCTTCATCAAGCATAACTTTCATATCAGTATCTCCTTATTATTATTAAACTAAAAGACTATTCAAAGCTTCTCGTTGTATTGGTGTAAGTTCACAATCCATATCTACTATTTCAAAATCAATACGATTAGGATTACAATAATCATAAAAACGAGTTACTAAAAAATCTTCGTCATAATCTTCGTTACAATCATTTTCATAGTAGTTAGGGGATTCTCTTCCTCGTATATTTTTCATATATTTCTTTTTTATATATTTCTTTTTCATTTATGATTTATCTCTTTCATAACAATCTTTGGCATTAACAGATTTCCAAACAAGCATATCTTCATATTTTACAACATCATCAAGATTTTTATAACCGCTGTCTGGAAAATTTTTTTCAATGTAATCTGTAATGAAAGAATCGTCCATGCTTTTAAAAAAACCATGTTCTTTCATAGCATCAACCAACCAATAGGCTTTAGCGTATTCTTCAAGTGTACGTGCAGGAATAAGGTACAATGTTTCTTTTTTTCTCATTTAATTTAATTAATCTCCATTTCATTATATTTTTTTACAGAATCTCTATATTTACTATCAGAGATGTAGATATTATCTCCAAAATAACTCTTTATTCTTTTCATCTCTTCTTTACTAAATTGATGTTCATTCCAATGAGTAATTAATAAAGACCAAATATATTTATTATTTGAAGGATAAGTATAAGTTTGGTCAATTAATATAGAATCAATTAATACAGGAATATTTAAATCAGCGTAACGTAACTTGCCTTGGAATTTATTATAAATATTAGTATAATCAAAAAAATCTCGTTCATAATAAGAGGAATTAGTTGTATTACCATTTATCACTCCATCCCCATGTCTTGTTAGATAAGTTCTTGTAATATAGCAAGTCTCCACTTCGGCATTAGTAAAATTACGTTCAATAATTTTATAAGGAATTGTAAATCCTGTATTGGTTGAAGTTAAAACATCAGACACTCCAACATAATCCAAACGATTACTTAATAATAATCCTTGTCCATTTTCAAATACAACAGTCTCAAAATTCTTTAAAAAATTATCTTCAATAAGTAAAGCACAATTATTCTTAATAAAATTTAAATCTTCAATAAAGTGGTTAATCAAACCTTTAACATTAATACCAGAACAATATATATCAATATCTTTATAATAATATAAAAATACATTATATAATTCTTTAAAGGCATTTATAGGATTCTGAATTAAATCAAATAAATCATGAACGCTTATATTAAAAACCTTTTTGTTATATCTATTAATCGTTCTCCAAACACCCATTCCACAAGAGTTATGAGCATTATCACGTTTCATATCAATTTGATTCTGAATCATATCAAATGGAGTAACAACACGGCAATTTGGATGAATATAATATTTAGGAGCATAACCTAATTCTTCTAATTCATTATATTCCTCTACAAAAGACATAGGATTAATCAGAAATTCGTCACAAATATAAGTTGGAACATTATTAAATGTGCCAGAACTGAAATTGTGAAATACATGATGCAATCCATCTTTTGTATCAACAGTATGTGCTCTTTGTGCGCTACCATTGGTTAATACTCCAATAGTAGACTGGGGATTGAGGGAACAGAAGTAATCTGTTCCCAGTCCCTTACCTTCATCTCCGTAGTTAGCACCAATTACAATTTTAATCTTTGTTGTCATGCCCAAGCAATACCCTCGTTCTTATTGATAGGATTAGAATTAATTATTGTTTCCATATTATTATTGTTACCAGTATTAACAATAATATCTACAATAACATCTGGAAGAGTTTCAAGTGTAGCTACCTTAAAGTTATTTGCTCCAATAACATTGCTGAATGATGTTCTAGCATCATTTTCTCTACTATCACTAGACCATCCATGATTTACATGAATATGATAAATATCAAACTTTTTACTTGCTTCTTCATAAAGGTCTCGTGTTTCAATATCTCCTTGTAACTCGTCTCCAATAAAATTAACAATAGACGTATGATTTCCAACTCTAGGGATATAAGGATTAAGTGTTTCATCTCCCAATGTAATGATAATACCCTTTTTATCACGATTCCAACAATCAAGCTTAGTATGATTTAATCCCATATACCAAGCAAGAGAATAAGATTCAAAATTATTGCCTCCACCACCATGTTCATGGTAGATATTATCAACATTTTCAGCAATTCGAATATCAGATTCAAACTGAGAAATCTGTACAGGACAATAATCATATCTCATATCACCAATACCCATAATGCAAAATTCAATATCTTTAATTTCTTTATAAAGATTTTCCATAATAGGATTCAGCTTCTTTGCAACTTCAAGAGAGGCAGAACCCATAGAACCTGTTACATCAAGTGCAAGAATTACAGGAATTGTATTAGGATGTTCTTCTGTATCGCAACATTCTCTCATAATATTCTTAGGATTAAGACTGGCATGAAGATTCTTCTGTTTAAAAACATCCTGCTCAGAATAATCATTTGTAATTGTTCCAAGAGAATCAAGTGTGACTCCACTTTTAGTTGTTGTAGAATATGTTACAAAACTACTTCTTTCCCAATTTCCGCTACCCATTATTCATTATCCTCCGTATTATTATCGTTATCATCGTTATCATCGTCTGCTACCATAGGAAGTGTCATATTAATATCACCAAAGTCGAAGAGACCATCAAACAGATTCGTATCTTCATCTGCAAAATCCCCCATGAATCCCTTCATAAAGTTACCCATAAACATAAAACTCAGTAGATTACCATCAAACATTGCACCAAAACCATTATTGCTATTAGCATTATTAGCGTTATTGTTAACTCCAAAAGCATTTAACATTTCAGAAGCCATCTTCATCTTCATTAAACTCTTTAACATTTTATTACCCTTAAAGTTTGTTCCACCAAGCAAAGAAACAATTTTGTTATAAAAATAAGTATTACCCATAAGTACATGTCTTTCGGGAAGAATGGTCTCTACAGTATTATCTTCATAATTAACTACTGTAATCTGATTATCTTCAGCCTTAATAACACATCTAGGTTTACCATGAACAAGAATAATGTCTCCACGCTTTACACTGGTCGTAGGGAATGCAAAGAAAAGTTCATCCATTCCACCAAACACAAAGTTGCTACAATTAGTAAGTCTATTTTTCTTTAAATTATAAGTCTTATAACCAGAAGAAGTCTTAATTGCAATATCTCCATTTAAAGAAAGTTTACACTGACCTTTCTGAATTTTAGTAAAAAAATTATCAAACATATTTGTAAAACTATCTGTAAAAATTGTATTATCCATATTAGTTTCTCCTTTTAATCTGTTTTATTTAAAATATCAATAGCTTTTTGTACATCTTCTTCTTGAAGTCCACCATCTGGTGAGTAAAAACTTGTTTTTACCAAATGTTCTTCAACTTCTGGTCTAAGTTTACTTGTTGAACCATTGTATATTACATAATCTTGAAATATTTCGTCATCTAAAATAACATATGATTTTATACATCTAGAAAATCTATCAAGATAATCCTTAATACCAGACCAACGATTCCAACCATCATCTTCAGTAAAGTCTATAATATGTAAACCATATTTAGCCAACTGTCTATCTAGATAGATACCTTGTTCGTCATCTTTTCTTAACCAGTTTAATTTCCAAGTAGAAGTTAAAACAAGTTTAGCATTTGTAGCTTTTACGATTTTAGCTAGTCTTTCCACTCTACTGTCTTCAATCCCAACTATACTCTTACAATTAGGGCATCTAGCCTTACAAGTTCTGTAATTAAGAACTCCATCAATATCCAAAAAAATTACTTTCATTTAAATACCTGTTTACTTTCTATAGTGTTAATTTTATTTTTGTTTTTATTCTTTACTTTAAATCCAAGTCGTTTCATTCTTTTATCTATTCTGTCACAAACTTGGTCTAGATATTTAACATATCCTTTATTTGTACAAGAATAGAATGGTGGATAAGGTTCTCCAGAAATAGTAGTAACATTTATTTTTATTTCATTTGTATAATCATTTATTGTTACACGACATTGTAAAGTTGGGATACCTTTGTAAGCATCTAAAGGAAATACTAAGATATAGCCATCTGTTAAAAAACTATATTTAAAACCTCGCCTGTAAAGGTTCTGCTGTACTTTTTCTGGAATATAGTATTTGTTGATGTATCTTTTTTGATAATTGACTTCTTTCATATTTCTCCTTTATTCCAACATAACAACTTTAATTATTGGACAAGAAGGGTTATTACTATCTCCATCATAAAACTCTTCTTCTATATGACACCCTTCTACACGTTCACAACTAAAATCAATAACTTCTAAATCTTGTGGCATTGCTTGAAGTAAAGTAATTAATTCTTTTACTTTCATATCTCTCCTTTATACTTAAAAAATAAGAGCAATACCGTGTTCAGTGGTATTGCTCTTGAACTTTGGTATGTGTATAGTATAGCTTATTATTGGTTGTTTGTCAAGTAGTTTAACAGATTTTTTTTGCATATTGATTATCCGATACTAGATTAACTCCGAGTATAGGGTCAAAATGTGGTTCTTGATTAGGGATATATCTTCCAAATTTAATTATAATATTTGTATTAATTAAAGTATTTGAAGAAAGAATATCTATAAGCCATTTAATCTCTTCTTCCTTATATCCTGTATAAATTACTATATCATCTTTACAATTGTATTTTAGACGTAACCACAATATTAAATTTATAACATCAGAAATAGAATCACAAGGTTCTAGTCCTTGGAATACGACAGCTTCAGTAATTGGATTATTTATATATCTAGTTAATAAATCATCATAACTTATTTCAATATTTGGTTCATTCACTAAAGGGCTATTCTGACATACTGGTTGTCCACATTCTTTATCACACTTAAAAGTACAATAAGGAAATTCAATTACCATAGCAGGTTTTTTATAATTTATAAAATCTTCATCTATAAGACCTTTAATTATCATGTTATTTTCTCCGCTGTTATATTAATATGTTCCCATTTTCTCATTTTAAATTCAGCCTTACGTGGTGCTGAATAAGTTCTAATAGGAGTATAAAATCCTACGATTCTGGTATATTTTGTCGCAACAGGTTTACCACATACAGGACAGATGTTCCCATAAAAAGCATGGTTATTTTCACAAGCTTCAATTACTGTATTAAACGCAAAATAAGTCACACCTTGGTCAGCAATATAATTAACCATTTTCCAAGCTTTTTCAAAACTATCAAATGGAGCATCAATATTATAATGTAGAATACTACCACCATTACAATAACTGTCAAATTCAGATGCAATTCTTACACGCTCTTGACCTGTTGTTTTAATTCCTAAAGGAATAAACTGATTACCATAAAGAGGAAGGTCATAAATATCTGTTTCGGGATAGAAGAATTTATCTTTTAACATAAGTTTAGCCGCCGCAGATTCGCCGGGGATTTGCTCAGTATTTATCATATAATCACAATGATACTTTTTAATAAATTCATCTGCTGTTTGACGCATTACCTCAAAAATTTTCTTTCCAAATCTTGAAGCATCTTCTGTATAGAAAGTATTACCAAGTTCATCCATTACAGTATAACCAAACTTTTTCATTGTTTCGTAAATACCAATAAATCCAATAGTATTATAAAGATGCTCAAAATCAATTAAACCATAAGAATAATTAGGAAGAAGCTTTTTATCAACATTACGTTTAATTATATGACGAACACAATCTAATGCTTGTAAATCAAGCCAAACTCTATTTTTTAATTCTTCCAAGTATTCTTCTTCTGAATTAGTATCTAACGCAAGTCTAGCAAGATTAACAGTAGATACTTTTACCGACCCGACTTTAAGTGCTGTTCCACCAATAGAATTAAAATACCCCAAATCTTCAATATTAGATTTAAGCCTACAACAATTAGAAAGACTATTAACAGTATCATCAACGAATAAATTACTATCAGACCATTTCATATTATGTTTAATAGCCCATATAGCAAATTCTTCATCTACAAATTTACCATTTTGTCTAAGTAAAGAAATGGTACTTACAGGGAAAGTAAACATATTATCAGACCTAATGGCACTCATTACTTCCATATACCATTTTTGGAAATTAATAATCTCTTCTTCATAATCAATCATGAAAGTGCCATCTGGAAATTCTGCTCCACCAAATAAAGCTTCAAAATAAGGACGGTCGAAAACAGAAGTATTAGTAAAAGCTGATTGACTACCATCTCTTACATAAGGTTGATTTACTGCATAGATAAATCTTTGGAAATTTTGTTTTGCATAATATTCTTCAAATCCTGCTGACCTAATTCCTAAATAATTTTCATTTATATCTTTTTTCCAGAAATAATACATATAAGGAATAATATTAGGAAGTCCTACTGCGCCAGAAGTTCTATTACAAGCGAAACTAACAAATTCCTTTACAAAATCTACAAATGTAGTTAAATGCTTGGCAGGACAAGCATTCTGTCCATCTATAAAATAAAGTCCTTTTTCAGCTAAATCTTTTAAGTCATAAGCAAAACAATAACTCCGAAAAGTAGCTGAATTAGCATCATGCATATAAAGTTGACCAATCCATTCTGCTTTTAACCAATTATTAGCGGCTTTAAATCCAAATCTTTTTTGCATTTCATAATGAATTTTATTAAATGCCAAAAGTTTTTCATGTGGTTTGGGCATTTCTCTCTCAAGAGTAACAATATCTTTATGTCCTACGTTACTATTACCATCAATACTTGAATCTGCTACTGTCTCTTCATCAATAAAATTATCAATAAAATCTGTATAACTAAGTTGACCATCATCAAAACCATTTAAATGGGCTATTTCTGTCCCATAATCATTTTGATTCCTATTATAACCAACTGTAAAATTTCTATCTAAACGTATATTTATCTCCATTACATTACTCCTTAAAACTGATTAGCCCATGTATTAGCTTCTATAAATCCCATTGCTCTACCATTTACTTCAAGAATAGGAGTTTCTGTAAATCCTTTCTCAATCATAAAGGATGGGTCTTTATTCTCTTCTAAAGTATAAACAATTCCTTTAGCATCCAGTTTCTTTTTTAATACCTTACATCTAGGGCATCCTGTAGAGTATAAAATAATCGTGTCCATATTTATCCCCTCTTAAATTCATTAAAAAATCCTGTATCTATATCATCTTGAATCTCTTCATATATATCTTTTGTTTCATAAGCATATACAATTTTATCAATCATAGATAAAAATATAGGATTGTCAAAATCTTTATTATCTGCTTCAATTCTTCTATTAATTTCTGCTAAATCATCCCCACGTTCTAATAAACGTTTTCTACGAACGTCATCTGTGACGTTAAGATAAATTACATAAAAATTATCTAATTGCTTCTTGGTCATTCTTTTATATAAAGTCTCAACCTCATAAGGAGTTAATGTAATTAAAGAAATACAATTAGATTCAAGACATTCTTTTACATCATTCTGAAAAATCCCATAATCCCATATTGCTCCATTAGCTACTTTAAAAGATTGAACTGTAATAAAAGAACCAACCTTTTCAGCTTCTTTAAAATCTTCTTTGGTAAAATACCAATAATCTTGTCCATTCTTTTCGTATTTTCTGGGTGGTCTATCAGAAGCTTTTATCATTCTATAAATTTCTTTATTATTATCTTTAATCATTTTAATTAAAGTATCTTTACCCGACCCAGATTTCCCACATATGCCTAATATCATATATTACTCCTTATTTTCTAAATGTTCTCTACCAATTCTACGAACATCCTGTAAAAAAGCAAAATATTTATCCTCAATCTCTTCATCCAGTCTTTCTGGTAAAACAGGTACAATATCAACAATATTAGGACACATGGAACAAACTCCAAGATAACTACTGCCATCAACCACATAATGTCCACAAACAATATCTACTTTAAAATATCTAGAATATTTTTCACAAATATCTACCAAAGGCTGTACATAATCAACAGAAGTTAAATTATAGGCTAACATAGTTATTCTCCTTCAAATTCTTTTTCACTAAGTTTAATTAATTCACGTTTCTCGTCTGGTAAGTCATAAATATATGCAAAATATGTCCAACTACCATAATCAATTTCTATAAGATTTCCAAAATAGTTGCATCTGTAATAATATGAATAGCCTAAGTTATTCGCTTCAAGATGTTTCTTTACTAATTCCCATGCTTCTTCTTCTGTTTCGCATTCGCCAAGAAAAATTGCATTAAGGTCTCTTGCTTCTTCATAATTAGATTCACAATACACATATCCATCATTGCCCTTATTTACGATTTTCATATCAAGATTTAAGGGTCTTTTTGAGAAATCAACCTTCATTTGATACCTTATTCACCTCACTCTCTTCATCATTTTTAATATCGTTTTTTGGTATAATAAATTCTATATACAAAAGATAGTTATTATCTTCAGTACAAGCATAATTAAAAAGTGTTGTGTGAGGATTATCATTCGGATTTATAAATCTGTAACATGTATCTTTTTTAGGACAATTATTATTATCTTTTGTACAACAATAAATTCCTTCACGCATTATCAGCACACTCCGTTTTGTTATAATGTTCTATCCAAGGTTCATCTTTGTATTTTTTTCTTAGTGCATTAAATTCCCCTACCTGTTCAAGTGTATTAATATCAATTTGATATAGTATTGGTTCATTAGGCAATCCCCAATCACCTGTTCTATGCGTTACAATACAATGAATAATTTTAACAGGAAAATTTATATAATCCTCTGTAAAGCAATAAGTAGTTTCTGGATAGGCAAAATAAAATCCTCTCACATATCTATCTCTATCAATCATTTTAGCCTTATAAATAGGAAACTTACTTAAATCAGTCATCAATTTTTATCCTTTCATAAAAATCTTTATTGTAAGCATCATATCTTGTCTGAATATCATGCACATCAATATCTTTATGTTCCTCAAGAAATTTTGCTAAGAATCCACAAGTTTTGAATTCTGGACAACCATCTCTATAAATACAATTAGGAACTAATACATCAGCTTCAAAAGGATGCGTTTCATGAAGAGTTACTTTAAAGTTTTCAGCACATTCTCTAGTTTCTGGACTAGCACAATAACAAAGACGTTTTCTCCATGTATCAATTAAATGTTGCTGATTTGCATATCCATCAAAATTAACAAGAGCACCCTGTGGTTTTTCATTCCTAGGTATTTCATCATGTAAACGGTCATCTCTCTGTGTACTTATAAATGGAGTCCACACATGTCTAGACCAATGAGTAGACACCCAATAAGGGATATTAGGCCATGTCCAATCATACTGAAGTGTTCTAATAGGACTATGTTCTGAAATAAGAAGTTTCTTTTTAAAAGTATCTGTAGGTTCTTTTTCAGTAAAGTCCTTGTTGTCAGTAGTTCTACAATGATTTTTTGCCCTTGTCCAATCATCAATAATAGCACGAAAAACTGTTTTAACCTTCATATTATTATTCCTCCCATATTTAGTATTATATATTTTATATACTACCACATTTTGTGTTAAATGTCAAGTCTGTGTATTCAATTTTTTATATTAAATACACAGACTATTCTGATAATTAGAAAATAAGTTTGGGATGTGCCACATCATGTAACGCTTCTATTAAATGGGTCTGTTTCTTAGATAATCCTTTATTACCTACAGCATATCTAAGAGCAGAATTCTGAGCAACAATAATACATTTTTTCTTTGCTCTTGTAATAGCTGTATAAACCAGTTCTCTAGTTAACAAAGTATATGCTCCAAAATCTAATCCAATAATTACATTATCATATTGCGAACCTTGATTAGAATGAACTGTACCACAATAATTTAATTCAATTGAATCCCAATATTCACCTTCAAGAATAACTTCGCCAATCCCTCTAAAGTCGATAATCCATACAGGTTCTCCAAAATCATTAAAATCAAATTTTCTTAAAATACCTGTACTACCATTAAAAATATTAGGAGTAATTCTATAATGATTTTTCTTACAGATAACTTTATCTCCCTCTCTAATAATCTGTTGTTTACCATTTCTAAAGACTTTTACTTCTTTCTTTTTCTTATCAGCAGGATTACAAAGTTCCTGTAAAATGTCATTTAACTGAGATACGCACGCCATACCTTTTGTTTTCATAGGAACAATAACTTGGGTTTCAGTAATATCAAAATTAGGTTTACTCTTTAATTTCTGAAATTCTTCTACTACTTTATAATAAGTATTATTAGCATCAGAATAACAAATAATATCAAAATCTTGTAATTCCCCTCTAGTTTCAGTTCCAGACCAATCTTTTGAAATAAGAGGAATACCTTGTCTAGCCTTAATACTTTCAGTAATAATAGCAGATTTAGCCGCTTGTCTGTGAATTTTAGTTAGTACATTATGATGGATTTCGGGAGAAGCAAGCATATTACTAGCTACATTACCACAACCAATACTTTCAAGCTGACCATCATCACCAAGCATAATAACTTTTGACCCTGTAGGGATTGCTCTTAAAAGACAATAGAATAACTTTGCACCAATCATAGAAATTTCATCTACAACAACAATATCGTAGGGAAGAGGATTATCATCATGATAAACAAAACCCTGTTTATCTCCTTGAGGAAATCCTAACAATCTATGAATTGTAAAACCTTCTTCTCCTGTATATTCACTTAATACAGAAGATGCTTTACCAGATAAAGCACAAATTACATGAGAATTATTTTTAAAAATATTAAGAATTGCGGAAACTGTGTTACTCTTACCTGTTCCACCATAGCCAGTAATTATAAGAACATTGTTATCAAAAGCGGATTTAATCGCATTAATCTGTTCATCTGTATATTCCCAACCCTGTACGGATTCATTATGTTTAATTACATCTTCCCAACCATCATGTTTAAAATTACATTCAGCATCTCTTAATCTGATAAGTTCAGTTGCAATTTTAATAGCTAAATCATAATAATACTGTAAACCAAGTTTAGTTTTATCTTCATTAGTCCATAGTTTCTTTTCTTCAACAAGTTCTCTAATTGAATCTGTAATAGCTTCATCTGGAATTTCTTCTCCCAGTGTATCCAAAATAGCACCTAATAAATGGTCTGGTGTAATCCAAGACTGTCCACTTTCTCCACATTCACCTAAATAATAATTAATGTATGCTTTAATTCTTTTTGTACTATGAGGTTCAATGCCACCCTTCATAGCAATTTCATCAGCCTTTTTAAAGCCAATTCCATTAACCTCAGTACAAAGAACATATGGATTATTTTTTACTTTTTCTACAACTACATCTGGAGATTTATATTTATCCATAAGTTTTTTGACCATCGTATTACTTAAATCAAAATCTCCTAATTCAAGTAATACTCTTGCCATTCCAATGTGTCCTGCAAATCTTTCAGCCCATTCAGTGCATCTAGCCATACCACAACCTTTAATTTTGATAAGGTCAGTATAATTTTTAGTGTCTAATGCAGTAAAAGGGTCTTTTAAAGCCTTATACATATTTTCTACTTGATTGGGTGTAAAGATACTTTCCAGAAATGCTCTTTTACCCTCTGCGGTATCGAATGATACCGCAGTATACATGGAAATAATATTATATTGGTCTCCCCATTTAAAGTCACATACGTATTCGGCTTTAATATTATATGTATTTCCAATAACAGGATAAGGCATAGTTCCTTTAAAAATAACATTATTATGGAAAATTGTATCTGCTAATTCTCCCGATTTCATTTTATTAATTGAGCAACAAATAATTCCGAAATTTTCTCTATAAAATCTAATTCCTTCAATTGTTGCTACACAATCAATAATATTACTACTCATCTTTTGTCCTTTCATATTGTAATAATAAAGTACCATTTTTATTGACTTCTTTAATTAAAGCTACTGTGTGTTTATAAATAGTGTCATTATAAATTCTAGGATAGAATGTATCTCCAATTCTAATACCAGAAACAATAATCATTTGACCACGTTTAAGCCAACTTTCTTCTACTCTATGACTTTTACCATCTTCGCCCATTTGTGAAATACTCTTATTGTAAAAAGCATAATGACCTTTACTCATTTTAACATTTACTAATCCATATTTTGTCAGCAATGATACCATGAAGTGATTATTGTCTGCATTAATAACTGTTCCTGCAATTCTATTAATTACATATTTAGGGATTCGTTTTAATTCTTCATTAATATACCTTGTATAGAATTCATATGGAACAGGTTCTTCTGGAAGTTCATTAAAATTAACAATACCATATAATTCCTCATTTACATCTTCTAATTCATGTTCTTTATCATAATAGGTTAATGCATTCATTGACCAATGCGCTTCATTACCACTAGCCCATTTTTCCCATAAATCAAGATATAAACTAAGATTATATCTATTTAAAGCGTCTGCACTACTCATCCATTCTCTGAACGGTTTAATATAAATTTCTGCTTCTTTATTAATCATTTTTTCGGATACAAGATAATACTCATCTTTAACTCCTACAATACAATTTTCCGAAAAGAAGTCTTTAAAAACAGCTTGACTTGTATCATCTAAAATATAATACCTATCATGATAACCACGTTTTAAGGGTTTTTTATCTGGGTCTATATAATTAGAATAAAAACCTTCGTCATCAAGAATATAATTTTTAAGAAGTAAGATTTTAACACATTTATCAAATTCTTCTGGAATTAACTGTTTTTCACGGAGTTTCCCAAGTTGAGATAATGTTAATGATTTAATTGGATTAAAACAATATTTCTTTAAAAACCAACCCATAGTAACCGTTTTATCAGCATTATGAAGTTCTGTGAAACATCCTGCTTTAATTAATTTTACCATTTGATTGGTTTTAACTATTCCAGTGTCTAAGAGCCTTTCAGCAAAATCTTCTATAGACGAATATGGACGATTCTGAATAATAGCTTGTGATATATCATCCCCAATTCCATTTATTGCTTTTAAAGCATAAATAATTCTATTGTTTTTTTCGTCTGGTGCAAATCCAAATTTTACTTCATTAATCAAAGGAAGACTTATTTTAATACCAGACCTAATCATATTATCAATAGCAATACCAACTTTACCATAATTTGTACTACCATCAAGTTCTTCATCTGACATACTATCAACAATAAGATTAGCACAATTCCAATAGATAATAGGATATTTATATGCCATATTCATTTCTTGAACAGCAATTGTAGAATATCCAAGAATATGAGGAAGTGAAAATGAATATTGTAACTGTGGTTTTATACATTCATTCCATACATAATTCAACATATTTTCAGAAGTGCCGTTTTCTAATCCTTTTTTATAAAAATTTTCTTTTGCCTGTTTATGAAGAGCCACCTTTTTCTTTGCAATAAGTTTTCTAAGCTGATTTGCTTCTTTCATTGAATAATTAGAAATATTCTTATCCATTGAAAGCATCATAACATCTTCTTGCATGGTAGACATTCCAGATGCATGTTCAAGATATTTTTTAATTGTATTTATTTCATCAACAGTTAAATTATAACTATCCATAACATCATACCATTCTTGAATATTATTTTTATATCTAACATATGTATCAAGAGGTTGTTCTGAATCAGTACTCATAAGACGCATAACAGCATTAGCAACACCCAATTCAGTAAGTGAACGAGGTTTAATCTTTTTTATAGCTTGTGTTCCAACTTCTGTCATAAATTGAAATAGGTTAACAATTTTATGATTTTCAGCCATCTTCCACATATCTTCAGAAGTATAATCTAAAACATCTGGATGGAAATATTTATTATAAGTTTTTAATAAAGAACCTTGCCAATCAATATATCCATATTCAATTAATAGATTCATACATTGATGCATTGCATCAAGATTAACAATTGTCAAATAATCATATTTTAATCCACCTGCATATGTTGAATCATCCATATCCCATTGAGTTGTAAACTGTCCATTTGTTGCTTTCATCATACAATTTAATTCATAATAAGGATTTTCAAAAATGATGACTCCCGATGCGTGAATTGTTCTTCCGCAAACCATTCCTTCAATAGTTAATGCTGTTTCAATCAATCCTTCAAATTTATTACATTCATTAATAAATTCTATATTTGGCTTATTGTCTTCATCTCCGTAAATCATTACAGAAAGAGGGGTTAATTTACCACGTATAGAGGGAATTAGACTAGCAATATATTGTGCTTCATCATTATTAATTCCCAATCCTCTAGCACTAGTTAAAATAGCTGATTTTGCTCCTTCTGTTCTAAAAGCACAGATATTCAAAACACGGTCTTCACCAAAATTCTTTCTTGTAGCTTCAATAATCGCCTGTCTTTTAGATTTTTCAGAGTCAATATCAACATCTGGCATTTCGGGTCTACTTTCATGCAAATGTCTCCAATATGGAATATTTTGTTTATATGAATTAATTTGCTGAAGTCCTATCAAATATGCAGTATAGAAAGAAGCAATAGAACCTCTAGAAACTCCAACTAAAGATTCTGCATCTTCCCACATTATTTTTTGTTCAATATACAAAGCTGTAATATAATAATTTGAAATTTTATCATGAATATTTTCACTAGATAACCATACAGCTTTTAGTTCTACATTAATACGCTCCATCATCTTGTAGAACTCTTCATCAGACAAGTCCTTGGTATATTCTTTTTCCCACCAACCTTTTTCAATCAGATATAAAAAATATCTATCATGTATATCATCAGAATAAGCAAATTTTTTAATATACTCACATTTATCATATACTTTTGAAAAAGAATGCTTCATCTCAAATTGTGGAATTGAAACTTTAGGGACAACTTGAGTATGATTTAAGTCAAAAAATTCAATTTTATCCGCTATCTTGCAAGTATTTTGTAAAGCTAAATCAACATTTTCAGCCCCTATTTGTTTATCCATCCATTGATGTATTTCTTCTGCATTCATTAAATAACAGGTTTTATAAAATTCCCCTGTTTCACGACTATCTTCTTCTCTACTATTAAGATAAGCATTATGAACACCTCTTTGGTCAGCAGATAAATAATGAGCATCTGTAGTAATAATATATGGAATATCTAATTGTTCACTTATCTTTATTATAGTTTGATTAACTCTAACCTGTTCTTCACAGTCATTAGGTTGCATTTCTAAATAAAAATTTTCATCTAAAAAAATGTATTGACACCAATCAATAAACTCTAAACATTTTGTTGGGTCATTTCTAAGTATCCAATAAGCTAATTCAGAACCAATACAAGCTGTTTGAGCAATAATATGTCCTTTTTCATCTCCTATAACATTTTCCAATTGCTCCTTTGTAATAGGAGTTCTACACATTTTTCCTGTATAAAAGCTATTGTCCCATGCTTGAGAACTAATTTGACGAATTTGCTTACTCCCAATTTTATCTTTAGCAATAAGAATAAAATGATAAAATTTTGTTTGTTTAGGTACATAATTGTCTCTAACTTCTTCTAAAGAATCAACTAAATAAATTTCATCTCCTAAAAATATACGGAAATCTGACCCTTGTTCTTTTAATTTTTTCTGAATATGAATTGCTTTAATCCATCCAGAAAGAGATTCATGGTCAGTTATAGCCACTCCCCTCATTCCGAGGGAAATGGCTCTATTAATTAATTCATTTAATTTATTTGTACTGTCTAAAAGTCTTAAATTTGAATATTCAGTATGACAATGTAAACTATAATAACTCATATTTTTAACTCCAATTATATTTAATCATCAATACTAACAGTATAATTCAATAAAGCATCATAACATTCTTTGGTTATAAAATTATTTTTATAATATAAATTTGCTTTTTCTTTGATATATTTTTCTCTATGATATTTATAAATGTAAAAAGCTTCTTCTATTCCTTCTGGTGTATTTGGAAAAACAGAACTCCATTCTGCTTCTTTTGTAATAGGATTTTGCCATTTTGCTATTACTTTCTGACCTTGACAAGCCCAAGTTACCCCCAATGGCAAATCTCCTCTTACGGTTGGATGAGTACATATTAAAACATTTATAGAACTTGGTACAATGCAACATGTTGTTGGAGAATATAATTTATTGTTCTTAACTAATATATCTTTATCTAAACAGATTCTTTCTGTTTGCTTTATCAAAAATGGAAGATTTGGTTGAGAACTGGCCCAATTATAATAATTACTAAAATAAGTCCATTCTTGGCATATTGTTGTTCCTACGCTTAAAGGACGGGAATTATGATAATTGTCACTAACCTCTCTAGTATGCATGTTGATAAATTGAGAATAAATTATTTTTATAATTGGGTCATTACTATATGAAACACTCATATCTAAAATATATCCACTTTTATTCATAGAATACATATCTCTTACATATCCTTTTTTTATTTTATCCCACCTTGTCCAAGTTTTATATCCAGATTCAAATTCGACTTGAACCTCATTTGCATTAATATAATTAATTACTGTAAATTTTTGTTTATTTGTATTATAAAATACCTGTCCCTCTCTATTTTCTTTTTGATTTTTATTACTATCCATAATTCATTCGTTGTCTTCCTCACCACCACATACTGGGAAGAAGAGTAGCCCAAATTTCACCAATTTCAACAACAGGTTCATAAGCTTTTCTATCAGCTTCAACTATACTCATTCCCTGTTTTCTATATTCATCCATTTTATCATCAATAGCATCTTCTTTGAAGTAATACTCTAACCTTTCAAACATCATATTGATTAATTCAAGTTGAGTATATTCTTTCCCCTTAAAAGTAAATTTATGATAATTAAGGTCAACTATTTGTACACCAACTTCAACAAATTTCTTAACTCTTTCATAAAGCCACATATAAAACGTTTCGTCTAAATTCCATGTTTCTCTACTAGTAAATCCATAAGTCTCGTATTCTTTTTGAAAGAACTTTTGCGTATCAGTATGAAGTTTATTATTCTCTTCTTCATAAAGATAAGGGAAAAGTTGTTTATATTCTACTCCAATATCATCTAAATATTTATGTTTTACTCCCATCTTCCATCTCCATACATATAAAATTCATCAATTTTCTGTTTGTTAATAGTAGTATTCCTAAGAAGAATCTGTAAACCATTCTTCTGTTTTGAGAATTTATAGATAAGTTTTGCCATATTAAGACTTACAAAGATTCTATTATTCTTAACCTTTACAGCCTTACCTTTAGAATTTTTTCCAGTGGCACTAATCGTATAAATTCTATTTCCATGTTTAATTTTAGTAGAATATTGATAAATATTACCACCTTTGCAAATTTCTTTCTTAGTAGAAGAAATTACTTTATAAGTTCCATATATAATATTAGAACCGAATTCGACTTTCTTATTCCAATCTAAACTACAAAAACATTCTTCTTCCTTATCCCATTCAAACCATTCGCATCCCCAACCTTTTTCTACATAGAACGTATTGGTCTGATAATATGGAATATTATGGTCAACATAATGTCTGGTGTAATAATGGTAATTATATTCTGAAGCATTGGTTGGAATAGTAGCCATAAAAGCAAAAATCATCACAAAAACAATAGCAATAATACTTTTAATTTTATTCATATTAACTCTCCTTTAAAAAAATATCTTTCTTTTTTCTGTCTTTAATTTTTCTTTATCTTTTTTAAAATCTAAAATATTAAATTCTTTATTAACACTAAAGGACTTTTCAGTGGGTGTCCATAAACTAAAATAAACACATTCATTTTGATATTCTTTAGCATTAGGATTATTAGCACAATAATTACAATAGTAACAAAGAGGACATGGTTTAGGACTAAAAATTTTTGATTCATTACATTTATTAATAGCGTCTAAAATCTTTTCAATCTTTTTAATAAATCGTTTTTCCCAACCTGTAGACATAGCTTGTTGCTTTTGATTCAAAAGAATAAAATCATATTCATATTCAATAGGTAATTTACCAAACATATTTAAAATTGCACAAGCATAAATACCGAACTGCTGACTTGTTTTAACCTTTGAATCATCAAAAATTTTCTTACTTGTTTTATAATCTACAACTTTAAACTCACCATCCTTAATATCAACACGGTCAATAAAACCATGAATAATACATCTATCATTCCAGACAAATTCAAATGGAAGTTCAAAATAAACAGGTTTCCATTCATTGTCTGTCATTTCATTTTGAAGAACAGTTGATTTAAATATTTTTAGTTTTTCTTCATAAGTCATTCCAGAGGCATTATCTTTAGCATACCAGTTTTCAAAATAAGAACGTTTTAAAGCTTTAACACCTCTTAACTTCTCAGAAGTTTTTTCATCTTGTTCTTCATATCCGCTTTCAATAATATTATATAACTTATTAAAGTCAATGTCAACCCCTAAATGTACCCAATGTCCTTTAATTTCTAAAATTTTATGAAGCAAAGAACCTAACTCTAAAGCTAATGTAGTATCTTCACTTCGTTTATCTTCATTATATTTTAAATTATAAGCATAAGGACAATTCACAAATTGCTCTAAACTACTATGCGAGAAAACAGGCAAGTCCTTATCCATCTCTGGGTCTACAGCCCTTATATATGGTTCTAAAATTGCTTCATTCATAATTATCTCCTATATAATCTCATTCCATCATGGTATCCTTCTTCATATCCGACTTCTCTACCTTTTTTAAATCCTAGTCCTGTAGAAATTCCTAATAAAATAGTAAAAACAATAATAATTGCAATATCACTCATTTTCTTCTCCTTCAAAATCAAAATTAAATGGGGAATTAACTAATTTATGTCCTTGTGCAACAATTTGACTAGCACTAGTATAATATCCATTTCGTGATAACCATTCTAATTCACCAGTTGAACTATAATAATTATATCCCAAATCTGCTTGTGTATTTCCTGTACAGTATCCTTGACGGTCAAAAATATGTAAACAATAACCTTGATTAGAATGAGAATCTATATAATCAGTATGTAATGTATATTGTATACCAACTTTTTTATAACATTTTAAATTATCCTTTAAAGCACTCATCTTTCAACCCTTTCACATCCTCCATTGTAATCTCAATTTTTTCTTCATATAACTCAAGAAAAATATCCTTCCCACAATCTAATGGGCTATCTTTAAATCCTAATCTATTCTTACTATCTGCAATTAAATATACTTGACAATATGGAACAAATGGTGCTAATTTTTTAATTTGTTTTTTCATCCAAATTTCTGCTTCATATGAATCAGCTTCTTCATAGTCTCTATCTGGAGCATATATAATTTCAGATACTTTTAATTCATTCAACAAAATCTTTTGTTGTGTAAAAGTAATTGCTGAACCACAAGTAGCCACAACATAAGAATTTTCACCAAAATAAGTATAAGCAAGTAAACATGATTTTTCAGCTTCAACTAGCATTATTTTCTTATTTTGTTTTATTCTATCTTGAGTTACCCATAATCCATATAATGTAGAACCAGTAGAATACTTTAATTTTTGTCCATTAATAACCATATTATCATATTTGGCTTTAGCTACATCTAAAGGATTAAGATTTCTACAACGTATTCCAATTAATTTTTCATTAGAATCCCTAACAGGAATTGTAATTTGATTAGTTAAACCATACCAACCAATTTCATATCGTGATAAAGCCTCTGTACTAATTCCTTCATTAATCCAATCTTGAAGCGGGTCTGGATTATACCAAAATAATTCCAAATAGTTTTCACTTATCTCTTTTAGATTAGGAATAGAATTAATTTTTTTATTTTTAAAACTTTTAATACGATTCATCCAAGCTAAATCTGTATTAATTGTTTTTGTCTCTGTTTCTTCTGGTGTAGATTCAATAATTTTATTTGTAGTTTTAGCTAAGAAATAAAGTGCTTTATACCAAGTTAAAGTTTTACCCTGTTGTCTGTGCGCTCTAATTATTAATTCAATTATACCATATGTATCACCACAAGTATAACAATGAAATCTGCCAGTTCCATCACCTTCAGTATTATGAGGATAATATATCAGTTTATTCGGTGAATCACCACCGTGACATAAGCAGGTATTAAAACACAGACTATCATGATTCCCTTTTGTATGTTCTCCATTACCTAATGCAGTACATACTTTAATAATGTCATCTTCGGTAAGAGAGTTAATTATAGCTTTATAATTTAAATACATAGTTATACTCCTTTACCAACCAAAATTACGTCTCTTAGGTTTATCCTCTTCAAATGGTACTTCATCTATTATTTCTTCTGTTTGAGTAATATTATTTTCTTCGGGATTATCTGACAGTTGTGATTCTACAACTTTAGCATCAACACTATGTTGTTTAACAATTTCTTCAATTGCTTTAATATCACTAAAGTCCATTGCAATGGTTTCACTTAAATCAAAATCTGTTACAAAATAATCTTTAATTCTCATTGTACCTAAATCTACATGAGAAGCTACAACTACCCTAGTATATTCACCTCTACGACATTTATATACCCATTGGAGCATATTAATAACAGGTACACCAACCATATTTCTAGTTAAAATATCAAGTTTAGCCCGTTCTGCTCTATTTGGTTCTGAAATAATAAGACATACATCACATTTCTGGGGGATACTTTTAGAACCTTGAATTACAGAGGAATCCTTATATTTAGCCTCTTTTGCTTCATTTGAAAGCTGAGTGCCAGTTAAAATACAAATAGATAATCTTTCTGCTAATGCTTTTAATCTTGTTACAAATACAATAAGAATTTGATATTCTTGCATTCTAACAGATGTTTTGTTTCGCATTTCTGTCATTAATCTTAAACTTGTCTGAAGATAATCAAAAATAAAAACTTCTATTTTATATTGTAATACATATTTTTTTGCAATATTTTCAATATCTGTAATATTATAATCGTCACAATATACAAGATACAAAGGACATTCCTTAATATATTTAGCGGCTTGTCTTACTCTTTCAAGTTCTCCCTTTTGGTATTCACCTTTAATAATATGTGCTTCATTTACACCAGATACACAAGCTAAACAAATGGTCTGAAATTCACTTAAAGAACCTTCAGTTCCAAGAAATAGTGTTGGAGTACAGCAACCAGTGTAAATAAATTCATTTTTATCTAAATCAAAAGTATAAGGACATGCAAATTTTAAAGCATCCATTAAAAAATTTCTTGTTTTACCTACACCAGTAGAAGCAGACCTAAGAATTAAACGACCTGCCATTGCTCCACGACTAATAGTATTTAATGCCTTTGACGCAAACGCATAACCAAAATCTGGAGATTCAAGAAGAGAATCAATTAATTCATCTAATCCATCACCTGCTTGGATATTTTGTGTTAATGTATTCGTACAATACATTGCTTTTGCATCAATAATTAATTTGTTTTCAATTTCTTCTACAATATCCTGTTCGGTATAATTATCAAATTTTATATTTTCCGCATCCAGTTCTTTATCAACAGTTGTAGGGTCATATATAAATCTGGTATCTAATCCGTTTTTTTCATAAAAACGCAATAAAGCATACTTACGAAGTCTATGATAGTAATAATCATAATTTCCTAAATCTGCTATTGTTTTAGCGTTATTAACATATTCTAATCCATTATTTTCTTGAAATATAGCATATTGTGTTTTATAATCTTTTAAATAGGAATCAATTGAAAATTCGTCAATTGTTTCACAACCATTCATATAAAGATTATAAATAGCAACATATAACAATTCATAGAAAGATTCTGTATTAAAATCTGTTCTATCTAATGGTCTGTCAATATCATCAATTAATGCTGTATTTAACATTAAACAGCCCAATGTATTAGAATATGCTCTCTTATCTGATAGGTTGTCATACATTCATTTTACTCCCCTATATCTTCAACACTTAATTGTTTAATGGGACGCTTTGGACGTTTAATATAAATTGTCGTTTCTTTATACATCCCATCAGTATTTAAATCTTTATTATTTGTTTCTATTCTATCTAATTCTTCATAGAATTTTTTAGTTTGACTATAATAATAAGGAATTAAACCAACAACACCTTTTTTAAAATCAAAATTATATTCAATAATTTCATTCATATAAACTAAAGTAAGGTACATCCACTTCCATGGAATACCGTACTTCTCATTTATATTAGTAGAAATCGCATAAATTTTTGGATCAAATGGTTCATCTGACTCATTGTTCATTAGCTGTTTAATGTATTCATAATATGTTTTTTTATCATTATATTCTTCTTCCGAAAGACCGTCTTTTAATTCTGCTTGTGGTTTAGGTTTTCTACCTCTTTTATTAGTTGAAGTATTATTTAATTGTTTTTGCTTTTCTTTAGCTATATTTTTTACTTCGGATTGAAAACATTTAGAATGGACAAATCTATTATTTTTATAAAGAATTCCTTCTTCTCCAATAATAGATTCGCCACATATCATACATTTCTTGGGTCTACCTGCACTCATTTACATTTCCTCTTCAATAGTAAAAATACGATTGCGTTCATCTGGAATAGTGTGAAAAACAATATCTGTAGAACATGAAGTATATTTATCTTTTTGTCGGGTAAATATCCCATCTTTTTCAACAGGTCGATATTCTGTTTTAAATTCTACAGTAATATTAGGACTTGGACGAACTAATTGAGTAATAATTGTATTTTGTACTTTTATCTTTAAAAACATAGGTTTACCATCAGCAATATCAATTGAAGTTAAATCAAAATATGATGTACCACAATAGGGACATTTATTTAAATGTGGGTCATTAGGCGCACCACAATTAGGACAATTTCTACTCTCCATCAGATACAACCTCCACAAGAACCTGTTCTAAAATCTTCTGCATTAATAGCATAAAAAATTTCTTTCATTATATCTTTATCTGTAGTAATAGTTTTTAACCACTCTAAATTTTCTTCAATCCATTCATCACATTCTAAACCATTATCATAAGAAGACCATTCTACATCCCAATCTTTTGTGAATCTCCAACGTTTATAGCCCCCATACGTATTCATAGAACCATCTCTTAATTCTTCTGGAATTTTATCTGATACATCAACTCCATCAACAATTAGAGTCCATTTGCCGAAACAAAGACAAGGCCATTTACCACTCCATTTTGCTTCTACTATTGCCATAATTTACTCCTTTATTATATATGTTAATATTATATTTGTCAAGCTAAATCCAATGGTCTTTTTCATCTATTTTATTTTGTTTAAATAAAATAAGAAACATTGCTGTAGGAAATATTGCGGCAATTCCCCCAATTACAATAATCATATTTATTCTTCCTCTTTATTGTTATCCTCTTTATTTAATTTTCTTTAAGGTTATCTTTTGTTTTATCCCATGCGATTAATGTACTTTCTAAAACATATCCAATATAGGGAGCTTCTTCTTCCGTACTTTTACTACATTCATTAATTATTCCTTTTAACCAAGGAATCGGAATTACTTCAAGAGTTTCCATTTCATCAATATCTTCCTCTGTTACTCCCATAACTCCATGAAATCCTTTATTCATATAACGAATTTTAGCCTTTAATTCATCTGCATTAATCGGTCTCATATTTTAATCTCCTTCTTCAATTTCATTCTTATCATCCCATCTTTTATATTTCCATTCAGAACAATCATCTGTTAAATAACAATAATAACATGGACTCAAATATTGGGATACATTACGATATTCACAAGTTGAGCAATCTTTTGTTTTAATATTAATTTTTACATTATTTAATTCAGAATAAAAAGAACGCATTTTCCCCAATAAAGTATTAATTTTAATTTTTAAATCTTCAGAAACAATAAAATCAATACAAAGAGTATTATCTCTATTATAAGTATCTGTTTCTGAATAAAAATCTAATTCCTCAGTCCCCGCTTTAACTGGAATTTTAAATTCTACCCCATCTTCCGTTTCAATATAAATCATTTATTTACTCCTTATTCTTTTATTATTTCATAATACTTATTACCCTTTTTAAAGGCTTTAATGATTTTATTAAATTCTTTTATTGCTTCTTCTTCTGTTTCATATCTACCTAATTCCCAATAGTTTGGACTGCGATAAGCCGCTAAACAATAAATCGTATCCTTATTTCCATCACTAAGCATAAAAACATCAGAAGTACGAATTTCAATAACTGAAGATTCTAATGGAATGCATACAGCCGATGTTTCTCCCCTTGTATCTCTTGCTATAATTACCATAACAAACTCCTAATTTTTTTCTTTAAATTTATATTCTTTCTTCTCCTCATCCCATTCTACACTTTTATTTAATTTATCCATAATTGTATAATACTGTTTGTCTGTAAGAATATCTTCCATCCACATTACAAGCATAGTATTAACACAATATTCATATGAATAAGGTCTGGCCTCTGAAACAGGTTCTATTTCTTTAATCATATTAATACAATCTACAATAGTTTCTTGTGCAATAAAAATATCATGGTCAATGGAATTAGAACCATCTGGAGTAGTAAGACTGGGCATTGAATTACTTAAAATATTTATTACTGTCTGTTTATAAATTTTATCTTTTGTCATATTATTTTATTCTCCTATATGGTCTTCATAATAATCAGTATCAAGATGTAATCTTCTACACTTAGAACAAGGATAAATTGGTTTTGTTGTGAAATGGATACAACCATCACAGCTATCAGAAATTGTACCATTTTCCATTATATATTCTTTTATTGTTTCTTCACAATAAATATCATTATCACTTATACCAAGAGTAAAAAGAAAATCATCAACATCAATTAATCTTCCCATTATTCTATTGACCTCATTGCATTAATAATATAAGATATTGTTTTTGCAGTTGGTGAAACAATCCATCCTACCATATCATTTAACATTACTATAAAAATAAAACCAAACACGACAGTTGATACTATAGGAATAATTACCCAAAAAGTATATTCTTCTTCATTATTTTTATCATATTTCCATGCTTTAGGTAAAAAATATATAGATACTATTGTAATAACTAATGATACAATCCCCCAAATTATATCTTCAGCAATATTCATTTTTGCTAATTCTGGGATTAAATACTGTCCAGTTGTTCCTAACTTTTCACACAAAACATTAATTACTTCACTAATTTCATTCTCCATATTTATTCTTCTCCTTCATACTCTTTGGTAAGTGGTTTCCATGCTATAACATCATAACAAACTTCATTATTAACTATCCAAATTCCTTTATGATGCCATTCTGTACTTGTGTATTTTAAAGGGGTATCTCCATCATTTTCTAAAATTGTTACTTCAACTATTGTCCCTTCTGTAGGTAAACCTTTTAAAATAGGATTCCATGAAAGTTGCTCTATAGTTTCTTCTTTAAGTTCAGCACCCTTTTTTAATCCAATTTCAAAACCTTTTGTAAAAGCTTCTCTAATAGAGGTATCAACAGTACATTCACTTTTAAAATAATTATCAATTACAATTTTCTTTTTTGTTTCACTAATTGCCATTATGTGTTTCTCCTTGTTCCTTTTTCCATTCAAGAATTAACCAATCAATTATATATTTATAATCACTAATAACTTCATCCCGTTTTTTCTCAATCCATTCTACAGGAATTACATTTTCTTTTGGAACATAATAAACTGTTCCGAACATCTGAATACGAATATCTTCTTTATTTACAGGTCTACCAAGACCATCTACAGTATCAATCATATCAAGTTCTTCTATGTCTTTTAAAACATTTCTTCTTAATATATAATCGTCAGCATTTCCTAATATTTTCTTCATGACATTCCTCTTCCTGTTTTGTAATTTTTATAATTGCCTTTGCCCTATTTATCATATCTTGTTTTCCTTTTTGATACCCTTCATGATATGTTATTTTTAATGCATCATAAAACGTATCAGATAATTCATATGCTTTTGTTTCAAGCCATTCTGGAAAGTCTATCATAATTCTCCTTTTTTCATTGCATCAAGTTCTTCAATTATATCCCCAATACTTAGAACTTCGTCATATTTACCCATAAGCCTTTTAACAAAAGACCATATTGTGTTATCTACATATTCATCAGCGGCATCAATAATTCTATTGGCACGATTATTATCTGGGTCTGAATTAAGTTCATCATATACAATAGCCATAAATGCTTCTCTATTATCATCATTTCTTTTTTCTGTCCACTCTTCTGTCCACGGTTCAAGCCACTCTATATCATAATACCATCTATCCCACCATTCTTCACTTGGCTCACAAAATGCACCTTTTTCATCGAAAAAAATTACTTTCATTGGTTTACCAATGGTATTATCCATTGGGGCTACCCAACTATTAATACTTCTTTCATGACGATGAGCCTTTCTACACACAACTACCATATTGTTTTTAATATCTTCTAATTTCATATCAATCCCTTTCCTTATAAGGTTCTAACCATTCTGGCAGAAAGCACCAATTACCATCGTCGTATTTCAGTGACGTTTCAAATCCGCAGTATACCAGTCCATCTTTGCAAATTATGATAACAGTCATAGGTTTACCTATTGCTTCATCCATTTCTGGTCTTGCCCAGAATAATCTCTCATTATAATGTGCTTCTTTGCACACAACCTTCATACCGACTTTAATATCATTTCTATCCATGTTGTTATCCTTTTTGTTCTTCTTTCCATCTTTTTAACATTGCTTCAATCATTCCTGCGGTCATTGTAGCAAATTCAAAGTCCATTGCTCTGAGTCTCTTAATTTCTGCTTCAATCCATTCCACAGAGATTGCTTCAACTCCTTCCACCTGTTCCACAGCTTGAGTTGTAAAATCAATAATATCCTTTGCGGCATATTTACCATCAATTCCGTCCCATAATTCCTGTATTACCCTACGTACTTCATTTATATCAATTAGTCTTTCCATTCTATTTCTCCCATCTAATAATTCCGTGAATAATGACAACGGATACCACACTCGCAACAAGAGTATCTGTCACTCTCCACGTACTCAAACTTACAAGTCATACAATCTTGTCTAGATTCTTCCTCTCTTAAAATTAAATCCTCACCCATTCTGTTCCTCCTTCCACTCCGCAAGCATAGTTTCAAGAAAATAGACAGGATTATAAAAAGCACTGTTATGTTCTCTCAACCATTGTATTTTCTTTTCAATCCAGTCAACAGGAATTGCTTCAGCCTTTATATCAGCCTTGCCACGTTTATATCCTTCCTTGTGGCCTGCATCGTAACCTTTGTTAAACACCTCTCTGAACAAATCTTCATCGTTAAAATCTTCATAGAGTTTCGATTCATTCATTTTGTTTCTCCTTTCCACGGCTTAGGCTTTTCCATCCATGCAAGCACTGATTCATCTGTAAGTGAACCAAATTCTGGCGACCACCATTCAATCTTTCCGCTTCTTGGGTCAATAGACCTTTTTGCTTCGATTACTTCCTTTTCGTAACCTTTGATTTTAAAAGGCTTCTTAGTAATAAGCACATCATGTTTTTCTTCTGGTAATCCCTCACTACATGGAATCCAACTATCTGGAATTTCCAGATAGTTCGTTTCTGCCTTACCTTGTTCGTATCCCGTTTTATATCCCGCTTCATATCCTTTTTTCATAGCATCTTCAATAGTATCGTTAATTACACTCATTCTGTTTTCCTTTCCATTCAGAACAAAAACCGTCTATCCCAAATATCTGTGTTATTTTACAGGCTTCTTTCCAACAACAGTTGTGGCATCGGTGATTCTGTTGTTCCAATGCTTCAATTGCCATAATGAGTGCATTGCTTCTGTCAACCGCCCTTGTAAATAAATTACATTTAGAACAATTAAAGTTACAAGAATCAGCACCTTCACATTCTAGCATTTTTGTTAAAACTTCAATTATTTCATTATTCATTTGTTTCACCTTACAATTCTTTAAGTTCTTTTTCAAGGCTTTCTTTATATTCAGTCATGGTCTTAATTTCAGCTTTAAGAAAATTAATCACATTTTCTATTGTGAATGTTGCGCTTCTCAAATGAGCATTAACACTAAATACATCAAAACAAAAATCACCATCTATTTCTTTACAGCCCTTATCTCGATACTCAACGATTTCTTCATAAGTATCTTGAAGGATTGGTAATCTTTCTGTTGTAATATATTTGATTTCGTCATCTATTTCTTTTGCTCTTTTAAATGTTTCTTTCGTCATTCTGTTTCTTCTCTCCTTTTTCCTAATGAACAGAAGTCAACTTCTGCATCATAAAATGTTTGTTTTAAGTCACATATTTCTATTGGCATACTATCCATACATTTGTGAACAAAATGATGTTTACAGTCTTTACAATAGATGATTTCTGGCTGTACTGGCGGTAAAGCATTAATTTGTTTAGCAATCTCTTTAGCCAAGCCTCTCCACTTTCCACATTCGAATGTGACAATATCAATCGCATCCTGTTTGTATATGGTATCCTTATCATTCATTTCGTTCACCTCTCATATCCGCTCCACATTTGGGACAGAAATCACTTAATATCCATATCCCAGGACTAAATACGTCCCATTTGTTATAGTCTCTATGTGGGGATTTCTTACATTCTGAACAATAACAAGTAGTACCATCATGTATCCACTTTCCACACTTCGGCTTTACTATTGGTAGGTTTTCAAGCTGTTCTTTATACGCTTTAAGTGATGCCCTTTCAACTTTAATTGCATATTCATCTTTTATAGAAATATCAAAAGAACCAAGTGCTTTATTACATAATTCAATTTGTTCATCAAGTATATTTAATGCTTCTTGCCTTGAAATCGTTTCATCCATCTACTTTATCCCTTTTCTGTAAAAATTCTTCAAATGATTTATCAATCTGTTTTGCAAATTCAGACAATTCATATTTGTCACAAATCCACATATCAACTCTACCCTCATTTACTGTAGCCATATTACGATATGTAAGATTAATTGCTTTTGCTGTACACTTATTCCCTTTACCGCTATATTTACATTCAATACATGGGCATGTTATTGATACCATCTGCTTCACCTCTCACCATCATTCAAATCCATCGTTATAATAATTAACTACCGACTGATACAAATACATAACTCGTTCTTTGACAAAATCTCTATTTGCTTTTACTCCGAAGAATGTCTCCGTTGCATAGTGGTCACTTATCATTCTGACATTCACAACTTCACCGTGACCGTCCTTGTAAGACTTCCATATTCTTACAACATATCCTTTGGAAATCGCATTTGCATATCCTTCGCTCTGGACAATGCTTTTAATCAGTTCTTCCATCTGTTTTACCTCCAAGTGCTTCGATTACCAATTTTAATGCCAATTCCACCTCTTTATCACTTGCTTCACCTCTTTTTTCAAAACACGAATGAACTTCTCTATCATCAACTTCACATTTCCACTTTTCACAATAATCATAATACCATTTATAATATTTACAATTATCACAATTATTAATTTTATCCATTTGTTTTATTTCCTTTAAAAATCTTCATCTTCCCATGATTCCCATGAACAAAGAATTCCATATTGTCTTAACCTTTTTCTATTATAATCTGATGATTGACAACGTTTCTTATGTGGGCATCTTTTACATTCCCCTTCATATTCTTCACATTCTTCAGCATAATAATCCTGTTCAGCAAAATATCCACCAACATCTTCAAAGTCTTCTGCATAACTCATTTATTTTACCTCTTTTATTATTCATAATAATCATCTAACTCCAAATATCTTCTTACACAATTATTACATGGATTATAAAATTTATTACACCATTTACAGCCATTACAATCTACAGGTAAAGTATTATTAATACATTCTTTAATTTTTTTATCTCTTTCGGGATTACTACCTCCATCCCATTCATCAGCCCCTATCAGAGCCGCATCAATAGCATCACTTTTCAAAATTATTTTATTATTATTCATAATGTTATTCCTATAAATTATTCACAACTATCTAAATTATCTGTTTCACTCTTTATATCTGCTTTATAAGCTTCACAATCTTTTTCGTAAACTATCTTCTTGCCACAATTAGGACAGAATTTAGGTTTAGTTTTATCTACTAAAATTGAAGATGTTTCGATACAAGCATGACCATTCCATAATTCCTGTGAAAGACCCCTTCCACATGAACCACAAGATATTGTTTTTAAGTGGATATTATTAATAATTGGAATTTCTGATTCTTTAGTTGTTGTAACTGTAGATTTAGGATATTTTTCCTCATAATGCTGAACAATACTTTCTGCCCTTAAAAGAATATTGGGTAAATCTGCTACAATGAAAGTATTTTTAGCACTAGCATCATTAAAACCAGTTTGGTATCTTACTGTTATAGAATTATCTATAAGACCAGAGCCTAAAACTTTTACAGGTAAAAAACATTCTTCTTCTTCTCTATAATTTTTCATTGATTTTTCTTCCATTACACTATCCTCTTTAGGTTTAAATTGAGTTGGCATTTTATTAGAAGTAATATCTGTATTACATCTCCAACAAGGGTCTACATCAAAACCAGTACCTTGATATATACAATTCTTACACCATTGCATTATTCTCTCTCCTTTTGTACAAAATTTGTTGGAATATTTTCTATTTTATTCATACTACAAAGTTCACAAAATATATGGGAAGATTCAATAGATAAATGTTTACACTTTGGACACCATAAATGAATTGCTGATATTTCCTTTTGATTTTCTTTATTAAGAAAACAACTATCACAAGATGACGTATTTAAATTTATGCAATTCTCACATTCACAATAGCCATTCCATTCAAGAAAACAATATTTTCCCAAACAATAATTATCAGACCTGCGAGAACAATTTCCTATACCTGTGGAATCATGAATACACCACCAATAATTCTTTTTTTTAAATGGTTTACTCATTGTTTCCACCTTCAAGAATTCTCATAATATATTTTTTCCCATGATAATCAAAATGAAATTCTTTTTGATTTGTAAGAAGATATTGTGCTACTGCACACGTAGCTTCATTTGTAACATTGCTTCTATTTCGCCACGAATTATCCTTTTTATTCAATGTTCCTGCATAAATACCTGCAACTCCACAATTAACATGATACTCAGCCATTATTTTACTCTCCTATTCCAAGCCTCTATTGCTAATAAATTAGTGTCTTCCCAATCTCTACACTTATATTCTTTAGTTCTAACACCACATTTACTACATTTTACATAAGCGTATGTATGAATAATAACATGCCATGCGTTATTATAAAGATGTGCTTTACCACCACAAAAAGGACAATTTTTTATAGGTTCCTGTTCATATCCAAACATAATATTAATTCCTTTTTACATTCCTTTAATTTAATTTATTTATTTTATCAATAATGTGGTCTGTTGTCTTTTCAATAAAATCTATACCTTTGTTAATATTTTCTTCAGTCGCATAATGAGCAGTAAGAATCATAAATCCTGTATGAGCATCTGGAATAAAAGAATTTATAGCAAATATACAAATTAATATAATACATAATTTTTTAGCACAACTTTTTTTCATATGTTCAATCCATTCTTCACTTGTATCAGTTATAAGACCTTGTACTAAAGCAATTCCCGCTACACAAAGGAAAATAATAAAAGATGCAAAATCAATTGAATCTTTAATTGCATCTAATCTTGAAATAAAATAAATAGTCCATGGATTAATAATAGGTGTCATTTTTAAGTCTCCTTTTAATTATTTATTAAATATTATTTTTATCTCTCCAACAATCCAAACAATAAGTCCTAATATATTTATACATACTCCACTCGCTCAACCAATTATAGTATTGCATATGATGTAAGTCATTCTTGCTGTAAACCTGCTCTATTATATAAGGTTCTAACCAAAACACACTTCCACAACAATCACATACTTTTGGTAAAAAAGCAAATTTATGATTTGTAAAAGTAAAATTATAATTTTGTATTGGTTTTAATTGCCTTTCATAAAATTGAGATTCAAGTTCAAGTTTCAAAAGCTTATTTTTTAGATACTGCTCTTTTTCTATTTTTAAAGATTGATATTCGTTCCATTCCTTTGGAGTTATCTTAATTTTCTTATGTTTTTTATTTTTCTTTTCTTCCATATTTGTCTCCTTAATTAAATAAAGGAAGAAAGATAAAGCAATATGCTGTTGTCTTTCTTCCTTTCGAAGTATATCTTATTATAGCATGACTATTTGTTTTTGTCAAGTGTGATTTTTAGAATATTCATCAAGTTCTTCTTTATTAAGAGGTAACATAAGAATATCTTTAATTGGGCTTAATGTCCAACAAACAACATCATTTTCACAATTATTATTATCTCTATCTTTACTCCAAAGAATAGGACAATGCTTACATATAGAATTTGTCATACGAACAGTCGGACTTGTTCCATCAGATTCAAGTTCACAAAGTTTAAGTCTTAATAATAATTCTTTAAATTCTTCTGCATTTTGATATTTAAGAGAAGCTTGTTGCATGGCATACTCACATAAATAACAATTGTTTACAGGATTCTCACCTTTTTCTCTACACCAATCTTCTTTAAAATTCATTCTAAATTCAAATAGGTAAAAGCCATCTTCGGTTACTTCTCTTTCTTTTTCTGCTTTTGCCATTGCAATCCACATTTCATAATATTTTTCTAATGCAATATCTGGAGTAAGTTCTTTCATAATTTAATTCCTTTTATTATTTAATAAATAGCATTAATTTGTACCCATGAATCATCATCGTTTTCCATATAATAAAAAAGAATATCATTCTCTGTTAATCCTGTATTCATAAACATAGGATAAGGATAACGTGTTTGATTATATGTAATATGTATTTCACAATTTTCAAATCCCTTAGAACAATAATATTCATAAAATTCTTTTACTGTCATTTTATTTTAACCCTTTTTATTATATATAAATAATTTCTCTATATTTGTAATTTTTTCAGAATCTCTATTTTCTTTATTGCTTAAATTTATTTGATTTATAACTTCCTTACTCCATATACATTTAAAATCGCTAGGAGCATTAAATTCTGAAATTAATACTATATTTTTTGTAGACCACTTCCGCATTATATTCCAAAATTCTTCATAATTAAAATTTGTATTAAACCCATATTGAGTTGTATTTTCATAAGGAATATCACAATATATTACATAGTTAGCTAATTTTCCATCATCAAATAATTTATCCCAATCTTTATAATCACAACAAGAGAAATGAACATCCATTAAATTCGGCATTTGCTTTAAAATATTAGTACAAGCTTCTCTGTATCTAAACCTTCCATTTTTAGAACGAGCAAATCCACCTTTAAATCCTTTACCACCCCATGATGATAACCAACCAATACAGCCTAATTCCCATTCAGTAAAATTACTATAATTATTATCTCTATAATCTTTACGTGCTTTATCATATAATTCATATGTTACTTTTTCTTCTGGGATAAGTTCACCACCATTTTGAAGATGTTTGAATAAAGCAATTAGAATATTATCAATATCTGAGCCATATTTATTCTTGCATTTAATTTTGTCAATCATATTTCCACCACCAACAAAAGGCTCAAGATAATTTGTAACATTATTTTTATCAATATAAGACTGAATAATAGGGGCAATGTGTTTTGAAATTCTATTCTTACTTCCCATATAAATCATAAAAAGTCTCCTTTTATTTAAGTATATCCACAGAAGTTTTCTTCTGTGGATATACAATTTTATTCTAAATTATATTTATTCAATATTATTATCAGCAAGGAATGACTGAATATCATAAATGATTGCTTCAATTTGCTGTTCCTGTCCCTTTTTAAGGTCAGAAGCTTTTTTATCCACTCCAAGATTATTAGCTACAATGGCCTGTAAATCATCAAGATGACCAGTTTCAGCCATTTTTTCACCAAGTTCTTGCATTTCATCCATTAATTCATCATAAGTTTTTCTTACTATTTCTCTAGTAGCCTTTTGTTCGTCAAAAGTAACCGTTTTAATACCTTCAATTTCTTCCTGCTTCTTAATAGCTTCTACAATAACATTTTCCAAATTTTCTGCGGTAAACTCTTCAATTTTAGTAGTGGGAAGATAATCAAATCTACTTCTTGCAAAAAATTTATCTGTTTCAGCTAAATATCCAGAGGACTTAATAATTTTACCATTTTCGTCTACACCATTAGATTCTACATAAACTGTTACATCAGTAGCATCAATGATAGGAGCAAGACTTCTCTTATCTGCTTTAGGGCTAATATAACCTGTTTCTGAATCCGCTTGTGCATGGGCAATAAAGTATACACAATATCCTGCTTTTGTAAGCTTATTAATTTGTGCCCAAAATTCAGTAGCATATTCATTCCAAAGACCGTATCCACGATTACCAGAAGCAATTGATTCTGCTCCATATTTTTGACAAATAAATTCTTGACAATATCTTGCCGCAGGTTCAATTGAATCAAAAATAATAGTAGAATATAATTCTCTAGCCTTTTTTACTGTAGAGGGGTCTGTAAGCTGTTTATTAATTTTAATAAAGTCACTCCATCTACCAATTGGAACATACGGAATACCCGCAATAGCATTAAGTCCTGCTTCAAAAGGTAAATAAAATGGATTCTTCATACGAGTTGCCTGTTTTGTCTTTCCAAGATTATTTCCACCGTAAACAAGAATAACCTTTCCTTCAAGACCTCTAGCGACTGTACTAATTTGGGGACTAAAAATATCAAGTGAAGGTGCTGTCATAATCGTTTCTCCTTATCGTTATTTAAAATTTATTTATTACTTTTATTTTATTTATCATTCATAATCAACATCATCTGGAATACAAACATTTTCCCATTTCTTATAAACATCTAAATAAGTTTCATGTTTATCTCCATTATATGTTACTTCATAATATATACCATCTGGGATAGTCGTACTTACTAAAGCTTTCCAATTCTGAAGAGTTTTACAGAACCAAACAATAAAAACGTCATCCTTAGTCAACTTTGTTTTATTAGTAATATCATTTTTTCTATTAAAATAATTAACTACAATATCTTTAGCCTTATTCATAAAGCCATCATTCAAATTCATTATTACCATTATTTTCTCCTATTTATAGGATAAACATAGGACACCATTTCTGATGCCCTATATTCATCTATATATATTAGCTAATACGAAAATTCAAATTAAAATCCGAGTGTTCTACCGTGCTTTGCACCAGAGGGCTTAGTATTTGTTCTAGGCTTTCCTGCGTTAGCCTTTTCAGCTTCAATCTGATTTGTTCTTTCCTGTATAGCCTGTCTGATAGCAGTTTCATCATAAGCCCAAGGAAGACCATTAGTTCCGAAATCTCCTTCGTCTCCTTCTTCTTTAGTTTCATAAGCTTCAGAACATCCAGTAATCACAAGTTCATTCTTATAAGTAACTCTCTTTTCAGTCTTAGGCTTACCAATCTTAACAGGAATTACTTTAATTTCTTCGTGTCTTTCATTAATAATATCAGTATAGAAAGTAACAGTCTGACCAACTTCAAATTCACTTTCTACTGCATCAGCAATGTCTTCGGGAGCAATCAGTTCAACAGGTTCAATGCCAGTAAAAGTAGGGAACCATCCCTTAACAATCAGTCTACCAGTTTCTTCCACATCTTCTCCAACTTTCACTCTTTCGGGAACAAAACCAGAAATAAAAAGTTCAACATCCAGTGTAGCAACAAAATCCTTTTCCTTATCCTTTTCACGATTCATAAAATTAGTCTGAAAAGCAATGATTTCATTACCAGAATTAGTACTTCTATAAGCATTCAGAGTACCACCAGATACAGTTACAACATCTGCATCATCTACACCAACATCCGCAATAGACTGATATTCATCCATAACTGTCTTAATGCCTGGGTATGTCTTAGAATCTGCACCCGCCTTAGTCTTAGAAGATGCTCTGATACCAAATCTTACTGAATTCGTATCAGAGGTCTGAAGAACAATAAAACCTACAATTCTATCATTACCATTCTCATCCTTCTCAATCTTCAAATCCTTTTCAGCAAGTTTACCAGTCACAGTTACCTTACTATTTGCCTGTCTTAAATTTGTTTTTTCGCTAATTGTAATTGCCATAATTTTGTTTCTCCTTTTTAGTATTTAATTTATGTATTATATATATTGTAATATATTTAAAAGCTTTTGTCAAGCTTTATTTACCATCATCTGTAAAATTTGTAGGGACAATACCGCTTCTACGAATAGCCTCTGCCATTTCATTAATTCTCTGTTCAGATTCACGCTTTGCTTTTCTTTCATCTGCTCTGCGTTTCTTTTCGATAAAACGCTGTTCCTTTAATTTCCTCTCAGCCTCTTTCTTTTCAGCCTCTTCTTCAGCTTTAATACGTCTTTCCATTACTTTAATCGCATGATTTACAAGCTTATTATAAATACTTGTTCCACGACCTTTATAGAAAACATTAAAAGCAACCATACCATCTTCAAGAATCTTTTTAAAAAGACAAATAGTAATACCCTGTTCAAGATTAAAAGTATCATTTGGCGAACAGATAGCTTTTTGTTTTGTGCCATCTGCAAATTTAACTTCTACACCGATTACATTGTCTTTATTAGTAATATGTCGAACATCTGAAATTTCTGGCATGACATAACAAGAGTCTTTCATACTTACTCCATATTTAATGGTTCTAAAACCCTTGCCGTATGTATTTGCACCATAAATCATTCTAGGCTGTTTCTTAGTTTCTGTCACTTTTTTATCCTCACTTTCTTTATCTGAATTTTCAATAGCAATTTTAACTGGTTTATATGGATTATTAATAGTTACTGTATTATAATTTCTATCTATATATGAAGGACGTGGTAAATTATCTGTATTAATCATAATAGTATCTGTACCTGTGTATGAATACCAATTATCACAATCAACTAAAAAATTTGTATCTGGAGCAATTGTAACATTTGTTACCATCCCAGAACTATTAATAATTGATTCTAACTTATTAGACCATACCATTTGAGGGCTGACTTTTAGAGAATCACACCAACTTTTTGGGTCACTTATTAAATCTGTTATTAGTGCCATAATCTATAATTCCTACTTTCTTATTTATTTATAATACCTTTCATCATAATTTAAATTATAACTAGGTTCATATTTAATCACTTGTATTTTACCACAGAAAGGACATTCCATTAACTTGACGCTTTCTGTACCAGATTCATCCCACCATATTTTAGGATTAGATGATTTATCAATCGTAGATTCGCAATACTTACATTCCACCTCATAGTTAACCTCCTTTCCTTGGTATTGAAGTGTTTATATGTTTATTTTTATTTACTTTGTTTATTTATTTTATTTATTCTTTAACAACTTGTTTGTACAATTTGTACAAACTTTTTTTTATCATGTGATAAATGGAAGTTTAAGTACATCCAGTGGGACTTGAACCCACACGACCCAAGGTCAACGGATTTTAAGTCCGTAGCGTCTGCCAATTCCGCCATGGATGCTTATGCCAAATGGTCTTGTTTCATCTGACAATACTTATATTAACACATTAGCGATTATTTGTCAAGTACTATTTTATAATTTATATGATTTAAATTTAAATCCTTTCAAACCACCTAACAACATTCATAAAATGAATACCTTTATATTCTGTGTCCTTATCAAAACTAGTAATCAGTATATTTCCATCATGTCCTTGTACTGTTCCAATTCTATCTTTATAATCTCCAGTAAGAACAAGGACTCTATCTCCTACTCTATAATCCATCGGTTTCTTATATTTATTAATCATTTTTTATTACTCCAATCAAATCCAAAATCACTTCTTTTAATTTTACAAACTGGAAAATCATTTCCATTACGTCTATCCCAAAAAACAATTCCTTCAATATAAACATTTTTTAAATAATTTTTAATTGCATCAAAGGTATAATATCCATTTTCATCTTTAGGTATATTGCATTCTGTCATTCCATGTTTAATCAAATAATCTTCTTCAAATGAATAAGGATTCCCATTAAAATGTTTACCAATTGCTTCATAAGTTCCATTTGATAATTTAAATGCATATATATTATTACCAGTTGTAGCTTTATCATATGCATTCCAAAACCATTTATCAGCAGGATTCTCTCTATCACATTTTATCCAACAAGGTAAATGTCCTGTAATTGGGTCAGCTTTTTCTTGACATTTAATTGCCCCCTCTGGAACAGGTTTTCCATTTTTAGCATCATATCTTTTATAAAAAACACCATCAATAATAGCACAGCAAGCACCATCCCATTTAACTGTCGGTATTCCATATCTAAGAATTTCAGAATCAATTCCTTCCGTAATTTCTGGAAAAATATTTACTTTTTGATTATTTACAAATTCTCTTTTAAATAATGTAGGAATTTTTTTCATTATTTCTCCTTATTTAAATTATTCATTATCAACTCCAGTTTTCATCTTATTAAGAAAATCAATTGTTTCACATATATCTGTATTTGTATAATCAAGATAATAACCATCTGGAGTTTGTACTTCATAATGAAATCTTCCTTTATAATGATTCATAACACAAATTAGTTTCCATCCTTCATCTTCCATAACGACATATTCATCTTCTTCATGCCAAAAAACGTCTTCTTTTTTCATTTTTCTAATAACCTTTCATTTTTCTAATAACCAATCCAATTCTTCAATAATATCTGTTAAGTCTTTATCCGTCATTATATCAAGGTCTGCTGTTCTTTCATAAAGAGTCTTTTCACTTGATTCATCAGCAAAGTCTCCAATTTTAAGAAATCTATAACCCCAATCAATAAACTCACGATATGTTTGTGTATTAGTTGCATTGGGTTCTACATCACAAATTCGTTTGTCTAAATCTTCTCTTTTCATTCTATTTTATTCCTTTATAGTAATTATAAATAATTTATATTATTTTTACATAGCTATAATTTCAAAATTACAATCTGGACATATTACTTTAACAGTTTCATAAGATTTTCTATTTTTAAAAAAAATAGTATTACCACAAGGACAAAAAACTCCATCTTTAAAATCTTTATCCACTTTTGATGGATTTGGGACGACACCACGAAAAATTATCATATCTTCTTTTGGAATTATACGCATTATTGTTCCTTTCAATTTTTTTCTGATAATTTATAATATTACCTTTTTCAATATTATAGTATCCAATTTGGTTAGTCTTTTGGTTTTACTATCCAAATTGGATACTATAATTGTAATAGCTATATCTATTGCTACCAAGCACTCCGAGAGTCGAACACGAAGTAGTCAGAATCGAACTGAACTATCATTATAGCACAAGACCGTCTTGCATGGATATTATAAATTGGAGTGACAGGAGTTGCACCTGCGCCCTCTTGAACCCAAATCAAGCGTTCTACTAACTGAACTACACCCCAAAAATTTTATTTAACTTTTAACTAATATAAGAAATTTTAACCAATCTGGAAGGTCTGAATTAACAAGTTTGATACAAAACCAAGTATTAAAAATTATAATAAAAATAATTACAATTAAAATTATAATATAGCTAATACAATGAATGATAAATCTTCTTTTTTCTCTTTTTCTTAATTCTTCAAAATAATTATTCATTATATACCTTTCCTTAATTGATTAATCGGAATGGTGGGATTCGAACCCAACATAAGCACGATTAAAAGTCGTGTGCATAGCCATTTTGCTACATTCCGAAAATATTTTATTTATTTTTATATAAGATATTATATTTTTTACACCATTTTTCAACAGCTTTGCTAGTTACATTGTATTTTCTACCAATTTCAGACATAGAAAAATTACCAATAAGTTCACTTAATTCTTCTTTAGATGGAATATTTTTAGCCCTTTCTTTATTTCGACATTCAAGACACATAATAGAACTTGTAGATTTTATATTTTTTCTACATATTGGACAAATATTTTTCTTATTAGTTTTATTTCCTATATAAAAACTTTTATCTGGACAATAATAAACTCCATTTTCATTTAATATTGCTTTTACACCCTTATGATAAGCCATATGGTCATTTTTTGTAGCAAAAACCATTAAATTTTCAAAACTATTATTACTTCTATTTCCATCTATGTGATGAACACATTCTTCTTTGTTTAAATATCTATTTAGTATTTTTTCAGCTACTAAAATATGTTCATATACACATCCATTAGATGATGCTCTTGGATGTTCTGGATAATAATAAGCTACATAACCATTTAAATATATTTTTTTATCTTCATTATACATAATATATCTCTTTTCATGTGCAAAATTTTCATTCCTATCACTGGAGGCACAGGAAGGAGAGGAATCGAACCCCTATTTTTGGTTTTGGAGACCATTGTACTACCATTGTACTACCAACCTAAGTTAATTGGAAACAGCAGGATTCGAACCTGCATCTACGGATTCAGAGTCAAGCCCGTACAAGCCCCAGTCTGTACACAACTGCGTTGTTCTACCAGTTAAACTATGTTACCATATATTATAGATAATTTGATAAGGATTTACACCTTATATGAAATTCATTATAACGACTTTTACCTACATACTCGACTTATGTCTGTACTTTCGGGGAATTTCCTATCTTTACTCGTCTACTTATTCCGACACAAATTATCTATAATAATGGTTCGGTATGGATTTGCACCATACATGGAATGCTCCCTTGTCCGTCATAAGCGTTATTCTTCGCCGGAACATCCTCGCACTATTGGCTCAGTGTCTACCTATTCACACCACGAACCATGATATTTTTTTCTGTCTTTTATCATGACCTCCAACACCTATGTTTGGAAAATATATATAGGTTTATTATGTTGCCTATCCAACGATTGGAAAGGTGGGACTCGAACCCACAACTAACTGTGTATAAGACAGGTACTCTAGCCAATTGAGTTACTTTCCATTATAATAATAGATATACGGAATTTTTATCGTGCTGTTGTTTTCTATGTCGTAACATAGCTTTCACAAATTCTCTTCCACGCTGTCAATATCTATTATTTATTTTGATGGGACAAGGTTTTCTGTCTCTTGCCCGACTTTCTGACCCTTACGTTCAGCATAAATTAAATCAACATACATACTCTCCATCATAAGTGTGTTGAAAAACGGGAGCATTCGGATTTGAACCGAAACACCGATTACTCGATTACTATTAGTTTTCAAGACTAATGCCTTACCAATTAGGCTTATACTCCCATAATTTAATTCACTCTAGGTTATTGTTAACAACTACTTACATGGTTTAACCAAAGCCTAAAATCAGAAAAACAGAAAGGAGCCGCAGATGATTAGATACGGCAAACGGTCTGTGAAGGACTTGAACCTTCGACCCCATGGTTAACAGCCATGTGTTACTACCAACTGAACTAACAGACCATTTTTTTTATTTTAATCCAAAAATCTTTTTAACAGGTAATGAAGGAGATTTTACATCTTTTGCAGGATTATTTGATTTAGTTTCTTTATTATTCATCCAATCATCTAATTCTTTTTGGCATTCATTACATAAGTCCAAAGAAGAACAAAGAGAATATGATTCCATATCATGAATTGCATATTTAATGTGTTTTCTAAAATTATCACAAAGTTGACCACATCTATCACAATAATGTTTAGTCATTACTATTACCTTTTATCTTTTACCCTTTCAATAAAATAATCAGCCCAATATTTCCATTCGTCATCAGAACCGCCATAAAAAGCTTTAATCGAAATTTCTTCCATATCAGTATTATCATCTAATTCAAAATTCTTTTTAGAAATATACTTACAGGCTTCGATAAATGCTTTTGTTACAAGTTGTTCTTGTGTCATATTTAATCTTTCTCTTTCATCTCCATTATTATAACATTATCATTGATTTATGTCAAGTCTTTATAAAAAATTGGCATGTTCAACGGCACATGCCAAGCAATCCAATAACTTTATGGATAAAAATAGGAATTAGCACAAATGCTAAATCTCTTGAAAACCTCTCCAGTTTTCGTTCGTAATATCTAATAAAAAATATTTTCATAAACATCATGATAACTAACATTCGAGGAGGGATGTCTATGATAGCAGATATTTCTACGGTAATCAGCTTTGGTTGCCTTATTGGATTGAAACTGTTGACATTACATAATTAATTATCTATATATTTTTTATTAGATTAGTGGGCAGAGTTGGAATCGAACCAACGATGTTTCTAATGTAACGAGTTTACAGCCCGCCGTCTTCGCCAACTGGACACATCTACCCATAACGCTAGAAATAGGATTCGAACCTATGAGCCGTATTTAATTACGACTGCTTGATTAGCAATCAAGTGCATTCAACCACTCTGCCATTCTAGCACATAGCCCATTAATGACTGCTACGGGACAAAACCAAGGCTTAAAAATGTCTAACAGCACAGAACCTTCTTCGTAGATTCTATAATCGTTAAATGGGAGTAGTCATCGCTTGTCAGTCCAGACTTCCCATAATGAATAGACAATAATTAATAGTTAGAATAATAATGAATAATCCTTAACTAATAATCATTAGTCAATAACAAGTAATTAATAACCCACATTTACGTTTTGCATTCTTATCTTCCTAATCTATCACTAAACCGTTTTCTTTGATAAGAACTACAAAACAACCCTAATTTTTTGTAAAAATGGATTTCAAGTCCATTGCTTTGCATAGATTCCAAATATCTATATAAGCTTACTTGTTAACGGATTTATTTAACTTATTTACTTCATTCTAATCCGTTCAAAAGAAAGAAGAGACATTTATTTATGGCTTTCGTCATTAATGGGCCATATATATTAAAAGGACTAGCCCTCAATTAATATTCAATTGTAATTGTGTGTGTTGCATTTGCAATCTGAATTGCAGAATCAACCTTTGCTTCAAAGGTATCAATTTCAGACTGAAGTTCTGTAATAACCGCCTTTACATTAACAGGGTCAATCAGAATGAACTGATTGTTTTCTTTATATGTAGTAATGAATCTTTCCATTTCTACAGCATCAGCCTTATCCTTAGAACCAAAGCTTGCAGTTGCAAGTCTTTCAGCAGTAGCACCAAGCTTAGAATCAGAGTTTTCCATTGTTACCTTATTTACAGCACTCTGATACTGCTTATTCAGAGTATTAACAATAGTCTGCTTCAGAGGCATTCCATATTCCTTCATATAAATTGCTTCTGCAATTGTATATTCCTTGTCACCTACGGTAATCTTCTGACTTGCGTTGTAAGTAGCAATTGCCGCTTTCATTGCAGTAAGTCTAGCCCAAATATCCGTTACTGACTGGTAATCTGCCTTTGCCTGTGCATTAAACTTTTCGGGTTCAATGCCATTAATCTTAGTAGCATTCTTTCTATTAGCTGTTACTGCATTCATTTCCATAAGAGTTGCTGTAATTCTCTTACCTGCAACCTTAATTTCTGAAAGTGCTTCATGAACTGTCATTGTTTCTGTCTTCATAGTTTATCTCCTTTAATTTATTTTAAAATGTTATTTTAAGATTTTACTTTATAACCAATATTTTAAAATAGTCGGTACGGGACTCGAACCCATACTCCAAGGATGAAAACCTTGTGTCTTAGCCTTTTGACTAACCGACCATCATTTACTTTATCCGTATTGCTACGTTTATTTTAAGGATGTGAAATCCACCCTATAAACAGCGGATAAGGGTTACGCTCCCCTTCCTACGGGGTCAAAGCCCGTTGCGCTACTATTACACCAATCCGCTAAGACTTTGTATTTATTTTACTTTGTTATATTAACATAAGTAATTTACTTTGTCAAGTACTTTTTTATCTTTTTTCTATAACTTTGAAATGTGTACTTCTAAATCTTTCTGGATTAAAGATTATGACTTCTAACATTCTTTCAACATCTTTCTTTGAAAATCTGCTATCAAAAACAAATTCGTCATG
>Ga0326511_10000164_pt1 | contig 53430 bp, 47 predicted proteins | sample 0_2496_0518_D_FD_203701 | JGI IMG/M metagenome (GOLD analysis project Ga0326511, IMG submission 203701) | Bovine rumen microbial communities from UC Davis, California, United States - 0_2496_0518 | ecosystem: Host-associated > Mammals > Digestive system > Stomach > Rumen | place: USA... | reverse complement strand
ATTTGGAATAACTCCTGCGATGTTATTAATTAAATTAGGAATCCATTCGATATTGTCAAATGTATTAAATTCCCTTAATTCATTATTAGTGTACACTATACCTGTTTTAATATTTATTAAATAGTATTCTTTAAGAGTTGTGTTAATAATACATAAAAACTGATTTGCTGTAGTTTTTATAACATTATATACAAACGTAGAACCATATTTAATACCTACAGAATCTTTAAGCAAAGGAAGATATTCTGAATGTAAATATTCTACTTTTTTAAAGTAAACATCTTCTTTTAATTGCAAACATTGTATAGTACATTCGTCTGGTAACTTACCATAACTTTTATAAAGTTTATCTAAATCAGTTTCAAATAAAGTAATTTCACCTACAGTATTAGTACCTAAACTAGGTTTTACAGTATTAAAAGTTTTAAAGAATCGGGCTAAACAATAAAAATATAAAACTAACTCTTTAGAATTGTCTGGCCCTAAGTCGTTAATTGCTTTAATAATTTTTCTATCTAAATATAATGTTGGGCATGAACCTTCACCACAATAACCTAATCTTAAATCAGGTAATGAAATGCTAAAGCTCTTTAATGTTTTAAATAAAAAAGCTGTATCTCTAACATTCTTAACAATATAAAAATCTGCCTGATATATTGCTGTGTCATTATGTAAATTTCCCAATACTTTAATTGTTTTATATAAACAATAATCTTTTTTACATACTGTTGAATGCATTAAGTTTAATAATGGGACAACATATTTCTCATTGAATCCTGCAAAGCCCTCAAATTGTAAATAACTTAAATGGGACATCTCTCCAGATTCATTACATGATGAATAACTTCCTGTACTAGGGATTGGTCCTTTTTCTTCAAGGACTAAATCTTTTTTATTTAATTCAATTAACATTAAAACACCACCTTTCTAATTGTTTTAACTAACGGTACAATGTCTGCTGAATATAAAACACGTTTAAGTGATAAATCATTAATTAGATTTTGTAACACAGGTTTATTAGTAGCTTCGTTAAAGTCTTTAACAACATCATTGTATATAGTATCAATTCTATCAATTACTAACTGGTCTAGTTCTTTAACTTCATATCTTTCAAAATTGTAATATTTAAAATAAGAATACATGAGCTTTTTAGCTTTTTCTAAATCATTGCTTGCACCATTAGTGATATATCCACACATGGCTTCTTCTGCAGCTCTACCACCTAATAAGATTTTAATTTCATTAATAAATCTTTCTTGCGGTAAAATGCCTGACATGACTTCTGCTGATTGCGTAAAACCACCTGCGTCACCATACGCATAGTTGGTTACTTTAATAGGTATTGTGTTATTATATAACACTTCTGCAAGAACATGTCCACATTCGTGAGCTGTAACAAGATTAAGTTCCTTACTTGATTTATCAGGATGTCTAATATTCTTAGTAATAACTTTGTTAACAGCTTCATTAACATTATCTAATGTAATTTCGGATTTACTTTGTCTGATTGTAAGAATACCCGATTCATTAGCTATTTCTTTAATATCTGCAGGTGTTAAACCTTTTGTTAAATCAGAAATATCTTCATAAGATACACCTGTTTGAATAGGTAGTTTAATCTTATTAAAATAGTATTCAACCATGTGCAATCTTTCATAATCATCTGGATAATCAATTGTGATTTGTCTACCAAATCTACCTGAACGCATTAAAGCACTATCTAATCTTTCAGGGAAGTTTGTAGCAGCTAATACCATAATATTTTCAGTTTCTGTAAAACCTGACATCTCAGCTAAGAGTTGGTTCAAAGTTCTATCTTCCTCGCCACCTGCTCCACCTGAACGATTTTGTCTATCTCCAAAGCTATCTAATTCATCAATGAATAAGATAACTCCCTTTTTAGACTTTTCTGCTAGCATTTTAGCACCTTTAAAAATCATTCTAATGTTCTCAGCACCTGATCCAATATATTGACCTTGCAATGCTGATGCTGTACATGTCATAAAATAACAATCTACAGTACCTGCAATACAACGAGCTGCATATGTTTTACCTGTTCCCCAAGGTCCTTTAAATAAAATACCTTTTGGAATAACTACACCTGCCGAACTATATGTAGCTGAATGTTCAAAGAAATCTTTAATTTCTTCTAATTCAGTCTTTAAAATATCATTACAAATATAGTCCTTCAAAGTCTCTTTAGGCTTAACAATTTCTGCTTTAGTATTTTGACTAATAGACTCACATAACTTATCTAAATCAGATTCTGCTGAAGCACTACCTGTTGGCATACTAGCATCTACTGCTGATGCCATATCAGATAGAATACTTGAAATAGTTTTAGAACTTCCTAAGCATCTAATGTAAATGTCTGCAATTTCGTCTTTAATATTATTTAATATTAAAGCTGCTGCATCATGTACATCGTCTGAGATTGTTGCTGTAGGGTCCCAAGTATCATTTCCAAGTATTCTACCTGCAGGGTCATATACAATGCTGCACTGCACAAAATCTTTATCAAATGTATCAAAAATCCAAATTAATAAAGTTTGGATAGCTTCGTTCATAAATATCTTTTCAATTGTATTAAGAACATTATTCTTAATCCAATCATAATCTATATCACCTATATCAGATTTAGCAAAATAAGCTTCTGCAAAGTTATTTGTCCATGATATTGGGGTTATTGTTTTTAGGTATTCTTTCTTAGCATTAGCAAATCTTACCTTAATTTCTTCTGCCATAATACTCCTCCTTATAACAAGCCCAAATAGGGCACAAGTAGCAATTGGGCTTAGTTATTACTGTGTACTTTTTTTAGTTCTTACTGGGACATATTTTGTCATAAATACACAGACTACTTGATTATTAATGTCCCAACTATCTATATCATATCCTTGTCTAATATAATAGTTTATTTTCTTTTCTAATTCCTTAGGAATAGGGCTACAAATTATCTTATAATTTAATCTCTCTAACATAGCTCAATTTCCTTATTTTCTTGATGCTTAATAAATATATAATGAGGCGGCTGCTGACAGAATCTCTCAAAAGGGCATGCCACACAATCACTTTGTGATTGACATAATTTTGCTAATTCTTCTAAAGTAATGTCTTTTAATTTCTTTCTCATAATAATACCTCTTGAATACTTAAACCTGTATATTTAATACCATCTACGGTGATACTAACTATTTCACAATGCTTAAAATGCTTTAATAGTTTCTTAGAGAATAAAAGGGCATAGCCCTTCTTAATATTAAAATTAGATGGTCCTGTTTTGTGATGTTTGGACTTCTTAGGATAATAGACTATTTCTACAAGATTCTGATTCATATCTACGAATTCTTGTTCGTAATCTTTTAATTTTCTGAATCTCATATTAAATACCAAATATCTTTTTCTGACATTCGTCACAATAGCCTGTTATAAATTTTTCACGATCTTTTGGGCTATAATCTTTTAAGATATCCTGAATATATTCGCCTGTTTGTCTTCTATTGGAAACTCTATCTACTAAGTCTTCAGGAACATTATATAAATAATGTGTTACTCCACACATTGGACATTCAAATTCTACATTAATTAATTCTACTTTTGGCATAATTAAGGGCCTCCAAAATAAAAAGGGGCTTTTAAGGAAAGCCCTAGAACCTGAAAGAAGCTATTTATTGAAGATTAGAATAAATCTTCAATATTTTTACGATTGTCAACTTTTTCAACTGGGGTGCTGAATAAGTCTGCAATCTCTGTGTGTTCTTCACTATTTAAATATAGTAAAGTACCTTTTTCATTAGCAGTTAATGTAATACTAACTGGCTCACCTGATTGCTTAGCAGCTAATAATTTTTCATATCCTTCTTGTCCGAAGAATCTGAGCTTATTACTAGATGTGTATTCATCTTCACCAACTTTAAAGCCTACTCTAACAAAGACTTCTTGAGGGTTGATGCTGTGATCCTTAGCAATAGCTGCAATGCTGTTTGGGCTTGTCACTGATGTAATGACAACTGTTAATTCTGTTCTTTTCTTTTCCATAGTTAAATAACTACCTCCTATCATATCTCAAGAACTGAAACGAATATTTTTATTCAATTTCACAAAAAGCAAAAATAAAATATTCGCTTAATTTTTACGGAATTTGTCAAATCTATATATCTATAACTTCCTATAAACTATATTCTATATTATATGTATATAATATAGCTTCTCTCATACATATACTTATATATGGGAAACTTCTTTCTAATACGCATATATGTATGAGAAAACTTTCCTCGTGTGTACGCAGGAAAGTTGACAATTTCTGTCAAAGTATGAAATTCTTACCAAAATAAAAAGGTGATAATCTCACCTTTTTACTTAAATCAGTAATCTTCTTCCTCAATTTCCTTAACATCGTCATGATATTCTAAAAATTCTGGAAGCGTGCCTGTAAGAATCATATCTTCCCATAAATCATCTTCACGATGCATTATGTCAAAACATGTATTTTCTAAAGACTCATCTCTAATACCTGTTAATTGTCTAATGACTTTCTGATAAGTTTGAACATAATCAGCTGGGTCAAATGACATATCTGTTGGTCCTGTTTTAAGCCATTCTATCACTTCTGCATCTTCTAATAGCTTTCTAATGTGTGCTATTTTAGCTGCCATTGCCTCATTGCTAGGCCCACAACTTACGCCTAAGTTGTAACACTCAATAGCATTATTTAGAATGCCTGGAACATCTTCTACGTTAAATAACATGACATATCTATTCTTGATGGCTTTATAGATAAATCTATATAAACTTTCAACTAGGCTAAAGTCTAATGGCTCAATACGATTACGTCTAATAGCTTCGCATTCAGCATCTTCTTCTTCGTTAGACTTATCTTTAAATAAGTCTTCTTCATACTCATCTTGCATAGCTTGAGTACTAAATTTGTAATGTTCTGGATCGTGCTTGTAACCTTTAAGACTGACATTCTTACCGAAATCTTTCTTTAAAATCTTTTTGATTTCATAAAGATTAACTTTTAAAGGTCTTAATGCTAATAAGTTTGCATAATAGCAATCTTGGCCATTCTCATTTTTGAAATACTTGTTTAAGATTAACTCGTTATTCTTAAACATATCTCTACCTAAATCAACAAAGACTAAATCTTTGTCTTCTTTTCTAGCATTATCTTTACATAATGCTAAGATAGCATTTTTCATTGAGTTTGTTTTAACTAATTCCATATTTTAAAGCTCCTTTCTGGGATAGCAAAACACCATAAGAAATATTTATTTATTTCAATAAATAATCCATAAAGGCGGTGTTTTGACGCTAAATGTCAAATCTTAATACCTGAATGTCTGAAATATTTTATATATTTAGGCTTAATTAAAAGTCTTGTTTAATTTTAATATTCACCAAAAAGCAATAAAAGTTAACAAGACTTTTCTTGAAATCTGTATTTTGAAAACCTTTCTTTATTTTTAATTTCTTTGGAAAGCTTTTACCTGAAATACTGAATAATTAAATATATAGATATTTGGACACTATATGTCTAAAAAATGGATATGGTGTGCAACACCAATAATAAAAATAAATAATATACGTGTGTGTATACTAGAATACCTGAAATCTGTATTCTAAAATCTAAAAATATGAAAACAATTACATAAAAAAAAGACGTGCACACGCACGCCTGAAACGATTTAGTCGTTTTCTTTCTTTTTAGGTGATTGTTTAACAACTTGATAACCTTGTTTTTCAACGGTTTTCTTTGCTTGCTCAAAGTTGTTTTGTTTAGCTTGGGCAATAAAAGCCTGAAATGCTGCGACAATCGCTAATTTCATGTTATTTCACCTCAACTTTCTTGAGAACATTGGATTTCCAATCAACGACAACTTGAGAACCGACAATCTTATCAGGTAGTTCCCTGACAACGATTGAGGACTTTTTGAAAAGTGTTTCACCGCTGATTGAAAATGCTGTCTTTAAGTAGACGATGTATTGAGTGTTATTTTTACTATCGGACACTCTGTCATAACCGATAACTGTTGTTTTTGCCATTATGAATAAATAGCTCCTTTCACTTATAGTGAATAAGGGGGCTAGGCTTTTAAATGAACACTCCACGGTATACATATTGTATACCTGTGGTATTCACACCCTCTAACATCTTTTGACACGTACTGTCAACACAATTTGCAAACCATAGATATTATGATAAAATAGGCATAAAGGAGTTCCTACACTATGAACAGAAAAAATGAGAAAGTTATTCGTGTGGCCATCAGAAATGGTGACGACACAAAAGTTAAAGTTGACTTCCACGGAGGAGTCTTCTCACCCACTGAATTCACCGCCATGTTTATGGCCGTCTTAGAGACCTACACAGTTGGATTACTACAGACAAATACCAAAGAAGCAGTGTTTGAACATTTCAACAATGCTTTTGGTATTTTTCTTAACAAAATAGTTCCAGAAGAAGAACATTACAAACTGTCTAAACCGCATAAGAAATTCAAAAAGGCTGTTGATAAGACCTTAGGTAGAGAAGAAACTGAAGAAGATAAGAAATACTCTGAGGATGTTAAATTTGCTGCATATCTCTTAGCAGGTGACATTTTACAAAAAGAAGTCGGTATGACTGAAGAAACCGTTGAACTATTATTAAATAAGCGTTTAGGCTTGATTGAACCAATCCTTAAAAACCCAGATGAAAAGAAATGATGCATTAAAAAATACATTAGATGAGCTCTTAGCTGACCCTGAGATAGGTGGCGAGAGCAGTCACCCAGATCCTGTTGCCTTACCACCTACTCAAGGTAAGAATCTTTTTGGACGCAGATTGTCAAGAATCTATGCTTTAGAACCTGGCATGACCTGCCCACACTGTAAGTATGGGACGATTGAAGAAGACCCATCCTTTAATGGGACTCCTTGTGAGTTCTTCGTCTACTGTCCAGTGTGTAACGCACATATATGTACGTATATTCCTATGGAGCATCAAGAAGCTTTTCATAAGGATGATCACCAAAAGAAGCTTTACGCAGGTGGATTTGGCTCTGCTAAGACATACACATGCGGTATGGAGGTATTAGCACACGCTTTACAAATCCCTAATGCTGCTATCCTAGTAGGTGCGGCCACATGGGGCCAGGTTTCTGACACCTGTCTTAAGTTTATCTGTGATAACTTACCGATGAAACTTGTCCAAAAATCTAATCAAGACAAGGTTAACTGGTATTTACAGTTGATAAACGGCACTCGTATATCTGCTAAAGCATTAGATAAAGAAGGGAAGATTCGTTCTGCGAACTTAACTATGATATGGGTCGAAGAAGCTTCTGAAGTTGAATACCCAATCATTGCGTATATTGCCGCCCGTCTTAGAAATAAGGCTGGTTACTTTAAAGGTAAATCTCGTTTAAGAATGCTTCTTTCTAGTAACCCAGACGTAGGCTGGCTTAATACTAACTGGTTGATGTGCTCCGATGTTATTTATTACCACGGTGACGTTAAGGATAGATATACCGTTCCTGCTGAAAAACGTGACCCTGCTATATCAACGCACATCTCCGCAACATCTGCAAACTACTATTTACCACCAGATTATGAAAAGAATTTAGCTAAAAACAAGGAACCTTGGTGGGTAAATAGATATCTTAAAGGTTCATTTAAATACACTGAAGGCCTAGTCTACCCTAACTTTGTAGATTGGTTCTGTGAACCATTCCAAATTCCAGCACACTGGCGTAGGATTACTGGCACAGACTTTGGTCGTAGAGACCCAACCGCACACGTTGTGGGGGCACTTGACCCTTTTAAAAAGATTATCTATGTATACGCAGAAGTAGAAGAAACTTTGGATGACAAGCCCCTTGATTATATTATAAATAAAATCAAGGCTGTAGATAACTTTCCTAACCGTCTCTTGGCCTTTCCACATCAGTGTGATCCTAGAGGACGTAACAAAGACCAAATTTCAGGGCAAAGTTGGATAGATGTTTATCGTGAAAGGGGCATTATTTTCCAAACAGCTAGGGATTGCGAAGGAAATTCTTTAGCTCCAACTATCCAAAAGCTCTATAACTATGCTACACATGGTAGATTGAAAATATTTAAAACCTGTAAAAAGATATACAATGAGCTTTCCAGGTACAAATACAAAGAACGTCAAACTGGTGACGATGCTAATCAGGGTGAAAAACCTCAAGATAAGAACAATCACCTTCCAGATGCTCTCAGATACATGCTTTCTCCGTTCCCACAGTTCCCAGAAGATCCTTCAAACTTCGATGATGTGTGGAGAGAAATGCAAATTAGACAAAATTTGTCAACAAACTACGATTATTTATCTACAAACGATGAAGATTCCGATTTCGTAGTTGAATATATGGACAATTTTGGATAAAATTATAGGTAAGATTTATGGATAACGAAGAAATTGAACAATTATTGTCAAAAATAGATAAAAAATTAGATAAATTGCTTAATCTTAACACTAAGATCGCTAAATTTTTGCATTTGGTGCCAGTTACAGAGAAAGAAGAACGTGAATTACAGATTCTTCAACGTAAAAACTTGGCCCAAGCTGCTAAAATTACCCAAGAATTGGATGATATGGAGAACAAACCTGCCGATAACAGTCACGACTTAGGCAGTATTTTCTCCGTTTTAGAGAATGCCCCTACAGCTGATGTTTATGACGATGTTATTGGTAGCGACTTCCTAGCTAAATAATGGAGGTATAAGTTATGGATGAAAAATCATATAATAGACAGCTTGCAGAGTCTGTGGAACAGATTACTTCACAAAGTATTTTAGATAAATACAACATTACTGAGTACAATGTGGACGACCTTATTAGAGATTTTGAGACAGCTTATCAATATAAAGTTGAACAAGCTCGTATTTTCAAAATTTTAGATGCCGCAGACCATTCTGATATTTGGAAAACCTTTAATCGTAAGATTCCAAGGCATGTGCAAACGCCTACACATAATCCTATTACAATTATTAAAGAAGCAACTAAAGCTTCGATCATGCCCACTTCGTTCCAAGGGGAATTTAGGGCCTTAACAGCAGAAGCTAAAGATGTTGCTAACGTATGTAATAAGTATTTCGCTATGAAGTGGGAAGCCAGTGACATGGACCAACATAATAGTGAAGCTGCAGACTATGCATTTTTGCAAGGTACCTCTGGCGTGTTATTCGGTTGGAATGACATTATTGTTGATCACGCAGACGTTGCCAATTATTTCAATCCTGCTAAAAAGACAGAATTCCAGGCCAAGGCATGGCATCCATCAAATGTTTTCCCAGACCCTTCTGCTGAAACCGTAGAAGAAATGTCTTACCTTTTCTTCGCTGAAAAGAAGTCAAAGGCTTTCCTCAAGACAATCTCTAGATTCTCAGATGCGTTATGGGCAATTGATAATACCAACAATGTTTATGGTGCATTGAACCAAAACTATGTCCCTGATAAGGATAAACAAAACATGAGTGAAGTTGTGACGTTCATCACATGCTATAAAAGAGTTAATCGTGTAGTTGTTGACCCAATCACACATCAACCAAAAATAGCTCCAAAGGTTGACGTTATCTATATGGCTGGCAAGAATATCTTAGATATCTCACCTAATATTGAACCGAACATCATTCCATTTGTTCCTCTTTACGATGAAAAGATTCCAAATAACTTCTGGGGCATCTCTAAATGTTATAAAGTACTTTCCCTTGTGCTTACCCTTAACCAAATTGATAGTATTGAAGCAACTGCTTATTTTAAAAACCAAAACCCTGCAGAATTCATTAATTCCTTAGCAGGTATCAATGTTGCTCAGTATCAAAATAAACGTGATAATCCTGATGCGGCATTCACCGTTAACTGTGATCCAAAACTAGTACAAGCATTTGCCAACAGACCAGATTTACCAAAAACAATTGACAGTTTCCGTCAATACTTGTTACAAGAAATTTCCAATATATCTGGTGTAGATGCTGCTTACTTAGGTAGAAGTTATGGGTCCATCCAAACAACTGGTGGTGTCGAACAAGCTGTTGATCGTGCAACAATGCGTGATAACAATCGTATTAAAATGATTGATAAGTTTATCCGTAAAGAAATTGAAATCATGTGTCAATTCTACATTGCTAAAGGTAGAGTTGAACAATTCTATGCTCCAGGGTCTATGGCCTCTCATGATGAAGCAGGGAAAGCCTTACAGTTTGACCCAACAGCTTTAATTGCTAGAGAAGACATTGAAATTACAGTATCTAATGTTGCTCCAAGGTCTAACCAATCCTTAGAAGATGCTGCCATGGCACTTATGGAAATGCAAATGAAATACGACCCAGCAGCTAAAGGCTATGCAGACTTCATTACTCCTGAGGAATTCATTGAATGGATGAATATTCCAAAATCTCAAAAGAATCTTATTCAAGAACGTATGAGAGCACAACAAGAAAATATGAAGGTAGAAGAATATGCTGCTGTAATCTCTGCATTCGGACAACTTGTTGATGGTGGTATGGACCCAGAACAGGCTTTAGTTGAAGTAGCAAAACAAATAGAAGCTAGTAAGTTAGGACAACTACCTGCCGTATCAGGCCTTGGTGCTACCGATATTAACGGTGGCGTACCACCTGCACAGCCGCAATAAAAACGTTTGACACTTTTTGTCCAACAACTTAAACTATAATTAAAAGGAGCCCTATTTTTATGAACGATAATAATTTCTCAGACATTCCAGCCTTAGGTGATACCCAGGGTTTGGAAAATTTCCTTAACAACCAAAATTTACAAGCTCAAGGTTTACAACCAGTTGAAGAACAACCAACTGAACAACCAGCGGCTAATCCTGCACAACCTGCAGCACAATCAGCGGCAGCCCCTGCTTCAAATAACGTTACTAGAGAAGACCTCACCAATATTTTGAAAAAACTTGATGAGATTAACGCCAGAACAAATCCACAAGCACAAACTCAACCAGCCGCTGCTCAACCTACTCCAGCTGCACGTCAACCATTTACATACACTGACCAAGAAAGAAACTTTGTGGTTAATGCTATGCAACGTGGTTACTCACTTGACCAAATCAATCAAGTGATCATGCAACGTAGAATGCAAAATGGTTATGCACCACAACAAAACAATGCTCTTGAACAACGTATGCAAAACTTGGAACAATACTTACGTACTCAAGAGTATAAACAAGCGGAAGCTGCATTTGTTGACAAATTGTCAGCATTTGGTGACAAATTTGGTCTCTCAGAACAAGACCTTGTTACCTTCGGAAATGCAGCACTTAGCAAAGGTATCAATATTGCGATGCCTAATGTGGACCTAGAAACAGCTTTTAGAGCCATTTATCCAGAGCAATATGCTATACGCATCCAAAGAATGACCCCTACAAACACATCTCAGATCTATGGTGGCACAAGTATTCCAGAAGGAAACCGAGCTTCTGCAGCTAAGGCAGAAGATGCCTATGTGGAAGCCTTCTTGAAACAAACTATGCCAAATCAATATGGTATGTTGAATAAGAAATAGGAGGAAATGAATCAATGGATGATTTAACATTAATCAACAATACTTCGGTGTATCGTAATCCTGCACCTCAATCTCCACTTCAAGGTCCAAACGTGATGCAACCTGCTGCTGTTTACAGCAAGATTATGCTCAAAACCATTGAATTGGCAGAAAGCGATTACGTCTTTGACGGTTTAGCTACGGAAAGAACTATGCCATCAAACAACGGTGCTAACGAAATCGTCTTCAAGAGAATGCTTTCTTTAGCAGCCCACACACAACCATTAGTTGAAGGTATCCCACCAGCTAGTGACCAAGGTAGAATGGTCGCTATCAAAGCGAGTACCAAATCCTATGGCCGTGTTATGAAATTCACAGATAAAGTTAACTGGGCCGTTGTTGACCCACTTATCTCTGAATACACACGTCAACTTTCCTTAAAGATTCCTGAAACAAAGGATATCTTAGCTCAAGAAGCTCTCTTAGCAGAATGCCAAGTCTTCTATGCTCAACCAAAAGTCTTATTTGGTGGCAACAGCCCAAAAGACCCAGACCTTTATGTCGTAGACAGCACCAAACCAGCAGTCTCCCATATCAGCCGTCTCTCTCCAGAATGTAACCCAACAATTGACGAATTCCGTAAAATTGTTCTTTCTATGGAAGCGGCCAAAGTCCGTCCTTACAGTGGTGGTAACTTCTTAGGTTTAATCTCCAGTGCTGTTATGTTCGACTTAATCACAGACAGCAGAGTTAAAGAATACATGAAGTATGCTGGCACAGGCGAAGCTTATAAGAGTGATGTCGTTGTTGATTTATTCTCTCTTGCTTTCAAGAAAGCTAAAACAATCAAAACAGATAACACCTTCATTGATGGTGATGGCAATGTTTGCTACCTCTATCACAGTGCTTCTGCTGGTAAGAACTTCGTGTTCATTGGTAAAGACTATGCAAATTCCGATGCAGACACAGAAATCATCGTAGTGACATTATCTACAGGTGTGGCTGCCGATGCTGCTAAGAAATCCACCTTCACAGGTGCCAGTGCCTTACCAAATGACTTAGACATTCTCAACGTTCACCACTCCTATGTTATTGGTGAAGAATGTTTATTCAGAATCGGTGTTGAAGGCCACACAGCTCCTCAATTCATTAAGAAAGAATTAGGTTCTGCTGGTACCGAAGACCCATTAAACCAAAGACAATCTATTGGCTGGAAGATTGACAGCTTAGGTTATAAAGTTGTTAACCCAGACGCTATCGTTGACTATATGTCCATTCCTTCTCAATATCGTGTTAACGTTCATGCGAGACCAGATTTGAAGAACGAATTCACAGACTACTACTATGGTTATGAAGACGACAATGGTAACTATTACCATCCAGAACAAGTCGTCGAATTCGGTGGTGTCTACAAAGTCCGTGGTAGAGATATCATAGTCCATGCCATTAAGATGAAAGACCTCGTTAAACCAGTTAACGGTGGTCGTATCGATGCCAATGGTAAGAAGAACGTCGTCAAAGGCGATGCTCCAACAATGCAATTCGCATTAGCTTCCAACAAAGCTATCAGATTCCTTGCTAACCAAGTTGAAAAATATGCCACTGATGGTAAATTCTACATCAAAGGTTTAGCAGGTACTCCTGATGCAGAAGTTATTGCCATTGAACCAAACGGTGTTGTATTCACATCTACTGAAATTAAAGCTGATGGTACTGGTGAAGAATCCAGAACAGCCTTAGTTGAACACGGTGATGTCAATAAAACTGGTGACGGTAGAATTGACTAGTCACTAAAGAAAGGAATGAACTACAATGAACAACGAAATTTCAGAAAACAAAAAGGTTACTACTGAATCTGAGATAGGTAGTAATAGTGTAGGGCATTCCAAGATGCTAGGTGAATCAGGGGGAGGCCAAGAACCTTCTCCTGAGGAACTTAAACTAGCCTTGGTTGCCTCAACAAAAGCTATTGAACGTTTAGAAGCTGAACTTAAAGCTGCTAAAGAAAAACCTAACAATGATGACAGTATCAATAAACTAGCAGAGATCCTAGCTAATGTAGTCAAACCACAAAGTGGTCCTACAGAACCAGATAATCTTAACAAAGCTACTGACTTCAAAGAACGTGCCATTATTGATGGCAACAGTTTAATGGAAGCTCAGCAAACAATGATGATGTACAAGAATGAACCAAAGGAACCTATTTCCATCTCGAAAACGTTCCAATCACAATTTGGTCCAACCTTAGTCATCACAGTGAACGGTGTTCGTGTTGCTATCCCAGTTGATGGTAAAACATATTACATCAATAAAACTCATTGTTTGCATGCGAAGGAACGCATTGCCAAAGTAGACAGACTGCTTGCAGACGATGCTCCTCAAGTTATTGAAACAAACGCTTAAAGTTTGTCAAAACACCTTCTTTCTTAGGCAGGTACTAAAGAGTACCTGTCTTTTATTTACATTTAAGCTTACATTATGTAAAATATAATAAAGGAACTTAGCAGTATGAAATTAGATAAAGTATTAAATAACATAAATTTAGCATTAAACTATCCTTCTTTAACCTATGCAGATATTAGCCTATATTTTGATATGGCTATTGCGGAACTAAATACAACTTTACACACATCTATCCCAACAGTTTCGGATATGATAGATGCTTTTGAACAAAAATTGTCAAAAGAGAAAGAATCTAGAGTACGTATATACCCTTCTCCCGAAGATGTAGACTACATTATCCAATCATACAGCTCAACACAAGAAGCAGAATTGCATACATCTACCGCTTCTCCAAAAATTCCTTACTACTTTAACTGGGAAACCCGTAAATTCTATGTAATGAATTCTCTTAACAATACTTATACAGAAAGAAATACTTTAGAAGGTGTTTATATAAAAAATGTTTCAGAGTTTACATTTTACGACGCAGTAGTTATGGGAGACGAAGTTTTCTGGGCCCACACTTCTGAGGATCCAATATTGGAATGTGATTTTGCAGAGTATTTGCCTGATGAGTGGGTACTGTTATGGTTAATCCCATATGTCTGTTTTAAATACACAGTTAGAGATGGTGGTACCGCTGCTACATTTGCTGAAGAACTAACTCAAGGATTCCAACAACTTCAAGAAACATATAGTGTGCCTAGTACCGTATTACTCGCCACCTATGCAGATAAAGAAGCTTATAAAGATTTAGTCATAGAAAATTTACCAAACTTAAATAAGTGGGTACCTACTAAAGCTATTTTCCAAAATATGAAACATAGCCGTATTTCTAATGCCATATACAGTAACATGTATGATAGAGGTGGCTTCAATGATTAAACGTAGTGCAAGCAAAGCCAATATGAGCCTTGTTAATATGGCTCAAGAGGAATTATTAACTGTTTCAGGCGGAATTGTTACATCTACTCCTGTTACAAACGAAAAGACTGTTAAGTACAGTAATAATTTTGAGCTGGATAAAGATGGATCATATATTTTAAGAAAGCCTTTGGTTTTAAAAGAGACAATCCCAAATAAAGACACTTACTATTTATACGATAGAGAAACAAAAATTTCATTTGCTAATGGGCACATTAATATTACTGGTCCTGAAACTGTATATGTTAAATTAAAATTTTTTGACATAAATGAAAAAGAATTCTTAATAGATTATTTGAATAGTTACAATTTTATATCAGAATTAATTTCTGTGTATAATGCTTTAGATCACACTTTATTAAGCGTGAAAATCAATCATGAAACCTTTATTAATTCTGTAACAAAAGTACAAAATTCTTCTATAGTACCGATGGCATATCTTACTCAAAATATTAGTGGATATAATCCTAACTTATATAGATTTATTAAAATTTATAAAGACTATGAGATAGATGAGAACACTTGGATTATCGAAATCGTTCATCCAGAGTTTAACTCAATCACATCTTCCCTTGGTGAAGAAGGTGTTGATTTTAATATGCTTTTAGACAATCCTTATGCTATTAGAGATTTATACAATTATGGGTATGAAAGTGCGACAAAAATCTTAGCTTACAAACCAATAGGAGCATCTCCTACAGCAAATGAAATCTACCAAGAATATGTATTTAGATTAACAGAATCTAATCCTATAAATGGCGTTGGATTTAAAATTTTAGAAAACTGTAATTATGACGCTAATGAGGGTAATGTTGTCTTAAAAGCTTTCGTTACTGCTAAACAACGTTCTAATTCAGAAACTAACAACTATTATTGCTGCTGGGAACGTTCAGAAGACGGTATTGATTGGGAAGCTTGTCCAGAATTTTTAACAAGATTTAGTTCTTCTTACTATGTAGAAAAGAAAGTAGCAGACTTAGAATCTGTTGAATTTGAAAAACTATTAGTGTCTGAAAATTTAGAAAAAGCTATTTCATATCTAGTTACTAAAAAATTAGTTCCAGCAAATTTCTATAATCAAAACGTACCTATGGGAATGCGTCCTGATATTCTAGTAGTTGATTCCAATGCTCTTAAATATCACTATAGATTTTTAGTATATTTTTCAAGCAGCAAAGCTCCTGAAGATAAACGTGTTGATAAAATTACTACAAAAAACTATTTCACAACAGCAAATGTTGATGGTACAGATACAGAAATCCCATACTTAGATGCTGATGGAAAATACATTCAGTATAAAACAAACACTGGATATGGTGTTGATGATCCATCTAATTCCAACAGCCCAAGTAAGAGCCCAGAACTTGAAAATGGTTTAATTATCCTGTGTCCAGGTAAAAAAATTAATGATATTACCTATTCTGGGAATAGTTTAAGCATCATTCCAAATCAACATGAAAATGTACATTTAAAAAAGATTACAATAACCTTAGCGGATAAAGTAAGACAAGTCGATAATGACGGAAAACTTATAGACTATACACAAACAACCTCTGTTTTAGGATATTCTATTGGTTTTAAAAACGATTATGGTGTATACGGTGGGTTATTGGTAAGAGTTGCAGGTATTTGGACGTTATATTATAACAATATGTCTCCTGCATTTATAGAGTGGATGGATAGAGAAGGCCTTGCTGAAAATCCAGATTTTGATGGAGTATATCCAGATGACGACAACAGTTTTGTTAGACTGCATAATAGTGAATATGGTACAAATAATTGGCCAACACAAAGTGGTAACCAAATAAATTTTGGATACAAACAAGTAGCAGGATTCTTCTTTAAATACGATGGCGTTACTGACAATCCTTGTCATGTCGCAACAATAACAGGTTGGGAAGATAAACCAGACCCAGTTATTTCAATAGATAAATTTACCGAATTAAATATTCATTCGACAGTAAACGACTTAACAAACGTTAAAGAAGTTGCTGCTTCAAAACAATATGTAATAGATTTATCTACGTACAATGAAAGTAATATAAATATTTCAGAACTGGCTATTTTTTGTGCAACAACCTCACAGTATGTATCTGATGCAAATGAACATTTAACAAGAATTGAATCTATAAAAATAGAATATGATATTCCTTTAGTAAACGAAACTACTACAACAACATATCTATCGTCTAGTGCAGGTCCTTATAAAATCCCGTACAATAAAGAAACAACTGTTGTTGCCGATATCTATAAACAACGCCAAAATCTTTTCTATGGAGAAATGTATTTTGATAAAGGAGCTTATAAGTTCTTTGCTAAAGATAAAGTCTATTATACTGATCCTAATGCATTCATTATTAAAATGCTTAATGTACTAGACTTCTCTACAACAGTAACAAAAGTATTACAATATCGTGATTACTTAGTAGTATTTACATCTAAAGATATTAGTTTAGTACATGAAAATTCTGATGGCACATACTCGACTAAAATAATTTCTAATAGTGTTGGGCTACCAAAAGCTGATGCTAAAACCGTAGCTGTAATTCTTAATAGTATTTATTTTAAGTCTGAAACTAAAGTATATAAGTTAGTTCCTAATTTATACGCATCTACAGAAGACGTTATTGATATTAAATTAGTTAGCACATCTATAGATGATTTGTTTACACATGTTGTGAATAGAACATTTGAGACTTCTAACTTTGCGTATTCTGATATTGATACATATAGAATATTTATTCCAAATAGTAACTCTCTTACATACTGTTTTGTATATGATCTAGAAAGAAAAGCTTGGACATTATTAACATACCCAGTAGCCCTTTCTAGATTAGAAGTTAATACTATCGGTACTTCATACGTTGTTAAAGAAACTACATCAGAAAATTACACTGAGTGTGGCATCTATCATTTCAAAGATGACATTGAAACTCTACTCGAAGAAATAAGACTTCAAGATTTCTCTAGAATTGGAGCTAAGTCTGTAGACGGAGATGAGTATCTTGACATTAAAGTTAAATACATTGATGATTATGGAATTGATATTATTAGACCTGTAGTTTATGGCAATTCCACATATAGTTATATTGATGCAGATGCTGTTTATGCTAAGATTCCTTATGGAGATTACTTATTAAAGACACCTTTAATGTTGTATTCTGCTATTAATGATGAAGCGATTAACCTCATAAATAATGGTGATATAGATTTCGATGATTTTAACATTGCTCCTATGTCCTTTAATATTGATTTTGGACAGAAATCGTCAAATTATACTATGGATAAACAGTTTTTAGAAACAAAATTTATTTTTGCAACACTACATCCTAAAGACTTATTCCCAGTAACAGTAGATATTAGTACTGATGGTATACAAAAACCATTACACTGGGACTGCAATACTGACAGTGCTTTCTGGAAAGATAGCCTAAATTACATTGGCACTTTAAATACTTTCTTCCAAGAGGAGAGCTCTGATTATGATGGTATTCTAAGACAACTTATTATAAAATATTCTGGTAAAGGAAAGACTGTAAGACATACAATTTCTGGTATCTCTAGATACCGTTTCAAATTTATTTCTTTACTAAGTAGATTTAGAATATTACCTAAGAAACAATAGGAGGACATCTTATGCCTACAAGTAAATATGTACAATTACACCCAACAAATACAGAAGATAACGTGATCGATGAATCAGTTAACATTTATCCAATTATTGGTCCAGGAAGCTTTGAAGGATTTAAAGAAGCAGGAGAAACTTTTGAACCACAAGAAAAACTAATTAATGAAACTAACATCAAGTCAATTACTGTTGGTAGTACCACAACAAATTTATTAACAGGTGGTAATTTGAATTTAAATGGGGTGCTCCTTAACTTACTCTATCCAGTAGGAGCAATATACACATCAGTAACTGATCCAAACAATGGGGCTTGCCCAATTCAAGCAACTCTTGGTGGTACTTGGGAACGTATAAAAAATGTGTTCTTATTTGCAAAGGGTGACATAGACCTCTTAGGAGATACAGGTGGTAGTAAAGATGCAGTTGTTGTAGAACACAACCATGGTACTACTACAACTTCTGGCAGTCATGTACACTCTTTCACAACCGACTCAACTGAACTTACAGGACGTATTAAAATCAAAGGTAGCGATACAAATGGAGTTCTTGTCGTATCTGGAGCAAGTGGAATAATAAGCACTACAGACTTGGTAAATGATGACGATAGGTACAATTTAGTCATTAATGCTAGTGGGCATAAACAACACAGAGATATTAACATTAATGCTACGCATATACACACAGGAACTACTCAAGAAAGTGGTGAGCATAGACATAGTGTTAACAATACTGGTGTTTCTGGCATAGGTAAAAATATGCCACCTTATTTAGTAGTAATGGCTTGGAAACGAGTTTCTTAGAAAGGAGTTTTTTATGGCAGACGATACTCTTTTAACCACTTCAGAATTTGAACAACTTTTAGAAGAATTTCTAACTAAATATAAAAATAATTATTTTTCTAAAACTGCTTTAAACTCTTTACAGAAAACATTCCATACACATAACATTACAATTCAAGATTGGAATACGATGGTAGAATATCTTAATGCTAATGTTGAAGGTATCGAAAACGTATCTAGAATTCTTGAGCACATTGCTAAATATGCGATTAGAGATTCTAATTTAAGAGATTATTTAATAAATAATTATTTTACTAAAGAAGAAGTTATCAACTATGTAACTTTATCTAATTTAGGACAATCTCCTATTATTTCCGCAACAACTCCACAAGGAACTATTGTGCATCAACAAGAATGGTTTGATACTAGTGATAATTCTGACAATACTCCTGGGCCACTTCTTTTTGGGAACTCTAATAAAGCATCTACAGTCTTTTTTGAAGATGGCTCTGTTTTTTCAGCTCCAGCAAACGGAAATAACTTTAATAATAATAAAAACAATGATACACTATACTTTGGAAAATCCGAAAATGATTTAACATTCGGGAAAGAGGATAATTAAAATGGCACGAATCTTGGTAAACTACATTTATAACAAAACAACCGACGAGTTTGTAATTCAAAAAGATGCTAACTATGTTTTTGCAGACATGAAAGTAGCGGTCTTAGAAACAGAAGCTCCTATTAGAATTCCTTTAGTAGTTCCTATTAAAGGTATTTTAACAGTGGTAGACAGACAAAGTTATGAACAATACAACAAGAAGTATTATCTTAGCTCAGACAAAGATGGTAATGTTTTTGAAGACCCAAATGGTAATGAAATTTGGCTTCCTAAAAACACAGATATTTCTAAATTAAAAGTTGTTAATAACCAATTAGTTTTTGTTGAAAATGATGATAATGCCCCCAAAGAAAAACCTAAAAAGTCAAAGAAGGAGGGCATAGTAAATGGCAACAACTAAAAATGCTACTTATAAAGTATTTAACGGTACAGATTGGGACGTAATCTACTTTAAAACGAGTGCAGCTCAGGTAGGTGTTAGTTCTACTCGAAAATTTATTACAAGTTCAACCACAGTTAACGGTGTAAATTTTACATTAGACAATTCTGGTGATGGAGCATCTGTAACAATTACAGCTGACAACATTGGCTTAGGAGATAATGTTTCTGGAAACTCTTTTGCTAGTGGAGATACTCTTTTAGATGCGTTACTTGCAATTGATCAAGCTGCACAAGATGCTTATGACCATATTCCAAATGGAATTCTAACTACAAGCAATTATAGTGACACATTAGGAAGTGTGTATGTTCCTAGAACATTCACAGTTAATGATCACCAATTAAGTGAAAATGGTATTACTATTACGTCTTCTGACATCCCATATGCTGATAGTGGTTGGTCGGTAGAACAAGAACTTTATCGTATTGCTAATGGATTACATAAAGCATGGGTAATTTCTTACGCTCAAACAACTTCAGTATCTTCTTGTAAAAACGCTTTATTTAATAGTCAAGAAGCTACTATTACGTTACCACCGTACCAAGGTATCCTCCCAATAGGATATGAAGATGTAAGTGAAAATCTTATTACAGGAAATTATGGTCTTAAGGTAGGTGATAACATCTATGTTTTAGAACTTGATGTACCAGACCGTTGGGTTTCAAGCATTGACGCACAAGGTAATGCTACCCTTAGTATTTTAGAAACAACAAAAGTTGATTTAACTAACTATGCTACAAAAGCAACAACTCTTAATGGATATGGCATTACTGATGCTAATATCCAAAATGGTGTTATTACTTTAGGAAATAATTCTATTACTCCACAAGTTCAAGATACTTCCATTAACTTATATGATTCCCAATATCCTGACACCAACTATTACACTTCTAAAATTATTATGTGGCATCATACAGGAGACTCGGATGGTGCAACAACTAGTGTAGGCCATGTTTCTGTAGATGATAGTACTTCTTCATATAATTGTTTAGAAGTTACATCATCAAACAATGCGTCTAACATGGCTACAGGTGTAGCATTCTGGAACTATGCTATTGTAGCCCCAGCTTACAATAGAAATAGTGCTGGTGTCGACATATCATACAATGAGGCAAGAGTATTTAAACTTCCTCAAAAAAATGCAGGATCTTATACACTTGTTACAACAGATGATATGGTGGTAGTGCAAGTAGGGACATCATTCTCTGGAACTCCTGCTACAGGAAATATTTGGATTGATACTGCAGCCTAACAGGAGGTATCCTTATGGCAAAATTTAAATTTTATGACGGTACACAATGGGTAGAAGTACTTTCTACTACTGGTGGAACATTGACAGGCAATCTTACAATAGGTAATTCAAACAACGGTGCAAATTTAGTAATAGGGATTCAAGATGATAATTATGGTTTAATGCCTTATGCTCATAATTGGAATCAAATTGGTTCAAGTAATGTTTACTGGTATCGTTCTTATATTACAAGAGAAAGAACAACAACATTAGAAGTAAATAATACATCTTATAATTCATGGATGGATGGACAATATGGTATATTTGCATGTCCATCTGCAAGTGAAACGCATACTTTATGGTTAGGTGCCCCAACTAGAAACTTTGGTTTAACTTATCCAGGTGTTGATGGATATGTGTTTAGATACAGTGCATTTACTGATAGTAGCACAGGCAATACTAGATATATTGATTTACCAACTAAAGGTGGAACAATGGCTTTAACAAGTGATATCCCATCTTCGCTACCAGCAAATGGTGGAACTGCTACATACTCTCGTTACGTAATTGGTGACAATGATGCGGCTAATCCAGGAGGTGCTTTGCTACAATCTGGTACTGGAAGAGAGGATTCTTCTCCAGCTGGTGACACTTGGATTTATTATGATTCATTAGGTGGAACAGCAAGTCCTTGGGGTATTAGACATGACCAAGCTCCAAACACTATATCTTTCGTAGGTGCTGGTGTTGCTAATGCTGTCATCAATATGCAAACTGGTCAAATACAAGGCAAAATTCTTAAAGCTCAACAATACTATACTAACGATATTGGAACATCCTGGAACCCTACTACTACTATTGATGGTGCTAATGTAGTTATAGACACTAATGGGTATAGTGGTGGTTTGGAAGCTATTGGTGCTAATTCTTATATCCGTAAATATAACGGTGATACAAATTCAAGTTATTGGGGATTAGAGAACGATGACGGTGGCGATGTTATTATGTGCTACAGGTCAGGGTCTTCATACTATTCTTGGACACACCCAAGTTCTTCTGGTAGATTAGCTACTGTAAATGATATTCCATCTTCACTTCCTGCTAATGGTGGAACAGCAACTAATGTAACATCCACTTATGTTGGCACCAACGAAGATAGTGCTATGCCTGGAGCAAATAAAGCTGGCTTCTACTTAGGCACGTCAAGTTCAAATGGTGGAGATGGCTGCATTATTGGAATGAACTGGACAGACAACAATCTTTACGGAGCACAATTGTTTATTGACTGTGACCCAACTTACCATATTGCTTTAAGGCAAAGAAGCGGTAGCGGAACGTGGAATGCTTGGAAAGAAATTATTACTGAAAATAATATTGGCTCACAATCAGTTAACTATGCTAACAGTGCTGGTGCAGTTGATTGGTCAAATGTAACAAATAAAGCTAACGCTACACAATCTGCAGCTGGTTTGATGTCTGCTGCCGACAAGACTAATCTTGATGGAATTGTTGCTTCTTTAAGCGACGATGACTCAGATAATGTTGTTAATAGATTAAAAGATGTTTTATCTGTGTTTAATGATTATCCAGAAGGCACAACTGTTCTTTCTGCTTTAAACAGTAAATTAAGTTTAGATGGTGGAACAATGACTGGAATCATTTCTCGTGATGCTGGTGGTTCTTGGATTAATGCAAGAGACCATACATTAATTAAAACAACAAGAACTTCAAGTGAAGGTTCAGATTGGCACCCAGCAGTAGGTATAAAAACAACAAATGGTTTTTGGTCTTTCGGCTCTGTAGGTGGCGAAACATTATGTTTAAGTTATGACACTGACACAGACTATAGTAATGGAAATAACAACAGTGCTGTTATAAACTTTCCTACAGCAGGAAGAACAGGAACAATTGCTTTAACTACTGACATTCCATCTTCACTTCCTGCTAATGGAGGTAACTCAGATACTGTAGATTCACAGCATGCTGATAGATTTGGTTGGGTTTATAATTCATCAAGCTATGGTGATACTGGCTCAGTTAGTGTTAATGATATGGTAACGGATGGAAATTCAAATGCCACTTTTGCTATGATTAATTCAAGTACTGATAATCCTACTGGTAGCAATAGCTGGGTTCATGTTTGGTCTCAACAATGGACTAAAAATACTGCATCTTCTTGGGTATCTCAAATTGCTATTGGAACTGAGGCAGGAACTGGTATGTGGTATAGAACCAATGGTAGTTCTTCTATCGTTGGCAAAGCATGGACAAGATTAATTGATAGCAGTAATATTGGTTCTCAGTCAGTTAACTATGCTAGTTCAGCTGGTAATGCTGATACAGTGGATGGCGAACATGCAAGTGCTTTCGTTCATAAGTCTGGTGATACAATGACTGGTGCTTTAAATGTTTATTCTACTGGATACAATAGAGCAAATATCAATTTAATTAGTGTTGCTGACGTACCTAATGATTTATATTTTGGTTCAAATGGCAACTCACATTGGTCAATTTCTTCTAGAGATAGTAGTGCTGGTAATTTCATTGGATTGTACGATGTTGGTCTTAGTAATTGGGTTGCGGTAGTTAATTATTCAACTGGTGTAACTGATTTTAAATATAGACCAACTGTTAACGGAACAAACGTGGCATTAAGTGGTGAAGCACAGCCAGCCAATGGCGGAAACGCTGCAAGTGCTGATTATGCTACTAATTCTGGTTCGTTAGATGGTAATGGTCCTGCTTATTATCTTAATTATAATAATTTCACTAATACACCTAGCAGCTTACCAGCGAATGGTGGTAACTCTGATACAGTGGATGGTCTTTATGTTCATAGTGGTAGAAATAATGAAGCAAATAAGATTGTTAGAACAGATGGTAATGGTTATTTACAAACTGGTTATATAAACTCTGATAGTGGTGATGAAAACAATTCTTCTGCTCCTGCTAGAATTTGGGGTACTAATGGTAGTGACTCTTATTTAAGAACTTACAATAAAGATTATGTTCAAGTTGGATATGCCAATTCCTCAGGTTCTGCTGGGTATGTTTCTCAAGCAGCCGCATCCCCAGACGCATCAGTTCCAGGTACAGGTATAAAAGGATTTTACTCTTGGAACACAGGCAACACTGGTAATTCCACAGAGGGATATTCTGTTGGTTTAACAGTTGGGTCACACCCAGGAGACCAAAACTATGGTTTTCAAATTGCCCAAAATCTATGGGATGACAGGTTATATGTAAGAAGATATAACAGTGGGTATGGTTCTTGGTACGCAGTTGCATATACTAGTGACTTAAGTGATATGGCTACACAGACTTGGGTAAGCACCAATTATCAACCAAAAGGAAATTATTTAACATCTCACCAAGATATCAGTGGTAAGCTTGATAAGTCTGGCGGTGAAATGACTGGAAACCTCGCTTTAACTAATGCAGCATTGTTAGTACAAGAAGATTCTGTCGATTTTGTTGCATTTGAGAAAAGGTCAGCAGGTGGACTCTCAATTGTTATGGCAGACGGAGAAGGTGAGACTGGATACGTCTTAGAAAATGCTGATGACGGTAATACACATTATATTGCTACTAAAGATTGGGTTAGTAATCAAGGATATCTAACAGCACATCAAAGCTTAGCAGGGTGTGTTCCTTACTCTGGTGCCACACAGGATGTGAATATAGAAGGTCATGATTTCTGGGCTGATGACATTTATAGTCAAGGAGATATTGTGGCTACAAAAAAAGATATTCAAACAGCTTTAACTCCTGGTCTTGTTGGTACTGCAACTACAGCTTCTAATATTAATGGCTATAACGGTGCCTATTTTAACATAGGAACAACCAATAACGGTGGGCTTTATATTTTCACATATGGTAACTGCATGGTATTGCTTCCAGTATATGGACTTACTGTAGGATCCGAATATAAAGTCTCTGCTTGTCTTGTATCTGCTTCTGGTAGTTATGAAAATCGTGTTTTGACATATCGTGTTACGTCTTCTGGAAACCTTCAAATTTATCAAAAACAAAACTTCATACCTACTAACTATATGTCTTACTTATTCAAAGTTAAACTTTATTAATAAATATGAAACTTATCAAAAATTCATTAACGATAAAGATGCAGGTCCAGGTAAAGCGTTCAGATACTACGTCGCAATGAATTACAACGAGTTGTACTAATTCAGGGGTGCTGAAATCTCAGCACCTTTTTATATTGTTAATTTTTGGACAGTTATTGTATAATAAGTTAAAAGGAGACTATATATGAATAAAATTGAAAAAATACATCCAGTTACTCCTGAAGTTGTATCTAATAGAGTAGTTATTTCAAATAAAGTTTTTAAAGAAATTGTTACTACATTAAACAACGCCATTGATACGCTCAATATTTTAATCAGTAAATATAATGAAGACCACGAAAGTATTGAGAATTTACGTGGTCAAATTAAAGAGTTAGCTCAAGCTATGAATACGCTTATCTAGGAGGATTAATATGTTACGATTAGCATTACTCGCCACCTTAGCATCTACTGTTATCTCAACAGGACCTAAAGTACAATTCACCAACGACAGTGTCTATAAGAATGAAAATATTCTCTCATGTGAAGTTGTCGAAAATGTTTTAACTTCTGAGAAAACTGTAGAACATGTTGATGAAGTTACAGGAGAGGTCACTGAAGAAATCGTTCAAGAAGAACAACTTTCCAAATCTCTTGTGTTTAAAGAAAACCATTTACTTGGATACACTATCTACGATAACCCTGAAACAAGTTATATAGATGGTTTAAAATTTGATGATGAATGGGTTACAGATTGGGTCGTTGAAAACTTTGATGACTCTGTTGAACACTCTATTAAAGTTAAGACAGTTTACACCGATGACGTTTCTGGCATGTTGATGGCAGCTAAAGACGGTGATTGGTCAAAAGTTTTATCCAATCCATTAATCTTACTTCAAATTTTCTACTATATCTTAGCAGCGGTATCCCTCATCCTAGGTGGTTTTGGATTACTTAAATCTAGAAAACTTAAAGTAAAAACTGCTAACGAATTTGGGGCTACAATTGGTAATGAAGTATCAAATCAAGCTGGTCTTGCTAAAGATGCTATCGTAGAAGCAACCGTAGCATTAATAGCTCCTTTATTTACTCGCTTAAATGCTCAAAATTCAGACATTATTAAAGCAATTGTTTTATCTAAATCTTCAGATAATAAAGATGCCGTTGCTTTATTAGATTTATTAAAAAATACACAATCAGATGAAGACATCTCAGGTCTTATTGATCGCATTAAAGAAGAATCCCAAAATGCCTACACAGCAAAACTAGAAGCTCAAAAGAAAGCTAAAGAGATTGTGGAGGGTATTGTAAACGACGTTAAAGATGATGTGAGGTTCTAATTATGGCAGAAAATCTCATAGAAAATATTAAGTCAAATCCTAAAAAATATTTAAAGAGTTTAGCAATAAACATTGTTGTTATCCTAGTGTCTGTGGCTTACGTGTTCTATAACATGTTAAGACTAGACTTTCAAAACCTTAACCCAATCTTACTATTGGTACAAAGTATTGTTTCTATTATTTGCGGTGTAGTTATTAAGCAATCTTTAGGTGAAAATGGTTTTTCCAAAGGTTATAACAGTAACATATGGGAAAATGAAGAAAATCTATATGATAAAGCTTGTAATTCTGCTACTCAGTATATAGATAGAGTAGACAACTTCTATATCGTTGAAGAAATGGAAAGACGTAAAAAATACCGTAGAGAACACCTTCAAGCGGTTAGACTCAAGTATGAAATGTGGTTTGATATTGAAGGTAACTATATCGGTGAAAAAGAAAACTTTGATAAACTAACCCTTAGACAAAAACATATGGTTAATAAATGCATCAAAGTAAAAATTTACGTACTAAATCTCTTTAGCGAATATGGTACTAGTAGTGAACAAGACACACATAAAGAAATAACAGATAGAAGACAAAGAGCCTCTAACATTACTAAAAATACAGTGTCTGCTATCGTCATTGCTATGATAGGAGTTTACTTCATTCCTACGTTAACAATGTCTTGGGCATCATTAATTGCCTCAACAGTTCAAGTATTATTATGGGTCTTATTTGGAATTCTACAACTTTATAAGAACTACTTCTATGTTATCCAAGATAAAGTAGCATTACTTAGAAAAAAGAAAGAACTTATTAAAAAGTTCACAGCTGGATGTGAACAAGGATTGTATAATACAAATCCTTATGATGATCTTTACGAACAACATTCACATTCACAATTAACAAACTAGTTAGACATTATCTGTCAAATAATTTATACTAAGAAAGGAGATACTAACATGGCAGAAAATATAGATATTCAAAAAGAAGCTTATTCTGATGAGACTGAAGAATCAGTTGCTGCAAGAAAAGAGCTTTTAGTATTCTGGGCCAGAATGATTGGCTGGTTAGTTGCTGGTGTTGGGGCTCCAATTACTGTATTTTCACTTAAATTTGGGCTTTTTAATGAATATGGATATGAAGTTACTACTGATGAGCTTGGTAATGTTACAGGCTCTCACATTGCTCTTAATGGTTGGGGAATTATTTCTGTTTGTTTAATTGGGTTTGCTGCTATCAGTATTCTCAGTGAAATTATAGACGCTTATTCACACAAATATTCCTTTACTAAACAATGCTTAGTAGGACTTAAAAATAAAATTCTTCCTATTGCTATTGCATTAGGAATTTGTTTTTACTTAAAAGGTACTATAGAACAAATAATCTTCTGTTTAGAAATCATAGGCTTATCTCAAATTGCAGCCATACCTTTAAATCCAATGCCTAAATGGAAATCTGAAAAGAAAGGTGAAGAAGATTATTCTGATATCATCACAGGTTTAAGAACCTTCTTAAGACGTAAAAATAAGGAGGGTAAATAATGGGAACTCTTGCAGCAATTTTATTACTACTAGCTGGTGCAGTCGGTGTTGCGGGTGGTGTCACTCACGGCTATACACAAAATCAAGTAAATGAAAACAATAAAAATCTTAAAAAAGAATTACGTGAACAATTCCCAAATTTAACAGAATATGAAATAGACGCTCTTATTGGGCAATATGGAGATTCATACAATGATTTGGGTCGTTGGTTTACGACAGACGCTTCTGAAAAAGAAGCTTTATGGAACTCTCTTTCAAAACTAGATTCCGCTAAAGAAGAATTAGGGGCTCGTCCAGAAGACCTTACTTTAGAACAACTTAATGAAATTGAGAATCAAGCATCAGGTGAAATCGATGCTGAAAATAGACAATTACTTGATTTATACAACCAAGTAAATAATCAATCAACTGATTTGCTAAACCAGCAAATGTTAGAAAACCAACAAGCTTTCACTGATTATAGAAATCAAATACTTACTAATAATGCCATGCAACAACAAGCTATTGCAGGTTCAACACGTTATGAACTACAACGTTCTCAACGTAATGCAATTATTCGTGGTGCCAGTGCTGCCCAACGTTTAGTTGCTAACATTAATACACAACTTGGAATGCAGGCTAAGGCTGCTCAACAATCCTTAGATACATCAAATGCTCTTGCACAACAATTATTAGCTCACAGACAAGCTCAAGCAGGATTACGTTCTGATTATATAAATAATATGAATCAAAATGCTATGAACCGTGCTAATACGTTAAGAGGTTCTACTGAACGGAAAGCTAATTATGCACAAAGCAGATTAGACAATGCTTTAAATAAAAATCAATATGCACAAGATGCTTGGAACAATCGTGTAGCTGATTACTTCTCAGGCGACTCTGTAGGTGAAGGCATTTACAGAAGACAATATGGTTCTAATACCAATAGAAATAATAATAATGGTGGATACTAATAGGAGGAAATAACCATGGCAAGAAAAATCTATAATACAACCACAATTCCTGGGTATGACCCAAGAGTTGGGTATCAGCCTGAAAGTTACGTTTCTTTAGGAGGTCCTTCAGCAGCTGTAAATCCAGGCATGTTTTCTGGGATTAGAAGTTGGTTTAGGAAACGTTTTAATCCAATAGGAAGCAATAAACCTTTATTTAAAGGAGATGTTAACTTACCAAGCTTTAAAGGTATTAGAGAACAATCTCTCTTTGAAGGTGGCCCAAGTGTCGGTGGTTTAGCAAGAACTGGTATGGGACTTTATCAAGGAGGTAAAGCCCTTAAAGGTATTTATGAAAATGCCAATGCTGAAAGTTCTCTAACGTCTTTAAAAAATGATATTAACACAGCCATTGCTTCTAATCCAATGTATGATATGTATATGGATGCGGCTGATGAAAAAACATTACGTCAAATGCAAAATGGTAACCTAACAGATTCTTGGGGCGGTGCTGCAGAAGGAACTATTAAAGGAATTCCTCAAGCATTACTTGCTGCATTAATTGGTGGTGTTGCTGGTGGTCCTTGGGGTGCTGCGATTAACGGCATCGGTAGCTTAGGCAATTCAGCAATTTCTGGTTATGGAAATAAGATTGAAGAAACCTCTGGTAAACTTCAAGGTTTATACGACAGACTTAGACAAGCTAATTCTGATTACAAAGCCATGAAACGTCCTACAGGTTTAGGTAGAGCTGGTTTACAAACTCAATACTTTAACCAAATGTACTAGGAGGATTAAATTATGGCTGCTAAAAAATTTCAAAGCAATCTCCTTATGAACTTAGCACAATCTTTATTAGGTGCTCAAGGTAATTCTATGGAGCAAGCTGCTCGTAAATATGGCATTAACCCTATTTATAATGATGACAAATCTGCTACAGTTGGATATGACTGGGGTGATATTGTTCCAACAGATGCCCAAATGAAAGGCATTGAAGATTTAGAAGCAAATATTGCAAATACTCAAGACCTTTCTCAAGGGGTATCGTTACCTCAATTAGGTTCCTTAGCATTAGGTGCTGCAAAAGAACACCCATTTAAAACAGCAGGCCTCGTCGGCTTAGGTGCTGGTAATGTCGGTGGTTTAACTGACAACAATAAATTCGGTGGACAGCTAGGTGGTTTAGCCTTAGGCGGATTAGGTTCCTATCTAATGGGAGCCAATCCATACACTGCTGCAATGATGACAATGGGTGGTGGTGAGCTCGGTGCACTTTTTGACAAACTACGTGCAAAACGTGAACAACCACAACAGCCTTTATATGGAGGTAGATAAGTATGAATATCAATCCACAAGCCTTAATGTTATTATTTAAAGCTTTACAGTCTGCTCCAACAGTTGTAAAAGGGTTACAAAACTCAATAAATCATGCAGAAGCTAATCCAAACAATAGCTTTTCTCAAAATATTGCACAAAATGCAATAGCTGCTACACAAGAAGCCTTAAATCGTGGATACGATGTTGGACTTTTAGAAGATTCTGCCCAACGTGGTATAGATAACTTGCCTATGGGTATTATGCCTGACCCTATTGTAGGCGGAGGCTTTGGGGCTGTTGTTGATAATGATAATAATCCTGTATACTCTACTGTAGGAACTGGGCATGTATTTCCATTTGGTGGAGGCGATGAATTTTCACCAGAAGATGATATTGTTAAAAAACTTCTATACGCTAAATTAACTGGTGGTGAAAATGAGGGATGGTATCATGGCAATTAACCCAATGTTATTAATGCAAGCATTACGAATGGCTCCGCAACTTATGGAAGCCTTAAAAGGAACTTTAGGTAACTATTCTCCTAATTCTAATGGTACAGACACTTCTATTGAAGAAGCTATCGATAGAAACTATGACCCTGGAATTTTAGAAGACAAGTTCACCTATAAAACGTATTTACAAGATTACCCAGATGATGTTGCGTTACGACAACTAAATGATGAATATAGTAAATACCTAAATAATTCTGATTTTGCAAGTACTGCACAAGGTTTTCCATCAGATTTTGCAGATAAATCTGACCTAATCAATTTAGCCAATCGTATGCTAAAAAATCCTAATATTGTTGACACCCCTGCTCTAACATCTGCTGCTACAATGTACAATAGTGGTTTATTCTCAGAACCACATCCAACTGGTGACCCAACGTATGCCAGTCACTTAGGTGAACTTCTTCATGACACAGACGGTAGCCAAGATGAAGATGCTCGTAAGGCTTACCTAGAATGGTTTAGAACCCACGGATTTAAATAGACCTAGTAATAGGTCTTTTTCTTTTATCAACTGTATTGTATAATATCAATATGGCAATCGGTAAATTTTTAGCTCCGTTAAATGGACGTACATACATTCAACAAGAAAGACCTTATGTGGATGATATTTTTGATCCACTTTTTAATGCTGAAGTAAGAAATTATTATAATAACTTATATGGGACGTTAGGTGGTATTGGTGCAGGATATGCATCAATGCTAGAAAATGCCCTTACAGGACGAAAAGGTATCTTAGGCCCTGGCATGGGAATTCTTTCTACATTTGGCCGTTCAATGGATAAAGCTGATGATTTTATTCTTGGTGGTTTGACAGAAGGTGTCAACGCTTTAGGACAACTAACAGGCGGAACAAACCAAGCCCCAGTAAATCCTATTGAAAATATATTTGTCAATGACTACGATTACCAAGGAACTAAATTAATGGCTGCTGCAGGCAATGCCATGGCAAGACTTGCAGGAACTCAAACTCCTTTAACAGAAGCAGATTTCCAAACAATGGGTGATAAAATTGCTGGAACTACTTTAGACCTCGCCACCGACCCTGGAATTATGGGTGGGCAATTGGCAAGGCTAAATAAAGGGACACCTGTTGGCAAAGCAGGACAAATTTTATCTGACTATGATGATTTAGTTGCTAATGTTGCTGGTAATATAGCATTCCCAGGTGGGAAAGCTATGGTAGGCAAAAGTTTATCTAGAATTCGTGACTTTTTAAGTGGAGCAAACTCTGCTTCACCAATTGATTATGTTACATCAGGTAACGCTGCTTGGATGACACGTGAACAAGCAGAACAAGAACTTTCTGATATTTTAGAAAAAGGATATACTACTAGCCAAGGTACTTTTAACAAAGCGACAAAAGGAACTAAATATCAGCTTCAATTAAGGGACATGGCCGAAGATTATGCTAAAGCAGCTAATCTTACACCTTTAGACCCTGAATATGCTATTTTAGAAGATATTAGAACTCAAGCTCCTAAATATACAGATGTTGCTAGAATACCAGATTCAGACGATTATGCAACGCCTTCAGACATTTTTGTGTTTAAACAATCACAAAAACATAACGAATATTTAAAAGCGGCCAAAGCTCAACGAGAATCTTTAGAAAAAGGAATTGAAGAAGCTCATGAAAAGTTTATTAATGACGTTAACACAGATGTTAATAACTTTATCACTAAAGAATCTAAATACATAAAAGATGCTCCAGCTACTTCTGAAGAATATACTTTAGGAACTATGGAGTCTAAGTATTACGACACCGAAGATACTGAGCTTCAAAATAGTTTAAATGATATTGAACAAAGAATACAAACCCTTTCTACTAAAGAAAATCTTTCAGAATCTGATGTCCAAGAACTAAATGATTTATATAATCGACAAAATATTATAAAACAAGATTTTGAAGAACTTAAAGATGCTTCAAAAATAATTAATCCAAAACATCAAAAGCATTGGATAGTCTCCCACAAAGAATCTAACCGTATTGCGGCTCCATTAAAACTTAGATATTTACAAAATTATGTACGAGAATTGAAATCTTTTGATGAAAACATTTTTAACTTAGACTATATTCAAAAAAGATTTCCAGATATGTATATAGATATATCACCTTTAAGAAGACTTCTTAAAGACGATGTTAATGGAATATACTACAAAAATTCATTAACCAGGCAAAGTTCAAAAGTCTATGACGAGTTAATGGAAGATTTACATGATAAATTTATTCCAGATATTCTAAACAATGCAGATAAATTAAACACTACTGAAACAGGAAAACGTTTAGTGAATTTTGCTAATGATTTAGACAATACCTTATTTAAGGTAAACACTCCTGCACCAGACACTTTTGCAGAACGCCTAGAGCATCCAATGTTAGTAGACTTTTATGAAAAGACTCCTATTTCTGAAGTATACTCTCCTTTACTACAAGGACTTACTAGCGTTACTAAAGATAGCGATATTGATACTCTTGACGAATTCATACGTTTGAAAAAAGAATACCCAAACTTAACATTGTTCTTAAATGAAGAAGGCGGAGCATATTACAAAGCATCTAAAACTATATTAAAAGGACAAGATTATTTAAATTACCTACAATTAAAATATCCAGAAAAGAATATCCTAGAACTTGAAGAAATAGCTAAAAAGACTAAACAAGTTGAAATTCCGCTCGACCATGTGATTACTAATATGAAAGAGCTTTATGATTATATGCCAAAAGAAACATATAAACCTTTAGCATTGCCTAAAACAGCAAATGATATCTATAGAGGCATAGCTGAAGCAGTTAAAGACCCTACAGATGCATATACCAAATGGTTACCTGCAGACCAAGTCTCTGAATTTACAACAGGTGTTTCTAAACTACCACCTAGTGAGTTTGGTAAAGTTGTGACAAAAATCACACCTGTACAAGAAATAAAAGCCCTTGATGTTTTAGATAATACGTTTAAACAATTCAAAGAAGACTGGAGCATCACAGATGACCCAGATAATTTGGATTGGTACATCCGTAAATACGGTACCCGTAAAGAAATGACCTTATTCCAACAATGGAGAGCTGCTGTAGATTCAAAGATTTTAAATAAACTCAAAGCACGTCACGGAGCTTTAGAGACAGATTTTGTTAAACGTACAAAAGTAGCAATAGACAACATTATTAAAAGTGGTAAATACGACTCTAAAAAACTTAGAGAATACTTTTCACGCAGAGACATTGCTTCAGGCATTAATATTTCAGGGGACAATTTCCTAGAAAGTTTGTGGGCCTCTAGAGGATTTAAAGAAATACCATTTGATACAAAACTAATCTCAAAAGACAGAATTGATGAAGTTGCGAAAACTCTTAAATCTAATGTAGATAAAGTAAATGCTAACGGCAACATCCTTAAATTTGTGGATGTAGAACAAGATGGTGTTAGACGTTTAGCAGTATATTTTAATGTTGATAATCTTAATACTAAAAAAGACATCAACAAAATCTATGGATTATTTGGTAAAAAGAATCTTGGTTTAGAAGACGTGGCATTCAAATATAATGTTAACACAAAAGCAGCTTTTGATACCGCAGACTTAGATGCTACATTTGACGAAATGCGTCAAGCCTCTGAAGTTCTCGCCACCAAACTTGGTGCTACTAAATTCGATCCAAATTATTTTGCCCACACTATCGAAGATACTCAAGAAGCAAGAGATATCTTTGGTAAAATCTATAAAGACCTTGGTATTAATAAAGACAAACTTGATAAAATTTGTGATGCCTTACAAAAGCAAGATATCGCATCAGGTAAACTACAATTTGGTGCCATTCCACTAGAAAGAAGCCATCTAGGATATTTCTCTCAATACGGGAATGGGTTTACAACTGATTTAGCAAAGATACACTCTCAAACATTCACAAGCGGTATGCTTTCTGACACTAATGCACAGACTTTCTTTGACCTGTTTTTAACTGACAACTTTAAAATACAAAATAACTTTGATAGTGTAGACACTCTTAAAAAAGCATTGTTCTTAAAAGACAAAAATGGAAAACTTTCAGGTAACTTAAACAACCTATCTCTAGTAAAACCACGTTACAATGAATCAGGAAAACTTATAGGCTTTACCAGATTTGATAAGTTTAGTGACATAGACTTACAGAAAGCATATAACGATGCAGAAACTATTTTAGTACCTGATTCTGTAATAGGGTCTTTAGACAGACTTTGTAAAAAAGATGCTCGTATGAGCAACAAAGTCTATGCCTTCATTAATAAGTACCTTACGGTTCCATTTAAATTCGGAACCTTAGCAAATCCTGGGTTCTTAGCAGGTAACATTCAAGATGCTTATTTTAAACAAGCTGTAGAGCTCTCTAAAAAATATGGAACTTCATTAGAAGATGAATTAACAAATGTGGCAATGTCTATGCGACATGTCACTATGTTAAACAACAACTTTGACGAGATCTTTGAAGGATACAAATCCTGGATTAGAAGTACTGATTTAGGCAAAATTACAGACAACACTAAACCTGTTGGATGGTACGAAAGAGTATTCAGAAAGTCTAAAGCTTCTATAGAAACTTTAACCATTGACCAGGTTATGGCCGATGAAAACTTATACAATGCTTTTAAAAACTATGTAGATGCACAAGTTCCTGTAGAACAACGTAAATTAGCTAACCTATACATCTTCTTAAACAGTAACCAAACTACAACAATGTTTAAGAATAACAATAAAGACTTAGAAGATTTAACTGACCTTGTTACAGATAACCAATACGCAGTACCCAATAATGTTCTTGAACGTATTATGTATGGTGATCCGTCAAAAACAAAAATTATTAAAACAAGTGATGGTAAGTTTAAACAAATTCAAGACACAGGATTTAAATCTTGGGGACTGTTCTTAAATAATCCATTAAGTAATAAGATTCTTAAATCATCTAACAATATTGAAAACTGGATGCGTTCTTCAACTATTCTTAACGACTTACAACATCAAGGATATACTATGGAAGACATTTGTGACATCCTTGAATTAGATAAGGTTGCAGAAGCTGCCACACGAAACAAATTCAAAATGGCAATGAACGAAGCTATAAATACAATGTATGCAGCTAACTTTGATTATGATAATGTTGGTAATTTTATGAATAAAATGTCATACATTCTTCCATTCCCGACATTCTATCTTAAGAACTTAGCCTTCTGGGCCGATATATTCGTCAATAAACCTCAACTTATTGATAACGTTATTAGCACACATGAAGGGTTATGGTCAGGTAAAGACACTTCTAAAGACGAATTCACTGCTGAAGCTAAAGGCCGTGGGGCGGTACCAATAGGACAAGGTAATAAACATTTGACAGGCATTGTCAAACAAACTCCTTACAACAGTATGTTCGGAGCTTTCAATGCCGTTAATAATCTTAAAGAAGACATGGCTTTCCGTGTTAATCCAATCGCACGCCCAATCACTCGCCACCTTCAAAATCCTGAAGACGTTAAATATCGTCCTTATAACACACAACAATTCCAGAAAAATATTAAAATGGGTGATAAAGAATTTTCCAATCTTTCATACATGTTCCATCAATTGAATCCGTATGAAAGATTTATAAACACAAGCTTAAGGACACCAGGTAAGATTTCAAATAACAGCTATCAACTTTCAGACTTCTTGCCTAGTGTATTCCAGCCAGACTTTAGCAAGAAGTCTCGCTGACACAAAAAAAAGAGCAGGCTTTTACACCTGCTCTTTTATTACAGCTTTTGAACTTTTTCTCCCAGCCATGAAACGTGTTTATCTGGGACCTTTCCTAGGTCATGGCCATTTGTATCCTTGTTGCATTTTTCAAGGTTTAGTCTACATCTAACGGTCATCTCTATACAATCCTCGTGCACAGGATTATTGTATAGTAGCTTTGCTGTAATATTATTTTACTTCTTTTCTTCTACTTTGTACATATTTAATATGTCCATAGTAACTGGTTTTAATTCAGAGAATCCAAAGAAACCTGTTTTAGTTCCTTTTTCTTTTAAATTAGGATCTACTATGAGGTCATCATACTGAAATTTATTAAGTATATCAGTATCTGCAAGACCACAGACATAGACTATAGCATTCGCTGTAGGATGACAAATACATATAATTTGAGGATATGTATTTGTTTTTGGAATTGCTGGAAAATTACCATAGTCCACAGTCTTTACACCTACGTTATACCCTGGAATGTCGGGGGTGTTGAAATCAACAGATACCCCGACATCAGGATTGATTATTGGAATACCGAGTAATTTACCTACGGCTGCTTCTCCTTTAAGTCCATTTACATAGCGTTTAACCAAAGACGCTCCATCTTTACGATATGAGGTTTCATTCATTTTAGCTTGTACAATAGCCGTAGCGGTATTCAAAATATACTGTAATTCTAACGGATTTAAGATTACTTTAACAAACTTACTGGCACAATTAGAAACACGTTGTTGATATAAATCTTTAATATCTAACATATTACTTAATAGTGATTCTTGGTGATTCACTATCCTCACAATATTGTTCATACATGTCAGGATTGTCTTCTTTAAATTTAGTTGCATTAAACCTATGAGAAGATACTACAGACGTTTTAACTTTATGAGCAGAATTGTCTGGACAGAATCCTTTAATATCTAAATCTAAAATAAGGTCTTTTAATTGTGCTTGTGTTTCTTCAGCTTTTTTAATTTTGAGAATGTTAGACATGTATATTTCTATATACTTTGTCATTTCAGCATTAGGTGTCTTTGTAACTGGAGCTTCTTTAATTGCCTTAGTAACTTCTTCTTTATCTACATCATAGCTTAGCTTAGGAGGCATTTTCATAAGCATTTGATATTGATAGAAGTCACGGCCTGCAGTGATCATTTCGAGAATAAACATTTCATCTCTAGGAATGATAAAATAATTCATTTCCCAATTCTTATCAAATAAAGCACATACCACAGCACTCTTAGCACCTGTGACAAGCATATACTCTTGTACTTGAGCATAGTAACTTGCTGGGATACCATTATATTCTGGTTTATTCCAATTAACTTCTGCCCATTCACTTACCCATTTAATCTCAACAATGATGTTATCTTGATACTCTTGAGAACTGTTGTATGCAATACCATCTACATTAGCTCTAAAAAATGGGTAATCTGAATTAACAATCATAAAATCAGGTTTTCCAACTTCATAACCTAACTTTTTAAAATAAGGTTTGACATAATTTGTCAAAATTAAAGGTTCTAAGTCTTTACCTTTTTTAACGAAGATATTGTCAGATAAATCTTCTTTTATGCCTTCAACTTTTTGTTTATATACTTTTAAAGGTGAGCTGTGTGGATTAAGTCCCATAATGGCACCAATATCACTACCTCCAATACCTTTTCTTCGTATCTCTAACCAATCTTCTTCGTTATCAAAAACTAAAACAGACAATTTGTCGTTATTTTGAAGATTATATTCTTCTAGTAATTTCTTATCTTCCATATTTTGCTCCATGAGATTTTTTCTCATCTTGTTTTCTTTTCTTTTTAGCAGTCTTTCTATTTGCCATAATATCTCCTTATTTTGACTTATATTTAGTAAAATATAATAGATGTTTCAAAGCATCTCTAATATGGTCGTTTACTTGTTTCCCATTAAGGTAGAAACGGCCATTTGTACGTTTTTCAAAACCTGGAATATATTTTGGTAAATCATCGTCTTTAAAACGTGATTTTGCTTGTGTAGGAGTCTGTAATGAATAACGAACTCCCCATTCTTCTAGAGTAAATTCCAAGGCTCCAATGAATTGAATTGTTTCTGGCATTTTGCCCATCAAGAATCCTTGAGTTCTGATCATAAAACTTTCAATAATGACTTGTATATCACTAACGTCATAAATATAATCTTCAATAGTTTCCATGATAGCATACCAATAATCATGTCTAGTTGAGAATTCTTTAGCTGCAATGCTTTTATATTTTAAAGTATTCCAATCATTGTCTTCAATGACAGCAATGCCTGTATGTCCTTTACCTTCATTAAAACTACCTGATGGGTCTACAAATACGTATTTCATAACATTAACCACCTTTTTAAATTTGTTTTTGTGACTTTAATAAAGCCTTTGACTAATTTAGAGGTATCTGGATGTTCTTCTAAAATTTTACTACATTCAAATACTCTAAATTTAGATACCCAAGTAGCTTCGCCTAAGACAACTCCTGCTTTAATTATTTTTGTAGAATTAAAAGCTTCTGTTTCTATGATGTCTTCATCAGCGATATTATAAGCATCAAACTTTGTAGTTAAGGGTATAACTAACATTTTTTCTTGTGAAGGTACAGAGTCTCTAAGACATATTGCTAAATGTCTTCCTGAGAATTCTGTACCTGGATTCATTCCAAAGTCTACTTCATAAATTTCACCTATTCTAGTAATAAAATGTGGTGATGTAGGGGAATTCCAATAGATTTTTAAACGTCTAAGCCAGGCTTCACGAGAGTTTTGTTTGTCTTTATAAGACATTATTCATCACCTCTCTTTTCTGCCCAATTAGTTGTACTAATAGAAATCTCAGCTACTAATGGGACGAATGTCTTCACAGTAGTTTCCATGATCTTTTTTATTTTATAAATAACATCATGTTCTCCATTAGCTACACAAATGCATAGTTCATCATGGATACACCCTTGCAGTCTAGTTTTAAAACCATTTTTTCTTAAAAAAGTGTCTACTCTAATAATGACTAATTTTATAATATCCGCAGCTGACCCTTGTATTAAATAGTTATTTAATTTATAAATGTCTCTAGGGTTATCTAAGTAATACCTACGTCCTAATAAATTAGTAACGTAACCATTATTCTTTACCCAATTATGGGCTACCCAGTTACTATAAGTTTTAACATCTTTAAATTTTGATTTAAAACCATTATAAAGTTTAGCAACTATTTCAGGGTCACAGTCAGCTAGAATTTCTTGAATTTTCTTTAAACTAGATCCATAAATTAAAGCAAAGTTAACTCGCTTACCAATGCTTCGCATTTTCTTAAATTCTGCACTGTGCACATCTAGTTCAGGAAAGGCTTCTTTAGTAGATTGTGTATGTAAATCTACACCTGCCCAATCTTCCAAATCATCATCGTGCACCCAAACATCTTTTAATTTATGACATTTGAATGGCATGTATGCCCTAAGCATATTAACGTCACCTTCACCTTTAGTAGCATAATAGGTATATTCAGCTTGTAGACGAAGTTCTACTTGTGAATAATCTATAAAAGCCATTTCAGGATAATCAGGATCAGTAATAAACATTTTTCTAGGATGGAACAATTCAAAATCTCCTAAATGTGATAATATTGGATTCTTTGGAAATTGTTGAAAGTTTGACGTAAAACGTCCAGAAATTGCACCATTTGGGTTATACTGTGTGTAAACTTTAGTATCTTTAGTAGCGTTAAGTTTATTTAACATAGAATTTACATATGTAGACATCCACTTATATAAAGTTCTTAAATAAATTACGTTATTAAGATATTCTTTAACAACATCAGGCATTTTAGCATCTGTTGCTATTAAAATAGACATCTGATTTTTATCTGTACTAGTAAGTTCGTAACCGAACTTTTTAAGTAACATGTCTTTAATTGCTTGATGTTGGTTTGGCGAAATATTTTCACCACATAAACGTTCATTAGCCTCTTTAACTGTATTAATTTCAAAGATTAATGCTTGTTTACATTTAATAAGATATTTTTTATCTACAGTATACCCTGTTCGTTCCATACGAACTAATGGCATGATTAATTGCTGTTCTCTTTTTAAGATAGGTACTTGTTTTTTAGACATCACAATAGGTAATAAAACTTTTGTAAGTTCTAAAACTAATATGACATCAATTGCACCATATTGATGCATTAAATTTTTATCTATATCTGCATATGTTATACGACTAGATAAACTCCAAGAACTCCATATTTTTTGAACATCATCTGGGAATTCTTCTAAAGAACTTGTAACATCTTTTAAGACTTCATTAATCATGCGTCTATTAATACCATATGGTTTTAAACGAAGCTCTAAATCTTTTAATTTAGTATGCCAAATATTTCTTAAAGCTTCATCAATTTGATGCCCAGCTTCAGCATATTGCGAGCCTAACATACGTCTAGCAAGAGGTTTTAATGCTAAAGGCATACCACCTTCACGCTCTGACTTACTTTCTAAAGCCAATCTACTGATAGCCATTAAATCACAACAGTTAGAGGTATGCCAAACATATCCGATATTCCATAGCATATTAATATCAAATTTAATATTTTGTGCTAAAGCTAGTTTACTTTTTAAAACTAAGGCATTAAAACAATTGAATATTGATACTGCATCATCAAAATCTCTAAAATCAATGAGATAAACTTGATAATTGTAACCAAACTGTAATAAAAATGGTAAGTCATGCTTAATATTAATGGTATCAGAATCTCTATTCGCCATATCTATTCTAGAATTTGTTTCAGTATCAAATCCAAAGAAATCAATGGAATCGGGTGAGGTTTTAATAACATCCTCACAATCCCTTTGAGATTCAATTAAATACACATCATATCCTAAAAGCTTACCTAAAGATTTCATACAGTAGTTCCTTCTGATGCTAAAGCTTCTTTAGCCTTTTTAATACCTATGATTAATTTTGGATTACAATAAATTTTATCTCTTGTTAAAGTTATTAAATGGTTCTTTGATAACTCTTGCATAACACCATTAAATATAGTTTGATCCACACCTGAAATGGTGTACAAAGTATTTTTAGCAATATTGTTATTATTTTCAAGATATTCCATTAATGCAGGGAATCTCTTGATTTTTTCTTTAATAAAGTTAATATCTGCTAATTTACATGTTAAAGTTTTACGTTCTTCGTCAACAAATTCTTTAAGTTTAAAGATACTGTTGTCGTAAATACTTCTTAATAAAGCTACCGCAATCTTAACATGATTTTCTTTAACAACAATTTGGGTATAGTCTAAATTGGTAGATACCATATATCCTGCAATGGCAATAGATAATCTAGCTAATTTCTTCCAGGTTTCTGTAGAAAAGATTTTAACACTACATAAGAATTCATCATTGAGTTTCTTCGCTTCATCAACAATAAATCTTGTGATAGTATCTGTTAAAATAATTTGACTTGGGTCTCTACTCCAAACCCAACGAATTCTTGTTTGTAAATCTTCGATAGAAAAACCTGGTTTTGGTGCCCATAATGGGTCAATTTCATTTGGTCCTTCACCTAACACGTAGATGAAATCAAATCTAGCAATATCTTCTACTGCTGGAATAAGTGGCTTAACAATCTCAATTCCATTTGGATAGGCCATAATAGGTCTAACAATACCTTCTTCTGTAGTTTTAGGATTTGTTAAGAATAGAATACGTACACTAGCTGGTAATGTTAAATCACCTGTACTTCTATTAATTCTGACTAATCCTGAAGAACGTACATCAGTAAGTTCTGGAATTAAAGTATATTTAGCCTTAGCCAATTCTTCAAAAATAATTGCTTTATTATGTTGTCGTGGAATTAATCCTGGACGAATTTGACTTGTCCCACTACCTGCTTTAACTGAACCACCAATTAAACCTGCTGGTGTTGCGGCACTACCTGCAAGAGATGCAATAGCACCTAAACCATAGATTTTTGAAAGTTCTTGAGCTGTAGTTGACTTACCAACTCTAGATTCTGTAATAATTAATCCATCTAAATAGCCTTTAATATCTTTGAAGAAACCAAAGTTAAATGCTTTTGGTGTATGATACCAAAGATCAATAAATTCAAGTAATCTTGTATCAACATTGAATTTAATATAATACTTTTGTTTTTCTGCTAATTCTTTAAAAGGCAATCCTTGGAAATGCTTTAAACGTTCAATATTTGCAGGAGTTACTTCAAAAGATGTGACGACATCGCTACTTTCTTTAACTTCTAAGACAATTAAAACTTGTTGTTGTCCTTTATATGGATGTGGAACAACCTTGTAAATAATTTGATAATTTTTACCTGCTTCAAGTTTAATATCTGTATAACAAATAAATTCTGTACGTTTAATATCTTTAACTAATACGGATTCTGTACAGTCGGCTACCGCTGCTTTAAAGATAGTCTTAGGATTTGATAATGTAACTTTAACATTTTCTTCTAATCCCCAACCTAAAAGTTGTTTCATATTATCTTTAATCTGCGGTTCTTTTAAATTATTATCAGTTAAAACTAAGATGTCTTCAAAATTATGCTTATTAAGTGACCAGTATTCTGTGTCACCTTTACTTTTTGCATTTTTATCTTTATTACCACCTTGTTCAACTTTTGTAACCATAGCATACCCTGGAACAGAATATTGTTCTTCAAAAGTTGCCATAACTTGTACGTTACTACGTACAATTTTACCAAGGTGTGTAGTAGAAGCTTCATTTAATGAAACTTCTGGGTAATTATTTTTAATGAATTGTTCTTGGGCTGTATTATCAAAAGCTTTAGCTTTACCAAGCATTTCATCAAACTTATTATGATCATAATGATACTTTGTAAAGAAGTCTGTGATATCTTCCTTATTTTCAGGACAATATTCACTAATATCAGCAATATAAACTTCTTTAGTGACAGAATATAAAGCATTCGCTAGCTTTGTAGCTCCTGCTCTACCTGCATTATCATTATCATAAACAATGTATACCTTACGGTCTCTAAAAGTTTCTAAGAATGTATGTGGGATATTGTTACAGCCACCTAATGAGATAGCATTGTATCCGTTCATTCTAGCAAATAACATGTCTTTTTCACCTTCACAGATAATAGTATCTGACATATCGTCACACCATAAGTGATAAGGTAAAACAAGGCCTGCAGGAACACCTGAATCTGATTTAGATTTAGGCATAATTCCTTTTTCCATAGAATATGCTCTATGGTCAATAACTCTATTTTTCACAATAACTGGGAATACCAAACGTGTAGAGATTGTATTTGGTTTAATTGTAACCATACCTGAGGAATCAGTTTCTGTATAGGTTTCTAAACCAACTAAACAATCGTTTAACAATTCTTCTGGAATTCCTAAGTGTTTTAATTCAAGATAGGTGAAGTTTGTTTTATATGCGTCACCGTCTCTCGCAAATCTTTCGTAGTCTTCTACTGAATCAGATTTGAATAATAAATCTTTGAACTGACTGACTTGGTCTCTACCAATACCATAATATTGAATGCAAAAATCATTTTCCGTACCGTGGCTACCACAGCCGAAGCAGTGGTAGATTTTATCCACGGTATTAATAGACATTGATGGGTTTACATCATTATGGAATGGGCAAATGACAGAGTTTTCGCCCATTACTAAATCTGGAAAGACTAAATCAAATACAGTTAATCCTGAACCATATTCTTTCATCTTTAAATCCTCCTACTAAAATGGGGATTCAATATCAGATAAGTCAATATCAAGTTCTGGTTCGTCGGTACCTGGATTGTCGCCAAGTTCTTCAGGAACATTCATTTCTTCAGAAACCATACCATCTAAAGAAGCACCTTTAACTTCTGGTTCTGTACCAAAAGATGCAACAACTTCGTCAGCACTTACTGTGCTGTCTGGTAATGGTGAGAAATCTTTAACATTATTGTATTCGGTACCGTTATATGTTCTAACGCCCATGTCAATAACAATAATTTTGCCTTTTGCAGATGCAAAGCCAAATTTATAAAGTTCTTCAGCTGTTGCGAATTCACGATCCACATCAACTTTACAAGCCTTTAAAAATGGCATTAAACGGAAACTATATGCTTTTTCTGGGATGTTCTCAATATGAACTCTCTTAGCATATTTACCTTCTGCGATAGTTAAGGTAATTTGAATATTCTTAGAGCCTCCTGCGGCAAATTTAATATCAGTAACTTGGGCTTTATATTTACCTTCGGCAATTAAGTTACTGCATTCAGATTTGAAACTAAATGACATCTTTATGTCCTCCTATTACTTTAATGATTTGACAATTTTAAGTAGATTGTCGTAACTAAATTTTTTCACAACATCAGGGGTGAATTCAACTTTAAGTTTGGTTTCAAGTGCTTTCACAATTCCTGAATTGTGAGATTTTGCATCAAGAATGTATTTGATCATTGTCTCTGTTTTTCTCTTAACAACTTCTTCCAATGATAATCCTTCTGATGCTAACTTTGCTAAACATTTCCCATCTTCGATGGTCAATGGACTAGTGGGGTTGTCGGAAGTTTCACGAATTTCGTAAAAACCTATACGGTCTTTAACAATTTCAGCTTCGTGTGTTTCCTTATCGATAGAGATTACTGCATCAAATTCATAACGAACATCTTGTTGCATATCTTCTTTAAGGCCTACCGCACGTGGGGTAGTTCTACCATGTGCATTTGTCTCTAATACATACTCTGTCTTAGCACGGAAACAAATAATCATATGGCAGCTAGCATTAGTCATAAGGTTTTTAAGAACATTTTTCTTCTTAACAATTTCCTTTTCACTCCATGCTCCATAAAGTTTTTTCGCAGCACCTAATTCAACATCAAGTTCTGCAACTCTATCTAAAATGCCGTCAATTCCACTCCAGAATGCAGTATAACTATCAATAACAATAATTTTCTTATGTTTGACAGTAACTGCATACTCTACAAGATCGGCTAACTTGTAGATGTCAAAAGGTGGTTCAAATGCATAAAGTTCTAGAGGTTCCAACACCTCGCCACCTATGTTTCGCCCTACAACTTTAGTTGAACTACGTCTTTCAGTATCGACAAAAAGTCCAATATCTTCGAGCTTCTCATCAGGATAAAGTTGTTCTTGAATACCTTTTGCAAGTTTCAAAGCACCTACAGTTTTACCTGCACCTGACGGAGCGTAGATGGCTACTGAAAGTTTTGACTGGGTTTTGTCCATTGGTTCAAATTCAAATTCTGGCATTATAATGCCTCCTTTCTATGTAAAGGTCTTTTAGAGTCTTCATACAACTCATAATATTGAGAAATAAATCTAACTTTTGTTGCTTTACGGTAATTATAAACATCTTCAACTTTATTAAGACAACTCTTAATATCAACAATGTTTGTAACTTGTTCTCCGTATTTTAGCATTTGTTCTTGTAAACGTTCTGCGTCAACACTTGGTAAATCCATAACTCTAGATAATACTGTGAATAAACATTCTTTTCTTCCTACAAAGTTTGGAATTGCTTTGTAAATTGTACGCATGTAGTTTAAACGGTCTTCTGCAGCTTTACCTTCATATTGTAATGTTAAAGTACCGTGTTTGATATTAACACCTACTCTTGCAGTAGATTTGCTATTTAAAATGGCAGCAATATTAGTTGCTGTAAATTCTGGGAACATTCTTACATACCATTTAAGGTTTATGTAATGCTCGTTACCCATTTCAGCATAACTATCGATGTAATCTTCGGCTTTCCAGTTTACACCACTTGTATTCATAGCAATACAATCACTAAGGTTTAAACCTTCATGAATTTGGTAGTATACTGGCAAATTTAAACGTTTTAAAGCTTCAATACGATGTTGTCCATCAATAACTTCCATTTTCTCATTTACGATTACAATTGTTGGTTTTAAACCATTGGTTTTAATGTTTTTCACAATTGCTTTAACGTTAAATTCTGAGAGTTCACGGTTACCAATAATCTTTTTAAATGCTGAATAATTCTGAGTTTTGTAAGTGATAATTTTGGTCATTCCCATAGATGCGTTATTCTCCTTTCTTTGATTTGAAAACTAAATTCATTGCATCAATAGATTTCTTTTTTATGACTAAGGTATTATAGATTTCTTCTTCTTTAGTACCTTTCATAACTAAATCAATAACATATTTTGTACAAGGACTACCGTCAATTGGGGTCATTCTTGCTTCAGCTTGTTCATTAAAGCCTTGTGCAAAATCTCTATCTAAAAAGATAGTTGCTTTTGCTGATGGTAATGTTAAGGATTCTTTACCTGTGTCAAACTGTAATATCATTAACTTACAGTTAACTTCTGTTTCAAATTTTATCAATTGTTCTTTACGTTCATTAAAATTATAACTTCCTAATAAACTAGCATATTCTATTTTATTAGCTTCTAAGACCTTCATAAGATGTCTTAGAATCATAGCTTTTTTACAAGCTACAATGAACTTAAAGTCATTCTTTTTTGCAAATCCTACAATCCATTTCAGTTTGGGGCTTAGTAGGTCGTAATCCGCAACAAGCACCGACGGATCAATACAAATTTGCTGTAGTCTTACAAGTTGTACAAGTTTATTTTGACAATCAATATCTTCATCATATTCCATGGTTTCATACACTGCGTCATATATTTCAGTTTGACGTTTGTCCATATCTAATTCAATCTTAATATGTTTTTTGTTATAACCTTTGAACAAACCTAAATCTTTTTGCTTGGTTTGTACACTACAAGTTTGAATTATATAATTTATTTCATGTTCACGTCTTAAGGCTTTGACAACTTTTCCGAATGAAGTATCTTCACAATAATAAAAGTATTCTTTAAAACAATTAAAGCTTTCATAATAAGGTCTAAATTGTATTTTAGAATCGTTAATCAAGCTTAATGTTCCAAATACATCTGTAGAATCTTTTACAGAAACTGTACCTGTAATTCCAATAATTCCAAGGGCTACTTTGTCTTTTTCACAAAATTCTTTAAATCCAAAAATTGCTTTACTTTGATCTGTTTTGAAATTACGAAGTCTGTGTATCTCATCACCTAATAAAAGAACATGCTTACTTTTTGACGTTAATTGTCTAATTTGCTGTACTGTTAATCGTTTAAATAAGTCATAAGAAATAATACGAACATTAATTAGATCTTCGTATATACTAAGACTTTTTAAATCTGTTATTTTAGATATTTGTTTAGAAAAATATTCTTCTCTAACAGCGTTAAGTTTCTTTATTTCATTATCCCAACCTAACTGTGCTGATTTAGGACATACTATTAAAACAATATCTCCACCAACACACAGTTCTCCACAAGCTGCAAGAGCTACACGTGTCTTACCTGTTCTAGGGTCAGATAAAATAAGCCCTCTATTATTTAATTCTTTATATTTAATAAGGAATTGTAATAAATCAAAAGCCTGATAGTCTCTAAGTTGGTATTTCACTTCCATATTAACAACATCTTTAGCTGTAATATGCTTTAAGCTACGTGTTAAAGAATCAAATTCTAATTTTATTTGTGCCTTCAAACGTGAAAGTAATTCTTTCCAATCAAGTTCATACTCTGGTTCTGTAAATAAATGTTTATTTATTGCTTTCTCAAAATCTAAGTACCAATACATGTTTCCTTTTGGATAACGTAATCGGACTGTAAAATCACTAACATATTCCTCTTTATAGAAGGATATGCTGTAAAAATCAAATTCTTTCACTATTTTCTTTACTTTAGAATCAGATAATAAATAAGTTTGAAACGGCACATTACTTGTTATTTCTAATGTGCTCAATATCATCTTTTAGCTCCTTTCTTAGTTTATTTACTTTAACTAAAGAAATTATGCTTAATATAATTGCTGCTGTGCTCAACATGTCTATAAAAATTAGTCCTAAGACTAAAAGGATTTCCATTACAATATAGGGCATATTTAATCTTCTCCTTTATAAAATAATGCATCTGGTAAAACAATAATTGTAGGTTTAACTTCTGTATCAGAGTTAATAATTTCTGTTCTTGCTTTAAGTAAATTAACAGATTCTTTATCCCTTAAACCACCTGCTAAAGCTTTATCAGTTTCTGTACTAGCAACTAAGTTAACTTGTTTAGCTTTCCAATTAGCAAAAGCTTGATGTTGCAAGAATTTCGTCCATTCTTCATAGTTTGACCCTGGATATTTATTGGCTAAATCAAATTGATTTAAGTAAAAGTTTTCGGGAAGTTCACTAACGTAAGACGAAAACATTCCTTTGAATTTATCTCGTTCAATAGCATTAATAAATTTCATAGAACTAAATAGTTCTTCAAATGTCATATTAAGATTCCTCCAAGAGCTCTTTTGGAACATCATTAAACATTCCACTTATATCATACATTGCATATATGAAATCACGAACACTTTTTTTATAAATCACATCTGTTAATCTTCTTTTAATAACAGGCGGTGTTGTTTCAAAGGCTGTCTTAAAATCTCTTTGCTTTTGCCAATATATTCCTGAAATTTTTCTAATTGGTCTCACAGATAAACCTAACTTATCTAATAAATAGAAAGTTTCTTCGTCTGTTGGACAGTTTTCGTCAGACATTAGAATCCTAACTGATTGCACAACAGCCCTATTATTAATACCATATAAAGTACAAATGGATGTAATGGTTGCCCAAAATAGGCTACTTGATAAAATTTTACTATCTTTATTATTAAAATATAGATAAAAAAGAATTTCTATAAGTCTATCTTTTTCTTCTTGTGTCATAACAGCACCTCTTTTAATAAGTCATAATTATCTTTTGTAATTTTTGTTGCATCACACATTGTTTCTAACCAGCATTGACCGCCAATTGTTTCATAAGGCTTTAATATGCCTATATTTTTAATAATATCTAACGCTTTACTAAACTTTTGATAATCTTCAATAAGACCTTTTATATCGACCATTTTCATAAACAAGTCCAAGTCCGTATTAACTAATTCTTCGAACTTTTCTTTGTCTTTGAGTTCTTTTTCAATAATATCTAATGCTTTTTCACATCGTTCAACACCACCAAACAACTTATTCATTACTGTTTTAATATCTTCAAATGCCTTTAAACCTTTACTCATAAATCAGTTCTCCTTCTTTTCAAGAACATAACGCTTTAAGATATTTACTACAATATTAACCATTTCTTTAAGGTTTCTTCCATTAGCATTATCTGGATAGTATTCCTTAATAGATTCAAAATTTATACCAACACCAATAACATGGATGCCTATTTTCTCCATATGTCTAACTTGGTCTATTAAATCAGTATCGGTACATTCTGTTGGTTGTCCATCTGAAAAGATTATAACAATTTTATCTTTATTTTTCACAGCCTTCATAGTACTTTCCATATAATATAAGGCACCACTATCACAGTTACCATGTCTATCTGAAGCTTTAATTAAGCAATATGGTTTTTCTAAAGAGTAATGAGCTTCTTCTTTAAATTGAAAATACTTAAAAATTTGAGAATTATACATACCTGAACTAGTATGTCCAATAATACTATGATTAATGCCAAGAGAATTAAGAACTTCATGTAACATAATCATAACGATTCTACCATTCTTAATTTTTTCACCATACATTGAACCTGATTCATCTAAAATACATCCAAATGCTAAGTCCATTTCTTTTAATTTATAATTGTTATTATAAAAGATATGTGGATCTTGTTTATACTTCCATAGATTTTTCTTATCTAACTTACCTACTAGTAAGCCCCCTTGCTTACCTCCTGTATTATAAGTTTTAATTTCTTTAATTTGTTTTGTTAAATCATGTGTAATAAGTCTAATACTAGTAGCTATAGCATTATATGCATTCTTATCACTAGATGTATTTTTCACATACTCAATATTATAAGTATAATTACTATCAGCTAAGTCTTTTTTAAGACGGTCCATAGCTGACAATGTTGGTGGATTTTCTTTTGATGTATCAAAGACTTCTTTTTCTTTTTCAACAAAATCCTTTGCTTCTGAATCATCTGTATATGAATCTAAATTTAAGTCAAGAAGTTCAGAGTCATCAGTGCCTCCTGACGATGGATCAGTTTTATAAATGCTTCCTGAAAATTCTTCAGTTTTTGTCATTACTTCCTTTGTTAAAATACCAGCTGCTTTTGCTTCAGTATATAAAAGGACTGCATGTTTAATACGAGATATTTGATAAGCATACGAATGCATACTCTGAATCATTCTTGCAAAGAATATTGGTAATACATAGTAATTATAATTCTTCATAATATCTGAATGAATGTCTGTTGTACTAAGAATACCTTCCAAAAGTAATCTAATGCTTTCAAATCTTAAGTTTGGGTCATTACAAAAACATGCTTTAATTTTTGAGTTTACACAAATGTGTCCATCAGTATCAATACTATATAAGTATTTTTCACAAAAACTACTATTCTTATAATTTATTGCGAATAAGTACTCTAAAGCATTTTCTATTTCTTCATTATTAATATTTGTATAGTGATAAAGAATTTCTGCTCCATAAATAATGCTATATACTATTCCTAATGTATATAAATCAGTACCTGTGTCTATAGCTTTTTTATATAAGATTAAGTCTTCATTATTTTCATAAATCTCTGGGGCATTTTTCTTTTCATAAAATGGCACTGTTGCCGATGCTATTAAATCTTTAGATTCTGCATCTTCGTCAAAGATTCTATTTCTATTTCCTACAATAGGTGCAAGTTTTTTAGCAATGGCCTCTTTGGCAAATGTAATATTTTCTAAGTCTTCTAAAGAACGGTCATAAAATTCAGTAACTAAATACATTAGATTAGGAATTAAACTATATGTACTTGTACATTTTACGAGAAGTACTTCAAGAGCTTTTAAAAGATTAGAACCGTCTAAACTACTTACAATTTTAACATACATTTTTAACGGGTCTTTTGTTCCGTACAAATAACCCATATCGTGTATTAATGTAGTTTCATCTATTTTTAAATTGTTATATTTAACAAATGTTCCACATGTTCCTACACCACTACTCTCTAAAACTCTAGATATGTCCAATTCATCATATTTATAAGAACAAACTTTAGGATATTTTAGAATAGGGTTTAACTGCATGTATTCAGAACTATCATAGCAATCTAATTTACTGGCTAAGTAAATTTCGCTATTATCTTGTTTATTAAAAATATTGAAACGGTTACCTATTTCTGGCGAACTGTGGATCATAGCACGTTCTGAAATCTTATAATCATAGGGGTTAGCAATAATCTTTGCAGTATTATAAATCAATTGAATCCTTTTATCTGGGATAATGCTATTTATAATTCCACTTTTCATAAAACTACCTCCTATAGTTTAAATGTTAAATCAAATGCGTTAAGAACTGTATCTTTAAAATGTTTGAGATGATCAGGTTCTTCAAGGAAGGCTTGGTTCAGCATTAAATTATTAATAGCATCCTTAGCATCCCTATAATATTTTCCTTGTGTAAAAACATTTAATAATTGACGAATAGATATAACTAATCCTAAATTTTGTTCATTACTATATTTTTTAATAGCTCTATACACATCTAAAATTTTAGTAATGTTATCTAATTTAGAATATCCTGTTCTAGACACGATTACTGCTTTAGCTTCTTTTTCATCTAAATCTACAAATTTCTTACAAATTTCAAAACGATTTACTAAAGCTTTATTTAACCTATTTGTACCTTCATAGCCAATGTTTGTTGTAGCAATAAATCTAAAGTTTTTATGTGCTTTTAAAATTTCACCATTTGGTAAATCTAATTGTCTTGCTTCATCTAATAATGAATTAAATTTCATTAAGATACCTGGTCTAGCACCACCAATTTCTTCAATTATTGCAACATAGCCATATCTTACTGCCATTGTTAACGGTCCATCTTTCCAAATAAACTCTGGATCGTCTGGTGAAGCTTTCTTTGGATTTGGAATAAATGTTCCAATCATATCTGCTTCTTCAATATTAGTACTACAGTTAATAGCTACAAAAGGTAATCCACATCTACTCGCAATTACTCTAGCTGCTGTAGATTTACCAGTACCTGATTCACCTTCAAATAACATTGAATAAATATCACCTTTAGATACACCTTTGACAACTCCTGTCAAATCTTTAAGGTCAAATGTTTCATAATAAGGTTTCACTTGCTTAAATAATTCTTGTGCATATTCGTCTTTTGCATAGCATTCTTCAAGACTAGCAACACCGCCTTCACTCTTTAAAACACTATCTTTAAAATAACCTTCATAAAGCTTAAGGTTATTGTTCTCATTAATACTTGGATATTGCTCTAATAAATCCTCATACTCAGTAGCGTCATTAGAAACAATAACTTCTGATTCTTTACTATGTAATAGTTTTTCTAATGGAACATATATCACT
>Ga0326511_10000163_pt1 | contig 53485 bp, 78 predicted proteins | sample 0_2496_0518_D_FD_203701 | JGI IMG/M metagenome (GOLD analysis project Ga0326511, IMG submission 203701) | Bovine rumen microbial communities from UC Davis, California, United States - 0_2496_0518 | ecosystem: Host-associated > Mammals > Digestive system > Stomach > Rumen | place: USA... | reverse complement strand
AAAGCGTGATCTGCTATATCGGGATGTGCAAGCATTGTAACGGTCACAACATGATCCGCTGGATCGAGGAACACTTTGTACTTCAAAGGTGCGACAATATGAATATTGAGAGCGATCAGCCGCCGGGGAGGCGGCATTTTTATACCATCCAGGAGCAGGAGGACGGCACGGTGGACGTGTATCTGCGGCCCCGTGTGCTGCCCCTGACGACGGAGGACGGCGCGACAGACTACGACGTGGAAATGCTCGTTGTGCGAGGCGTGGAGCCGTTCGACGGGATGGAGGAGGACATCAGGGCGCGCTATGACGACTGGTGCGCCAGCGCGGAGGTGGTCTATTTATGAAATTGCCGCGTGAACTGCTGGAAGCAGCGATCTTTATAGGAGCGCTGGCCCTTTTGTTTATTCTTTTCAGCGTGGTTTGCATTGTCGGCATCGCATGGACGCACTATCCGCACGGAATACGACGAAAGAGCAAAAAGGAGGATAAGGCGTGAAAAAGATTGCAGACATCAGCCATTATCAGGGGGCTATCGACTGGAGCAAGGCAAGGGACGATCTGGAGATGGCGATTTTCCGCGCCAGCGTCGGCAGCAACGCGGACAAGCGCTATCTTGAATACACGGAAGCCTGCGGGATTCCATACGGCGCGTATCACTACGTCAAGGCCGGAACCGCCGAGGCGGCCAGAACGGAAGCCCGGTTCTTCGTGGAGTGCGCGAACAAGGCGAAGCGCAGGCCGCTTTTCTACATCGCGGACATCGAATACAGCGCGCAAACGGCGACGACCACCGAGGCCGTATGCGTCGCTTTCCTGGAGGAGCTGCGGAAGCTGGGCTGTGAAAAGATCGGCCTGTACATCAACACCCACTACAAATGGGCGGGAAAGGCAATCTCCCTTTGTGACATCATGTGGATTCCACATTGGGGGAAGAACGACGGCAACGTGCCCGCGAAATCCTACGCGCCGAAATACTACTGCGACCTTTGGCAATACACCAGCAAGGGCCGCGTAAACGGGATCAGCGGCAACGTGGATTTGGATATGCTCTACGGCGACAAGCCGCTGGAATGGTTCACCCAGGAGGCGGAGGACACCGAGGAAACCGAGGACAACACCGACGAAAACGAGGAGGCGGGAAACATGGGATTTGACCGGCAGAAGGTAATCGACATCGCTTTGGCCGAGGAGGGCTATCTGGAAAAGGCCAGCAACAAAGACCTGGACAGCAAGACGGGGAACGCGGGCAAGAAGAACTACACCAAGTACGCCCGCGACATGGACGCCATTCCCGGATTCTACAACGGCAGGAAGCAGGGCGTCGCCTGGTGCGACGTGTTTGTGGACTGGTGCTTCGTGCAGGCTTACGGCGTGGACGACGGGCGCGCGCTGCTGTGCCAGCCGACGAAAAGCTGCGGGGCCGGATGCAAATACAGCCGCCAGTATTACAAGGCCAAGGGCAGGCTGTTTGAAAGCCCGGAACCCGGCGACCAGATTTTCTTCTATCCGGCGGACGGGATCGGCGGCAGCGCCATTTCCCACACCGGCCTTGTGTACAAGGTGGATAACTCCTATGTGTACACCGTGGAGGGCAACACCAGCACCGCGAGCGGCGTTGTCGCCAACGGCGGAGGCGTTGCCAAGAAGAAATACAAGCTCAACTATAACCGTATCGCAGGGTACGGACGCCCCAACTATTCCGCAGGCACCACCATCCAGCCGACACCCACCCAGCCCGAACCCGACAAGCCGGAAACCGGCGAGGAACCGAAGGGAAAGACGGTTGTCGTGACCGCGAGCAGCGTCAATGTGCGCGTAGGCAATGGCACGAACTTTAGCCGGATTACCGCAGTTTCCAGGGGTACGATGCTGGAATGGGTGGCGACCGCAGAAAACGGCTGGCACGCGGTGGTGTACAAGAAGCAAGTCGCCTGGATCAGCGGCAAGTATGCGGAAGTTAGGGGGTGAAATCTATGGACAAGGTGACGCCGGATCAGCTCATGAACACCGTGGTTGTGCTGCTGGCCGTATTCGCGGCAATCGTCACGGTGGATAAGGTGATCGACATCTTCAAGAAGTGGCGGACGCCCAGCACAGACACGGCGAAGAAGCTCGCCGCCGACAAGACGCGGCTCGACGCACACGACAAGGCCATCCAGAATTTGCAGGAAAGCAATCAAGTGCTCTGCTCTGGTATAATGGCCTTGCTGGATCATGAGCTGCACAACGGGAACGGGGAGCAGATGCAAAAAGCGCGCGACGACATCATGCACTATTTGCAGGGGAACATCGGCAGACAGTAAAACCGCGAGCGCTCGCGGTTTTACAACCGGCGGCACGTCCGGCGACGGAGGCAACCGCGCCGCAGGAAATCAAGATGAGGAGGACAGTTCATGAACATTGACCTTACACCTGTATTCCAGGCCATTATCGCGCTGCTTGCGGCGCTTGTGACCTACAAGCTCATTCCGTGGATCAGGAGCAAGACCACGGAAAGCCAGCAGAATAACCTTCGCGCCATGGTGAAGGTGCTCGTTTTCGCGGCGGAACAGCTCTACGGGGCCGGAGAGGGCCACAAGAAGCTGGAATATGTGCGCGAAAAGCTGCTGGAAAATGGATTCGACGTTGACGTGGACGAGATCGAAGCCGCCGTATCTGAATACTTCAATCACGATAAGACGAGGGAGATCACCATTTCGCAGGCCACGGACGGCGGCATTACGCCGGTTGAGGGCGACGTGATAGCCCCGCTGGAGGATTGGCCGCTGGAAACCATCGCGCTTTTCTGCGAGGACAACGGGATCGACGCGGAGGGCTGCAAGACGAAAGAAGATTACATCCGCGTCATTACCCAGGGAGGCACGAACGAACCGCCCGACACGGCGGAGGAGCCTATCAAGGAATGACAGACGCGCCCCGGCAGGAACGGCCCTTGCCGGGGCTTTCTCTTTTTGACCGTTTATATTTGTCATAATTGAAGGGAGTGAAAACACATGAAGGTTGTACAGCCTATCCGCGATCTGGACGTATTGCAAAAGTGTTACGACATTGCGCGGGAGCATGACAAACACAGGAAAACGGGGGAAGTGTGCTGGGAATTGATCTTGCTGATTGGCTTTAATACCAGCCTGCGCGTGAGTGACTTCCGGCGGTTCAAGGTGCAAGATTTGAGGGGCAAGGACTACGCGCAGATACAGGCCAAGAAAACCGGGAAGGAAGCCCGCATACTGATAAACCCCCAGGCGCGGCGGGAGATCAACCGCCTGCTGGCCGGAAGAAAGGCAGACGAGTATATCTTCCAGAGCCGCCAGAAGGACAGCGCTACCCACAAATACCGGCCAATATCGCGGCAGCGGTGCTATCAGATCATCAACCACATAGCCCGCGAGGCGGGCGTAGAGGAGCGGATCGGGTGCCATACGCTGCGAAAGACTTTCGGCTATCACTATTACAAAATGACCGGCGACGTGGTGAGCTTGCAAAGGATATTGTGCCACAGCTACCAGCGGGAAACGCTCGTTTACATCGGCGTGATCCAGGAGAACATCGACGAAAGCCTTATGAAGCTGAATATGCTGACGGGAAAGCGGGCGCGGGCATGAACAGGGGCGACGTGGTGGACAATCCATGCGTAAAGGATTGCCCAGAAAGATCGGCAACGTGTCACGCAGATTGCGAGAAATACGCCCGGTTTGCCGCCTGGTGCGAGAGGCGGAGGAAGGAGCGGGCGGAGGAAAGGGCGCTGAAAGAGGCCGCCACACACGGCATGAAGCGCGCTATGGCGATCAAACAGTACAGGCAGAAGCAAGGCAGGAAGTAAAGAGCAGCCCTCGGAGCGATCCGGGGGCGCTCTTTTTATGCCCATTTGCAGGCCGTGGGGGGCTTGTGTTTGTCATATTGTGGCATGGTAAAACACAATCCCCAAAACAGGCGTCTTTTTAAGCGCATAAAATAGGAAGCGATTTCCTCCGTATGCGTTTAACACAACCTCCTATTATGACAAAGCCGGGATGGAGCGTGCGGGGCCTCCTGTGGCATAAAAATAACGCGCACCTTTTCGGGAAAGATGCACGTTAGAATAATCGTGACGCTTTAGCCTTTGCTGCTGCGGGCGATGTCGTCCCGGATCAGACGCTTCACATAGCCCTGGATGTTCTGCTGGGCTTCCAGATGGGCGATAATGTCCGCGTCGGTGCGGATGTTGAACTTGAACTTGACTTGACGGGTGTTTTCCTTGTCCCACTTCTCGCCAAGAATATTCTTTGCGCGTCGCTGTTCGGGTGTGTTTCCTCTCGGCATGGTGTCGGCCTCCTTTCGATGCCTATATTATAAATTAGTGTACCCCGTTTGTCAACGCGCGGCCCGACGGGATCAGGCGGCCAGCTCGCAGGACAGGACAAAACCGGGATCGGCCATCGCTTCCGCTTCCTGCATGGCGCGCTGCCGGTTCGGGGCCTTGATGGTACAGGTGAACGTGCCGTAACCGGGCAGGCACGCGGCGACGGTGTACGCCTCGCCGACAAAGAAGCGGCGGACAGAATGGGCAATCTTCGCAATGGTGGTGTTGGCTTTCATGGTGTTGGCTCCTTTCAAAATGATTTCGCGGCGTTACATGGTTTCGGATTCCGGCTCATGAATGGCGACGTAGAAATAATCATCGTGCGGGCCGGAAACGGGTTCATAGTTGACACGCCACACGGCATATTGCAGGGCTTCCTGGTGCTCGTCTTGCGGGCAAGTGTACGGGCACGGCTCCAGGGACAAGACGCGGGCGGCGATATACGGGCCGCAGCAGAACGGTTTGCCGATTTCCGGCAATTCATCGACGACGAGGGCGGTTGCACAGATGTGTGGTGTGATGTGAAAAATCATGGTGTTGCCTCCTTTCGCCCGCGTATATGCCCACGGGCGGGCTAATTATTGATTACAGCGCTTCGCGGGAAATGATGGCAGCCCTGGCCTCCTCGATGGTCGCCCAATGCGGCTCGCGGACTTTGTTTCCGCCGTCGTCGTAAATACACCAGCAATCATATCTGTCAAGCCAGACAATGAGATACGGGCCATATTTGACAGGGCGCGGCTGTTCTTCATCTTCCGGCGGGAACTGCTCAAGAATGGTAAAATACGACTTGATGGATTCCAGGTCATGGCAGCAATCCCCGCCGGGATAACGGTAAATCGCTTCGTAGTCATGATCGACAAGGGGCTGAACGTCTACCAGATAGGCGGTATATCCTCCGTTGCCCTTAATCTTCCAGGGATAGCCGTCTTTCAGCAGGCGGCGGATATTATCATAAGCCATTGTCAAAGCTCCTTTCAAAATGATTTCGCGGCGTTATTCGGTGACAGCTTCGGCAAACTGTTCCGGGGTGACTTCGTTTTCCACGGCCTGCTCCGGCTTGAAGCCTTGATCCAGAATGTTGGTGATCCAGTCTTTCAAGAAGCGGTCAAGCTGGGCGCGCAGGCTGGGCCGCCAATGTCCTTCGTCCTCCCAAACCTCCTGATACAGGGTGCCATACTTCGTGAAGGGGCAATTATCCTGCTGGAAGGTGTGCGGGATGATATTGCCGGTTGAGAAGTCCACAAGGAAGGTCATGTCAGGGTCGCGCATGGTATCGCCGTTCATGTCGTAGGTGTGCATCATACCCCAAACGGGGTAGCCCTTGAAGGTGTATTCCAGGTTCTCGATGGAAAGCGGCTCGTAGCCCTCGCGGGTGAAGGTGAAGGACTGTTCCGGCAGCTCGCGCACGGCCTCCAGGAAGGGCGCAAGGCGCTTGTAGTTATAGCTGGAATAGCGGGTCTTGTTGACGGTCATGGTGTTGGCCTCCTTGAAAATAATCTTGCGGCGTTGGTTTTCCGCGACGATCCCGGCGGGATCGTTTCGGCCCGTAACCGGCGGGCCATCATCGGGCGGAATGATTTTGCGGCGTTACTGTTCCGGCATCATGTAGCCATGCTGGGCCATGAACTCGGTATAGATTTCATACAGCGCCGGGACGGTCTCTTTGCTTATGTCGTTCCGGATCGTGTTCATGGGGAAAGTATCATACACGGCGCGCAGGGCTTCCAGCGGGGTGAGCTTCAAAAACTTTTCCTTGAACTCCGCCATATCCCGCAGCGCGGCGGCGTTTACGTCCTCCAGGACGTAGGGCGGGAGCTTCTTTGCATCGACGTACCAGCGAACCGCGCCGCAATCGTCAATGTGGGCAATGGTGGGATAGTCGCCGTGCTCCTCGCGGGCCATGTTGCAAACCGTTGTCCCGTTGCCCAGGCGGCCAAACATGAGATCGTAGGACAGGTTTTTGCGCTGCTGCTTCCGCCACGCTTCCGCCTCGTAGAAGTCCTTGAAGAAGCGGCCATAACCGGCATAATAGAAGGTCTTGCCGCCGTCGTAGCTGTGCCACAACTGGACATTGTAGCGGGCATCTTCGGGCGCGTCCGGCTGATAAATCAGCTTCGGCTTGCAGATCGTCTTGTCGGCGTCGGCGCGCTGCTTGTAAATGCAGCCCGTCCAGGTCTGGCAGCTCGTCCCCTGGCAATCCTTCCCGAACCGGGTGCAATCGGGGCACATGGCGTTGATGGTGGTTTTCATGGTGTTGGCCTCCTTCAAAATGTTTTTGCGGCGTTGTGTTCGGTGTACCCCGTCCACGTTTGGGATTGTAACACGGTGTACCCCGTTTGTCAACCCCTTTTCGCAAATTTTTTTCAGCAAAATTTTTTCGCAAATTCTTCCGGGGTGCAGGGCGGCTCCATCTTGTCAACGTTCGGGAAGATGCTCGCGCGCTGGATCGTCATAATCTGGACGGCGGGCGGCTCCTCCTGGACGGCGGCGGGCGTTTCCTCCGGCAAAATGATTTCGGGGCGACGCTCCGGCAAGGGATTCTTGCGCGGGCGTCCGCGCTTGCGCTTCGGCTCCTGGGCCGGATCGGCGGCAGCGGCGGCGCGGGCCTCCTGGCGGGCTTTCTTCTCCTGCTCGGCGGCCTCCTTCGCAGCGGCAGCGGCGGCGCGCTTCGCTTCCTTCTCACGGGCAGCGGCGCGGGCCGCGATGGAAGCACGCAGGCCGTTGAGCAGGGGCAGCAGGAAGAAAACCAAAGCGGGGATATATAAATAATAATACTTCATCGGGGCGGCCTCCTTGCCCGCGTACAATGCCCACGGGCGGGCGGATGGAATAATCAAGCGGCGATCCTTGCGGCGAACATTTCCGGCGTAACCGTCGGGACGGCGGTATATACAACCTTTTTCCCGTCCAGCTTGCGGAGCTGGAAAACCGCGCCGGGGTTTTCAGCAGCGGCAAGATCAAGCATTTCCTTGATTTGCTCCAGGTGCTTTTCCTTGTACATCGGGGCGTAAAACTTTTTCATGCCCACGGTGCCCTCACGGAGATTTGTCAACAGGAAACGCTTTTCGCCGGCGGGGCGGGAGTACACAAAATAGTCACACTTCCAGGGGTTTTCATCGGCGGGAATGTTTTCGGGGCGTTCATCGGCGGCGGGCTTTTCGGCAGGGGCCGGGGCGGGCGCTTCCGGGGCTTTCCAGGGCTTGTTATCCTGCCGGATCGGCAGCAGGCAGGCGCGGCCCTCGTCGGCGACGATGAAAACGGGGCTAACCATGCGGGCGTAAGGATCGGCCAGAACATACCATTTCGCAACCGGGAAAAGCCTGATTATATCCCACAAATACTTGACGTTCACGGCGGGAAAGTCTTTTCCAAGGTCATACACCCCGCGCCCGCCCTGCTCCTTGTCGGCGGCCATGAATGATTTCACGGCGTCCGCTTCCGGGGCGGGCATTTCAACCGTTTTTCCGGCGTCCAGGGCGTTGAAAACGTGGGCCAGGATTTTATTATTATCAGCGGCGCGGGCGGCAGCACGGGCCGGATCGGGGCGGCTCGTCCAGGTTACTTTCATCCCGGCGGGGGCGGCGTTCAGACAATAGGCGCGGTATCCATCCATTGCACAAGTCCGGCCTTGTTCATCCGTCCAGGCGTCGTGCAGGCTTTCGCGGGGCGTTTTCCGCGCGGCGCGGAGCAGGGAATTGAGCACGGCGGCGGCGGTTTTCTCGGTGTATTTCATGGTGTTGGCCTCCTTCAAAATGATTTCGGGGCGTTGCGGTTTTCCGCGACGATCCCGGCGGGATCGTTTCGGCCCGTAACCGGCGGGCCATCATCGGGCGGAATGTTCCCGCGCCGTCAAGCGGCGGCGGGGTACAGGGCGGACAATTCACCGGCCAGGGCTTGCGCGGCGCGGTATGCCTTGAAGGTCAATTTCTTATTCCAGCTATTCATAGCGGCGGAGAAGAAGAAACCGGCCTTGTCCAGGGCAGCGCGGGCGGCGTCCGTGGGCTTGCTTTCAAAGATAATCCGCGTGCGGCTCGTTTCGCCGTCGAAAAGGATTTTCCAGCCGTTGCCGGTGATGCTTTCGCCGATAAAGGTCTTTTCCGGGACGGGGCCGCGCGTCGCTTTTCCGTCGGCGACGGGGGCGGGATCGGCAGCGGGGGCGGCGGGCGTTTCTTCCACGGCGGCGGGGGCTGGATCGGCGGCGGGAATGATTTCGGGGCGTTCATCGGCAGCTGGGGCGGGCTGCTCGTTGCGGGCGGCGGCCAGGGCGGCGGCGTATTCGGCATGATCGGGGTTGAAGCGAATACGGGTTTTTTCCTGCTTGCCGTCCTCCTGGACGAACACGAACACGGAGCCGGACGGGGTAACGGAGTATTCAGCGGGGAAAGTCTTGCCCTTGACGGTGATGCTGTCGGCGGTAAAGGTGAAAACGGTTTTCATGGTGTTGGCCTCCTTCAAAATGATTTTGCGGCGTTGTGTTCGGTGTACCCCGTCCACGTTTGGGATTGTAACACGGTGTACCCCGTTTGTCAACCCCTTTTCCGAAAATTTTTTTCGGCGGTTTTCCGCGACGATCCCGGCGGGATCGTTTCGGCCCGTAACCGGCGGGCCATCGTCGGGCGGAATGATTTCGGGGCGTTCACCCCTGATACATGCCGTGCTCGTATATTTCCCCGTCCAGCTCAATATAGATTGTTTGATCGGTGCCGTCGGGGCGGGCGTTTTCGTCGGGGCTGTCGGGATCGTAACATTCAACCGTGAATATTTCGGCGTCCTCTATCGCGTGCCGAATACCGGCGGCCCGTCCGGCGGCGAATGATGCAGCGGCGACAAGGGCCAGGGCGGCGACGATTGCAAGCAGCTTTTTCATGGTGTTGGCCTCCTTCAAAATGATTTCGGGGCGTTGCAGGGGGCGGGGATTATTCCCCGTCCGCCTGCTTGCTGTCGGTGATGTTGAAAATCAGCTTGACGGCCTTTTCGGCGCGGGCGGCGGCGCTGATAATCATTCGCTTGTCGTCCTTCAAAACGCGGAGCCAGGACTGAATATAGGCGGCGGAGTTTTTGAAGCTGGACGGCGTTTCAAGGCCCAATTCATGCAGGCAGCAGGCGGAGCCGATTTCCGCGACAAGCTCCTCTTTGCTGTACGATTCGGAGCCGAAAGCGGCGGCGGCAGCGTCCCCGGTGAAACGGTTTAGCCGCGTTGCGTGGCCGGTGCTATGGGTTGCTTCATGGTACGCGGTGCCGTAATATTCGGCGGTGCTGTCGAATTGCTCCATGATCGGCAGCCGGATAAGGTCACGGGATGGGGAATAATACGCCCTGTCGCCTATCACGTTTTCAAGCCGAATGTTTTCCCGGCGTACATAATCCATCAAAACGTTTTCGGCGCGTTCGTCGGGGCTTGCGACGGCGGGCAGCTTGTTTTCCCATTTCGGGGCGATCCCTTCGCAATCGTCGATATGGAACACCTGGAAGTAACGGAGCACGGGCAGCCCTTCAATGATCGGCTTGCCGTCGGCGTTGGTGATAATGTTTCCGTCGGCGTCCTTCTTTTCACGGGGCAGCACCTTCCAGAACACGACAATTTTAGATTTCGCGCCCTTCTTGACCTTGCCGCCCTCCTGCTTGCACTGATTGAAGGTGATATATTCACCGGGGCGGGCAAGTAACATCTGATTCAGCAGGCTATAAGCGCGGCCCGTCGCGTGACTGATAGCGCCGGAATTGACGCCCGTCCAGGGCTTTTTCCACGGGATAACGCCCTGCTCCAGCTGCTCGATGATACCGTTGGTGATTTCAGAATACAGATCCTTCATGGTGTTGGCCTCCTTAAAAATTCGGTGTTGTGTTCGCCTGCCATCATCAGCGCCGGGAGGCGATCCCCGGCGGACGCGGCCCGCGCCGCGTTTCGGCTTGTCAAGCTACAATTTGCAGGAATACGCAATAGGTGGAGCCGCTTTTCTGGTAAAAATCCGTCTTGCGCACGGCGTCCCATGCGTGCCGCGTCCAGATACCATTATCGCAATAGCTGTCGTCGATCCCCTTTTCCGCGTTGCGCTTGTTTTCTTCCAGGGCGGCGGTGTACGTCGCAAGAAATGATTTCGTGAAATAGCGGAGTGAATCGCTTGTTTCCCGGCGGAGCGCTTGTTTGATTTCGGTGTAGCTTTTCATGGTGTTGGCCTCCTGTCGTTTGTCGTTTGTGTTCGGTGTACCCCGTCCACGGTGCCCATATTATCACGGTGTACCCCGTTTGTCAAGCCCTTTTCAAAATTTTTTTTCGGGAAATTTTTTCGGGGGCTTGCCGCCGTCCCCGGCGGGCCGCTTGCCTTGCGACGTGAAAAGCATAGCACAAAAAATCGGCCCGTGCGGAAACACCCCTGTTTTTCGGGCCAGGTATTCCCCTACGGGGAATAAAAAAATTTTTTTGAGGGGCAACGGGCGCACGCGCGTTTTATGTTCCCGCGTATATGCGTGAGCGCGATCCCGCCTGCGCTGCCCCGGCGCGCCGCGCCCCTGCCGCCCGTCGAAATGGACACGGCCCCGGCGGCCTGCTGCCCCGCTGAAATAATCCGGCCCCCTGGACACGGGCGGCCCCTGCTGCCTGCCGCGATCCATCCGGCGGCGATCCTGGACACGGCCACGGCCCCGGCGGCCTGCTGCCCCGCTGAAATAATCCGGCCCCCTGGACACGGGCGGCCCCTGCTGCCTGCCGCGATCCATCCGGCGGCCTGCTGCCCCTGGACACGGGCGGCCCCTGCTGCCTGCCGCGATCCATCCGGCGGCCTGCTGCCCCTGGACACGGGCGGCCCCTGCTGCCTGCCGCGATCCATCCGGCGGCCTGCTGCCCCTGGACACGTCCCCGGCCCCGGCGGCCTGCTGCCCCCCTGGACACGTTGCCCGCGATCCCCGGCGGAAACAATCAGGGCCGAATGAAATAAAAACATGCTGCCCCTTTACGGGCGGCGATCCCCGGCGGCCCCTGCCGCGCCCCTGGACGCCTGCCCCCATGGACACGGGCGGCCCCTGCTGCCTGCCGTGATCCCCGGCGGCGATCCTGGACACGTCGCCCCGGCCACCCATGCGGGCGCGCGTGCGAGGAGCTGCCTGCTGCCTGGACACGTCGCCGGAGCTGTCAACCGTCCCGGCGGGCGATCCATCCGGCGGCGATCCTGGACACGTCCCCGACGGCCCCGGCCCCGGCGGCGATCCCCGGCGGCCTGCTGCCGAATTGCCCCGACGGCCCGCGCCGCGCCCCTGCTGCCCCTGCCCCCGTCCGCGATCCGCGCCACGCCGCGCCGCGCCCCTGGACGCGCGGCCCCGCGCCACGCCACGCGCCATCGCGCGGGCGCTACGCGCCCCAGGATGCAACCCCTACGGGGTTGCTTTTACCGCGCAACGCGCAACGCCAGCGCGCTACGCATCCGCGCACCCCCGCACCCCCACGTCACGCGCCGCGTGCCCCCGCGCGCCCCCGCGCCCCTGCGCTCGCGTCGCGCCGCGCGCCCGCCCGCCCGCTCGTGTACGCGCGCGCCCGCTTCCGCGTGTAGGTACTGCGCGCGTCATTTTCCTCTCTCGCGGGCGCTGGGAGCCCACCATTTCGCTAATTTTTTTAATTTTTTTATGAATTTCATTCACCTGGACGGCCCCAAACGGCCCCCTCGCGCGTGCGCGCGCGGATAATTGGAAACGTGAAAAAACCGGCGACTGGGTTTGGCTTTCCCTGCCGCCGGTTCTGAAAATGAAATTGATGGTTTGGGCGATTTCATCCCTCGCCCCATGGGAAAATGCACCCAAAGACGCCATGCACAAATACAAATTCGGGTTCGGATTTAGAATTACCTGCCCCGCCAGATGATTCCAAATCCGAACCTGTTTCGGGTTTGGAATTTTCTTTATCTTTCGGGCTTTCCAGGGCTTCGTACAGGTCTTTGCTCGACACCTGTTTGCCTCCCCGGATGTTGTAAAAGACTATGATCCTGTCGTCGTAGACGTACACGGCATTGATGAAGATGTCCACCAGACGGCGGCGGAAATCGGGATCGTCAGGATCGCCATCGCGGAAGGTCTTTAGCCAGGACACAACTTCCTTTTCCGTCAGGCGGAGGCCCATTGCGACGCGCAGCTTGGCCGCGTCGGTTTCAAACTCCGCTTTCTGCGCTTCCAGCGTTTCCATGCGGGCATAGATTTTCTTGTGCGCGGCCTTGGGCGCGTCAATTAGGGCGTCCACCAGCTTGTCCATTTCCCGGTCTATCTGTGCGATGGCCTTTTCCATATCCTCCACGCGGGAGCCGGAGAACTCCTTGTTATACTCCTGCACGACGGCCTTTGCTATCCTGTTCATACGGGATGGCGTCAAGATATAATCCATCGTCCGGGCGACGATGAAGGTTTCCAGCTTATCGCGGCGCTCGGTTTTCTTCTTGCATCCCTTTTTCCGTTTCCGATTGTAGCAGCAGTAATAGGTGTGAAGCGCGCCGGTGTGCGACGTGCCGCTTTCCCCAAACATGGGCGCGCCGCACAGGCCGCACCAGGCTTTCCCTTGCAGCAGATACGGGACGCGGGCCTTGGCAGCGGCGGGAGCATGAGCGCGCCGGTCAAGGCGGGCCTGCACCTTGTCAAACACTTCCCGCGTTACCAGAGGATCGGCGCAGGGCACGACCTTTCCCTGATAGACATACTCCCCTATATAGGTGGTCATGCGTAGGGCGTGCTGGAAGGATGTATATGTCAGCGGGTTTCCCTTCCCGTTGCGCGCGCCGCGCCGGTTCAGCTCGTCGATGATCTCCTTCTTGGACGTGCCCTTGGCGTACTCCTCAAACACATAGCGGATGATGGGCGCGGTTTTCTCGTCCGGGACAAGGCGGTGGTTTTCCGCCTTGTAGCCGTATGGGATGCTGCCGCCGCAGTAATACCCCTTTTCCACGCTCTCGCGCAGTCCGCGCTTGACGTTCTGCGAAAGATTGGCCGAGTAGTATTCCGCCATGCTCTCCAGCAGCCCTTCCAGGATAATTCCTTCCGGGCTGTCGGTAATGTTCTCTTTTACGGACACGACCTTGACGCCGTACTTTTTCAGACGGGCCTTGTAGATGGCGCTGTCGTAGCGGTTGCGGGCGAACCTGTCCAGCTTCCAGACGATCACCATTTCAAACTGGCGCTTGGCCGCGTCCTCAATCATTCGCTGGAAGTCCGGGCGGGCGTCCTTTGTGCCGGTCAGGGCGCGGTCTATATATTCGCCTATGACGGTGATCCCTTGCTGTTTCGCCCAGGCGTAGTTATCATGCAACTGGCCCTCTATGGATTGCTCCGTCTGGCCGTGGGACGAATAGCGGGCATAGATTACCGCTTTCGTCGCGCCGCTTTGGGTTTTAACGGTTTTCATGCGTTTTCGCTCCTTGACAAATAACCCTCGCCGCGCTATAATGAAATAGCAAATCGGACAAGTGGTGTTGGCTGATTTTGCGGCCCGTCCTGGGAAACCGGGGCGGGCATTTTTATTGCCGTTCTTCGGCTGTCAGATACACGAAATCACGGTTGCCCATGGTGACATATTCGACAAAATAATCATAGTTCCCGGAGTAAATGAGGACGCGGCCCCCTCCGTCCATTGATTGTGTCAGCGCTTCTTCCAGTCCGTTTCCCATTTCTTCAAATATAGCGGCTGCATCTTCGACGGCGGATTTCCTTGCGAGGGACGGGCCGACTTCATACTGCGCATCAAATTCAAGGGAGGATATGGCAATTACGCAGCTTGTAGCATACAGCTCATTGTCCGCATCATCGTCCGACAACGAATAGAAGGTCATAACCAGATCGTGCAGATCATAGCCGCCGGGATAGACGCCAGCCGTCCCGGCACTCGTTTCAAACATGAGCAGATCGCCGCTTTTCCACGGAGGAAGCGACGACAACGGGGCTGTGTCAAATTCCAACCCGTTTTCATAGGCATAGACGGCGAAACGCGAGGCGTACAGCTCGATAAACTCCACAAGCCCGCGCCTATCCGTTTTTTCTGCGGAGGCAGCGACGGGCAGCACCAGCAGCACAAGCGCCAGGGCGATTATCTTCTTCACGGAATTTCCCTTCCTTTCCACCATCGTTCCGGGTAGATCACGCCATCTTTGACTTCGTACTTTCTTTTTGCATATCAGGATTGCCCGCAAAAGCGCGGGCTGTACTCATGAGCATATCCTTCCCCTGGCTGTTCAAAGCACGGAACATGCTCAAAAGGTCGGTTTCTTCCTGCGACAATGTAACTTCTGGCGTCAGCGGGGCCACGCCGAAAATCTGATCCAATGAAACGCCGAGGAAAGAGCACAATTCGGCGAGGTTTTCAATATCTATTGAGTTCGTACCCTTGAACCAGTTGGAAACCGTGCCCTGTGACACCTTCATGTGCTCCGATATATCAACCTGTCGTATTCCCTTTAGTTGGCAGACCTTCTTAATATTCTCTCCTACGGTCTTTCTTATTTCTCCCACAAAATCGCCTCCTTACGTTGTTCTCTTTGATTATATCGTATCGGGAGGCCCTTTGCAATAAAAAACTTCGGAAATTCTGAATTTTTCTGTTGACAATACGGCGACGCCGAATTATAATGTATCTACACTTCGGAGATTCCGAAGAAAAGAGAGGAGGATAACAGCGTGGTTAATGAACGCATCAGCGCGGCAGTCGCAGACAGCGGCTTGAAGCAGAAGTACATCGCTGACCGTATCGGCATGAGCGAGCCTACTTTCAGCGCCATGCTCGCCGGTAAGCGCAAGGTTGACGTGGATGAGTTTTTCGGACTGTGCCAAGTGTTGAAGAAAACCCCGGAGGAGCTGTACCACTACAAACCGGCCAAGGAGGCTGTGTAATCATGGCGGCGGAAAAGAAGGATGAATACATCCAGATTGGATATACCGCCCTGCGCGATCCTGCTACCGGGGATTATCTGCCTGCGGTGCCGCTGTACATCAAAGCGAGCGACGGCGCGGCGGAGGCCGAGCAGAAGGTTATTGAGGACATCGGCAATCTGTTTGCCATGCGGATGAAAGCCTACATGGACGGATGCAAGGAAGCGGGGGTTGAGGTATGAAGATCATCGCCGTGGATTTTGACGGCTGCCTGTGCGGCGGGAAATGGCCGGACATCGGCGCGCCGCGCCAACAGGTTATCAATGAGCTTATCCGGCAGCAGGCCGAGGGCGCGAAGCTGATCCTCTGGTCGTGCCGGGAGGGCGAGCAGCTAAAGGCGGCGGTGATGTGGTGCCTCAATCATGGGCTGAAATTCGACGCCGTGAACGACAACCTGGAGGAAAACAAGGCGTATTTCGGAAACAACAGCCGGAAAATCTACGCCACCGAGTATTGGGACGATAAATCCGTGCTTGTTTCCAACTCCGACAACGCGACGACGATTGTACGCAGGGAATACCAAACGGGCGGCCTATCCATCAAGAGCTGGCAAAGGACGAGCGTCAAGGTCGTGGACGTTCCCGACGTTTCCATGTGCAAGCCGGGTGAGATAGCGGTTATACCGGCTCCCTATCAATCCGCATGGGAGAGGTTGAAAGGCTGGTGGAAGAAATGGCGCTCCGCATGACCGAGGAGGAATACGCCGAGTTTCAGCGGCGGCACAAGCAGCGCATCGTCCAGAAGCCGGACTATTCCGGGCGGGCACAGGCCGCGCCGACGTGCTGCCAGCCCGCGCGGGCGTCCGGGGCATCGGTGGCCGATATGGCGAGTGCGGATGTAGGCGACATCGCCGCCACAATGGCGCGGAAGAACGCGCCGAAACGCCAAAAGTACGGCAATAAGCGGGTGGAGATCGACGGGATCAAGTTTGACAGCCAGCATGAGGCGAACATTTACCAGGAATTGATGCTCCGCGTGCGGGCCGGAGAGCTGAAAACCGTCTGCCGCCAGGTGAAATTTGACCTTCCCGGCGGGATCGTGTACGTCGCGGACTTTGTGACCATCAGGCCGGATTTCTCCATTGAAGGGGTGTACGACGCAAAAAGCCCCGCGACGAAGCAAAACCGGGTGTACATCAACAAGAAAAAGCAGATGAAAGCCTGCTGGGGGATCGAGATACAGGAGGTATAGCATGGCCGCGAAGCGCTTTCACATCGAAAACCCGGATCAACTGCGGGAATTGGCCGCTTTCGTGAAGGAAGGAAAGTTGGGCACGATTGCGAGCGTCTGGACGGCAGCGAAGCGCCGGAACGGGACGACGCGCTGGGACGATAAAATCTTTGTCGGCTTTTCCGGTGACAGGCACCGCATCGCCGAGGTTGTGCGGATCGACGCCAACGGCGAATTGGTGTACTGCGCGACGCTTCGGTACAACCTGGCGCTCAACTGGTGCGAGAAGAACCTTCGGGAAGTGTACGATTGATGGAGGCGCGAGCTATGGCGTGGTATTGGTGAGTTTTGATCGTGCTGTTTATCGCATGGATCATTAAGACGAGTTGACGCGCTGCGGCAGGTTTGCAGGCGGGCGTGATGATAAGAACCATTGCAGATAATCTTCTTCGTTTGGATTGACCTCCTTAACTATACCGAAAATCACGCCGAACGCACGCCTGGGCGGTTCGATTCCGCCCCGCAGCTCCAGGGGGACGCCTCCGATGTGTCGGGGCCATCGTTAAAAAGTACATCCGTGACAGTCGAGAATTAAGCGCGGCTGGCAGCCGGGAAAGACCGGCAAACATGCGGGTGTGATTGGCTGAAAGATTGCCAATGGCAAACGGCTGAAAGACGCCGCTCCCGGTTCAAATCCGGGCGCTCGCACCAGGGGAACAACTTTCTTTCAGGTTACGCAACCCCGAAAACGCCTAACCTGGACGTTGCAGGGACTCGGACGCCGGAGAAGCTACTTTCCGACAAAGCAGCGAAGACGTACAGGCGTGACGTTCGGAGAGTGACGGATGGCAGCCGGGAAAGACCGGCCCATTTTGCCGGATAATGGCGGCCTGTGAGCCGCCGTCCGGCAGCCATGACAGCCCGGAAAGACGGGCATTTGCCAACACCACGGGAAAGGAGGTTGCCATGCGTCCATCTGACGGCATGGATGAAATCAGGATCACAGCGCCGGTACCCGGAACGTGCCCCGTCTGCGCGACGAAGCACGACGAGCGCGACCCCCACGACAGGGACAGCCTGTACTATCAAAACCAGTTCTTCAAGGCGAACAAGCGCTTTCCGAGCTGGTGGGACGCCATGAGCCATTGTACGGACATGACAAAGGCTGTATGGGTGGAGAAGCTGAAAAAGCGCGGGATCATCCTGGAAACCCCGGCAAAGGGTGGGCAGGATGGGCAGTAACGGATGGAAGGACATATCCACCTGTCCGATTGCAGAGAGCAAGGAGGACGCCCGCTACATCATCGTGTGGCACGTCTTTCAAGGGGCCATGGTGTACAGCACCCTCAAAGCCCGCGAAAACCGCTTCAATGTGTACTGGCAGGAGCCGCCGACGGAGTGGATCGACCCGCACGACAGGCTGCCGACCAATGAGGACGCAGACCCTCAATCCTGCATCCTCGTCATTGACAGTCACGGCGATCTGCGCGTGCGTGGCTGGCATCAGGTGGAAAAGCCCAGCGACGTGCGGAAGTGGGCACCGCGACCCGCTCCGCCGGACAACTACCGGGAATTGCGTGCAAACGCAGATTAGGAGGAAACATGACGGAATTAGCCAACACCGAAACCCAGGAAATCAGCGTGCTTGACGGCCTTGCGATGCAGGCGCGCACGCTGCGCATGAACATCAACATGAATATGTGGCAGCTCGCCCGCGTGTTCACTGAGGCGAAGGAGATTATACCGCACGGCCAGTTTGGCAAGTGGGTGGAGGAAAACGCCGACGTGAGCGAGCGCACCGCGCAGGACATGATGGCGGCCTATAAGCGCTTCGGCGGGAAACCGCAGTTTGAAGGGCTGGGACAGGCCAAGACTTTCAAACTCCTGCCCCTTCCTGCCGGGACGGAAGAAAAGTTCATGGAGGAGCACGACGTTTCCGCCATGACGACGCGGGAAGTGCAGGAAGCCGTGAAAAAGGCGCGGGAGGAAGCGCAGGCGGAGATTGACCGGGAGCGTAAGGCCCGCATGGATGCCGAGCGCCGCGCCGAGGAAGCAGAGAGCAGGCCGCCGGAAATCCCCCCGGAGCTGACGGACGAGCTGGCAAAGAGCCGGGAAACCATCGCCCAGCAACGGACGGAGGTTGAGCGGCTGGCCGCCGTGGGCACCGAGGCCCTGGCGGAACAGCGGCGGCTTTCCAGGGAAAACGCCGATTTGCAGCGGGAAATTCGGGAACGGGACGACCTTCTGGCCGAACAGCAGGAGGACATCAACCGCGCCCAGCAGGAGCTTTTGAACGTTCAGAGCGCCATTGCCAAGGGCGACGCAGAGCGCGTGCCTGCGGATCAACTGACGCCGGATACTTTCGCGTCCGCCGTGCGGGCGTTTATCGGGACGGTTGCCCGCCTGCCGCACATGAGGATGGTATTTGCCTCCATGCCCTACGACCAGAAGCAGGAATACAGCGTATTGCTGGAAACGGTGGAAAAGTGGGCGGAGGATAGCCGCAAGGCGCTGGAAACGACGATGATTGACGGGACGGTGATTTACAGTGAGTAAAGAAATGATTCACGTCGAATCGGATAAGGTCGGCGGTCTTGAACACAGCACGGCGCTGGTGCCCGTGGAAACCCTCGGTGAAGTCATTACAGAACTGTTGCGCCCCGTCATGCAGACCATCGGCAAGATGCTGGAAAACAACACGGCGGCCCTGGAACAGCTTTCCGCTGCGCAATCCGTCCAGAATGACCGGCTGGAAGCGCTGGAAAAGCAAATCCGGCTTCAAACGCCGGTTTCCGGGAAACAGGTTTCCTACCTCAACGACGCCATCCGCGCCCGTGCCCGCGATCTGCTGGACAAGCGGGACGTGGACGACAGCAAGGCGACGGTGAAGCTGGGAAACGCGATCCGCAAGGCTGTACTGTCCAGGTATGGAGTTTCCGGCCTGCGGGAAGTCCCGAAGCATGAGTACAACGTCGCCTTGCAGCAGATCGGGATGTGGAGCGATGCGCTGACCGTCCGCGACGTGGTGAAGGAGGCGAGAAAACGTGCTGAACTGGCTGAACAATCTTCGGGTGTGGATGGTGAAGAAGCGCCTACCCGCCCGTTGGATTAACCGCGTGAGCGCGGTGTATCTCCATCTGCTGAAAGGAGCAAGGAAGTATGAAAATCAAACTTGACCCAGGCGCGATCCAGCCGACACGCGCCCACGACATCGACGCGGGGCTTGACCTGTACGCGCTGGAGGATCGGATCATCGAAGCGAAGGGCGACGCCACTTTCAAGACGGGCGTCCACATCCAGCTTCCGCACGGCTGCGCGGGCCTCCTGGTGAGCAAAAGCGGGCTGAACGTCAAGCATGGGATCACCAGCACCGGTCTGATTGACGAGGGGTACAGCGGCGAAATCATCGTGAAACTGTACAACCACGGAGGGCACGACTACACGATCAGGAAGGGCGATAAGATCAGCCAGCTTGTAATCCTGCCCGTGCTGTACGAGCCGGTGGAAATCGTGGACGAGATCGACGGCGGAGAACGCGGGGACGCCGGTTTCGGAAGTACCGGGAGAACATAACCCGCGCGTGAAGGAGCCAACACCATGAGCCAAGTTAATTTCGTTCAACAAATCAACCTGTTCATGGAATTTGGCAGAAGAAACGGTCTGACAAGCTACGAAAGGATGTTCTGGCTGGGGTTGTTCCATGTTGCGAACACATGGGCACAAAGAAGCCCGAACCATGAGTGGCCCGACGACTTTTTCCCGGTGTCAAATTCGGAAATAGCGGCATGGTCTGGTTTGGAAGAAAGAAATATACGGACAATCAGAAACCGATTTAAGCAAATCGGCCTGGTGGACTTTAAGAAAGGTGATGGCCGCAAGAGCGATCCAGAGTACCGCATTTTTTATCTCCGCTACATCGGGTACAAAATTGTACCTGATACGCAGGGAAACGGGGACAGAATTGCACCCGATTGTGTAGGCGATAGTGTAGGTGATTGTGTACCCGATTGTGTAGGCGATACCGCACCCGGTACTGTTCCCGATCTGCCGCCGACCAGGGGCAAAAATGCACCCGATTGTGTAGGCGATCCCTTATCTTCTTCCTCTAACCCTGATGTATTTAATATAAATATAAACCAGGGGACGGTAAAAGCAGGAGCAAAAACAAGGGAAAACGCAGGGGAACCGCTGCGCGGGCGCGCGCGGGCGGCGGCCATCGTCGATCAAATGCGGCAACGACAGCGCGGAGGCTTCGGGCTTGTCGATCTGGACAGCGACTTCACCGGCACGGAGGGCCTTGTACCGCTCCCCTGGGACGACAGGGGGTGATACGGTATGACGGCAGACGACGCGAACAAGCTGCTGGCATTAGCAAAGGCCAATTACAGCTACGCCTTTAAGACCATGACGAAGCAGGAGAAGATCATGCTGGTGCAAAGCTGGGCCTTTGCCCTGCAAGACATCCCGGCGGATATTGTCATGCTGGCCTTTATGCAACTGCTGACGACAAGTAAGTGGCTTCCCACGGTAGCGGAGATCAGGGAGAAGGTCAAGGACATGTACTATCAATCTGCGTTCAGTAGCACAAGCCTGTTTCCAGACCCGCCGGAGGTTCAAAAGGCCAAGGAATACATTGCGGCAAACGCTTACAGGCTGCGCGGGGACGGCGATTCGCACGAATTGAGCCTTGATACCATCCTGCAAGGGCCGTATATGGCAAACCTGGGCAGCGGTAAAATGGGCTTTTCAGCCATTGAGGACGGGCAGACGATGTATCTGCCGGACACGGAGGACGAGCTATGAACACATTACACATCATCGGGAACCTGACGGCAAACCCGAAAAGCCGGGTGGTGAACACAGCCAACGGTACATCCACCGTCTGCGACTTCACCGTGGCGACAAACCGCTATGTGAAAGGCAAGAAGGTGGCCGAGTATTTCCGGGTGACGCTTTGGGAACGGGCGGCAGACAACGCCATGAAATACCTGACGAAGGGCCGCAAGGTGGCCGTGACCGGCCCTGTGGAGGGCCGCCCCTACATGGGAAACGACGGCCAGCCGAGGGTGAGCATGGAGATTCGCCAGGTGAAGGAGATCGAGTATTTGAGCAGCAGGGCCGAGGACGAGGGCGACCAGGAAGCGCCGCCGCCGGACGATGGATTTGTGCCCGTGGACGACGAAGAACTGCCGTTCTGACAAGAGGAGGCCAGCACCATGCTTGAATTTTCCAGAACGGAGCAGCGAAAGGCGCGGAAAGACCACAAGTGCGACGTGTGCGGAAAGCCGATCCTCAAAGGCTGCGAATATGTCTTTACAAGCCAGAAGTACGACGGGGAGATAAACACCTTTCGTCAGCACATCCATTGCGACGCGCTGCTGGAAGCCTATCTGGCCTCCGATTGGTACGACGGCGACGAGTACAGCCTTGATGAAGTTTGGGAGTGGCTTTCCGACCTGTGCAACGACCTATACCACGAAGGAAAGTGCTCGGAGGAGGAATACGAGGAGAATTGCGACAAGGAACGGTGCTTTGAGTGCCCGTTGATCTTTGAGAAGGTATTAAAGCCGGAGATAAGACGGGCGGCGGAGCAGAGCATAAAAGACAACACAAGAATTTGACGAAGGAGGCCAACACCATGAAGATTGAGGCTTTGAAGCCGAACATCGTCCGCATTGCCATTCACCAGGAAAAGGACGATCCACATTACGGAAGCTGCCTTTGGGGCTACTACGATTTCGACATTGACCGCTATATGCTGAACATTCAGAGCGATTGCGGCGAGGCCGCCTACCGCTGGTGCGAAACGCCGGACAGCGAGAGCTTTTTGCACCTGATGGCGCGGATTGACGACGATTACCTGATGAACAAACTGTTTAAGGCCGAAGAAGTGGACGTTTCTGCCACAGTTGCCGAAGTACGGGAGCATTTGGGCATCGGCGACGACTGGCAGGACGACAGCCTGACGGACGAGGAGCGTGAGGAACGAGAAGAGGCGCTGGAGGAGCTGGAAGGACTGCTGGAAGATGTTTCGGGAAGCTATGGGGCTGTTCAAAAGGCGCTTGAAGATTGGAACTATGACCATGATTTTGATATTGATTGCATCTATGAGGACGTTGCAACGGATTACACGGCATGGCAGAAGCGGATCGTAGAGATTTTCCGGGATTATGTTCAGCCGAAGATCAGGGAGATCATCAAGGAGGGCGTGGAGAATGGGCAGGAAAACAAAGATTGACTGGTGTGATAGCTCCTGGAATCCGATTACCGGCTGCCTGCATGGATGCGCGTATTGCTATGCTGACCGGATGGCGCGGCGATTTGGGTGCCACATGAAGCCGGAAACCGATTTCCCGGTTCTCGACTATCCCATTCGGAATACAGACACCTATGCTTATATGCGCGTGGCAGGAATCAGCGCAGGAACCATTCAGCCTTATCCTTACGACTTCACGCCGACCTTTCACAAATACCGCTTGAAAATCCCGCAGGACTGGAAGAAGCCGCAGACCATTTTCGTGTGCAGCATGGCGGATATGTTCGGCGAGTGGGTGCCAGATGAATGGATCGACCAGATTTTCACGGCCTGCCTTGCGGCTCCGCAGCACCGCTACCTGTTCCTGACGAAGAACGGGAAACGGTACATAGAGCTGGCAAAGAAAGGCATCATGCCGGACACGGAAAACTTCTGGTACGGATGCAGCGTGACGCGCCCGGATGAACCGTTCTTTTTCAGCGACAGATACAAGACATTCGCAAGCATTGAGCCGATCCTTGAACCGTTCGATTGGGTGCCTGGGCTGAACCACATCGAATTGCCGGACTGGATTATCACCGGCGCGGAAACCGGCAACAGAAAGGACAAAGCGAGGCCGGAAAAAGACTGGCTGGACGGGATTGTGAACGGGTGCGCGGAACATCATATCCCGCTGTTTATGAAGGAGAGCCTGCGGGCGTTGATGGGCGAAGATTTCCGGCAGGAATTTCCGTGGAAGTGAAAGGAGGCCAACACCACACATGGCAAACAGAGCAGAACGCCGCAGACAGATGCGGGCACACGCCGCGAGCGAGCAGATGAAAACCTTGCAGCCGAAAGTGGAAATGAGCAAGGACGAGCTGAAACGCATCGAGCGGGAATTGAAGGATATTCAAGAGGGCCGCGCGGGCTTTTCGGGCATGATGGCGGCGAATCAGGAGAAATTTCGCCGGAAGATGGAAGTGCGGGAACAGGTGCGCAAGATCATTGAGCACAACGGGATCACCGCGCAGGATTTGGACAACGCCCGCGAAGAGGGCCGCCAAGAGGGCTTCCGGCAGGCGGCGGAGCCGATCATCAAGTGCTGTTACGCGGGGATCATCCTTGCGCTGCATGATGAATTTGGTTTCGGAGAAAACCGGGCTTTCCGAGCCATCAAGGCCGTGGACGAGAAGATTATTTGGGCGCTCAATCATTCGGAGCTGTGCGACGAAGTGCTGGCAAAGACCGGGCTTGAACTGCTGCTTGATGAACCGTTTGAACGAGTGCAGAAGATAGAGAAATAAGGAGGCCGACACCACTATGTATTTGCAGATCATGTGTTCCTGTTGTGGACACAGAAGCAGGAAATTCAAGTATGACAGGTTCAGCCGGACGGAACCGGCGGAGGAGATTGTCAATGCGGGATGGGACAGCTTCGGGGATGCTTTCTACTGCCCGAAATGCGTCAAGACATGGGAGAAGCGCAACGGGAAAAACCGGCCCCTGTGGGGCAAACAGCACACCAGGGAGCGCGTCTATCAGGTAATGGTCAACGACCTTTTGCGGGAAATCGAGTATCTGCAAAAGGGTGAATATGACCTATGAGCACAAAGCCAACACCCGACGAATTGCTGGTTGCCATACACCGGCATTGCCTGGAGTGCAGCGGAGGCAGCCGGAAGGAGGTACAGAATTGCAGGATCAAGGGATGCAACCTGTACCCATTCCGGCAGGAGCCGACGCGGCAGCGGGAAAAGCCTGCAAAGGGCCAGTTGACACTATTCGATTTGATGAAGGAGAAAAAGGCGCTATGACGGAGTATGAGCTTATCAATCCGAGCGATCCATATACCTTTGTTGCTGCGGACAAAGAGGTTGCCGCGCTGGTCATTGGGAATTTGAGCCTTGCTTTCGGAGCGGAAACGAAGGACGAAGCCGAGGTGGACAGGGTGCCGATCTTCATGTTCGGCGGCTTCGACGAGTGGTATCAAGAGGAGTTCGGCAGGACGCCGACGGAGGGCATGGCGGCCAGGAAGAAAGAAGTCGGCGACGCGCTGGCGTCCTTCATGCTGGGGCGCTTTGAGGACAGGGTGAGATACAACGCCGCCCTGGAGGCCATCGACGATCCGGCAAAAGCCGAGGCTTTCAAGGAGAAATGGCAGGACAGGCGGACGAGCCTTAACAATATCGGAGGCGTGGCACACAGTATCGGAAAGAAGCTACTGAAAGCGACAGGAAGGATGGAAGCATGAACAGCACGGGAGAAATCGTTGTGGACAATTTCGCCGGGGGCGGAGGCGCGAGCACCGGCATTGAGATAGCCATAGGCCGGAGCGTGGACGTGGCAATCAATCATGATCCTGCTGCCATCGCCATGCACCGGGCCAATCATCCGACGAGCAAGCATTACACGGAAGATATTTGGATGGTTGATCCCGTGGAAGCCTGCGAAGGGCACCCCGTAGGGCTGGCGTGGTTTTCGCCGGATTGCAAACACTTTTCCAAGGCAAAGGGCGGAAAGCCCGTCAGCAAGCATATCCGGGGCCTTTCCTGGGTGATCCTGCGCTGGGCTATGACGGTGCGGCCCCGCGTGATTATGATGGAGAACGTGGAGGAAATACAGACCTGGGGGCCGTTGATGAAACGAAAGGATGGAAAGACCGTGCCAGACCCGGCACGGGCCGGTGAAACATTCAAGGGCTTTATCTCCATGCTGACAACCGGCATCGCATTGGATCACCAGGCATTTCATGAGGCGTGCGATTTCTTGAAGCCGGACGCACAGCAGGCTATGAAGCTGGCTATGGGGCTGGGCTATCACGTCGAACACCGGGAGCTGCGGGCCTGTGATTACGGCGCGCCGACGATCCGAAAGCGCTTTTTTCTGATTGCCAGGTGCGACGGAAAGCCGATTGTCTGGCCGAAAGCGACACATGGCGACCCGGACAGCCTGGAAGTGGCGGCAGGGATGAAGAAACCCTGGAAGCCGGTTGCGGACGTGTTGGACTTTTCTCTGCCCTGCCCGTCCATCTTTGCGACGAGCGAGGAAATCTACGAGCAGTACGGCATCCGGGCCGTGAGGCCGCTTGCAGACGCGACCATGCGCAGGATTGCGCGCGGCATCCAGAAGTTTGTCATTGAGAACCCGCACCCGTTCATCGTGAGCGTGGACGGAGAAGATAGAATAGCGCCGAACCTGATCCAATACCACGACGAGCAGGGCGGCGATGTGCGCGGCCAGGAAGTAGACGATCCGCTTATGACGGTGGACGCCAGCAACCGCTACGGGCTGGTATCAACCTTCATAAGCAAGTATTACGGCAGGGATAACGTGGCCGCTGGTGTGGACAAGCCCCTGCCGACGGTGACGGCCATCGACCATAACGCGGTGTGCGCCGTGGCCGTGACGCAATTCAACCATTACAGCGTCGGGCAGGAAGTGACGAAGCCGCTGAACACCATGACGGCGCAGACAAACCACTTCGGCGAGGTATGCGCTTTCCTGGTAAAGTATTACGGGAACGGCGATAACGCCGTGCCATGCGACAAACCGGCCCCGACGGTGACAGCAAAGGACAGAATGGGCCTTGTGACCGTGCGCGGGCAGGATTACCAGATCGTCGATATTGGCCTGCGGATGCTGACGCCGAGGGAGCTTTTCAATGCCCAGGGCTTCCCGAAGGATTACATCATCGACGTGGACGCGGACGGAAAGCCCTATCCGAAATCCGAACAGGTGGCGCGCTGCGGAAACGCGGTGTGCCCGCCGATCCCGACGGCGCTTGTCCGGGCCAATCTGCCGGAATTTTGCAAGGAAGCGGGTTAAATGGCATTTGAAGCAGGGACAACGGAGGGCGGTATGCGGTTGAGTTTCCACATTGGGCGGATTGAATACGACGCATCGCGGGATGTTACGATGGTGTACCCTGCGGACAACTATCTGTACATAGGAAGCGTGGAAATCAAGGGGAAAATCAGCCCGGAAAAGTGCCGGAAAATGTTCGGCGACAATGTGCAAGAGCTTTTCGGAAAGGGGTATGAGGATGAAAAAGCTGGTAACTGACGCCCCGGCGGATAACGGGGAAATGATGCTGAACCTTATCTTTGTGAAGGATAAGGAAGTATGGGTACGCTATGGGAGCGAAGCGGGCGAAGATTGTACGCTGGTTGAGTTTTGCAGACGGCTTTGTGTGGCCTGCGGCACATGCAGCTACGAGGAAGTGCCCTATCAGACCGGCGACGATCTGGACGACATCGGCGATATTCTGATGGATTGCTCCAGCGACGGGTGCCCTGTTGGGACGATGTACTTTGCCATGATCCAGGCGGCGGAGCTGCGGGAACGCCTGCGGATGTACGAGGATCGAGGTGTAATGCCTGACGAGCTGGAGCGGCTTTTACTGTGCCGCCATAACTGCAAGATCGACTGTCTGCTGAAAAAATACAATGAGTTGAAGGAGCGGTACGACAATGAGCACGGAAGCGTGGAAGGATAACGGGAACTGTAAGGATTGCAGGCGGGCGAAGTATTGTCGAAAGCCCTGCACGGCCAACAAGAGGCGGATGCAGAAGATTTTGGAGCTTTCCATGAGAACGGCCATCGGAAAAGTGATGATCCAGAATGGGGCCAGATACGCCGAGGATGCCAGGAATCAGCTTGAATCCTTGCGGAGGGCTAACAATGAGGACGCTTCCGCCGAGGCCGTAGACGCCGCGTTTGAGCGTTGCAAGGTTCTGGCGGCCCATAGTAAGTACACGGTGGCGCAGATCGTCGGCGGAGTGGGCGGCATGGTCAGATCGACCGGGGACAGCACGGACGAAGTGCTGGAAAAGATGGAGGCCGAATACAAAGTTGCGGCGCAGAAAGGATATTAAAAACCGCGAGCGCTCGCGGATTTGGAGGGATGAACCATGAGCAACGAGAAAGCGCCTGCCCAGGGTGGGGCCGTGGAGAAGGAGCAAATGCCGGTTGAGGTACGCAACAGGGACATCCCTTTGCTGTCCGAAATTCTGTACATCATGCAGATGGTACGCCAGATTGAGGAGCGGCGGGACTGGCAGCGCGACAGAATGACGAACATCACCCAGCACTTGACGGGGATGCCGGGAGGCGGCGGCCTGCCCAAGGGGCTTGACAGCGCCTTTGCCATGCTGTCCGAGCTGGACGAGGAGCAGGAAACGCAATGCAAGGAGTACGCGCGGCAGCTCCGCAAGGCTCAAAAGATACTGAACAGCATCGAGAGCCAGACCATGCGAACCTTTGTCATGATGAAGTATGTCATGGACGTGCCGGACGTGAAAATCAGGCAGGAGCTTAACATGACGTGGCGCGGGTTTGACCGGGCGCGGCGGGCCGTGGAGGGCGCGCCGAGCATGGCGGCGGTGAAGTGGCAGGAGCGCTATATCGTTGTGCAGAAGGAATAAAAACAGGCCCAAAAAATTTTCCCAAAAAGCGGGTTGAAATAAAAAGCTGAATGTGCTATTATGATAACGTCGCCAGAAGTGGAAAGCGGACAACACATCGTTGCCCGCTTATTTTTATGCCCGTGAGGGGGTGGAAACGTGGCAAATCCGAGCATATACCTGGAAATCGACGCCAGCGAATTGCAGGATAAGGTGAACGCGCTGAAAGCGGTGGTTACGCCGGAGCGGTTCAACCAGATCATGTATTCCATCTTCCAGCGGACGGGCGGCCATGTGAAGATGATCCTGCGGCAAGACCTTCCACATGAATACCACGTTAAGGCGGGGCAGATCAGCAGCGCCGTGGGAAACGCGAAAATGACATCCAGCGCGGGCGGCCTGGGATGCACTATCCCCATCCGGGACAGCCGGGGCAGCATTGGCGGACGGTACAGCGCCAGCGGCGGCGCGCACGGCTGGAACAGCCTGCGGAGAAAATACCGCGTCAAGGGCCGCGTCGTCAAGGCGGGCGTGAGCACGCTTCCGGCCACCATGAGCAGCTACGGCGGCCAGCCTCCTTTCCGTAACCTGGGAAGCAAGCTGGGCGGCCTGACCTTCACCCGCGCCGGGAAACGGCGCTTCCCCATCAAGAAGGTTGTCGGTATCGCCATTCCGCAGATGCCCATGAACCGAAGCGAGGCGGAAGTGCAGAAGGACATCCTGGAGTACATGAAGCAGCGCATCGAACATGAGTTCATGCGGGCTATGAGGGTGTAAGCATGGCGATTCCTGGCATGACAAAAAAAGAGCTTGCGCAGATCGCAGGCTATACATACCGGCGGCTGTACGACATAGACCGGGATCAACCGCAGGAAAAGAAACTGTTTGTAGAGAGCGAGGGCGGCAAGTACGACCTCGCTATTTTTGTGCAGCGGTGGGTTGATTACAACGTCAACAATGAAGCCTCCGAAGTGGACGACCTGGACACGGTAAAGGCGCGGCATGAAGTGGTCAAGACGCAGAAAACCGAGCTGGAAGTAGCCCGGATGCGCGGCCAGTTGATCGACGTGCAGGACGTGAAGCGGCTTTGGGGCGACATCGCAAACACCGTCATGCAGAACATGATCCACCTTCCGAGTAAACTTGCCCCCATGCTGCTGATGCAGGATAACGCGGAAGTGATCGCGGACATGATCGGCAAGGAAATCCGCGCAGCGCTGGAGGAAATCGCCGATACTCCCCTGCCAACCTACGCGGCGGAGGAGAGCAGCGAAGAAAGCGAGGAGGAGGGCGACGAGGAGGTATAACGCATGAGCGCCATAGCCGAACTCGCCCGATACACCTATTCGATGTTCCGGCCCCCGGCACACCAAACGGTGTCGGAATGGGCGGACGCAAACCGCGTGCTCGTTTCGGAGAGCAGCGCGGAACCCGGCGCATGGCGAACTGACCGCGCCCCCTATCAGCGGGAGATCATGGACAGCTTCACCCAGCCGGGAATATGGCAGATCGTGATTATGGCGAGCGCCCAGGTGGGCAAATCCGAAATCGAGCTGAACATGATGGGGTGCGCCATCGACAACGACCCCGGCCCGATGCTCTACATCCAGCCGACGGACAAGGTGGCAGAGGACTATTCAAAGCGGCGTATCGCCCCCATGATCCAGGCGTGCCCGACGCTGCGGGAAAAAGTGTTCAAGGCGCGGAGCCGCGACGCGGCAAACACCATCAGCATGAAAACCTTTCCCGGCGGCAGCCTTGCCATCATCGGGGCCAACAGCCCCGCCGACCTGTCCAGTAAGCCGGTGAGGTACATTTTCATGGACGAAACAGACCGCTTCCCGGCCAGCGCCGGAACAGAGGGCGACCCGCAGGAATTGGCCGAGCGCCGAACCGAAACCTTCCGGCATAACCGCAAGATAGTCAAGACCAGCACACCGACGATAAAGGGGAAATCCAAGATTGAAACGGATTACATGAACGGCACACAGGAGGAATGGCATACCGAGTGCCCGCATTGTCACACCTACAACTACATCCGCTTCGCTGACATCCACTTCGAGAAAGAGGATTATGTGAACGAGGGCGGCGACGAGGATTATCACGTCAAGGTTGTAACGTGGCGGTGCCCGACGTGCAAGCGCGACATCGGCGAATACGAGTGCAAACGCCTGCCTGCCAAATGGGTGCAGAAAAACCCGAAAGCCATTCAGAACGGCATCCGCTCCTTCCGCCTCAACGCTTTTATGTCGCCGTGGAGCGACTGGAAGGATATTGTCTGGAAATTCCTCAAAGCCCATAAAGACCCGGAGAAGCTAAAGACCTTCTACAACACGATTTTGGGCGAAAGCTGGGAGGTACACACCAACAGCGGACTTGACGAAACGCTGTACAAGCGCCGCGAGCACTACGACGCGGAGGTTCCGACGGGCGTTCTGCTGCTGACAATGGGCATGGACACGCAGGATAACCGCCTGGAATACGAGGTTGTGGGCTGGGATCGGAACGGGCAAAGCTGGGGCATCAGCCGGGGCGTGATCCCCGGACGGGCCGATGCTCCCGGCGTTTGGGAGGAAGTGGACGCGCTGCTGGATCGTGAATGGCGGCTTGCCAACGGCATGAAAATGAAAATCCTTGCGACGTTCATTGACTCCGGCGGCCACTTCACGACGGCCATATACAAAGCCTGCGCGAAGCGGGCGAGCAAGCGCATCTGGCCTATCAAGGGCGAGAAGGGCGAAGGAAAGCCGGAGTGCCGCCCCATGAAGCGCGGCCAGGGCGAAGGTGCCAAATTCATGCTGGGCGTTGACGCTGGCAAGGAGGGCATCATGTACGAGGCCGCCGTGGAGGAACCCGGCCCCAACTACATGCACTTCCCCATCGACTACCGGGCAGGCTATGACATGGAGTATTTCAAGGGCCTGATTTCGGAGCGGATGGAGATACACCGGCGCGGCGGCCAGGGTGTGATCGTATGGGAACAATTCTACGAGCGCAACGAACCGCTTGACTGCCGCAATTACGCGCGCATGGCCTACCGCTACTTCCATTGGCGGTTTGACGAGCTGGAGCGCATCGTGAACGGCATCGAGGAGCCGAAGAAGATCATCACCAAGACCGAGGAAACCAAGCGGAAACAGCGCCGCGTGGTGAGCCGGGGAATCCAAGTATAAAAGGAGCGTGAAAGCATGGCGGCAATCTCCGCATACACGCTGGCGGAAGCCAGGGAAATGCTGGAACTGTGGAAAAGCGCCGAAAAGGCTTTGGCGAGCGGACAGGTGACAAGCTACCGTGTGGGCACGCGGGAATGTACGCTTGTTGACATGGAGGACATCAGGGCCGCGATCAACTATTTCGGCAATCTGGTGGAAGCCCTGTCCGGCGAAGTGAGAACCAAGCGCGTGACCCGCGTGGTGCCGCGCGATCTGTGAGGAGGGCGTGACGGATGAACGAAAGACCGAAATTCAGCGAGCGCGCCCTTTACCTGTTCAGCCCAAAGCGCGGGAATGACGCATATAACAAGCGCCTGCGCGAGGAAAGGGCCAAGGAGCAGGGCACGGCGGAAAGCCGCGAGAGGGGCCGCAGCGGCCCGCGTATGAGCTACGCGAGCCACGGGGCCAGCCAGACGCTCAACAGTCTGGTCGGCTGGATCGTGGACGCGGGCAACGCGGAGGACGATATTGACCTCCAAAGCTCCACCCTGCGGCAGCGGGCGCGCGATCTTTACGAGGGCGGCGGCCTTGCCAGAAGCGGGCCGGAAACCCTGACAACTTCCGTTGTGGGATGGGGCATCCAGCCCAAGCCAAAGATTGACGGCTCTTTCCTGGGCATGACGGACGAGGCGCGCGAGGAGGCGGAGCAGGCCATCCTTCGGGAATGGAAATTGTGGGCCGATAATACCATGTGCGACGCGCAGCGGCAGCAAAACTTTTACGGATTGCAGCAGCTCGCTTTTCTGTCCATGCTCATGTCCGGGGACGTGTTCGCCCTGTTCGGCATGAAGCCGAACAAGCGGACGCCCTACCAAACCACCATCCGGCTTTTGGAGGCAGACCGCATCTGCAACCCGGACAGCTCCGGCAGCAGCGAGAGTACGGAAACCGAGAGCGGGGGCCGGATCATCGACGGCGTGGAGATCGACAAGGAAGGGGCCGTAATCAAGTATCACATCGCCAGCCGCAGCCCGAACGCGGGCAACGACAGCAGCGAATTGACGTGGACGCCCATTGACGCCTACGGCAAGGACACGGGCTACCCGAACATCCTGCAAGTCATGACCTACGAGAGACCGGAGCAGCGGCGCGGCATCCCCTTCGTTTCGGCGGAGATCGAGCTTATCAAGCAATTCACGCGGTACATGAACGCGGAGCTTGCGGGAAAGGTCGTTTCCGCCATGCTGACGCTGTTTATCACGTCCAAGGAGGACGACGGCAAGGCGGGCATGGAGGACGCGGTAAACGAGGACGAGAAGGTTACGGACGACGAGCTGAAATTGGAGCTTGCCCCCGGCGCGATCTATGATCTGCCGCCCGGAAAGGACGTAACCACCGTTGACCCGAAGCGCAGCGACACGCAGTTTGAGAGCTTCGTCAACACCTGTATTACCGTGATTGCCTCCTCTATGGGCATCCCCAAGGAAGTGCTTATCAAGAAGTACGAGAGCAATTACACGGCGGCCCGCGCCGCGCTGCTGGACTTCTGGCGGACGGTGAGGGTGTACAGGACGCGGTTCAATACCGCTTTCAACCAACCGATCTACGAGCAATGGCTTTCCGAAGCCGTGGCAACCGGACGCATTGACGCGCCCGGTTTTTTCGACGATCCCGCCGTGCGGCTCGCCTGGTGCGGGTGCAGTTGGATGGGCGCGAGCATGGGCCATGTTGACCCGCTGAAAGAGGTCAACGCGGCGGAGGTTCGCATCCGCAACAACATCACCACCGAGGAGCAGGAAGCCATGGAATACAACGGCAACGACAGGTCGGCCATCGTGCGGCAGCGCAAGAAGGAAATCGCCGAAAGGGCCGAAATGGGCGGAGCCGCGCAGGAGAACGACGACGGCCAGCAGGCCGACGACGAGGAGAAAGAGGAGGACGAGGAGTAATGCCGAGGGATATTTTCAGACTGGCATACAACGTCCACATGGAGGCCGAGAACAGCGACACGGCGGAAGTGATGCTGTACGGCGAAATCGTGGAGGACGGGCCGAAATGGTGGAAGTGGAGCGAGGAGGACAAGAGCGCCGCCGACTTCGACAAAGCCATCAAGGACGTGCTGAAAGCCGGAGCCAAGAAGCTGCTGCTTCGGATCAACAGCCCCGGCGGCGTTTGCACGGAGAGTGTCGCCATGCGGAGCATCCTTGCCAATGCCGGATTCGAGGAAATCAACATCCGCATTGAAGGGATGTGCGCCAGCGCGGCGACGGATATTGCCACCCTGCCGGGGGCGCACGTCGCCATTGCCGAGGGAAGCGAATACATGATTCACAACCCATGGTGCTATGCGCTGGGCAACGCCAACGAGCTTGAACACACCATTGACCGGCTCCGCAACATCGAAAAGATGTCGCGGGGCTTTTACATGAAACGCACGGGACAGGCCGAGGAGCAGATCAAGGACTGGATGGACGCGGAAACGTGGTTCACGGCGGATCAGGCCGTTGAATACGGCTTCGCGGACGAGGTTCTGGAAGCCGAGGTCAAGGGCGAAACGCCCGCCGCCGCGTGCGTGACGAGCCGCGTCATGGCGACCATGCGCAACCTGTACAAGGCCGTGCCGGAACAGATTGCCGAGATGCAAGAAGGTGGGAATATAAAACAAGCCAGCACCTTCATTGAGGGCGAAGAAGGACAGGAGCTTATCCTTCCTCCTGGGCAAGTTGAAATGACCGTCAAGAATCTTGCCGAAGCGGCACGGGCCGCACTTCAAACCGTCAGTCACGAAGCTCCAGTTGCCGGGGCCTCGACTGAAATAAATCAACACGAGGAGGAACATGACACCATGGACATCAAGGACATCAACGTGGATCAGCTTCGTGCGGAAAACCCGGCGCTGCTTGAGCAGATTCAGCAGAGCGCGGTTGCCGCCGAGCGCGCACGTCAGGACGAGATCGACGCCCTGACCGATCCGGGCTATGAGGAGCTGGCCGCCCAGGCCAAGGCCAACGGCACCAGCCCCGCCGACTTCGTGAAGCAGCTCGTCCAGGCCAAGAAAGCCAAGGGCGCGGGCTTCATGGCCGCGCGGCAGCAGGAAACCGCCCCCGCGCAGAACGTCCCCGGCGGCGAACCCGCCAGCAATCACAAGACCGAGGAACAGGAAATCCAGGACAACGCGAAGGCCGTTGCCGAGTATGCCAAGCAGTACGCGGGCAGCGGCAACGAAACCATGTTCTGATTTCCGGCCAGAAGAACGTAAAGGAGGACATTAACAATGGCTGAAATCTATGATGTGATCGGCACCAGCACCCCCGTCAATCTGCTGGCCGACCCGCAGGGCGCGGACAAGATCACCATTCCCTGCGAACCCGGCAACGGCGACATTCCCGCCGGTACGCTGATGTACCGCAAGGCTTCCGGCCTGTGGGCACCCGCCGCCGCTGCCCAGGTTGTGAATACCAACCAGCTCGCGGTGCTGAAAGAGGCCGTCGCCTCCGGCAGCGCCCCGGCTTCCGGCGTAACTGCCGTTGCCGAGGATGGCCTTGCCTATCGCGCGGGCTGCTTCATCGACGGCGTTGTGAAGCTGGCTGCCGGTGCGGCCTTGACCGACGCCAACAAGGTGATCCTGCGGCAGCAGGGCATCGTGTTCGACAAGAAGGAGAGCACGACCACCTTCACCAACACCGTGACCGGCTCCTGATAAGGGCCGAAACAAAGCGAAAGGAGATTAACCGACTATGGATATTTATTCCACCCGTGCGCAGCTCGCGGCTATCGAGCTTCTGCCCCGCGAGTATTCCGCGCTGTTCGACTTCTTCTGCCGTGACGCTGGCACCGTCGAGGACGAAAAGGCCATCTGGGACTTCCGCAAGGGCAGCCGCCGCATGGCTCCTACCGTGCGCCCCGGCGCTGGCGGCGTCTTGATGGATCGCGACGGCTACGAAACCCGCGAAATCGGCTTCTGCTGCGTGGCCCCGGAGCGCATTATCGAGGACAGCAACCTCAAAGGCCGGATGTTCGGCGAGCGCGTGCTGGGCGCTATGACGCCCCAGGAGCGCGAGCGCAAGATGATGGCGAAAGACCTTGTGGACATGCGCAAGGCCATTCAGCGCCGGTATGAGTGGATGGTACGCCAGGTGATCCTCACCGGCAAGCTGTCCGTGTTCAACTACACCAACGAGGGCCGGGGCATCGAGGCGAGCATGATTGCCGACTATGGCTTCACCAACAACTATGTACCCCAGACCAAATGGGATCAGGCCGGTGCGAAGATCGACGCCGATATGCGCAGCATCTTCGATCTGGTGTACGACGGCCTGGGCTATGTGGATCGCATCTTCATGGCTCCCGACGTGGCGGACGCCATGATCGACAACAGCAAGTATATCAAGCAGTTCGACGGGCGCAACATCGACATGGGCAAGATCAACACCCAGTATCGCGGAAGCGGCATCCGCTTCATCGGCTGGAACAGCGACGGCGTGGAGATGTACAGCATGAGCGGCACCTTCATTGACGACGACGGCACCTCCAAGGCCGTGATCCCGTCCGGCACCCTGATTGCGGGCAGCGCCGACATGCTGAAAATGTATTTCGGCCCCGTGACCCAGGTCGAGGAAACGGGCATGAACGCCCAGCACAAGACCTACATCAAGAAGCAGGTGCCCCTGCGCTACGGCAGCATCGACGGCAATTCCATCAAGAACCGCCTGACTTCCTGCCCGACTGTCGTCCCGGAGAACGTGGACGGCTGGTGCGTGGCGACGGTGCTGTAAGGCAGAAAGGAGAAAGCCAGAATGTATATCGCCATCAAGTATATCGGCAAGAAATATACACCCGGCGAAATCCTGCCTGACAATCTGCCCGCCGATGAGGTGAAATGGCTGCTGGAGGCAGGCGCGATCCGCAAGGCCGCGCCTGCTCCCGGACGGCCCGCCGCGCCGGAGGAAACCGAGGAGGAGCCGGAGGGCACCGACGAGCCGGAAACCCCCGCCGCGCCTGACGACGAGCAGGAGCCGGAAACCGCCGAGGAGGAACCGCAGGACGAGGAGCCGGAGGACGAGATCGACGAGGAGGCGGAGGCCCCCGAAATCGACGTGATGGACGGCCTGGTAACTGCCCCCGCCGAGGAGAAAAAGCCTGCCCGGACGGCGGCCCGCAAGAGCGCCGGAAAGGCGGCGAAAGGAGGTAAAACCAAGTGAAGGTTTTGGAACTCCGCAGCAAAAAAGTCATTGAAGTCAATGACAGCTACGGCGCGCGCATGATCGAACAGGGCAAGGCCGTGATCCCGTCCAAGGACGAGCCGCAGGAAGCCCAGGAAATGCCCGCCGAGGAAGCCGCCGAGGAGGCGGAAGCGCCCGCCAGGGAAACCAAGGGCGCGAAGAAGAAGTAAACCGTGGCGCTGAAAGATCGAATCGCCGAGGACATCAACCGCGTGTTCCTGCAAATGGATCACTTTGCGGAAACGCACTACTGGAACGGCGAGGAAATCACCTGTGTACCCGATGAAGAAGAAGCGCTGAAACGCAAGAACAACAACGTGAATGATATTTCATGGGATTCAAACACCCGGAAAATCCTTATTCACGTCAACGAAAGCGAGTTCCCCGGCGGCGAAGCGCCGGAGCCGAACACCCATGTTTTCTTTGACAGAAAGCCCATGCGCGTGCTGGATGTCAATATCAACATGGGGATGCTGGATATTCTGCTGGAAGCGCGCGATCCGAGGGAGGTTATGTAGCGATGCGGTTTTCTGAAAGGCTTACCGGCCTTAAAAACTGGACGTACAAGGAGCTGTGCAAGGGCCGCATGATGAAAGCCCCCGCCGAGAACATGGACATTGGCACCATCAACCGGCAGGAGCCGCCCGTGTACCTTGCATGGGCACCGGCGCGGGTGGACAAGGCGGGCAATCTGAAAGAGATTCCGCTTTCCACCGTCCCCGGCATCCTGATTATGCCCAACCAGACCTACGCGAAGTACATGGAGGAAAAGCGGTTTGACCGCTACAACAACGTGCACAGACCGCAGGAAATGGGCCAGCACCTTGCCGTCAGCATCCTTTTCAGCGTATATGAACCCGGCGTCCGGCTTCCCGGTTTCGTGGACAGCGTGGGCGAAAAGGGCGCGGGCCTTGATACGTCCCTCATTCTGGAGGGCACGGAGCAGGGCCTTTTTACGCTGATGAACTGGATGGACGACTGTATGGAAAAGTTGCTGGGACAGAAGATGATCCCGAAAACAGACCTTTTCGTGCAGGAGGACACCGTAACGTACAGCCTGTACACGGATCAAAGCTACGTCGTGGACAGGCGGCCCATTTATTACGGGTTTGTGAACGTCGTCTTTGGCTGCCATGTCAACGAGGGCTACAACCCGGACATTGAAAAACTTTTGTAAGTGAAGGAGGAATTAACCCATGGCTGATTACAAGCATGGCGCGTATGGCGTTATCCAGGCTGTCGGTTCCCGCGTGGCGGACGAAAGCCAGGGCGCTATCGTTTACGTTGGCACGGCCCCCGTGCATAACGTGGAGGGTGGCGCGAACAACGTCAACAAGCCTATCGTCGTGAACAACATCGCCGAGGCGCGGAAGTATTTCGGCTACTCTGACGAGTGGGACAAGTACACGCTCTGCGAGGCGATGCACGTCCATCTGGAAAACAAGGGCGTCGGCCCCCTGGTTTTCATTAACGTGCTGAATCCTGCGACCCACAAGGCCAGCGAACCCGGCACCGTTTCCAAGACCCCGGAAAATGGCCGCGTCACCATCCCCGCCGCCCAGGACATCATTCTGGACAGCGTGGTTGTCAAGAGCGGCAACACCGCCAAGATCAAGGGCACCGATTACGCGATTGCGTACAACGTCGAGAAGAAAACCATCACCATTTCCGAGCTGACCGCCGGGGCGCTGGGGACTTCTGCCCTGACTATCACCTACAACACCGTGGACGCGACCGCCGTCACCACGGCGGACGTGATCGGCGCGTCTGACGGGCTGGGCCTCAACACGGGCATCTTCGCCATCAAGAACGTGTACCAGCTCACCGGCTACATCCCCGCCTATCTGGCGGCCCCCGGCTTCTCCTCTGTTCCCGCTGTCCATGCGGCGATGTATCAGAACAGCGTGAAGGTCAACGGGCATTGGGACGTGTACATGTTCGTCGATCTGCCCATCGTGAACGGCGAAACCCCGCTGACCCTGGACACGGCCAAGACCTACAAGAACGGCAACGGCTACACCAAGGAGAACGAAACGGTATTCTTCCCGCTGGCGCAGGGCACCGACGGCAAGATTTACCATCTGTCCGTGCTGGCCGCCGCCAACTTCCAGGAGCTGCTGCTTGCCCAGGACGGCATCCCCTACAAGACGGCGAGCAATACCGATTGTTCCCTCATCGAGAACCTGTATCTGGGTGCTTCCAACACCGGGCGCATCTATGATGACAGCATTATCAATGAGAAGCTGAACAAGAACGGCATCGCTTCCGCCGCGTATGTGGGCGGACGCTGGGCCATCTGGGGCTGCCACAGCGCCGATTACGACCAGGAGAACGGCGACCAGATCAACGTCGCGGAAACCAACCGCATGATGCTGTACTACATCAGCAATGATTTCCAGCATCGCCGGACGCCCGACGTTGACAAGCCCATGACGGCGAATGATCTTCAGACCATCATCGCCGAGGAGCAGACCCGCGTTGACGCGCTGCTGAACATCGGCGCGCTGACCCGTGGCGTCGTGACGCTGAACGCGGACGCGCAGGCCAAGAGCGACATCATGAACGGCGACTACTCCTTCCTGTTCGACATCACCACGACCCCGCTCGCAAAGAGCCTGACGGCTATCGTCAACTGGACTGACGAGGGCTTTGTCACCTACTTTGAGAGCGTGGGCGACTAAGGAAAGGAGGGACTGAACAATGCCGCAGAAGGTTTACTGCAACATCGAGAAGCACCGCATCCTGGACAATAAGCGCGAGATCGAGGACGTGACCAAGTTCGGCCTGCCCACGATCCAGCACCCCACGACCACCGTCAAGAGCGCCGGAATGGCTATGGACGTGGATATGCCGGATGTGACCCATCTGAACGCGATGGACTTCACCATCTACCACAACAACGGCGTCAACTGCCAGTACCTCGCGGAACCCGGCAAGCACTTCATCGAGGCCCGCACGGCGCGCCAGCGCTATGACGTGCCCAAGGGCGAAATCGCCCATGAGAGCGTGAAGTTCCGCATCACCTGTGTACACGTCGAAACCCAGAAGGGCGACGTGGAAACCGGCAACCCCTACGGAAGCACCGAGAAATACTCCGTGCTCCGCTATGAGGAGGAAGTCAACGGCAAGGTGACGATCATCGCCGACGCGATGGCGGGCCTTATCAAGTTCAACGGTAAGGATTGCACCAGCACCGTTGACAATCTGCTGAAATAAGCAGGAAGCCAACACGACAGACGGGGAAAAGCGCGAGCGCTCGCGCTTTTCGCTTTTCCCCGCCTGATTTTTCAGAAAGGAATTGTCCGATATGGAAAACGAGAAGCATTTGACGCCGATGCAGGCGGCAACCACCCCGGCGGAGAAGCCCCAGGAGTCCCCGGCGGAGCAGACAGCGAAGAACCCCACGGAGCAGGCGACGGAACAGCCCCAGCCCACGCGGGAGGAGCTGCAAAAAATCATGAAGGAAAAGATGGAGGAGGTACGGCGCAGGACGGAAGAAGCCCAGGTTGCCATGAGCCAGGGCAAGGGCAGGTTGACGCTGGAAACCCCCATCAAGAGCGGTGACGAGGAAATCACCGAATTGATCTACGACTTTACGGCCCTCAACGGCATGGAATATACCGACGCGATGGACAGCGATCCCAACGCGACGGGCAATTACCGCATCACCTACCGGCAGGCGCTTTCCCTGTTCGCCAAGGCGGCGGCGAAGCAGACTGACCGGCTGGATATGCAGGACATCGTATCGCAAATCGGCGTGACCGACGCGGTGGAGGGCGTGCAGCTTGCAACCCTTTTTTTCAACGCATCGACGCGGGCGGGCCGTCTGCGTATCTCGAAAAGGTGATCCTTGCCGGGATGGTAACGCACACGTCGATTGTAGATCTGATGCAGATGGAAATACGGCGATTTTACCGGGTGCTCGTCGCGGTGTGCGACGTGCTGGACAAGCGCAAGAACAATCATTAAGCGGCGGCGGGGCATCCTCGCCGCCCTTTCTTTGCAGAAGGGAGGCGGCAGCGTGGAGATTTACTACCAGGGCGCGGACATCACGGGCATGGTACAGGTTCGGAAGTGCATCGCGCGGGACACCAGCGGCGGGCGCTGCGACAGCCTGGAAATCGAATTTGACAACGCCGCCGGATGGTACAACTGGGGGCCGGAGGAGGACGACCAGATCATTGTTTCCCACAACGGGTATGATACGGGAATTATGTATCTGAATACGGTGTTGCCGGAGGACGGGCATTTCCGCATCCTGGCGACAGCGCTTCCCTGCGCGGCCCGAAAGAAGCAATACAGGAGCTTCACGGGAAAGACCATCGAGGAGATCATGCGGGCCTGCGGCATGGCGTCGGGGATGGATTTTGCCATCTTCGGCATCGACGGGCAGGCGGTGATCCCATACATCCAGCAGGAGAACGAGAGCGCGGCGGCGCTCCTTTACAGGCTGCTGAAATTTGAGGGCGCGGCGCTGAAATGCGTAAACGGGCGCTATACCGCCATAGGAATTTCATACGCGCAGACGCGGCCCGCATACCAGACCATTGAAATAGGCGCGAAGCAGGCGGGGGCGGAATACAGGCGAGGCGGAGCGACCTACAAGAGCGTGACCGTCAAGACGCCGTTTGCCAAGGCGACGGCGGAGGACTTGCTTGTGGCGAGCACGCACCAGCAAATCACGATCAATCTACCGGCAAGAAACGACATCCAGGCCGGACGATGGGCGCGGGGCGTGCTGATGCACCACAACCGGCAGGCGGAAACGCTGACCATCGAAAGCGAATTTAACCCCGGCTTTTCCTCCATGACGCGCATCGACATCGTGGGCGGCACGGATGCAACCGGGGACTGGATCATCGAGGAAGCGGAGCACGACTTTTACAACCGAAAATCCAGGGCGAAGCTGTACAGGTGTATCTACACCATCCAATAGCAGGAGGCGGAGCATGGACAAAGGCGTGAGCATAGAGCGCGGCTACATTCTGGATGTGGCGGCGGACGGGGCCTATTATGTGGCCTCCTATGACCGGGACGGCATCGAAACGCCCCCGATCAAACCCATAGACAGCAGCACCTACGCCAAGGGCGACATGGTGTATTTCTTTCTGTTCCCGGATGGCACGGGAAAAATACTCTGCGGGGAATGACCGCAGGATAAAAGGGCGGTGAGATTGTGGCGAGCCAAACGCTTGAAACCGTTATTGCGATAAACGCGCGAGTAGGTAACGGTTTTTCCCAGGTAGGCGCGACGTTGACCGAACTCGGAAGCATGGTAAACGGAATCAGCCAGCAGCTTATCAACTTCGGCAAGGACAGCGTAAACGTCTATCGTGAATACGAAAAGAGCATGGCGGACGCCCAGGTGGCCCTTTCCACCACCTACGGACGGGGCACACAGCAGCTTAACACCGTCATGAGCCAGCTTGACGTTGCGGCGACGGAGTGGGCTGCGACGACGATCTTCCACACAAACGACGTAGCGAACGCCATATCCGAGGCGGCACACGCGGGATGGGATTTCGACCAGATCATGAGCGGCATCCCGGCGGCGATGCAGCTTGCCCAGGCGGGCGGGCTTGACCTGTCCGAGGCGGTAAACTACATCGTCAAGAGCACAAACGCTGCGGGCATCGGCTTTGAGGACATGGGCCACTTTATCGACCTGTGGGCTTTCGCGGCGAACAGCAGCGCAAGCACCATCGGCGAATTTGGCGACGCCATGCTTCGCATGGGCAGCACCATGCGCTTTGCGGGCAATACCGAGGAGCTTATGACCCTTATCGCCGTGACGGCGAACGCCGGTTCCGTCGGCGGCGAAGCGGGCACCATGATCCGCAATTCCATGATGCGCCTGATTGCCCCGACGGACAAGGCCGGAAAGGCCATGGCACAGCTCGGCGCGACCAGCACGGAAACGGCGGCCCTCCTGGGCGACGAGGCGCTGGCGGCAGCCAACGCGGAGCTGGCGGCCCACGGATTCAGCGCGTTTTATCAGGACGGCCCGCAAAAGGGCCAGATGAAGAACGTGCTGGACATCTACCGGGAGCTGTACGTCGCCCTGGGCGACATTGCGGGCGGCTATGAGAACATAGACCGCAACGGCGACGCGCTGGGCGTGCTTTCCGCCATCTTCCCGACCAGAACCATCACCGAGGCATTGACCCTGCTGCGGGGCGCGGCGGAGGGATACGACGGCCTGTACGAAGCCATGCGCGGCGGCGACGCCGAGGGCTACGGCCAGTACGCCGCCGAAACCATGATGGACACGCTGGACGGCAAGATCGAAACCTTTGAAAGCAAGGTGGAGCGCCTAAAGCAGCTCGTCGGCGAGGAGCTTTCCGGCCAGGTGGAGCAGGCTACCGGCTTTATCGGCGGCATGGTTGACAGCCTTGCGGCAATGGACAGCGACAACCTGGGCGCGCTGGTGACGGGCCTTGAAGTGATCGCTGCGGCTGGCCCCGGCCTGATGCTGGCGGGCGGCGCTTTCCGCATGATCGGCTATCTGCTGACGCCTGCGGGCGGCATCGGAATGGGCCTTATCGCCCTGACGGCGGCAGCGGCGGCCATCAAGCAACTGGAAGAAGCGGACTTTGCAAAGAACTTCGGCAATCTGGAGCTGGACACGCAGGGCATCCAGAGCTATGTCAAGAGCCTGGGCGACGATTTCAAGGCCGCCTATACGGAGGTTGACGGCTTCAAAACCGCCCTTGATAACGCGGTTACGAGCTATCAGACGGCCAGCACAACGTTCAGCGCGACCCTGTTCCAGGACATGCTTACCAACACGAAGCTGACGGAAGCGGACAAACAGCAGCTTCAACAGTTGGGTATCGACATGTACACCGCCGTACAGGAGGCCATTACCAACAGCACGGCGGCCAGTATGAGCTATTGGCAGACGCTTTTCGGCGGCGACGGTACGGCGGAATACGATCCGGCCTACGCACAGATTATCGAACTGACGAACCAGGCATACGAGGACGCATTGGCCGAGGCTTCCAGCATCAGCGAGGGCCTGCGGGCGGCCATGACGAGCGCCTTTGCGGACGGACAGATCAGCAACGACGAATACCAAAATATTCTGTCCTATATGCGCTCCTACAATGACGCCATCGCCCGCGCGGCAGCCGAGGCCCAGAGCGAAGAAGATTATATCAAGATGGGCAAATGGCTGAAACAGGCCCAGGGCGCGAGCCTGGAGGACATTCAGACACTTGCCACCACCGCGACCAGCGAGCGCGACCAGATTCTTGCGGATCAGGAAGATCGGTTCCAGACCGAGTATTTCCGGGCACAGTATCGAGGCGCGGACGCCGAAACCCTGGCGCGGGCCGAGGCCCTGCACCAGCAGGAGCAGATGCGCGTAAACGCCGCGTATGACGAGTTCCTTTTTACTCTTTGGGACAGCCAAATCCAGCAGAGCGGACAGGGCGAGAACTACGCAGCCCTGGCCGGGTACGCACAGCAGTACATGAGCGGCCAGCTTTCCGCAGACAGCATTATGTCCATGATAAAGGACAGCATGGGCGGCAGCATTTATGCAGGGGACGCGGGCTGGGCACCTTCTTTGAAAGGCACAGACCGGGCACAGCTTGGCCGGATGATGGGCTATATGGTCGGCAGCATGGGCGGCGACAGCGGCGTGCAGGAGCGCATCGCCTACTATGAGGGCATTGGAGATCAGGCCATGGCGGGCCGCCTGCGGCAGATGTACGCCATGGAACAGCTTGTAAACGGTTTCGGGCAAAGCATGGTTCTTGAAAAGCCTGCGTGGGACATCCTCAATCTGTCCAGCGATTACGTCAACACCAACCAGGATGAATACATCGCGAACGGGATCAACCGAAAGAGCACGGACGCGCTGCTTTTGGGAGATACCGGCTTTAACCTCGACACGGCAAGGGCGACCATTGATTTCCTGGGTGATGGCACAAAGAGCATCGCCGGACTGATGCAGACCATCGGCGAGGTCGTCAATGGCACGCAAGGCTTTACAGGCCAGGACATCGTTTCGGCAGACAGCGCGCTTTCTGGCATTGCCAACCGTGAGCTTGGCCGGATGTATGAGCAGATGGCGGCGATCTACGACTTCGACGCCGTGGCGCGGGATATGGGAGAGGATTTCGCACAGAGCGGCCTTTCTGACTACTACGCCATGTGGGATTTGCTCTATGGAGAGGCCAGCCAGCACGCGGAGGATTACAAGCTACCCGTAGAGATCGACCCGCAGATTGGCGAAACACCGGACATCCCGCCTATCCCCGTTGACATCACGCCGAAGGTTGAGGGCGAGGACGCCATGACCAGCCTGCAAGATCAGGGCGTGACTGTGGACGTTGGCGCAGACGCAACGGAGCTGACGGCCACCATCGACGGCGCGGACGGACAAACCCTGATGGAGTACGTCAGCGGCGACGCGACCGACCTTTCCATGACCATCACGGATCAGGACGGGCGCGTGCTGACCGAGAACGTGACGGGCAACGCGGCGTCCCTGGCGGCCATCATCAACAGCTATAACGGGCGGACGATCACGGTCAACATCACGGGACGAAAGCTGTTTGCCGAGGGCGGACGCGCGACCAGCGCTTCCATATTCGGCGAGGCTGGGCCGGAATGGGCCATCCCGGAGGAACACAGCGAACGGACGGCGGCCCTGCTGAACGCGGCGAGGGAGGCCAGCGGCTTCACCTGGCCGGACATCCTGGCCCGGTTCGGCGGACTGAACAGCAACCCGGACAACCAGCCGACGACGATCATTTACAGCCCGACCATCCATGCGGCGGACGCAACGGGCGTCGATCAGGTGCTCCAGGAGGACAAGAAACGGCTGGATAAATGGTACGAGGAAAAGAAGATGCGGGATCAAGTGGAGGTGTATTCATGACGCTTAGCGGAAAGGGCTACCCTTGCAGCGCCGGGGAAACCTTCGACAGCGTGGCGCTGCTGCTTTACGGCGATGAAAAATACGCCGCCGAGCTTCTGAACGCCAACCCTCACCTTTGCACGATCCCGGTATTCACGGGCGGCGAAATGCTCCTGCTCCCGGTGATCGAAATGCCGGAGGACGAGGACGAGGAGGCCAAAATGCCGGACGTGCCCCCGTGGAAGGAGGCGTAGCACATGGCAGAGATCGGAAGATGGAGCGGGCACAAATTTGAAGTGTCCAGCAGCCTGATACGGAGCTTTACCGGCCTGCAAATCAAGGGATCGAGCGAAACCGAGGACAAGGAGGACGGAAGCCAGAAATACGTTTCCCGGAAGAAGGGAAAGCCGGTTGAAGTGAGCTTTACCATCCACCTTAACGCCCGCCTGGGATGCAACGTGCGAAGCGAAGCGCTCAAATTTGTGTCCGAGGCGCGGGCTGGGAAAAAGGATTACTTCTACGTCGGCAACAAAAAGCTGGTGACGTGCCAGCTCATGCTGACGGACGCGACGGTGAAGGAAATCGGCCTGATAAACAAGGGCACCTGGACGCAGGCCGACGTACAGGTGACGATGAAGCAATGCAGCAAGAACGACGGCGCTTCCGGCGGAGGTTCCGGCTCTGGCGGGGGCGGCGGCGGAGGAGGCGGAGGCGGCGGGAGCAAAAAGGTTTCCGTGAAAAAGACCTCCACGACGACCACCAAGAGCACGAATATTGTCCAGAAGATCGCCGAGGGCGTCAAAAACGTGGCGACAAAGGTTGTCAACGGCGTAAAAAAAGTCGTGACCACCGTCAAGAATGTACTGACCGGCAAGACCAGCGTCGCCAGCGCCGTGACGAGCGCCGTCAAGGCGGGTGTTTCCGCCGTGAAGAAGGTTGTGACAGCGGCCAAGGCGGTGAGCACCGTCAAGAAAGCAACCACCACCAGCTCGGCGTTGAGCAAGATCAAGAGCGTTGTGAGCAAGGTTACAAGCCTGTTTAAGAAAAAGTAAGGAGGGGCGGGCATGGCACAATATCAGATTGACAATATCGCCTCTCCCATCGACTGGCAGGAGGACGACATCGTACAGCGGACGCTTCAAAACGCGAAAAACCTTCTCATGTGCAGGATGGGCGAAGTGCCCTATGACCGATACATTGGGTTTGATCCGGCGCTGTATGATCTGCCCATTGAAGAATTGCGGGCGGAGCTGCTGCCGGAACTTGACCGCGTGATGATGTGGGAGCCGGACGTGGAAGTGGTGGACGCGGAGGCGACCATCCTTGACGACGGAAGCGTTTACATCAAAGTGATTATCGAAGTGACCTTTGAAGAAGGGGCATAGAAAGGGCGGTGAAAACATGGACAATACCGAGCTTCATTATCTGACCTATGACCCTGACGCGATATGGGAGCAGATGATGATTAACTACGTCGAGGCGGGCGGCGACATCCTCTATCCGGGCGACGAAAAGTACATGCTGCTGCGGAGCGTGCAGGAGGACATCGTACAGGTTTTCGCGGGCGTGGATAACGCTCTACGCATGGCGACCCTGCGCTACGCCGTGGGCGACTATCTGGACGTGCTGGGCGAGCAAAGGAGCTGTCCGCGCATCCAGGCGACGGCGGCGACGGCCACCGTGACCATCACCACCAACGCGACGGGCAAATCCGACGTGCTGGAGGCGGGCACGGCCATGACGGCGGACGGCGAAATCTTCTATCTGCTGGTGGAGGATTTGACCCTGACGGGCTACGCGCAGACGGTGACGGTGGAGGTTGTCGCAGACCGCACGGGCAGCGTCGGAAACGGCCTGCTGGCCGGATCGGAAATGGGCCTTGCCATTACCAACGGCGGCGTAAACAGCATCATCGTGGCGACGGACGCCAGCGGCGGAAACGAGGAGGAGGACGACGAAACCTACCGCGCCCGCATCCGGGAATACGGCCTTGCGAGCGTTTCCACCGGCCCCGAACAGCAGTACGAAGCCGTAGCAAAGGCCGTAAGCTCCGAAATTCTGGACGCCAAGGCGCTGAACATGGGCGCGGGCAACGTGGGCGTATATCTGCTTCTGGCAAGCGACACGGGCGCGGCGGCCATCATGCAAAGCGTTCTGGACGCGCTTTCGGCGGAGGACGTGCGGCCCCTGACCGACAACGTGAGCGTTTACCGCGCGGCGGACGTGGCCTATACGCTGAACGTGCGCTATGCGAGCGACAACAGCAGCGCCACCAGCGCGGCGATTGCGGCGGCGGTGAGCGACTACCAGACGTGGCAGGATCAGGTAATCGGGCGGGCTTTCAATCCTGACCGGCTGATGGCGGCCATCTACCAGGCGGGCGCGACGCGCGTTACCTGGGGCGACGGCAGCAACTTCAACGGCGGGGCCGTCACCTATACCGAGATCGGGGCCAGCCAGCGATGCAAGGGCACTATCACCTTGACGGCCCTTTCCTAAAGGCGGTGACGAAGAATGTTCACGTTTGACGTAACAAGGCACGTCCCGCGCTTTATCCTGCAAGACAAGAACGGGTACGCCGTGGCAAAGGCCATCGAGGCCGCTGTGCAGATCATGAACGACACGATCCAGCAGGGCGTCGATTGCGTGCTGAACTACGACACGATGCCAGAATGGCGGCTTGATGAACTGGCCTGGGAAACCAACTGCCTGTACGACTACAACGCCGACCTGGAAACAAAGCGCCGATGGATCAAGAATGCGATCCCTCTGTATCGCTTGTTCGGCACTCCGCAGGCGGTTTATCAGTACATCGGCAGCTATTTCGGGGCCGTTGACCTGGAAGAAAACTGGCAGTACGGCGGCGACCCGTATCACTTCCGCGTTACCGTGGAAGGAGAATGGACGCCGGAAAACGAGGCGTGGGCAAGAAAGGCCATCGGCACGGCAAAGAACGTGCGCAGCGTGCTTGACAGCCTGCGCATCGGCAGCAAGTGCAAGATCGGGATCATCGCCACGGGCGAGGTTCTGGCGCGCTTCGGCTACCCGCTGACTGGCACGGAGAACTGGGCCGGACGCTGGCCGCAGGAGAACACCATCGGCATCATCGACGAGAGCATGAAAGCGGGCATCGGGGCGGAGGCAGAGGGCCACCGCTTCCCGTACCCCATGACCGGCACGCGCCCGGAGATCAACACCCTGGGCGCTGTGGGCGAAGCAAAGGCCGGTATGCGCGGCGACGCGGCGGCCTATCCTTTCGACTACCCCATGACGAGCGAGGGCGTGCAGGCGGGCACCATCCCGCAGGATAACACCCTGGGCATCGTCGGAGAAAACGACATCCAGGCCGCACAAGCGGAGGACACATACGCCCGAATCCTTTACAAGATGTGCGGCGCGGATGAAATCTGACGAAAAGGAGGATTAAGACAATGGCGGATGTATTCACGCTGGACAGCACCTACCTTGCGGCGAAGCGGAAGGAGATCAAGAACGATCCTTCCTATGCGCGGTACAAGGTGGGGAGCACTTGGTATCAGGCAAAGATCGAAAATGCCGAAGTGCTGAACAGCGGCGTTGTGGAAGTGACATTCCTGATTGACCACACCGTAAGCGGCAACATTACGGTGACGGGCGTCGAGCTGTACGACCACAACGGCGTGAGGATCGGCAGCAAGGCGGTGAGCATTGCGAGGGCGGACGCCACCGAGGGCATTTTGTATGTTTGCCGGTTCCAACTGTTCCAGGTCACGGAGAACACCAGCAGGACGGGCGCGTATGACGCGCTGTAAAGGGAGAAGGTGAAAACAGTATGAGCTACAACAAGCGGATCGGATGGAAAGACCATGTGGTGCAGCGCCCCAGGACGTACACCGAAGCGACCAACAGCGACGGGAGCAAGACCTTTACGCCCGCGCCCGGAACGGTGATCCAGCAGGGCACGGCACAGAGCGCGACCAACTTCAACACCATGGATGAAGCCTTGCAGCATATCAGCATCGCCTACGATATGCTCATGACGATTCACCAGGCGGAGGTTCGGGACGCACAGAAACGGATCGAAACACTGGAAGCCCAGGTTGCGACCCTGACAAGCTGATTGAGAGGAGGACACCCCGATGGATGAAAACGAAATCCTGACCCCGGAGGAGGAAATCACGGCGGAGGAAGTTATGCCCGACGTGCCGGAGGACGACCCGGAGGAATGGGATCGCAAGCGCAAGGAAGCATGGGAAGCGGAGCTGGCCCCTTTCAAGACCCTGCGCGCCCAGATCAACGAACACGACGAGCTGATGGCCGAAACCTTGTATGAGGTTACGATGCTGGAACTCGGAGAAAAGGAGGGATAAAAGATGGCCTATAACCTGATGAAGCGGATCATTCTGAACGCGAAGAAGGACGGCACGCTGGAGGAAAAGCGGGCCGGGATCATGGACAAGCTGGACGCCTTTCTGGCCGCTGACCGACTGACCGCCGACCAGTACAGGGAGCTTGTGGGGCTGATGGACGAATGAGCCTGACGGCCTGGATCGCCGGGAAGATCATTGACCGGCAGTATAACAAAATTCTGAAAGGAATGGAGGTAAACACCATGACTTATAAGCTGATGAAGCGGATCATCGAGAACGGCATCAAGAAGGGCAATCTTGACCGCGAATCCACCATGCAGAAGCTCGACGTTTTCCTGATGGCTGACCGCATCACCGTGGAGGAGTACCAGGAACTCGTCGAAATGATGGAGGAGGGCGGCACGGATGAATAACAGCCCTCTTGAATTTCTGGCGAAGAAGTACGGTAACGTCGTGAAGTACGACGCGGACGGCAACGTGGCCGGTATCTTCGTCAAATTCCCCAAAATGAAAAGCTCCGACCTGGTGGCGGGGCTGCCGGAGCACACACACCCGGCCTTTATCATCAATGGCGTGGAGCAGGATTACATTTTGCTGGGCAAGTACAAGGGCGGCGAGAACGGTGTTTCCGGCGGCGCGCTGGTGAGCCTGCCGAACATCAACCCGGCCCGGAGCCTGGGCGCGGATCAGTGCCTTTCCCGCATGAAGCTGGCTGGCCCCGGCATTACCGGCATGACCTGCGCGGACTACGGCTTTATCAAGCTGCTGGCGCAGAAGAACGGCTGGAAGCCGCACGGAAATACCGCCTGGGGGCAGGCGCACCAGGACGCGAGCGCCTGGGAAACCGGCAAAGCGCTGACCGTGAACACGGAAAGAGCTTACAACGGGTACGTCTACAAGTGCCTGATTGCCCACACCACGGCGGCGGAGCTGCGGCCCGACCTTGCCCCGACCTATTGGGAGCGGGGCAAGTTTGTGGGCGGCATCAGCAACGACGGCACGCCCGACGCGGCCCATCAGACCGGCTATCGGACGCTGAACGGCACCGGCCCGCTGGACTGGTATCTGGGCAGCGACCCGGCCCTGCTGGCGGACATCATCGGCTCCAGCATGGAACAGCAGTACGGCTACCGCATCGTGGACTGTGAGCTGCAAATCCTGGAGAACAACAACGCCGCCGACCCGGACGCCGACCTGTCCGCTTCTTCCGCCGCGTGGCGCGCGATCCTGCCGAACACCAGCGACAACGGCTATACCCTCGTCGCCCCCGGCACGGCGGGCACGCTCCATTGGAACTGGCTGAATGGGCATATCACCCTGGACACGCAATGCGACGACCTGACCGTGGGCAGCAAGGGCGAGAGTTTCAGCACGGTTGCGGTGAATACCACGCGCCTGCCTTATGTGCCGAGCATCGTTTACGAGCTGGGCCTTATCAAGACCGGCGCGGGCGACGACACCCCCGGCTATTACTACGTCAACTTCGTGGCGGGCGAGCGCTTCCCCCGTCGCGGCGGCAACTGCGACTACGGCAGCGGCGCGGGGCTTGGCTGTGTCCATGCCGGCTACGAGCGCGGCGGCGCCAACAGCGGCTATGGGTGCCGCCCCCGCTCCCTCTGAACCCCTGGAAACTGAACACTGAACCCCTGACCGGGGCCGCCCGATAGGGCGTGCCCCATCAACCCTTTCCCCGTTATCACGCGCGCGTTAATAGTTTCCATGACGCGCGCGTGATGGGGAAAATAATATCCGCCGGACGGAGAGAATGATATGCCGGAATTTAAGTATGACAGGAGCAATCCGGGGCCATGCTGCCAGAAAATCGACGACATGATCCAATACGCGCGCCCCATCGTGGAGCGCTGGCCGAGCTTCCATAAGCGGAGCCTGGGCGTGGACATCATGCAGGAAATGTACACGATGCTGCGGCTGGCAACAAAGGCCCGCCTGCGGTACATGAACAAAAGCACGCTGGCCGACCTGGACACAAGCAAGGCCGTGCTGGACATCTTCATCCAGCAGGCGAACAAGATCATTTTCACGGACAAGAGCGGAAAAACAAGGCGATTGCTCACGGATCAGAGCTACGGCGAATGGTCAAAGAAGATTGACGAGATCGGGGCTTTGATTGGCGGCTGGATGAATAGCGTATCTGGCCGCAAGAGTGGCGATAGCAGAGGGAACGCGCCGTGATTTGGACGGTCTGAATCCATGCGTTCTTTAGCGCTTCCCCCGTCGCGGCGGCAACTACAACAACGGCAGCAACGCGGGGCTTGGCTATGTCAATGCCAACAACGAGCGCGGCAACGCCAACAACAACTATGGGTGCCGCCCCCGCTCCCAGCATATATTACGCGCCGCGAGATTACGAATCAGCGGCCATCCGCTGATGGGAGGGGTGCGTTTCCTCGGCCCGAATGGGCTAAACAAAAATCCTGACGCGCGGCGGCAAGAACGCTCCGCAGGAAACGCGCGACAGGAATCACCGCGAAGCGCCCGGAAGGGCAACGGGCTATGACTGTCCGCAGCATACCCTAAAGCAATTTTGGGGCATTACAGTCTATGCCTGACGGAACACGTCACGCGCGGCAGTTCACAGGGCGGGGTGAATGTTTTGGAAGGGCTGCACAATCTGAAAGACCGCATCTGTGATTTTGAAAACCTGATGGGCGCTTACCGGGACGCCGCAAAGGGGAAACGGTATCGCAATGAGGTTTTGGACTTCTCTTTCAACCTGGGCGCGAATCTGCACCAGATACAGAAAGAGCTACTGGATATGACCTACAAGGTGGGGCCATATCGGGAATTTTATGTACGCTACCCCAAGCCGAGGCTCGTCATGGCGCTGGGCTTTCGGGATCGCGTGGTACAATGGGCCATTTACCGGCAAATCAACCCATATCTGGACAAGCGGTATATCACGCACAGCTACGGGTGCCGGAAGGGCAAAGGAACGCTGCCAGCGGCGGAGTGCCTGCAAAACTGGCAGCAGAAGATCAGCCGGAAGCCGGACGCGGACGAATGGTATCTTATCAAGGGCGACATCAGCAAATACTTTTACCGGGTTGAACACGGGAAGGTGCTGAATACCTACGACGAGGTATCAGACGACGCCTGGTTTCGCTGGCTTATGCGGACGATCATCAATAACCCGGACGTGCCTTTCGGCCTGCCTCCGGGGATGAAGCCGGATGATTGCCCGCGATGGCGGCGGCTCTATGATGTGGGTATGCCCATCGGCAACCTGACGAGCCAGGAAACGGCCAACCTGTTTCTGGACAAGCTGGATCAATTCATCAAGCGCACCCTGAAAGTACACTACTATGTGCGCTATATGGACGATTTCTGCATCCTCGTCAAGGGCAAGGAGAACGCAAAGCGAATATTCGCCGCCATCGAAACCTTCCTTCGGGACGAGCTGCTGCTTGACATCAGCCCGAAAAGCCGAATCCAAAAGGCGACGGCCCCGGTTGAGTTCGCGGGCTATCTGCTGACGCCTCACGGCATCCGCATGAGGCGAAAGACCACGACGCACATCAAGCGGAGCCTGCGCTTCATCATGGCGGCCTTTGCCGCATGGCAAATCAGCTATGACGCGGCGATGGAAAGCGTGATCTGCTATATCGGGATGTGCAAGCATTGTAACGGTCACAACATGATCCGCTGGATCGAGGAACACTTTGTACTTCAAAGGTGCGACAATATGAATATTGAGAGCGATCAGCCGCCGGGAAGGCGGCATTTTTATACCATCCAGGAGCAGGAGGACGGCACGGTGGACGTGTATCTGCGGCCCCGTGTGCTGCCCCTGACGACGGAGGACGGCGCGACAGACTACGACGTGGAAA
>Ga0326511_10000161_pt1 | contig 53583 bp, 49 predicted proteins | sample 0_2496_0518_D_FD_203701 | JGI IMG/M metagenome (GOLD analysis project Ga0326511, IMG submission 203701) | Bovine rumen microbial communities from UC Davis, California, United States - 0_2496_0518 | ecosystem: Host-associated > Mammals > Digestive system > Stomach > Rumen | place: USA... | reverse complement strand
TTTATGGTATAATGCTTTCATGTGAACTGCTCCTTTGTGGTTTGGTTTTGTTGATACTTACCATTATACCACTTTTTGAGGAGCAGTTCACTATTTTATTTTTCAAAAAACTTGGAAAGTGGTGAAAATTACTTTACAAATGGAAAATAATATGGTATAATATGTCTATGGGGCTAAATGATAATCTTGAAAGGAATGAACACAGATGAATGAAACAATCAAAAATATGTTGGAGCGCAGGAGCTGTCGCAGTTATAAGCCTGATGCGATTCCAACGGAAATCATCAATCAAATTTGTGAGGCTGGTTCATATGCGCCCACCGGAATGAACCGTCAGTCTCCCATTATTGTTGCCGTCACGAACAAGGAACTGAGAGACAAGCTTTCTGTGATGAATGCCAAGATTATGGGCAAGGAAGATTTTGACCCTTTCTATGGTGCGCCTGTGGTGCTGATTGTATTGGCTAATAAGGAAATGCCGACTCACGTTTATGACGGTAGTTTAGTGATGGGGAATTTAATGCTTGCATCCCATGCATTGGGGTTAGGAAGCTGTTGGATTCACCGTGCAAAAGAGGAATTTGAAACCGAAGAGGGCAAGACCATTCTCGCACAATTGGGAATTACCGGAGATTATGAAGGAATTGGACACTGTGTGATTGGGTATCCCACCAATGAAAATCCCTCTGCACCTCCTCGCAAAGAAAATTACATCTATCACGTTGACTAATTGCATTCAAAAAGCACCAGCCCAAAACTGGTGCTTTTCGCTTATGTAATGATATAAGTTTCAGGCATTTCAAAGGGATTCTGTTTGTATTCGTAAATTCTGAACGGCATCCACGGAACAGGTTCACCCATGCCCTGAATGGCATTCGAAAAAGCCATCATTTCTTGAAAGGGGTTCAACAGCAATCCGGTTTCACTGTCAAACTCTAATTTCGCATGACGTGAGAGAACCGTTTCCAGACTGTTTTCCAAATAGGTGTCAAACCATCCACGTTCAAATCCTAAGATTTCATGTCCGATAAATTCGCACCCTTCCTGAAAGCGTGGAATTCCGACTTTTTCGAATAAGCCCATTTCCTGCAATTCTGCTAAATAATTGTCAGTCGTTGTGACGGCAACAAGGTGTAAATCTTCGATAGATTTCAGCAGTCCGAACATTTCCCACGCATCTTCAAACCGCTGGAAACGGCAATCAACTGCCATTCGTGTTTCAAATAATTCGCAGACTTTCTCAAAAAGTCCATGAAATTCATCAGGGGTCATATTGAGCCGTTTGGCATAGGCTTGCTTATATTCCTGAGGGTAATTTGTCCAGAAGCATCCGGTCAAATCGGGATGCTTTTTCCCGACACCTTCGCCAATGCTCAAAAGCTTTTTCTGCCGGAGAGAACACCAATCTGGTTTTGGTACTCGTTCAATGATGTAATATCCAATACAAACTTCATACACGCTTGACACATCCTTTCAGGTGATAATATCTCTATTATAGCATATCCATCCCCAAAATGCAACTATTTTTCACAGGTGAAAAATATTCCTGAAAGGCGTGAAAATTCTGTCGAAAATTTACAAATTGGAAAATTTGTCAAAAAAATCACAAAATCACTTGCATTTTATCCGAAAATATGGTATGATAAATATGGATGAAATATGAACAACTCATTACCGTTTTAAGAATAAAAGGAGGGTTCTATGCTGTCAGTTGTTTATGGATGTTCCGGTATTCTGATTCATTTTATCATTACCATGATGTTGACGAATTATGTGTTTTTGATTGCTCCGATGAAAAACCGTTTTTTGGAATGGCTTTACCGTTTGGGAGCGTGTGCCATCTGTTTGGCAATGTGTGTATTTGTGGGGGCAATCCCTTCATTAGTAACATTAGGGCTTTCCATTGGGGGGTACATTTTATTTACAATGGAACAAGGGAAGCGCAAAAACTATTTTTCGATTCTGCAATTATTCCCCATTATGGGGTTAAGTTATGGATTGATAATGCCCTTGAAACAGATTCCAGTGATATTTTTTAATCTGGGGGATTTTGGCTCAAAGGTGTATTCCATCTTTTTGTATTCGCTGTTTCTGATAGTCATGTTATTATTTGTGATTCGTGGAAGAGAATGGAGAAAAACGTTTCACATGGAATTGAAAAGCCGTAACCTGCAACAATGGGAAAAGGTACTGCTTTATATTATCGGAATGCTGATGTTTCTCTATGCATGGACAGTGGAAGGGTATGTACATTCGGTTGACAGCTATTACAGAGAAGTGGCAATGCATAGCAATTTAATGACTTCTGTGATTTGCCTTGTTGTGACAATGACTGTAATTATTCTCATTTTGCAAGGCAACAAAAGCGCACACCTCCGGAATCAGGTCATGAAAATGCAACATGATATTATTATCACCATGGCGGACATTGTGGAAAACCGTGACGAAAATACCGGCGGACATATCAAGCGTACTGCGAAATATGTGGAAATTATCGCCGTGACCTTGAAAGTGGATAACTTATACAGCAGTATCCTTACAGACCAATATATTGCTGATATGATTATCGCTGCACCACTCCATGATATTGGGAAAATTCATGTTCCGGATTATGTTCTCAAAAAGCAGGGAAAATTGACGGATGAAGAATACACCATCATGAAAGACCATACCACCGCCGGAAAAAAGCTTTTGATTCAGGCAGAAAAAACAATGGGAAAGTCTTCTTATTTGGATATGGCAATTGAAATGGCGGCTTCTCATCATGAATGGTGGAATGGTCGGGGGTATCCGGAAGGCTTGAAAGGGCAGGATATCCCATTATGTGCAAGAATTATGGCAGTGGCTGACGTATTTGATGCGATTGTCTCACAGCGTTGTTATAAGGGTGCATTGAGCATTGATGAAGCGTATGACATTATCCGACGTGAAAGCGGTACACACTTTGACCCTGTTGTCGTGGAAGCCTTTCTGGAAGCCCGTGAGGAAATTACAGAGGTCTTGCATGAATTCCGTGAAAAAGAAGTCATTACCCAAAATTTGAAATCCTAACAAAAATCAGCAGAACAAACCGGAATGGAATGTTCTGCTGATATATTTTATTTACTCTTCTGAATTTTTCGGGGGATTTTCCAACAAAATGCGGAACTTCATTTTCTCAACAGGCAAAGCCTCGCCGAATTTATTCCCTGTTACCATATCCGTGTAAGAACTCTTCAACAGAATGAGTGCATCAGAATCAGAGAAATTTTGCACAAATACAATCTTTCTGCCGTCATCGCTCTTTCTCCATGTCACACTGACACCGTTCGGAATTTCAGCATCCATAGCACGTTCAAGCTGTAACTTTTCATCCAACTGACGGAATAATTCATCATACAAAGCTTCCGGCGCACAACCTGCCACATGCCAAGCGAACCCTTCACCAAATGAATTTCTGGTGATGGCTGGATAGCCCTTGTAGTAATCTTTTTCGAATGTTGCCACAACATCGCAAGTAGTCGGGCGAACCACTTCACAAAGCTGTGTCATATCATAAAATAGTCTTGTCCTGTCAATATACCAGCTTGTACGGTTTTTGTCGCTTTCATAGAGTCCGTCAACTTCTTCTACCCACATTCCCAAAACATCAGAAAGCTTTTCTTCGGTATCTTCTCCGAGGAAACAGAGGTCATTTTCATTGACGTATCCAGTGAAAACAGTTGTTACCAAAGTACCGCCATTCTGGACGAATTCACGGAGCTTTTTCTGAATCTCTGCACGGAATAAGTAGAGCATAGGCGCAATGACGAGCTTATAGCCGGAAAAATCGGCTGTTTCATCAACAATATCTGTTGTAATGCCATTCTTCCAGAAATAATGATAAACCCTTTGAATTTCGCCGAAATAGTCAATTCCCTCATTTCTAGGACCTTTTGAGCCATCAATTGCCCATTTATTCTGGGTATCGTAAATAATAGCCACTTCTGCTGGAGAATCTGTGCCATAAACAAAGTGTGTCAGTTTTTCGAGAAGTTCGCCAACTTCTGTCACTTCCCTGAAAATGCGGGTATTGTTAGTACCAGCATGAGAAATCACCGCAGAATGGAACTTTTCAGCACTGCCACGACTTTGGCGAATCTGAAAATACATTCCGGAATCTGCACCATGTGCCACGGCATTGACAATGGAAAGCATATGCATTCCGGGTCTCTTTAATTTGGAAATGCCCTGCCAATTGGTAGTAGAAGGGGTACACTCCATTAAAAGGAACGGACTTTTCTTCAAAGAACGCATCATATCATGAGAAAGACTTTCATTCAATGCAATGGTAGCATTTCCGCAAGGTGCGTGCCATTGTGGGTAAGAATCCCATGCAATCACATCCAATTCCTTTGCCATCTCGAAATAATCCAGCCCATCAAAATACATCCCCATGAAATTGGTTGTCACTGGAATTTCAGCATTCGCATTCTTGACCGTTTCAATTTCCACTTTCATGAAGTCAATGGTTTGTTTGGTGACAAATCGCTTCCAATCCAATGCAAGCCCCTGAATAGAGTCCTCACCTTTGGAAGAAGGCGGTTGCACCTGTTCCCAATCGGTATAGGTATGTGACCAGAAATGCGCCCACCAGTCATGATTCAGGTCTTCCAATGAACCATACTTTTCCTGTAAAAATTCACGGAATGCCTTTTTGCAGAGTTCGCAGTGACACTCCCCATTGAATTCATTGGAAATGTGCCAAGCAATCACAGCCGGATGGTTTGCATAATGTTCGGCTAACAGTTCATCAATGATTTTCACTCTTTCACGGTAAATCGGTGAAGTATAGCAATGATTTTCACGACCACCGAAAAAATTTCGTGTGCCGTCTTCTGCAACCCGAAGGACTTCCGGATATTTGTCAGCTAACCAGTGCGGACGTGCGCCGGAAGGTGTAGCAAGTATGACATGAATACCAGCTTTCCAAAGTCTTTCAATGGTATCATCAAGCCATTCCAGATTGAAGAGGTCTTCTTCTGGTTCAATGTCTGCCCATGAAAAAATACCAAGACTGATACAGTTAATGTGAGCTTCTTTCATCAGCTCAATATCTCGCTCTAGAATTTCCGGATAATCTTTCCATTGTTCAGGGTTATAATCCCCACCATGGAGCATCTGCGGAAATTTCGGGGTCAATGGTGTATGCTTCATGAAGCATTCCTCCTTTGATGTAATTTTCGTTATTTGATTTCCTATTCAGGATAGAGTATTAACATCATATTGATAATATAAGTATAACCTATTTTCAGCGAAATGTCAAGTCAAAAAGCAATTCTTTCCATGGAATGGTGAAAAATATCTTAATTTTATCGCCGTATTCAAAGTTTTTTGAAAAAGTTGTAAAAAAATGTTCATATTTTAGTTTGTTTCGGGGTGTAGAAATTATGATACCAGAACATCCCCACCGCTGCCAAAATGATAACAATATAGCCTAAAATGCTCCATCTATCCGGAATTTCCCTGAAAAACAAAAATCCTAATGAAGTAGCAAAGATAATTTGTGAATAATCATAGACGGAAATTTCTCTTGCTGGTGCATGGCAATAAGCCGCCGTAATCGAAAATTGTCCGCCTGCTGCGGCAATTCCTGCACCAATCAATGTCAAAAATTGTACCCATGTCATGGGGTGATAACCGAAAATCAGAAACGGCAATGTCACTACACATGAAAACCCTGAGAAAAATAACACAATGAATGTTTTGTTCACTCCCTTTTTCCCTAAAATCCGTACCATTGCATAGGCTGCACCAGCACAGATTCCTCCGCATAATCCCGCAAAAGAGGCATGAAACTGCGAAAAATCAAATGATGGCTTCACTACCAGCATTGACCCCAGAAATGCTGTCAATACTGCAATTCCTTCCACGGGTAATAACTTCTCTTTCAATAAAAGCCATGAAAATAGAATCGTGAAAAATGGCGACATTTTATTTAACATGGATGCATCCGATAAGACAAGATGGTCAATGGCATAATAATTGCACAAAATCCCGATTGTTCCAAATGCCGAACGCAAGAATAAAAATTTCCATGCGTCTTTTGGAAAATGTGCATTCCCTTTTTCCTTGATAAATAATCCAATCGCAATGATGAGCGCAACAAAATTCCGGAAAAAGCTTTTCTGTGTACTCGGCAAATCTCCAGCCAACCGGACAAATGCATTCATCAGCGCAAAACAAAACGCCGAACAAATAATTAAAATAATTCCCTTGTATTTCGATTTCATTTCAAAACCTCCTTGACAAACTGAAAATAACCTGCTACAATAAAGATATGCCACTAACAAAGGAGAGAAAAATTGCATGGAGCGAATTAGTTACCGTGTTGCATTAGGGGGAATCGTGTCGGCATTCTGTTTGGTGGAAATGTTTCTGACAGGGATATTTCCGTTATTATATTTGGTATTGCCGATGCTTTCGGGGGTATTGTTGCTGATTATCGTGGAAGAAGTGGGAACGCAATGGGCTTGGGTGACATATATCGCCGTGGGGCTGTTGTCCTTATTTGTGACATACGATAAAGAAGCCGCCCTGATATTCGTGATGTTTTTCGGGTGCTATCCGATTTTACAGAAATACATCAACCGCATTCCTTCCAAAATTGTGAAACTACTGGTGAAACTGGTCTTTTTCAATACAAGCATTGTCTGTTATTTTCACCTGAATGTGTACTTGTTCGGGATGGAGGATTTAATTGAGACATTTCAGGAATGGGGAAAATATGGCGGTCTGATAACGCTGATTGTATTGAATCCATTTTTCCTGATGTATGACAGTTCTTTAGAGGGATTGTGCGAACTCTATCGAATGCGACTGCGCCCCAGAATTTCGGGCAAGCATTAACCATTCCTATTGTACTACTTTTCGGGGAAAATGTCAAGCAGAATCAAAAATTCCTGCAAACCCCTTGACAAATGCCTGAAATTGTGCTATAATATACCTATACAGACAGCAAAGACGCTGACGGCTTTCATGCCCTCAGTGTCTTTTTGTTTGTTTCATGATGACAGTTCCTAAACCCCTATACACACGGAAAGACCGCCTTCTTTTGAGGGCGGTTTTTTCGGGAAGTTGCACAAAAAATAAACTCAATTTATATATATATATATATAAACATATACAAATGTTCAATTTTTCACTTGACATTTTTGCTGAAATGTGGTATAATTTGATAAATATAAAAATTAAAGGGGGTAATCTCATGAAAAAGAAATTGAGTGTTATGTTAGCAATGGTATTAGGTGCGTTGAGCATTTCTGCGCCGTTGCAAGTTTCTGCTGATGAATACCGTGTGGGCGAATACTATGACCCGCTGACCATCCAGACAGACTTATTTACTTATGAGCATGGTTCATTCCAGCGCATTTCAGAAGATGCCATTCCTTTTGATAATTTCTCAATTGTAACAGGGGTTTGCTATCAGGAAAACGAAACAGAACCTTGTGCATATATTGTGATTCCTTACAATAGAACATTTGGGGAGTGGGAACATTTCTCAGGGGGGGAGTTTTAAGTTCTGACAAGTTAATTTTAAAAGTTAGTGATACAAATGGTTTCCTTGATGGGAAGACTTTGCAGATTGGGGATGTATTTTCAGGTGGTTATATTTGTCCTGAAGAAATGTATCCAGGTCGTATGAAGATTTTTAGTACTCCGGAGTTTATCGGAAATGTAGCGGATATTTTGGGTGAGGAAGCAGTGACAGCTGTAAGGCATGAATTAGCAGAAAACATTTTGTCATTGAGTGAGCTTTTTGCTTTCGATGAGCGGTTTGCTTTTGATGGTGCAAGAATTGATGATTCTGCTATCAACAAAGGCGACACGACCGCAGATGAGCAAGTCAACATTGCGGACGTATTGGCAACCAATCAATATTTGTTAGGCATTCACAAGCCCAGCAATTACGGCATTCTCGCCGCCGACGTTGACCACAATGGAAGGGTGGAGGATGCAGATGCACTCAAAATCCTGAAATCCGTTGTCGGGCTGGAAACATTGGAATAAAATGGAATTCATATCAAAACCGCCTTCTTTGAGGGCGGTTTTTTCCGAAAATTGAATTTCCAAAAATTATATATATTTTTTGTGCATGGTGCTGAATTTGGGTGTTGATACTTGACATTTTTGTTAAATCATGGTATAATATGGAAAGTATGAAAATTAAAGGGGGAATTTTTATGAAAAATCGTGTTTTATCTGTTTTGCTTGCATCCTGTCTGTTGGCTGTACCAGCTCTTTCACCTTCCTTTGTTCCTGATACTGTTTGTGCGGATGTAGAAGAAGCACGCACGGTGACAGTAGATAATCTTGTATTTAAAGTATATAGCTATTCTGCTTATATTGCAGATGTTGTTGACAAGAAAGTTACCTCCATTAAAATCCCAGCATCCGTAGAAGGTGCGCAGGTTGTTACTGACCCCATGACGACTGGTGGTATATTCTCTAAGTGTCTGAATCTTGAAAATTTTGAAGTGGAAGAAGATGGAGGTTACACTGCAATTGATGGGGTGTTGTTTGATGGAACAGGAAAACACTTGTTTTCCTATCCATGTGGAAGAAAGGGAAGTTATGTCATTCCAGAAGGAACAACTTCAATTGAAAGGTGTGCTTTTTGTAATGCCGAACAATTGACAGAGCTTACAATTCCCGAAAGTGTGCAGTCCGTAGGTGTAGGGGCTTTTCATAACTGTACTTCTCTTGAAGAAATTCATGGTACAATCAAAGGAAATAATGGGAATTTGTTTATTCATTGTCATGCCTTGAAACGAATTGAATTTGCAGAGGCGACCACAAGACAGGATGCACTTCTAGAGGAACTTAAATTGTTGGATTGCCCTGCTTTAGAAGAGGTCATTATCCCAAAATCTCGTAGTTTAAGCGGATTGTGTGAAATTCAAGATTGTGGAATAGCGGAATTAGTAATTCCGGAGCTTAAATATCATTCTGTACTTGGTGTTTTCGATTGCCCCAATCTCAAAAAAGTAACGTTTTTGCAAAGTGACTTTGCAATCAATACCCCTACTTTGAACCTTGATTCTGGCTTTACTGTCTATGGGTATGAAAGCAATCATGTTTTACAAGATAAGTGTGTTGAAGAAGGGATTGAATTTATCCCCATTGAATACCAAACAGGCGACATTGACGGCAACGAAGAAATTGATATTACTGATGTACTTGCACTGAATCAATACTTGCTTGGGGTTTACCGCCCTGACAGTGCCGGAATTGCTTCCGCCGACGTTGACCACAATGGAAAGGTGGATGATGCAGACGTTCTCGCAATCCTGAAATCCGTTGTCGGGCTGGAAACATTGGAATAAACAAAATGATTCACAAAAGTTAGATTTTGACAGGGGACGGCATTCCGTCTCCTGTTTTTGATTTTCTGATGAAAATTGATAAAATTTGAAAAATCCTCTTGCTTTTTTCGTAACTTTATGGTAAAATAGAAGTTGAGCATATTGTATATGAATTGACAGTGCTAAAATTTTCGTGCATTGGCACGGGTAGGGAGCGAAATTATGCCAAAGAAACAGGATATTCACAAGATTATGATTATTGGGTCAGGGCCTATCATCATCGGTCAGGCGTGTGAGTTTGACTACTCCGGAACGCAGGCTTGCAAGGCTTTGCGAAAACTGGGGTATGAAATTGTACTGGTCAACTCCAATCCTGCAACCATCATGACAGACCCTGATGTGGCGGACATCACTTACATTGAACCGCTGAACCTTGCAAGGCTGACACAGATTATTGAAAAAGAACGTCCGGATGCATTATTGCCGAACCTCGGCGGACAATCCGGCTTGAATCTCTGTTCGGAACTTTCCAAAGCTGGTGTATTGGAGCAATACAATGTCAAGGTCATTGGGGTACAGGTAGATGCTATCGAACGTGGTGAGGATAGAATCGAATTTAAAGAGACTATGACGAAACTCGGCATTGAAATGCCTCGTTCTCATGAAGCGTATTCCGTGGAAGAAGCGGTGAAGATTGCAGAGGAATTGCATTATCCGGTTGTACTGCGTCCGGCTTACACCATGGGCGGTGCAGGCGGTGGCATGGTGTACAATGTCGAAGAGCTGAAAACCGTCTGTGAAAGAGGGTTACAGGCATCTTTGGTACATCAGGTACTTGTTGAGGAATGTATCAGCGGTTGGGAAGAACTCGAATTAGAGGTTGTTCGTGATGCGAAGAATAACATCATTACAGTATGTTTCATTGAAAACATTGACCCGATTGGTGTGCATACTGGTGATTCGTTCTGTTCTGCACCGATGCTGACGATTTCCGAAGAGGTACAGAAGAAGTTGCAGGAATATTCCTACAAGATTGTAGAAGCCATTGAGGTTATCGGCGGTTGTAACTGTCAGTTTGCACATGACCCAGTTACAGGCAGAATTGTTGTTATCGAAATCAATCCGAGAACGTCTCGTTCTTCTGCATTGGCATCTAAGGCGACAGGTTTCCCGATTGCGCTCATTTCTGCAATGTTGGCTTGTGGCTTGACACTGGATGAAATCCCATGCGGAAAATATGGCACTCTTGATAAATATGTACCAGACGGCGATTATGTGGTTATTAAGTTCGCAAGATGGGCTTTTGAGAAGTTTAAGGGCGCACAAGATAAGCTTGGTACACAAATGAGGGCTGTCGGGGAAGTCATGTCCATTGGCAAGACCTACAAAGAAGCATTCCAGAAGGCAATCAGAAGCCTTGAAACAGGTCGTTACGGTCTGGGCTTTGCAAAGGATTTCCACGACAAGTCAAAAGAGGATTTGCTTGCCATGCTGAACTATCCCACAAGTGAACGGCAGTTCATCATTTATGAAGCACTCCGCAAAGGTGCTGACATTCAGGAAATCTATGACCTGACAAAAATCAAGCATTATTTCCTCGAACAGATGAAGGAACTCGTTGACGAAGAAGAAGCACTCCTGAAAAATAAGGGTACTGTTCCGGCGGAAAACGAACTCAGACAGGCGAAGCTGGACGGATTTTCTGACAGATATTTGAGCCAGATTCTGGAAGTCTCAGAAGAGGACATCCGAAACGCTCGTTATTCCTATGGTATCAAGGAAGCGTGGGAGGGTGTTCACGTTTCCAGCACACAGGATTCCGCTTACTATTACTCTACCTATCATCTGACAGAGGACAAATCCCCCTGCAATACTGACAAGCCAAAGATTATGATTCTCGGCGGAGGTCCTAACAGAATCGGTCAGGGTATCGAATTTGACTATTGTTGTGTTCATGCCGCATTAGCATTGAAGAAACTCGGCTTTGAAAGTATCATTGTCAACTGCAACCCTGAAACCGTTTCCACCGACTACGACACATCCGACAAGCTGTATTTTGAGCCGTTGACATTGGAAGATGTTCTGGCAATCCACGAAAAGGAAAAGCCCGTGGGTGTTATCGCACAATTCGGCGGTCAGACTCCTTTGAACCTCGCCAATGACCTGAAAAAATACGGTGTCAACATTTTGGGAACTTCTCCAGAAACCATTGACCTCGCAGAGGACAGAGACCATTTCAGGGCAATGATGGAAAAATTAAACATTCCTATGCCGGAAGCTGGAATGGCTGTCAATGTTGATGAGGCTTTGCAGATTGCAAATCAGATTGGGTATCCGGTGATGGTACGTCCTTCTTATGTATTGGGCGGTCGTGGTATGGAAATCGTGCATGATGATGAGATGATGAGGGTTTATATGTCCGCTGCGGTTGGTGTGACCCCTGACAGACCGATTCTGATTGACAGATTCCTGAACCATGCAACAGAATGTGAAGCGGATGCAATCTCTGATGGTACAAATTGCTTTGTACCGGCTGTGATGGAACATATCGAATTAGCTGGTGTGCATTCCGGTGACTCTGCTTGTATTCTGCCGTCCAAGAACCTGACGGAACAACAGATTGCAACCATCAAGGACTATACCAAGAAAATCGCTGTGGAAATGGGCGTTCGTGGCTTGATGAATATGCAGTATGCAATTGAGGGCGATACCGTCTATGTACTCGAAGCAAACCCGAGAGCATCAAGAACCGTTCCGCTTGTTTCCAAAGTTTGCAGTATCAACATGGTACAGATTGCCACTAAGATTATCACTTCTGAAATCACTGGAAATCCGTCACCTGTTCCGGAACTCAAAGACAAGGTTATCAAGCATTACGGTGTCAAGGAAGCAGTATTTCCGTTTAATATGTTCCCCGAAGTTGACCCCCTGCTTGGCCCTGAAATGCGTTCCACTGGTGAAGTATTGGGAATTTCCCAGTCATTTGGTGAAGCATATTATAAGGCAGAAGAAGCCACTCAGACAAAGTTACCGTCCAGCGGTACAGTATTGTTAAGCGTTTGCGAACGTGATAAGCCCGAACTTCCCGAAGTTGCAAGAGGATTTGTAGAGCTTGGTTTCAAGGTTCTGGCTACTCACAAATGCTATAAGCTCCTCCAGAAAGAGGGCATTCCCTGCGAGCGTATTTTCAAGATGTATGAAGGCGGTCGCCCCAATATTGGCGATGCTATCACCAACGGAGAAATTACTTTGATTGTGAATACTCCTGTCGGTAAGGAAAGTATGCATGATGACAGCTATATCCGTAAAGCTGCTATCAAGCACAGAATCCCTTATATCACCACAATGGCAGCTGCTAAGGCTAGTGTGGAAGGTATCCGTGCTATCAAGGAAAATAAGCATTTCGGTGTGAAGTCCTTGCAGGCACATCATGATGAAATTGAGTAATTCCATGATAATTTAATTTAATTAAAATGTCCGGCTGAAAATGCCGGACACTTTTTTTGAAAGGCGGTGAAATGATATTGGATAGAGCATTATTGCAAAAGAAATTACAATTCCAGAAAGTCAAAAATGAACTTTCTCGACTGAATGGAATTGCTGTATTGGAAATTCTGGATTTTGATTCTTTCGGATGGAATGCCGATTTTTTGCGGAACATCGGTTACACTTCCTCAACCAGACAACCAGATTCTTTGATGGATGTCAATGCAAATGAAACTGAAATTTTTGCATGGGTTCGCTCAAAGATGCAGATTGAAAACGGAGCTGTATTTTATCTGCTGTGTGGTCAATTTTGGACGGAAATTCAAATCATCAATGCAGAAAAAGCAATTCCTGATTTATGGCATGGTTCAGGTTTGACTTGCGGTTTCACACTCCTGACAGAGGATAAAAAGACATTGCTGGACATTGGATTGGATTCAAGGGATGAATCACATTATCTTTGTGACAGGTACGATATTTCTTGAATTAGGGCTTGCTTTTTTGGCGGTTTTATGGTATCATAGTATTAAATAAATTTCGAAAGGGGTATTGTTATGGCATTACCGGAAAGAGAATTGAAGAAAATCACTGCGGATGAATTCTTTGAAATGTTCCCCGAAGAAAGCGTTTCTGAACGCTATGAACTGCATGAGGGGCTTGTCGTGGCGATGGCATCACCCACGATTCAGCATCAGAGAATTGTCATGCGTAGCAGTCATGTGATTGATGATTTTATCAGGAAAAATAAGGGAAAGTGTAAAGTATTCGTTTCGCCTGTTGATGTGAAATTGACGGATGATACTGTTGTAATTCCGGATGTATTTGTGATGTGTGACCCTTCTAAGATTGATGAAAAGCGTTGTTATGGTGCGCCGGATTGGGTGATTGAAGTGACTTCTACCAATAAGGGCGATGATTTCGGGAAAAAATTCACATATTATCAGGAAAACGGAGTTCGGGAATATTGGATTGTCGTGCCTGATGAACAAAAAACATTGGTTTATTTCTTCGAAAGAAGCCACCTGCCGAATATTTACACATTCGATACCCCCATACCTGTCGAAATTTACAACAGGGAATTGAGTATTAAAATTTCTGATTTGCTGTAAAAAAGAACCATCCCCCATTTGAGGGATGGTTTTTACTTTACCATGTATAGTGACTGATTGCCTGAATCAGGGTGTCTTCGCCCTGTTCCGCAAGGGTAATGAAGTCGAAAATTTTCTCGCTCCATCCAGCGATAATATTCGTTTTTTTGCCGTGGAACTGCTGTGTTCCGTAGCCTTGCAAGTCAATGGCATGTACCCAGATGTCACAGCCGGAAGTTTTGCGGTATTCGTCTGCAAGTCTCTGCACCGGTTCATAACCATAGTAAGTTTCACCACAGTTACACATATTGTCTGATAAAATAATCAGTCTGTCCACCTTGATATGTTTCTCCATGAGCTTGGTAAAGGGGAGACCCATATTAGTACCGCCACCCCTGACAGGGAGATGAAAGGCACTATGTAAAATGCCGAAATTTTCGGGAGGTAAAAATACACGAATCTGGTTATCAAATGTGTAGACAATCCCTTTTTCACAAAGTTTGTATGCAATCATTCCCAATAAAAGGGCGATTTGGGAACAGCGTACATCAGACTTTGCACTGATGGTACTTGTCATAGAACCGGATACATCAATTGCAATGAGGGTTTTTCCGGCAATTTTAGGAATGTTCTCAATGGAAGCATTCACGGCATTTTCCAGCGCATCCAAAGCACGCTTTTGATAGGTGTTTTCAATTTGCGCATATGCTGAAAGGAATCGAAAAGGGAGCTGTTTGGAACGCTTGACAGCTTCCGGATTTTCGATAGTCTGGTAAACTTTTTCGATATTGGAAGGTTTGGCATTGATGATGTTTCGCAGATTTCGCAAAAGTGCCATGTAGCCAACTTTTCCCGATTCAATGAGATTTTCCCATGTTTGGGTATTATTGCCCTTGGTGGAAAGTTCGGTTTCCCATGTTTTTGGGGTTGCAAGCTTTCCTTCAATGCAACGTTTCCATAAATTGGCTTGTTCTTCATCCTTAGGCTTGGGATGGGAGAGAATGATTAAATCCTTCATCTTGACAGCCTTTTTGTTACCGGCATATTTCGCAAGGGTATATTCGTCAAATCCCTTCAAAACGTCTGCAATGCCTTTGAGAAGGGATTGAGGAATCGGCTTCCCGAAAGTGGCAAGATAGAAAGACATGATTTCCGTCAAATCATCCCCACGCAGGGCAACGCCTTTCACGGTTTTTCGTGCGAAGGGTTTTCCATTCGGCTCATGGGCGAGGTATGCCGTCAGGACGTGCGAAACGGAACGCATATTGAAAACTCTTCTCGCATATACAGCAAGATTGGAAACAAATTCTGCATCCTGCTGGATGACCTGCGGAATGAGCTGTTCCATTTCGGCGGAATTATCGCCGTAGAACTTGCTTTCATTGAAGAAAGAGGTCAAAACCATTGTCACCAGTTTGGACTTATCATCCATTGTATAAGCAACATGACCTTCTGCATTTTCGGTTTTCATCGTTGCTGGATTATTAAACTTTCCCATTCGTGAAGCCTCCTTAAAAACAAAAACAAACGTGATAAATTTGAAAACAGTGAAAAAACTCCACTGCACAGGGCAGTCAATGGACTCGAACCATTTCTCAAAAAGATTTGCCAAGAAGTAACTGTTTTCTGCAATGCACGTTTGCTTTGTACTCAAATATGATAGTGGATAAAATCGATGACAGCACATATTAGTGCTTTACCAGTTAAGCTACACTGACTTTCGTCACGTCCGGACTTGAACCGGAAACTCTACGTTAAAAGCGAAGTAATCGTCATACACAATGCCACTTAATAGCGGATAAAATCAAAAACAGCATCATAAGCGTTCTACCGGTTAAACTATACCGACTGTTGTTGGCATCTGGATTCGAACCAGAATTTCACGCAACCATATTTTCACGAAGTAACTGTTGTTTGCAATACCGCTATTCAAAAAGAAAACGGATGAAATCAGAAACAGACAAAACTCAATACCCATTGGGTATTACACAATACAACTCTGAAATTCGAAGTAGCTGTCTCCTACAATTCCGTTTGTGTCAGCTATTATACCACATTTGTTTCCATTTGTCAAGAGGTTTTTGAAAATTTTTTCAAAAATTTTACATGAAGAATGAAAAAATAAGAAGGCTCTCAAATTTTTCCATATTAAGAGCCTTCTCAAGCGCGGAAAGAGGGATTTGAACCCTCGCACCGGTTTCCCGACCTACTCCCTTAGCAGGGGAGCCCCTTCACCACTTGGGTATTTCCGCATATGATGAACCATAGAAGTATGAAATTGGCGGAGAGAGTGGGATTCGAACCCACGGTACGTCGCCGTATCACTAGTTTTCAAGACTAGCTCCTTAAACCGCTCGGACATCTCTCCATTATTTTTAAGGGTATGCTGTCTTCTCCCTGAACCAGCTTTTATATTATAGCATATTCAAACCATTTTGTCAATACTTTTTTCGAAAAAATTTTTGAAAAAATTTTTAAAAAAACTATTGCAAAGATTGATAAAAAATGTTATAATAAAAGTTATAACATTTTCAAAATATTGACAGAAATCGTACACATGGTAAAAAATAACAATATCCGGCAGAAGGAATGCCGGAAGACAGGAGGTTTCATGAAAAAATGGGTAATACATCAACCGGATTCGAAATTCACGGCAGACTTGCAGAGTAAGAGTGATTTGTCACAGCTTTCCTGCAAGGTACTTGTTTCACAAGGCTGTATCAGCATTGAGCAAGCAGGGCAGAGAATGGGATGCACTGAACTTTCAGACCCATTTCTGATTTGTGACATGAAACCGGCTGTAGAGGCAATCAATGCGGCGATAGATGCCGGAAAGAGAATCTGTGTTTATGGTGACTACGATTGTGACGGGGTGACTTCTACGGTCATTCTGTACACGTTTCTGGAGCAGATGGGCGCAGATGTGACATGGCGCATTCCTGAACGCAGTGAAGGCTATGGCTTAAATGAACAGGCGGTCAGGGAAATGCATGAGGATGGAGTGCAGATGATTATTACTGTCGATAATGGGATTTCAGCAATCCCAGAAGCCAAACTCATGAAAGAACTAGGCATTGAATTGGTTATCACAGACCATCACCAAGCAGGGGAAGAATTGCCGGAAGCATTAGCGGTGGTAGATGCGCACCGGAAGGATAATTTGTCACCGTATCGTTTTTATTGTGGGGCAGGAATCGCATTATTGTTGGTAGCGGCAATGAATGACGGAGATATTCGCTTTGCAATGGAACAATATGGCGATTTGGTAGCAGTAGCTACCATTGCAGATGTTGTGGCATTGACCGGAGAAAATCGCTATTTGGTGCAGGAAGGGCTTGATTATCTGAAAAATACAGAGCGTCAGGGGTTGCTTGCACTGCGTGAAATCAGTGGAATGAAAGACAAACCATTGAATTCGATGAATGTAGCGTTTTCCATTGTCCCTCGTATCAATGCCGCTGGAAGAATGGCATCCCCAAAATTGGCAGTAGAATTACTGCTGGAAGAAGACCCGCAAAGAGCCAAAGAACTTGCTGAAAAGCTTGACCGCATCAATACCCAAAGAAAAGATTGTGAAAATGAAATCATCAAGGCAGTGGATGAAAAGATTCAGGAAAATTCTGATTTGATTCATGAACGTGTGATGGTGTTTGATGGGGAAGATTGGCATGGAGGAGTCATTGGAATCGTAGCGGCAAGGTTGCTGGAGCGATTTGGAAAGCCATGCTTTATGATAAGTGTACATGATGGGATGGGACACGGTTCAGCAAGAAGTTTCGGGGAATTTTCGGTATTTGAATGTTTACAGGCTTGTGACGATTTACTTGAAAAATACGGTGGTCATCCGGCAGCTGGTGGGTTTACCGTCAAGGCGGAGAACATTCCGGCATTCAAGAAACGGATTGCGGAATATTCCGCTGAAACATTCCCTGATATGCCCGTACCGGAGATTTCCGCCGCTTGTGCCTTGGATGCAAAGTGCCTGAATGCGGAAGAAGTGGAAACCCTTTCACAGTTGGAACCTTTTGGGGCAGAGAATCCCGAACCGCTTTTCTTTGTCGAAAATGCAAGGATTCAGGAAATCCGACCACTTTCAGAGGGCGCACATACCAAACTGATGGTATCCATCAATGGAATTCCTTGTGAAGCGTTGCTGTTTCGCACTTCACCGGAAAGCCTTGGTTTGCGAGTGGGTGACGTTTGCCATATGATGGTGAAATTATCCGTCAACACATGGAATGGCAGAAAGCGAGTAAATCTCAATGTACAGGACATCCGCATTTCTGGCATGAACCAAAGCAAATTATTGGCAGCCATGCAGGCTTATGACAAATACCGCAGGAAAGAACCACTTTCTAAGGCTTATTATCAAGCCATCACTCCCAACCGACCGGAGTGTATTACTGTATACAAGGCTGTGACAGAAACACAAATTTCTGTGGAAAAATTAGCCATGCAAATGAATCGTATCGGGATGAATTACTGCAAATATCGCATTTGCTTAGATGTATTTGCAGAACTCGGACTGATGGAACTCACGGAAGGGGAACAATTTGTGAAGCGTTTACCTGTCCCGAAAAAGGTTGACCTTCACAATTCCAAAATACTTTCACAACTGGAACAGTATGCAAAGGAGGAAATGTTATGAAGGAGGACAGAGTTGTAACCATCGAAATGTTGGAGCAGAAGATTCTTGACATGGATAAACAATATGACCTGAGCAAGATTCATTCTGCGTACGAATTCGCCGCAAAAGCGCACGAAGGGCAATTACGCTCATCTGGAAAGCCTTATATTATTCATCCGCTTTCCGTTGCGGAAATCCTGCTTGACCTTGGCATGGATACAGATACCATTTGTGCGGCTTTGCTCCATGATGTGGTGGAAGATACCAATGCAACATTGCAACAGCTTGAAAAATTATTTGGGCAGGATGTTGCATCCTTAGTGGACGGTGTCACCAAATTGGCAAAAATTCCGATTTTCAACAAAGACCAGCAGTTAGCGGAAAATGTGATGAAAATTTTGCTTGCCATGAGCAAAGACATTCGTGTCATGATTATTAAACTTTGTGACAGGCTTCACAATATGCGAACACTGGATTTCCGCCCCGAACATAAACAGCTTACAACCGCTCGTGAAACGATGAATGTCTATGCCCCCATTGCCAGAAGATTGGGTATCAAGCTGGTACAGGCAGAGTTGGAAGACCTTGCACTGTATTATCTCGACCGTTTCGCCTATACGGACATTGAAACCATGATGGGACGCAACAAGGAAGAAAGAGAGATTTTCTTGAATTCCATCATTCAGAATGTTTCTGATTATCTCCCCACGGCAATGAATTTCAAAAAGCCCCCGAAAATTGAGGGACGTGTCAAGAGCATTTACGGAATGTATAAGAAAATCTATCTGCAACATAAGAACCCCGAAGAAGTGTATGATAAATATGCAATCAGAATTATTGTTTCTGACCTTGCAGAATGTTATGCAGCCAGTGGCTTGATTCAGAATATCTATTCGCCGATTTTAGGCAGGCGAAAAGACTATATCAGCCATCCAAAGGAAAATATGTATCAGTCATTGCATGATTGTTTCCTTGGGAAAGAGGGAATTCCCTTTGAGGTGCAAATCCGTACTTGGGAAATGCACGAAACCGCAGAATACGGCATTGCTGCACACTGGAAGTACAAAGAGGGTATCCATGGGAAAGACAGAATGGAAGACCGCCTTTCTTGGATTCGCAAAATGATTGAAGCACAGAAAACTTCTGATGATATTGAGGAAATTGTTCGGTCCATCAAGTATGACCTTGCACAGGAAGATATTTGTGTCATGACTCCTAAAGGAGCAGCGATTTCCCTTCCTGTTGGTGCAACCGTCATTGATTTTGCTTATAAAATCCATACAGAAGTTGGTCATAAAATGATGAGTGCCAAAGTTGACGGCAGAATTGTCCCCCTTGATTATAAATTAAGAAATGGTCAAATCTGTACCATTATGACCAGCAAAGACCCCACAAAAGGTCCTAGCCGTTCATGGTTGGATATTGCCGTCACTTCCGAAGCACGCTCGAAAATTCGTTCATGGTTCAAACGTGAACGCCGTGAGGAAAATATTCAGACCGGAAAAGCAGCCCTTGAAAAATTGTTCCGTCATAATCATATCCATGTCCCCGAAGAAGAGCTTGAAACATTCCTGAAAGATGATTTGCGCCGTCATAGCTGTAATTCGTTGGAAGATTTTTATGCTGCGATTGGTTACGGCGGTATCAGTCTTTCGAAATTGCTCCCGCATTTCAAGGAACAGTATCATAAACTCTACGAAAAGGAAGAGGAACAAGAGGAAAAGGAACTCCCGATGATTACTCCTGTTCCACATTCCAGAAGTAAGATTATTTTGGATGACATCAGCGATTGTGCCGTCAAATTCGCACAGTGTTGTAATCCACTCCCAGGGGATGAAATTGTTGGATTTATCACCAGAGGGCATGGAATTTCCGTCCATACTACGTCTTGTGTCAATTACCGTGCCATGCTCAACAGAGATATTCCCGAAGAAAGAGAACGCTGGGTGGATATTCAGTGGACAGAAAGCACGGATGCAGCAATGCAGACCAGCATTGAAATTATCGCTCAGGATAGAGTGGGATTGGTGTATGATATTACCGCCGTTTTGACGGAATCCAGAATTCCGATTATCCATTCTTCCTCCCGTATCCTGAAAAATGGAAATGCAATTTTTGATGCAAGTATCCGCATTGTGAACCGTTCCCAATTAACCAGCACATTCGAACGTCTCCGCAAAATCAGGGGCGTGATGACTGTGGAACGTGCGAATAGCTGAAAGGGTTTTGCTGTATGATAGATTGGAAAAATTTCTCTGGACATCTGCGGACGGTTGCCAAACACCGTCACGCAGTCATACGGCATTGTGCAAAAGCTGGTATTTTATGGCAGGGACTGAAACATGATTTATCCAAATATACTCCGGAAGAATTCATTCCCAGCGTGAAATATTATCAGGGTACACGAAGCCCCAATGAACAGGAACGCACAGAAAATGGCTATTCTAGAGCATGGATGCACCATAAGGGCTGCAATAAACATCATTTCGAATATTGGACAGATTACGACCCCAAAACCCGAAAAATGACCCCTGTCAAAATGCCCCTGAATTACGTCATTGAAATGTTTTGCGACAGATTAGCCGCAAGCAAAACTTATAACGGCGAAAATTTTACCAATGATATGCCGTTGCAATATTTCCTGAAAGGCAAACCCACAAGGAACATTCACCCCGAAACATCACGCTTTTTGGAAGGCTTGCTCAGAATGTTAGCCCAAAAAGGAGAAGAATATACCTTTGCTTGGATTCGCTGGTATCAGGAACAGCATGAGGATTATTGAATTGATTTGGAATGCTCCTGTTTCCTCAGGAGTCACTTTTTTGTTGCATCAAAATCAATAAAATTCACTGTTGAAATTTGTGCATAGTATCAAAAATAAAATACCCCCTTGCAATAAAAGCCGGAAAGTGCTATAATTGAAATGAGATAGTGAATTTTTGTAAAAACTCGAAAAATGTATCGTGTCCCTGACAGCATGGGGACAAAATAATGGAAAGGAATGAAATCATGATTTTAACAGGCGCAGACATCGTAGTAGAAACCCTGATTGAACAGGGAACAAAAACTGTATTTGGATACCCTGGCGGACAGGTTATCAACCTTTACGATGCTTTGTACACAAGAAGCGACAGAATCGAACACGTTTTGACAGCGCATGAACAAGGAGCTGCACACGCTGCGGACGGTTACGCAAGAGCTACGGGAGAAGTGGGGGTATGTATTGCCACTTCTGGACCCGGTGCGACAAATCTTGTCACAGGCATTGCAACGGCAATGCTGGATTCTATACCGCTGGTTGCCATTACAGGTAACGTTCCCAACAGTCTGATTGGCAAGGACAGCTTTCAGGAGGTTGACATTACCGGCGTGACCCTCCCCATTACAAAGCATAATTTCTTAGTTAAGAGCATTGACAAACTCGCTGACACCATCAGGGAAGCGTTTGCAATCGCAAAGTCCGGCAGACCGGGTCCAGTCCTCGTGGACATCCCGAAGGATGTACAGGTGGCAACGTTCCCCTATGAGCCTTCTCTGGTTGTTGAAAAAAAGCTTCCTAAGCCGGCAAAGCATGATAAGCTGAAAGCGGCTGTACAAATGATAGCAGAATCCCAGAAACCATATATCTATTTTGGTGGTGGCGCAGTTTCAGCGGATATTTCCGAAGAGATTATTGCACTTGCTGATAAAATTGATGCACCAATCGGATGCACCATGATGGGGCTTTCCCTGATTCCGGTGAAAAATCCCCGATTCTTAGGAATGGAAGGAATGCACGGACATTACGCTTCCAGCGTGGGACAGGATGAGGCAGATTTGATTATTACCATTGGCGCACGTTTCAGCGACCGTGCAACTGGTAATGTAGCGAAATATGCCCGCCGTGCAAAGATTATTCACATTGACGGCGACCGTGCAGAATTGAATAAAAATATCAATGTTGACCTTGGTATTTCCTGCAACATCAAGAACGCTTTGCAGAGACTGCTCCCGCTGATTGGAGAAACCAAACACCCTGAGTGGATGGCTCGTATTGAGGAGCTGAAAAGGGAAGAGCAGGAACAATTTGAAAAAGTCACCGCAAAGGACAGAATCACCCCCTATGCATTGATTCAGGAAGTTGCAAAGCATACAAATCCTGATACGCCCATTGTCACAGACGTTGGACAGCATCAGATGTGGGTAGCACAGTATTATCCTTTTGAAGTGCCGAGAACATTTATTTCCAGTGGTGGATTGGGAACAATGGGCTTCGGACTGGGCGCAGCTATCGGCGCAGCAAAGGCAACCGGAAAAAAGACAGTTCTCTTCACAGGTGACGGCAGTTTTGGCATGAATCTGAATGAGCTTGCAACCGCAGTGACGGAAAATTCTCCCCTTGTTATCATCATCATGAATAACAAAGTTTTGGGGATGGTTCGTCAGTGGCAGACATTATTTTTCCAAAAGCACTACTCCAATACCGACTTGCACACCAGAAAAACCGATTTCGTTAAGCTGGCAGATGCGTTCGGCATGAAGGGCTATCGTGTGAATGAACTCTCTGAAATGGAATCCGTTATCAGTCAGGCATTTAATGAAAATTGCCCTGTATTGGTAGATGTAGCCATCTATGAAGATGAATTTGTATTGCCAATGCTTCCCCCAGGGGGTTCGATTGAGGAAATTATCACGGAAAGGAGTGACCAGTCATGAACGAAGAACGCTATGTCATCGCCATTCTGGTAGAAAATCAACCCGGAATTCTGACAAGGGTAGCAAGTATGTTCAACCGCAGAGGATTCAATATTGACAGTTTGACCGTTTCCGCAACGGAAGACAACCAGTATTCTAGAATCACGATTTCTTTGACTGGTGACGAATCCGTCCGCAGTCAGATTATCCGTCAGCTCCGCAAGCTGTACAATGTGAAGGAAGTCAAGGTTATGGAACGTGATAAGAGCGTTTACCGTGAATTGGCATTGATTAAATTGAGGAATTGTCCGGAAACTCGTCAGGAAGTACTTTCCGCCGTTGACATTTTCCGTTCCAAAATTGTAGATTTCTCCCCCAATACACTTTGTGTAGAGATTACAGGAGAAACCTCTAAAATTGAGGCATTTATTGCACTTGTTGAACCGCTCGGCATTCTCGAAATGTGCCGTACAGGTGTGGTTGCGATTGACCGTGGCTGCAGTTACCTGAACAGTGAGACAAGTCTGTAAATACAAGGCGGTCTTTGCACCGCTGAATAAAAATTATATGTAAGGAGTTTATTTGAAATGGCAGAAGCAAGAATTTTCTATCAGCAGGATTGTGATATTCACAAGCTGGACGGCAAGACTGTTGCAATTATCGGTTATGGTTCTCAGGGTCACGCTCATGCACTGAACCTGAAGGAAAGCGGAGTGAATGTTGTTGTTGGTTTGTACGAAGGCAGTAAGAGCTGGGCAAAGGCTGAAAAGCAGGGTCTGACCGTTATGACAACCGCAGAAGCTACTAAGGCAGCAGATGTTATCATGATTCTGACACCCGACGAAAAGCAGAAGGCTTTGTATGAATCCGACATTAAGCCTTATTTGACCGCTGGCAAGACTTTGGCATTCGCTCACGGTTTCAACATTCATTTTGGCTGTATCGTACCGCCGGCAGATGTGAATATTATCATGATTGCACCGAAAGCCCCCGGTCATACTGTACGTTCTGAATATCAGGCTGGCAAGGGTACTCCCTGTCTGATTGCTGTACAGCAGGATGCAACCGGCGACGCTCAGGAAATCGGTCTGGCTTATGCTGCTGGTATCGGTGGCGCAAGAGCTGGTGTTCTGGAGACTACTTTCAGAACTGAAACAGAAACTGACCTCTTTGGTGAGCAGGCTGTTCTTTGCGGTGGTGTATGCGCTCTGATGCAGGCAGGATTTGAGACACTGGTTGAAGCTGGTTATGACCCCAGAAATGCATATTTCGAGTGCATCCATGAAATGAAGCTCATTGTTGACCTGATTTATCAGTCTGGTTTTGCTGGCATGAGATATTCTATCTCCAATACTGCTGAATACGGCGACTATGTAACAGGTCCTAAGATTATCACAGAAGACACCAAGAAGGCTATGAAGAAAGTACTTGCTGACATTCAGGACGGTTCTTTTGCGAAGGAGTTCCTGCTGGATATGTCCGAAGCTGGTAATCAGGTACACTTCAAGGCTATGAGAAAGCTTCATGCAGAGCATCCGTCTGAAATCGTAGGCGAAGAAATCCGCAAGCTCTACAGCTGGAACAGCGAAGATGACAAGCTCATCAATAACTGATTTTCGGTATTGATTTAGTAATTCGATTTAACGGTAATCCCGATTTTTCGGGATTATCGTGTTATATAGGCGATAGAAATTTAATTAAAAGAGGTTTTGCTTTATGATGTTTGATACAAAAATATCTGGTGCGCATTGTGCGCCACAGCGTTCTTTATTACACGCATTAGGTCTGACAAAAGAGGAAATGGAACGTCCGTTAGTCGGCATTGTCAGCTCCTATAATGAAATTGTTCCGGGTCATATGAATCTCGATAAGATTGTGAACGCTGTCAAGATGGGTGTTGCCATGGCTGGGGGGACACCGATTGTATTTCCTGCAATTGCAGTCTGTGACGGTATCGCAATGGGGCACAGAGGAATGAAATATTCTCTGGTTACTCGTGATTTGATTGCAGATTCTACGGAAGCAATGGCTTTGGCTCATGCATTTGATGCGCTTGTCATGATTCCAAACTGTGATAAAAATGTTCCGGGGTTGCTGATGGCGGCGGCTCGTGTGAACGTTCCGACGATTTTCGTCAGTGGAGGTCCTATGCTTGCCGGACACGTTGACGGAAAGAGAACCAGCCTTTCCAGCATGTTTGAAGCTGTCGGCTCTTTCAAGGCTGGAAAAATCGACCAAGAAAAGCTTGACGATTACGAATTGAATGCCTGTCCGACTTGTGGCAGTTGTTCCGGTATGTATACCGCCAATTCTCACAACTGCCTGACGGAAGTTTTAGGCATGGGCTTGCGTGGGAATGGGACAATTCCGGCGGTTTATTCCAAGAGAATCGAACTTGCCAAACACGCAGGAATGCAGGTCATGGAGCTGTACAGAAAAAATATCCGTCCGCTCGACATTATGACACAAAAGGCATTCGAAAACGCTTTGACGGCGGATATGGCTCTTGGATGCTCTACGAATAGTATGTTGCATCTTCCTGCAATCGCTCATGAATGCGGTGTGGAAATCAATCTTGACATTGCAAACGAAATTTCCGCAAGAACTCCCAATCTTTGCCATTTAGCTCCGGCAGGTCATACCTATATGGAACAGCTTGACGAGGCTGGCGGAGTCTATGCAGTTCTGAACGAACTCAACAAGAAGGGCTTAATTCATACGGATGTCATGACCGTGACAGGCAAGACATTGGGCGAAAATATTGAAGGCTGTGTCAACCGTGACCCCGAAGTTATCCGCCCGATTGATAACCCATTCAGCGAAACAGGCGGTATTGCTGTACTCCGTGGAAATCTTGCTCCTGACGGATGCGTTGTCAAAAGAAGTGCCGTTGCTCCCGAAATGCTCGTGCATGAAGGTCCTGCAAAGGTATTCGACAGCGAAGAAGAAGCCATTGCAGCAATCTATGCAAAGAAAATTGTTGCCGGAGATGTAGTTGTCATCCGCTATGAAGGACCTTCCGGAGGACCCGGAATGCGTGAAATGCTGTCGCCTACTTCTGCGATTGCCGGAATGGGTCTTGACAAGGAAGTTGCACTCATCACAGACGGAAGATTCTCCGGTGCAACTCGTGGGGCTGCAATTGGTCATGTATCCCCTGAGGCAGTCCGTGGCGGTCTGATTGCCTACGTTCAGGATGGTGATATGATTTCTATCAATATTCCGGAATACAAGATTGAACTCAAAGTTTCTGAAGAAGAAATTGCAAAGCGTAAGGAAACTATGGAAATTAAGGTCAAAACTGACGTAACCGGCTACCTGAAACGCTATGCAAAAATGGTATCTTCTGCGGATAAGGGAGCAATCATCAATTATTGATTAAGGAAGGAGAGATTATTATGACAAAAGATGAACGTTGTTCAGAGTTTGATAATACTATCGTTTCAAGGGACACTTGGGGCGATGGCGATGATGAATATTTAGAGGAAGTATATGCTTGTGGTTGTCTTCATTCGGCAGGTGATGAAAATACCCCTGGATTTCGTGAACATTGGAATTACTATATTTGCAAAGACTGTAAGAAAGGCATGAATCATGCTTGATGATGCAGACGGCTACCTGAAACGCTATGCAAAAATGGTATCTTCTGCGGATAAGGGTGCAATTATTAACTATTGATTTTGATGAGGAGGATTTCAAATGAAAAAGCAAATTACAACAACAGAAGCGATTTTTCCCATGCCTGTGCTGATGATTTCTACTTTCAATGAAGATGGAACAGTTGACGTTATGAATGCTGCATGGGGCACAATGCTTTCCCGTGATATGGTAGCTTTGAATCTTACTGAAACACACAAGACTGTTATCAATATCAAGCAGAGAAAAGGTTTTGTCATTCATATTGCAGATGCACAGCACATTGTGGAGGCGGATTATTTCGGGATTGTCAGTGGCAACAAGGAGAAAGACAAATTCGCTAAAAGCGGTATGACCTTTACAAAATCAGAATATGTTGATGCACCAGTTATCAATGAATTTCCGATTGCCATTGAATGTGAATTTGTAGAATACCAGAGTGATGAGACCGGACTTGGTGTCATTGGGAAAGTGCTGGCTACTTCAGTAGAAGAACAATTTTTGAAGGATGGGAAAGTTGACATTGCTTCCCTTGGTGCGATTGCATTTGACCCCTACACACACGGCTACTACAAAGTTACGGAAAGAGTCGGAGAAGCTTTCAAGGATGGGGCAAAATTGAAATAATCATGAAAGAATACAAAATGATAACCCTCAAAACCACTTGGAAAGCTGTGTCCCATGAAAAAAACGCTTCCTTTTCGGAGAGTATCAAAAGTATGTTCTTTGTGGGGGATATGCAAATCAATTCCAAAAAGGCAGAACAGCTCATGCAGGAAATGAATCAAGAGGGCTGGGAAGTCATCAGCGTTTCTCCGTTTGCATCCAATGCAGAGGCTGTCTTTCTGCTGATGACCTTTGAAAGGGAAGTTATTAAATAAATCAATTTAGGAAAGGACTGATATTATGGGTATGACCATGACACAGAAAATCCTTGCAGCACACGCCGGACTTGACAAAGTCGAAGCCGGACAGTTAGTGCTTGTCAATCTGGATTTGGTGCTTGGCAATGATATTACTTCCCCTGTTGCTATCAAGGCATTCAATCAGATGGGGAAAGACAACGTTTTCGACAAAGAAAAGGTCACTATGGTGATGGACCATTTCGCACCCAATAAGGACATTAAAGCCGCTCAACAGTGCATGATGTGCCGTGATTTCTGCGGTGAGCAGGAAATTACCAATTTCTATGATGTCGGACAGATGGGTATTGAACACGCATTACTCCCCGAAAAAGGGCTGGTGGTTTCTGGTGATGCTGTGATTGGTGCAGATTCCCATACTTGCACTTATGGCGCATTAGGGGCATTTTCGACAGGTGTCGGCTCGACAGATATGGCTTGTGGTATGGCAATCGGAAAGGCATGGTTTAAAGTGCCGTCCGCATTGAAATTCGAATTGAAAGGCAAGCTCAATAAATATATTTCCGGCAAAGACGTGATTTTGCATATTATCGGCATGATTGGCGTTGACGGGGCGTTGTATAAGTCCATGGAATTTGTCGGGGAGGGGCTTGCAAGTCTTTCCATGGCTGACCGCCTGTGCATGGCGAATATGGCAATTGAGGCAGGTGCGAAGAATGGGATTTTTGCTGTTGATGACATTACTAGAGCATATGTCAAGGCGCATTCCAACCGTGAACCGGTTGTATACGAAGCTGATGCAGATGCCGTTTATGAAAAGACTTATGTCATTGATTTATCTGAAATTAGACACACTGTTTCATTCCCTCACCTTCCTGAAAACACTCATACAACAGATGAAATTGACGAAATCAAAATCCAGCAGGTGGTAATTGGTTCTTGCACCAATGGCAGACTCGAAGACCTCAAAGCTGCTGCGGAAATCATGCAGGGAAAACAGGTTGCAAAGGGTGTGCGTTGTATCGTGATTCCGGCAACACAGAAAATCTATCTGGAAGCAATGGAAGCCGGATATTTGAAGACGTTCATTGAATGCGGTGCAGTCGTTTCCACTCCGACTTGTGGCCCTTGTCTGGGCGGTCATATGGGCATTCTGGCTGAGCATGAAAGAGCCGTTGCAACCACAAACCGTAATTTCATTGGCAGAATGGGACATACTACTTCCGAAATTTACCTTGCTAGTCCGGAAGTTGCCGCCGCTAGTGCCATTACTGGAAAAATTTCTGCTCCTGAGGAGGTGCTTTAATCATGAAAATGACAGGTAAAGTCATCAAGTACGGTGATAATGTCGATACGGACGTTATTATTCCGGCTCGTTATCTGAATACCAGCGACCACAAAGAGCTTGCATCTCACTGCATGGAAGACCTTGACGACACTTTCACAAAGAGAGTTCAGCAGGGGGATATTATGGTAGCTGGCTGGAATTTCGGCTGTGGTTCATCTCGTGAACACGCTCCCATTGCTATCAAAGCAAGCGGAATTTCTCTCGTCATTGCCAAAAGTTTTGCAAGAATCTTTTACAGAAATTCTATCAATATCGGGCTTGCAATCGTGGAATCTGAAAAGGCATCTGATGCGATTCAGGAGGGGAATGTTATCACGGCTGATTTGGATAACGGCATTCTCCACAATGAAACTACCGGAGAAGATTACGCTGTTGAGCCGTTCCCTGCATTCATCCAGACCATTATTGAAAACGGCGGTCTGGTGGAATCCATTAAAAATGGGAGTATTAAGTGATGGAAAATCTAGAAAAATTGAGTTCCCAATTGAAGACTTTAACAGTATTTGGAAAAATCAGATATTGTAGCAGTGTCATGTACGCATTTTGTGCATTATTGGAAAATCCTGATAATTGGGTGCAAATGGCTTCACGTTTTGCAGAAAATTTATACCAGAAGCATACGGACAATTGGACGGATTACCTGACAGATTTAATATTGTCCTGCGAAAACCCTTGCACCTACTTTGCATCAAGGGGCGAACCCATTCCGGAACATATCAAAAATGCAACCCGTCACGATTTGCAGATACTTTCCGAAATTGCCGTAATTACCCCTGAACAGTTTGCAAGTGATGAATATATTCCGCAGTGGAAAGCCGAAAGAATTGACCTCGAAAAGCTGTATTTCGAACGGCTGGAAAACATTGGAAAGTATGGTTTCGGGGTATGGTCGAAATATCATATGTTCCGGATGAAACTTTCTGACAATGCCGAAAATGGCTACATTCTCAAACCGGTTGCACATCCTGATGCAATTTCGCTTGAAATGCTCACAGGTTATGAACTCCAGAGACAACAGGTTGTTGACAATACTAAGGCACTGCTTAAAGGTTTACCAGCATCTAATATTCTCTTGTATGGTTCGGCAGGAACAGGCAAATCCGCCACGGTCAAAGCGGTTGCGAATGCATTCGCTGGTGAGGGCTTGCGGTTGATTGAGCTTTCCAAAAATGAACTGCATTTGTTGCCGGAATTATTAGAGGAGCTTTCCGGAAATCCGCTGAAATTCGTGATATTCGTGGATGATTTGAGTTTTCAGGACAATGACGACAATTTCAGCGCATTGAAAGCCGTTCTGGAGGGCAGTGTTTCCGCAAGGTCTCATAATGTTGTGATTTATGCGACAAGCAACCGCCGTCATATTGTGCGTGAAACGTTCTCACAGAGGGCAGGGGACGAAATTCATCGGAATGATACCATGCAGGAAACAATTTCATTGTCGGAGCGTTTCGGGATTCAGTTGTTATTTGATAAGCCAAACAAACAGCTGTATCTTGACATTGTTTCCGCATTGGCGGAGCAGTGCAATTTGCAGATAACCGCAGAGGAATTGCAAGAAGAGGCAGAACGCTTCGCAACCCGTAAGGGCAGACGTTCCGCACGCACGGCAAGGCAATTCGTTGACCAGCTCCAAGCAAAACAGAACCTATGAATTTCCTATTTGTGGCATTAGGCGGAGCGGTGGGAGCTGTCGGCAGATATGCCATCAGCCTGATTCCGTTCAAAGGGGAATTTCCGTTATTAACCCTGATAACCAATCTCATTGGTGCGCTATTGATTGGGTTTATTGTGGGCTTGACGGAAAAAAGGGGATTATCCCCGAATTTGGTATTATTTTTGAAAACAGGAGTTTGCGGAGGATTTACGACATTTTCCACATTCTCTTTGGAAGCGTACCAGTTATTTGAGAAAAAATTATTTCTGATGGGTGGAATCTATGTATTGTTGAGCGTGGCAGGCTGTCTATTTGGGGTCTGGTGCGGTAAGAAAATCAGCAATGCATAAGCCCTCGGAAAATCTGAAAACAGGAGTGAAAATATCATGCTGACACTTGATAAAATTTATCATGCTAGCTATGTACTGAAAAGTGTCATCCGGCAGACAGATTTAATTCATGCACCTAAAATCTGTCCAGATGCAAATGTTTATCTGAAAACCGAAAATTTACAGATTACTGGTTCTTTCAAGGTGCGTGGGGCTTACTACAAAATTTCACAGCTCAGTGAAGAAGAAAAGGCGAAGGGCGTTATTGCTTGTTCTGCCGGAAATCATGCACAGGGTGTGGCATTGGCAGCAACCAAAAACGGCATTCAATCTTTAATTTGCTTGCCGGATGGTGCGCCCATTTCCAAAGTGGAAGCGACTAAGGGCTATGGTGCAGAAGTATGCCTTGTTCCGGGGGTTTATGATGATGCCTATGCAAAGGCATTGGAACTGCGTGACGAAAAGGGCTATACATTCATTCATCCCTTTGATGATGAAGATGTCATTGCAGGACAGGGGACAATTGGACTGGAAATCAGTGAGCAATTGAGAGACGTTGATATTGTTGTTGTACCTGTTGGCGGTGGCGGATTGATTTCAGGGGTATCATTCGCATTGAAGAGCCTGAATCCGAAAATCCGTGTTTACGGTGTACAGGCAAGCGGTGCGCCTTCCATGGCGAAAGCCCTTGAAGAAGACCAGATTATTTGTCTTGACAAGGTTTCTACCATTGCGGACGGTATCAAGGTGAAAGAAGCAGGAGAACACACTTTTGCTATCACGAAAAAATATGTGGATGGTGTTGTCACTGTCACAGATGATGAAATTTCCTCTGCAATTCTGGCATTGATTGAACAGCATAAACTCATTGCAGAAGGTGCAGGAGCTGTCCCAGTGGCTGCGGTAATGTTCCATAAGATTCCCGATATTCAAGGGAAAAATGTCGTTTGTCTGGTGTCCGGCGGTAATATTGACGTGACGATTCTGTCAAGAGTGATTAAGCGTGGCTTGCTGAAATCTGGTCGCAGTGATACCCTCACCATTCAGCTGGAAGACAAACCCGGACAGCTGAAAGGCGTTTCGGCAATTCTGGCAGACCTCGGAGGAAATGTCGTTTCTATCCACCACGAGAGGGCAAGCGAAGACAGCGACATTACAGACTGTGTTCTCCGCATTGTGCTGGAAACCAGAAACTTTGAGCATATTCAGCAGATTAGACAAGCTTTAACCCAAAAGGGTTTCAAGATTGTCAATCAATAATTTTATTTAAGGAGTTGTTTCATTATGGCAGAAAAAATTTATACGGAAAATGCGCCTGCTGCAATTGGTCCTTATTCTCAGGCAGTCAAGGCAAATGGTGTGGTTTACACCTCCGGACAGATTGCAATTGTTCCGGCAACTGGCAACATTGAAGCAAAAGATGTGGCTGGTCAGACAGAACAGGTTATGAAGAATTTGCAGGAAGTCCTGAAAGCATCCGGCACAGACTTCTCTAAGGTTGTCAAGACAACTTGTTTCTTGGCTGATATTGCCGACTTTGCAACATTCAATGAAATCTATGGTAAGTACATCACAGAAAAGCCGGCTCGGAGCTGTGTAGCCGTCAAGGATTTGCCAAAGGGCGCATTGGTAGAAGTGGAAGTTATCGCCGTACCTGACTAAAAGTCAGATGAAAAAAATCCGATTGCAAGCGGATGATATGTGAAATACAGGAAACAGCCTGTCAGGAACGATAATAACAAAGCTCCGGTCAGGTTGTTTCTTTTTTGCGAATTGGCACGTTTCCGGATTGTCCACACCAAAAAAACACAACAAATCCAGAATAACATTTCCTCTACCATGGGGGAAGCCTGCCCTAAAAATCCCCTGATGGTACACGTTCCGGCAGTCATGATGAGCATGGTTTCTAGAATTGCCGTGCTGAATGTCGTCAAGATTCCCTTTTGCAGGTTTCCGGTGAATGTCCAGCGAATCACCGCCATGAAAAATGCAGGGAAGTATAATAATTTCAGCCGTTCCCATAAACTGTCATTGATGGGGAGAAATGCCCCTAAAAATGGAATTCTGATGAGGAGGGGCGCATAAATATGTAAGAAAATGCTTGTCAATGCCAAAAGTAACAATAAGCCAATATCCCAGAAAATGGTTTTTCTCATGAGGTGTTGACGTTGTTCAGCTCGTTCCATTGCCGTGAAAGGCTTTTTCAATTTGTCATGATAGAAAAAGATATGCATGAAAATTCCTCCGCTTGTTTTTGTTATTAGCTTATGTGAAAAAATGCCTTGATATGCCGTGAAATGGCATTTCACAAAAAAAATTTGTGAAAATATGAAAAAATTTCAGAAATAGTCTTTACAGAATCGAAATTTTAGTGTAAAATAGATATAGTATCTTTAATATTGTGAGGTGTTGTTTCAATGGAATTGAAGTACAAAAGAATTTTGCTGAAACTCAGCGGTGAAGCACTTGCAGGCGAAAAAAAGTTCGGTCTGGATTATGCTGTGATTGGCAATATCTGCGAGAGTATCAAAAAATGTGTTGATGTTGGTGCAGAAGTTGCCATTGTTGTGGGAGGGGGAAATTTCCTCCGTGGCAGAATGAGCGGTGGTCTTGACAGAACCAGAGCCGACCACATGGGAATGCTTGCCACTGCCATCAATGCGCTCGCCATTGCGGACGTGCTGGAATCCTTGGGGCTGGAAGTGCGTGTGCAGACGGCAATCACCATGCAACAAGTGGCAGAGCCTTATATCCGTAACAAGGCTATCAGCCATTTGAAAAAAGGCAGAGTGGTAATTTTTGGCTGTGGCACTGGAAATCCATTCTTCTCGACAGATACCGCTGCTGCATTGCGTGGCGTGGAAATTGAAGCGGAAATTTTCATGAAGGCGACACTCGTTGACGGTGTGTATGACAAAGACCCCCATGAATTTCCGGATGCTGTCAAATATGACACGCTGACTTTCAGTGAGGTTCTGAATCAGAATCTCAGTGTGATGGATATGACCGCTGCAAGTATGTGTAAGGATAATCACCTGAAAATGCTGGTGTTTGATTTGCACCGTCCGGATAATATTCTTGATGCTGTGATGGGTGAAAATGTGGGAACTATCATTTCAGAAGAGACAGCACCCAAAGAAACAACAAAGTAATTTTTTGCGAGAAAGGAAGTTTTGACTATGAAAGCAACATTGAAAGCCGCAGAGGAGAAAATGCAGAAAAGCATTGAAAGCCTGAAAAGTAACTTTGCATCTGTTCGTACTGGCAGAGCAAATCCCCAGATTTTAGATAAACTGCGTGTGGATTATTACGGCGCACCGACTCCGATTCAGTCCATGGCGGCTGTATCCGTTTCAGAGGGTAGAACCCTTGTTATCCAGCCTTGGGATAAAACCAATCTGAAAGCCATTGAAAAAGCAATTCAGGCTTCTGACATTGGTATCAATCCCACGAATGACGGCAATGTCATTCGCCTTGCATTTCCGCAGACAACAGAGGAAGACCGTAAAAAGCTTTGTAAAACTGTCAAGAAGTACGGTGAAGAATCAAAGGTTGCTGTCCGCAATGTCCGCCGTGATACCCTCGAAAAATTCAAGAAAATGAAAAAAGAAGGTACTCTGACGGAAGACGACCAGAAAGACGCTGAAAAGAAAATTCAGAAACTCACTGATAAGTATTGTGAGGAAATTGACAAGGCTGTCGCTGAAAAAGAAAAGGAAATTATGAGCATCTGACCCATAATGAAGGGATAAAATATATGGCAATATTTGGCGGTAAAAAAGAAACTGAATCCCAATTGCCGGAAAAATTGCCTGTCCATGTTGGCTTCATCATGGACGGCAATGGCAGATGGGCGAAAAAACGTGGACTTCCTCGCACACTTGGTCATGTGGAAGGGGCAAAGACATTCAAGAAAATCATGCTGTATTGCAAGAAAATCGGAATTCCGTATATTTCTTTCTATGTCTTTTCAACTGAAAATTGGAAACGTCCACAAAATGAAATTGATGGCGTTTTAGCGATTATGCGTGAATATCTGGAAGATGTACAGAAGCATTTAGGGGATGGCATCAGAGCGATTTTCTTAGGTGATAAAAGCGTTTATCCTGACGACATTCGGGAACGTATGGTGAAACTGGAAGAAGATACCGCACATCATACCGATTTGGTGGTATTTTTCGCCTGCAATTATGGCGGACGTGACGAAATCGCACGTTCTGCAAGGGAAATTGCAAAACTCGTGCAGAAAGGCGAACTCAATCCAGAGGACGTTACAGAACAAACCGTTGCAGACCACCTCTATACAGCAGGTTTTCCGGATGTAGATTTAGTCATTCGTCCGAGTGGCGAACTGCGGTTATCAAATTATCTAATTTGGCAATGTGCGTATGCAGAATATTATTTCACGAATATTTTGTGGCCCGATTTCAGCCCGCAGGAACTCAACAAAGCATTGATTGACTATGCAAACAGAGGCAGACGCTTTGGAGGTGTGTAATCCATGGCGGTGAGATTGATTTCCTCCGCTGTGGGTATTGCGGTTTTAATCATTGTCATGATATGCAGTGATACGTTTTTATTACCATTGGTTTTAGGGTTCATCATTGGGGTTATCCTTTTTGAACTGATTCGGGCAGTGAAAGGGGAACAATTCCGGCTTGCATCTGTCGGGGTGATTCTGTACGGAGTTGCAATGGCATTTCTGCGGTTTTATCAGTATGTTTATTTCAATCAAACGAACATTCATGAAGCGTTGGGAGTGGCGGAACGCATTGTATTTCCGGTTTGTCTGCTGATGGTATTTATTGAGTATATTTGGCATCATCAAAGTTTCAAAGTCGAACAATTGGGATTTATGACCGGTGCAATGTATTTAATACCTTGGTCAATTACCCAATTGATAGACTTGAAATTCACAGGTACTCACGGAATGTTTTATTTATTCATGGCACTTTGTGGGGCATGGATGGCGGACTCAGGAGCGTATTTTTCCGGTGTGGCATTGGGAAAGCATAAACTTTGCCCGACTATCAGCCCGAAAAAGACCGTTGAGGGGTTTGTTGGGGGCTTGTTAAGTAATGCTGTGGTATTTGTGATTGTATTCGTCGTGTACAGCAATGTCATGAAGGGGAAAGGAAACCCCATGCCGGATATGGATATTATCACCTGTATGAAAATAGCCCTTCTGGGGGTAGTTTGTGCAGGTATCAGCGTATTAGGCGATTTGACCGCCTCTGTTATCAAGCGTGAAAAAGGTATCAAAGATTACGGCAATATCATGCCCGGACATGGCGGTTTAATGGATAGGTTCGATAGTGTATTATTTGTCGTTCCGGCATTCCATGCCTTTATGAACCTGTTTACAATTCTCTGAAAAATAAGCCCGTCCCAACTCCAAAGGATGGGCTTATTCAGTCAAAATTATCATAATATGAAAGGGTGATGTATGATGAAAAAAGTTGCTGTTCTGGGGTCAACTGGTTCAATTGGTACACAGGCTCTTGAAGTCATTGAAAAGCATGGTATGAAAGTTACCGCATTAGCCGTCAATAGCAATGCTTCTTTGCTGGCGGAGCAGGTCAGAAAATACCATCCGGAAACGGTTTGCATTTATCAGGAAGAGAAAGCAGACAAATTGCGGGAACTCCTCAAAGGCGAAAAAGTCAACATCTTAACCGGAATGAATGGGCTTTGTGAAATTGCACAGTCAAAAGATGCAGATATTGTCTTGAATTCCGTGGTTGGTATGGTGGGATTACTGCCAACATTGAAAGCCATTGAAGCTGGTACAGATGTTGCACTTGCCAACAAAGAAACGCTGGTGGCTGGCGGTTCACTCGTCATGCAATCCGCAAAGGAAAAAGGTGTCAACATCTATCCGGTAGACAGTGAACATTCTGCCGTTTTCCAGTGCTTACAGGGAAATTCCATGAACAAAATCCGGAAAATGATTCTGACCGCTTCCGGAGGTCCTTTCTTTGGCAAGAAAAGGGCTGACCTCGTGAATGTCCGTGCAAAGGATGCGCTGAAACATCCCAATTGGACAATGGGCGCAAAGATTACCATTGATTCTGCCACACTCATGAATAAGGGGCTGGAATTCATTGAGGCGAAATGGCTGTTTGACTTAGAGCCTGAACAAATTGAAATTGTGGTGCATCGTCAAAGTATCCTGCATTCAGCGGTAGAATTTGAAGATTATGCGGTCATTGGTCAGATGGGTGTACCAGATATGAAAATTCCGATTCAGTACGCTTTATTGTATCCGGAGCGGAAACCTTGCCCCACAAAACCGTTATCTCTGACAGACTATGGAGCATTGACATTTGAAAAGCCCGATTTTGAGACGTTCGAATGTCTGCTCTGTGCGATAGATGCCATTCAGGAAGGCGGTCTCCGTCCAGCAATTGTCAACGGCGCAAATGAAGAAGCTGTTAAGCATTTCCTGAAAGACGAAATCAGCTTTTTGCAGGTCGGGGAATTGGTTCGTTCGGCGATGGAAGCCGTTCAGGGCGGTGATGTTCACTGCTATGAAGAAGTTCTGGAAGCCGACCAGAAAGCAAGAGAATTTGTGAGAGATAAAATTAAGAATAAAAATTAAAAGGGGCTTGGGGAAAAATTGGATTGTGATAAATCAAATTTATCAGAAAGGATGAAGGTTTTTATGAGTATCATCATTGCATTACTGGTATTTTTTGTGATTGTTGTATTGCACGAATTCGGGCATTTTATCATAGCCAAACTGAGCGGAATCCGTGTCAATCAATTCGCTGTGGGGATGGGCCCTGTTTTGCTGAAAAAACAGAAGGGTGAAACAGAATACTCCGTCCGGTTGTTGCCAATTGGCGGATTTTGCGCCATGGAAGGCGAAGACGATAACAGCTCTGACCCTAGGGCATTCAACAAAAAGCCCGTCTGGAAACGAATGGGCGTTGTGGTTGCTGGACCTATCATGAATTTGATTTTAGGATTTATTTTGATTCTTGTTACCACATTGTTAGATGGACAAGTGGCAACGGTGCAGGTTTCAAGGTTTCCTGTGGATGAAAACGAAGTTTCCGTTTCGTCCAGCGAAATGAGCGGTTTGCAGGTAGATGACATTTTCTACAGTATCAACGGAAGACGAATTTTCACTGACAATGATTTGTCATACCAATTGCAGACAACAGAATCTGATACTATGAAAGTTGTCGTGAAGCGTAACGGCGAAAAAGTAACCTTGCCAAATGTCACCTTCTTTAACAAGGCAACAGAGGGAAGACTGGATTTCTATATTCATGCGGAACATCCGAACCCTTGGAATGTTGTGAGGTATAGTTTCTTGGATACCATTTCAATCGGGCGCATGATTTGGGCATCATTGCACGACTTATTGACGGGAAAATATGGTTTTCATGATTTGTCGGGTCCGGTGGGAATTGTGACAACTATCGGAGAGGCTGCATCCTATGGCGAAACTTTCAAGCAACATTTAATCAGTGTCCTTTCGTTAGCGTCCTTTATTACGGTGAATGTGGGAATTTTCAACCTGTTGCCAATTCCGGCATTAGATGGCGCAAGGCTGGTATTTTTGATTGTGGAAGCCATCCGCAGAAAGCCCCTCCCACCCGAAAAAGAAGGTATGGTACACTTTGCCGGAATGGCATTGTTATTCCTGCTGATGATTGCCGTCACATATCAGGATATTGCAAGACTAATTCAGGGGTAAAGCCCCTTTTATGAGGTGATTTTATGAGAAATGTCAAACCTGTCAAAGTCGGGGACTGCATTCTTGACGGACAGCATATTTATATTCAATCGATGCTGAATGTCCCTGCTGAAAATATTGAAGGCAATGTCAAACAAGCGATTGCATTAGAAAAAGCCGGCTGTGAAATCATCCGCACTGCTGTTCCTGATATGGACGCAGTGCGCTTGATTCCGGCAATTAAGGAGAAAATTTCCATTCCGTTGGTAGCGGATATTCATTTTGATTACCGTTTAGCCCTGAAATGTGCGGAAATGGGCGTTGACAAAATCCGCATTAACCCCGGAAATATCGGCGATATGGATAAAGTGCGACAGGTTGCAGAAGCTTGTCAAAAGAGAAATATTCCCATTCGAATTGGTGTCAATTCCGGTTCACTGGAAAAGGATATTTTGGAAAAATATGGTTCTCCCACTCCGGAAGCCCTTGTGGAAAGTGCCTTGACTCATGCATCCATGCTGGAACAATTTGACTTTACCGATATTGTCATTTCTATCAAATCTTCTGACGTGAATCGAATGATTGACTGCTATCGGTTAGCAGCTGAAAAGTGTCAGTATCCGTTGCATTTGGGGGTAACGGAAGCAGGAACGGAACGAATGGGCTTGATTAAGTCGGCGATTGGCATTGGTTCACTGTTACATGATGGCATTGGAGAAACCATCAGAGTTTCTCTGACAGATGACCCCATTCTGGAAATTAAAGCCGGAAAAGATATTTTAAAAAGCATCGGCAAGGGGAAGGGTGTGCAGATTGTTGCCTGTCCCACTTGCGGACGGACAAAAATTGACCTCGTGTCATTGGCGAAACAGGTGGAAGAAGCCACCAAAGACATTGACAAAAATGTGAAGGTTGCTGTCATGGGTTGCATCGTGAACGGAATCGGCGAAGGCAGAGAAGCGGATATTGGTGTTGCTGGCGGAAATGGTGTCGGGCTGATTTTCCGCCATGGGGAAACCTTGAAGCGTGTTCCGGAAAATGAAATTGTTCCGGCACTGCTGGAAGAACTTGCAAAGCTGTAAGTATCTGGTAAAAGCATCATGGCAGATACCATTTTTGGAACGATGATTTTTGGGGGGCTGTTTCTGTTTTTTACAGGTGTCAATTATTGGTATGTCTATCATGCATGGATAAAGCAGGAGAAGACCCCCTCACCAGCCCCCTTTTTAGGCGGAATTTTTGGAGCGATTACCATGTTGGGGTTATTTGGTCTGAAAAATCCGTTTCTGATTGTGTTACCATTTTTGATTGATGTGGGAAGCATTCCCTTTTTGGTTCATTTCATTGTGGTGGTTGTAAAGGAAGAATTTGGGAGCAGGAAAAAATAAGGTCTGATTCGTCAGAAAGCAATTGTGAGAAAGGCGGTAATATTATGGCAAATGCCACACTTCTGGAATTTTTAAGGCAGTACACCGAAGATATACCGGCATCCATTCAGCAAGGTGTCATTCAAAATATTCTCTATGATGAGAAGTATTTCAAGCATATCACATTTGAAGCCCTTTTTCCGGCTGTTGTGCCTATGAAGGATATTATTCACTTTGAAAATAGTGTTGGTGTTGCATTGCAAGTGCCTGAACTGCGGTTAGAATGCTTCTATGAGGAATCGCTTTTCACGAAAGAAAGCATTCCGCTTGTGGTGGAAATGATGAAGCGTGAACTTCCCATCATGAACGGATTTTTGAACCGTGCGCAATATCAGCTTGACGGAGGACAACTGCGGATTGATTTATATACAGCAGGTCAGCCGATTTTGGAAAAGTTTCAATTTCCGAAAAAATTTGCGGAATATGTGCAGAAGCATTTTGGGAAAGAAATTCAAGTTTCCATGTACGGCAGAGACAGCATTTCTTATGAGGAATTAGAACACGTCATTGAGGAGATACCGCCGGAAATTTCACCGGATTATATACCGCCCTCTTATCCCAATGTCCCCACCGAACCCACGGAAGAAAAAGTCATTGTTCCGGATACTCCTCAAACTGTTTCCAGTGAATCGGCTATGATGAACTTCACCAAAGACGGCGAAATGCTCATCAAGGGCAGAATTATCAATGATGACCCTATCACCATTCCGCAGGCACTCACCACCAGAGGACAAAGGGTAGTTGTGTATGGTGATATTTTCAATTCAGAGTCAAGAGACGTGAAAGGCGAAAGGCGAATTGTCACTTACAAAATCACAGACTTTTCCGGTTCAATTCTCATCAAGCTGTTTGATTCCATCAAGAAATTGGAAGCCTTGCATTTGGAGGAGATGAAAAAAGGGGTTAGTATTATCGTAGCTGGAAAAATTGAGGATGATACTTTTGCACATGAGCCGGTACTCCGTCCGGATTCGATTGTGATTCGCAAACGCAACCCCCGAAAAGATACCGCCGAAAGAAAGCGCATTGAATTGCACTGTCATACCACCATGTCTGCAATGGATGCCGTTTCCAGTGCTGGCGCATTGATTAAAAGGGCGCATGACTGGGGACATCCGGCAATTGCGATTACTGACCATGGTGTGGTACAGGGGTTTCCTGATGCAATGAATGCGGTTAGCTCTATCAAAGACCCTGATTTCAAGGTAATTTACGGCTGTGAGGCGTATGTGGTAGATGATATTCATATGCCGAAGATTCTCAATGGCGACGAGCCGAGAAGCATTCAAGATGAAATTATCGTCTTTGACGTGGAAACAACTGGTTTAAGCTATGCGCATGACCGTTTGACGGAAATCGGCGCAGTCAAGCTGAAAAATTTGCAGATTGTTGATAGTTTCAATATCTTTGTGAATCCGGAAAAGCACATTCCGGCAAATATTACCGAACTGACCGGAATTACAGATGAAATGGTTGCAGATGCTCCAAAAGAAGCAGAAGCCTTGAAACAGTTTATGGAATTTTGCGGTGATAAGCCCGTATTGGCTGCGCATAATGCCACATTTGACACCTCTATGATAAATCAGGTCATTCAACGACACAATATTGATTTTCCATACAGCTGGATTGATACGCTCATTCTGGCACAGTCCGCCCTCCCTGAACTCGGCAGGCATAAGCTTGATGTGATTGCCAAACACCTGAAATTAGGCAAATTTGACCACCATCGAGCAAGTGAAGACGCTGGAATGTTGGCAAAAATTTATATTGCGCTTGTCAATCGTCTTGCACAGGAAAAAGGCGTTCAGACACTCAACGACCTGAACGATAAAACTGACCCTATCGACATCAAAAAATTGAAATCCTATCACCAAATTATTTTGGTGAGAAATCAGGTAGGCTTGAAAAATCTCTACAGGCTGGTATCCTATGGACATTTGAAATATTATTACCGTCATCCATTGTTACCGAAATCTGTCTTGCAGGAATGCAGAGACGGTTTGATTTTCGGTTCTGCCTGTGAAGCAGGACAATTATTCCGTGCAATTGTGGACTGCAAACCCCAAAACGAAATTGAAGAGATTGCAAAGTTTTTCGATTATCTCGAAATTCAGCCCATTGCTAACAATGAGTTTATGATTCGGGAAGGTCTTGCACCCAATGAAGAAGCCCTTCGGGATTACAACCGGAAAATCGTGGAATTAGGCGAAAAATTGAATATTCCAGTTGTGGCGACTTGTGACGTTCATTTTTTGGATGAAAAAGACAGCGTTTACCGGAAAATTCTCACCTCTGGACAGGGCTTTTCTGATGCCGACAGACAACCGCCCTTATATTTGCGGACAACAGATGAAATGCTGAAAGAATTCGCTTATCTTGGCGAAAAAAAGGCGGAAGAAATTGTGATTGATAATCCCCAATGGGTTGCCAATGCCTGCGAACACGTGTTCCCGATTCCAAAAGGCACATTTACTCCCAACATTGCAGGCGCAGAAGAAGACCTCGTGAGAATTACCAATGACCGTGCAAAGGAAATTTATGGCGACCCCTTGCCGGAAATCGTGCGGAAACGTCTTGACCGTGAATTAGATTCCATCATCAAGCATGGATTTTCCGTGCTGTATATGATTGCACAAAAATTGGTTTACAATTCCGAAGAGCATGGTTATCATGTCGGCTCAAGAGGTTCTGTCGGTTCGTCATTCGTGGCGAGTATGGCAGGAATTTCAGAAGTCAATCCCTTAGTACCGCATTATGTTTGCCCTAAATGCAAATACAGCGAATTCATGACAGATGGTAAGTATGGTTCTGGTTTCGATATGCCGGCGAAAGACTGCCCCAAATGCGGTACACGCTTATTACAAGATGGGCATGACATTCCCTTTGAAACGTTCCTCGGATTTGACGGCGATAAAGCCCCTGATATTGACTTGAATTTCTCTGGTGAATATCAGTCCAGTGCGCACCGCTATACAGAAGAACTTTTCGGACGTGACAACGTATTCAAAGCCGGTACAATTGGCACAATTGCCGATAAAACCGCTTTTGGTTTCGTCAAGAAATATCTGGATGAACAGGGGATGCAACTCAATAATACCGAAATTGAAAGGCTTTCCATTGGCTGTACTGGTATCAAGCGTACCACAGGGCAACACCCTGGGGGGATGGTGGTTGTGCCGTCTGACTATGAAGTGTATGACTTTACTCCGGTACAGCATCCGGCAGATTCTACGGATTCAGATGTGATTACAACACATTTCGACTTTCATTCGATTCATGATACCATCCTGAAATTGGATGAATTGGGACACGTCGTGCCGACTTTGTACAAGCACTTGGAGGATTTGACCGGAAAACAAATCAAGGATATTCCGGGGTATGACCCCGAAGTTATCAAAATGTGTACGGATTGTTCAGTATTGGGTGTCACGGAACAGGAAATTTATTGTAAAACTGGCAGTTTGGGGATTCCCGAAATGGGGACAGGTTTCACCATTCAAATGTTATTGGATGCCAAACCCACAAAATTTTCTGACTTTCTGCAAATCTCCGGCTTGTCTCACGGTACAGATGTATGGCTTGGTAATGCAAAAGATTTGATTGATGAGGGGACTTGTACCATTTCGGAAGTAATTGGTACTCGTGACAGTATTATGACCTATCTGTTATATAAAGATGTTGAGCCGAAAAAGGCTTTCCAGATTATGGAATTCACCAGAAAAGGCAAAGCCCCGAAAATGTTTACTCCGGAATTGGTGCAGATGTTGAGAGACCATAATGTACCAGAATGGTATATCAATAGCTGTCTGAAAATCAAGTATATGTTCCCGAAAGCCCATGCGGCGGCTTATGTTATCGCTGCTATGAAATTAGGCTGGTTTAAGTTGTATATGCCATTGGAATATTATTCCACTTATTTCACGGTTCGTGGTGACGATTTTGATGTAGAATTAGCTGTCAATGGGATTTCTGCCGTTCGTGGAAAAATTGATGAACTGCGTATGAAAGGCAATGAACGCACCAAAAAAGAAACCGATTTGCTGGATATTTTGATGATTGTCAATGAAATGCTTTCAAGAGGGTTTGAATTTTTGCCGATTGATTTATTCAAATCCCACGCTTACAAATATCTGATTGAAGATTGTGAGGACGGCAAAAAAAGAATCAGAATTCCATTTTCCGCATTGAGCGGTGTTGGTGGAGCTGCTGCGAATGGTGTTTATGAAGCGGCTCAAAAAGGTGGGTTCATGTCAATTGAAGAATTTCAGGAAATGAGCGGAGCTTCTAAAACTGTCATTCAGATGCTGAAAGATTTGTCAGCATTTGGCAATTTACCGGAAACTTCTCAAATGACATTATTCTGATGTGTCAAGGGGAGCTGTTGATTTGTGGAATATTATGACAGCTCCTCCAAAATTCTGATGCTGTCTTGACAAAGATGATAAAATATGTTATGATATTACCATGATAACATGATAATATAGTAGTGCATTAAAGTGCATGAATGAAATTGAATTAAAGTGAGGTATGGAAATGCGCCGTTATGATTTAATTACCCCAGAAGGCACAAGAGATTTTCTCTTTGAAGAATGCGCTTTGAAACGTATCGTGGAAACCCGAACCAGAGAAATTTTCAAGTCTATGGGTTATACCAGAGTTATCACCCCAAGTTTGGAATTTTTAGACGTGTTCAGACTGAATTCCGGCTATTTCTCCCAAGAGGAATTATGCAAACTGACAGATAATAAGGGGCGGTTAATTGCTGTTCGTCCTGATTCAACTGCACCCATTGCAAGAGTGGTTTCTACTCGTCTGAAAGATGCGGAATTACCATTGAGATTGTATTATACACAACCTGTTTACCATTTTGCGCCTTCTCTCAAAGGCAAGAGTACCGAAATCAATCAGACTGGTATTGAATTGATTGGTTCATCTTCTAAAATGGCAGATATTGAGGTGATTTCTGCGGCATTTTCGGTATTGACTTCTGTGGTGCAGGGTGAACCAGTCAATCAGAAAGTGAATTATTCGCTTGAATTGGGGGATGTTCGCATTTTCCGTGAACTGATGCATAAACTCAATGCAACCCCTGCACAAAAAGAGGAAATTCACAGCCTGATTGAATCCAAAAATTACCCTGCTCTGAATGATTTTCTTGATAAGCTGGGCGATAACAAAATTACTCGTTCTCTGCGGAAACTGCCGACTTTGTTCGGTGGGGAAGAAGTCTTTGAACGTGCTGCAAATGTCTTTCAGGATGAGCGGATTCAAGAGATTCTCGACAATATGAAGGCTTTGTATCATACTGTCTGCGCTATCAATACAGATGGAAAAGTGACTGTTGATTTGGGCTTAGTCAATAAGACAGATTATTATACAGGGCTTGTGATTAAAGGCTATCTGGAAGGCTATGGAGAAGAGGTCATTTCCGGCGGTCGCTATGATAAACTCCTTGACGAATTCGGGTATGATGTCCCAGCAGTCGGAATGGCTGTCAATGTGGATGCTGTCGCCAATGTCATTGGCAAAAAGTACATCCCCGTCCAAACTCCGGCAGATGTGTTAATTGTCGCTGAAAATGGCTGTGAAGCACAAGCCGTCAAGACGGCAGAATTACTCCGTGCAAAGGGCTTATCTGTGGAACATTTCCTTGATTCTGAAAATGCTGAACAGTACGCTCAAAACAGAGGTATCAAGAAAATGATTCTCATTAGCAAGGACAATGAAAAGGAGGTTGCTATCAATGGATAAACCGCTCAGAATTGCCCTCACTAAGGGCAGATTGGAAAAAGATACCGTCAAGCTCTTAGAGGGCTTAGGCTATGACTGCACCGCCGTCCACGAAAAAGGCAGAAGGTTGATTTTGCCTGTGCCGGATGCACATATGGAAGTCGTTCTTGCTAAGGCGGCGGATGTGATTACCTATGTGGAACATGGTGTTTGTGATATGGGGGTTGTCGGAAAAGATACCCTCATGGAAATGAATGGGAAATTGTTCGAACTCGTCAATTTGGGCTTTGGTAAGTGTAAATTTGCGCTTGCGACAAAAAAGGACTATCCCTTTTATGATGGGTTCGGTGTGAAGACAATCGCCTCGAAATATCCGAATGTCACTCGTGCATTTTTCGAAAATAAGGGCATGGATGTAGACATTGTCAAGATTGAGGGTTCTGTGGAACTTGCGCCCCTGTTGGGTTTAGCTGATGGCATTGTCGATATTGTGGAAACTGGCACAACTTTGAAAGAAAATGGTCTTGCTGTCGTGGAAGATGTTGCACAGGTTTCCGCTCGTCTTATCGTGAATACAGTCAGTCTGAAATTACGTCAGCAGGAAATTGAAGCATTTGTGAAGAAAGTGGAGGATTATATCAATGATTAAGAAAATTGTTTGTGACGGTCAGAAAGAATATGAATTCCTGAAAGACCTCGAAAAAAGAAGCGGTGAAACTGATAAGAAAGTAACCCAAATCGTGACCGAAATTATTGAAACCGTCCGTGAAGGCGGTGACGAAGCTGTCAAGAATTATACGAAAAAATTCGACGGCAATTTACCCCAATATTATGAAGTTCCTCGTGAAGTCATCAACGATGCCCTCACAGAAGCAGACCAAGATTTCGTGAATGCCCTCTTGAATGCACAGGAAAATATTGCAGACTTCCACAATCGTCAGAAATCGCAGGGCTTTACCAATGCCAAAGCAAATGGCGTGATTCTGGGTCAGCGTGTGAGAGGTCTGGAACGTGTGGGCTTGTACGTTCCAGGGGGTACAGCAGCGTATCCGTCCAGTGTCCTCATGAATGCGATTCCGGCGAAAATTGCAGGTGTCAAGGAAATTATCATGGTAACACCTCCCTGCAAAGACGGAACACCCAACAAGGATATTTTAGTAGCCGCTGCAATTTGCGGAGTTGACAGAATTTTCCTTTCTGGTGGTGCGCAGGCAATCGCTGCATTGGCATACGGTACGGAAGAAATCCCAAAGGTTGATAAAATCGTTGGCCCTGGAAATATCTTTGTTGCAACGGCGAAAAAGTTGCTGTATGGGGTTGTCGATATTGATATGATTGCAGGGCCTAGTGAAGTGCTTGTCATGGCGGACAAAACCGCAGACCCGAAATATGTCGCCGCTGATTTGATGAGTCAGGCGGAACATGATGTTCTTGCATCTTCTATTCTGGTGACAACTGACCCCGAACTCCCCGACAAGGTAGAAAAAGAAATCCTCCGTCAGATGGCTTACCTCGAAAGAAAGGAAATTATCGAAAAGTCTATGATGAATTATGCCGCTATGCTTATCGCCCGTGACAAGCAACAGGCTATTGAGCTGGCGAATGCAATCGCTCCTGAACACTTGGAAGTTTTGATGGAAAATCCGCTCGAATATATCGGCTGTCTCGATAATGCCGGTTCAGTGTTCTTGGGGTCGTATTCCTCCGAACCGTTAGGGGATTATTATGCAGGACCTAACCACGTTCTTCCTACTTCCGGCACAGCAAGATTTTTCTCTCCGCTGGGTGTCAATAGCTTTATCAAGCGTTCCAGCTATATCTATTACACAGAGGATGCCCTCAGAGATGCCAAAGACGATATTGTCCTCATTGCCGAACGTGAGGGGCTGACCGCTCACGCTAACGCTATCAAGGTGAGATTTGAGGATTGACGGAATTTTCAGGATAAATCAGAAATTTTCTCCGTGATGGGATTCTAATTTATCCAACGAACCAAAAAAAGGAGCTGAATTACAATGAACTGGGAAGATAATGTCTGCCGTGTTGATAGTATGATGTTCACAGAATTGTGTGTATTGGCTCTTTTGTATGCGGTAGGTTATGACACAAAAGGAAAATATGAAAAATTGCTGGATGATATGTTATTAAGGGACGAATTGACGGATGTTGTATTAGAATTAGAGTTCATGTCAATCAAGAATGCAACCTTGCATACATTGTCGTTGATGAATGGCAATACAATTGATACGGAATTATTTGGAAAAATGCTCATGAATGCTTGTCAAGAAATATACCTCAAAGAGCCAATTCATGAATTTGGAAAGCGAATGTATCAATTATGGAATTTAATTCCTCCAGAAATTGGCGAAAATGAACCCTTTCACATTTTGGCATATGCTGACGATTGTTTATCTTATGGAGACGAAAAACAATGCCGTGAGTTGTACGAAGATGCATTTGACTATTACAAATAAGTGATACTTAGATTTTAATTCATTTAGCAAAAAAGGAGCTGAATACAATGAACTGGGAAAATAATGTCCGCCGTGTTGTCCCCTATACTCCGGGGGAACAGCCCAAAATTATGGACGTTGTGAAACTCAATACCAATGAAAACCCCTATCCCCCTGCGCCCAATGTGCAGAAAATTCTTGACGATTTTTCCACTGACGAAATGCGTCTGTACCCTGACCCAACGGCACAGATTTTGATTGATGCCTTGGCGGAGCGTTACCATGTCAAGCCCTCACAGGTCTTTGTGGGGGTGGGGTCGGATGATGTCATTTCTATGGCATTCATGACGTTTTTCAATTCTGAAAAGCCTGTCCTGTTTCCTGACGTGACCTATTCATTTTATGACGTTTGGGCGGAGGTTTACAGAATCCCATACCAGACCATTCCATTGACAGAAGATTTCCGCATCAATCCAGACGACTACAATCGGGAAAACGGCGGTATCATCTTCCCGAATCCCAATGCTCCGACTGGTGTATTGGAATCTCTGGAAACGATTGAGAAAATTTTACAGGCGAACCCTGATTCTGTCGTGATTGTGGACGAGGCATATATTGACTTTGGCGGGGAAAGCTGTCTTCCGTTGCTGGAGAAGTACGAAAACTTGCTTGTTGTGCAGACGTTTTCCAAAAGCCGTTCTATGGCTGGTATGAGAATCGGCTTTGCAATCGGCAGCGAGAAAATGATAAAATATCTGAATGACGTGAAATTCTCCGTGAATTCCTACACCATGAACAGAATTACTCTCGTGTGTGGTGCGGAAGCCGTCAGGGATGAAGCCTATTTTCAGGAGACCACACAAAAAATCATTGCTACCAGAGAAGCCACGAAACAGAAACTCTCTGAATTGGGTTTTGTGTTCCCTGATTCAAAAAGCAATTTCATCTTTGCAAGCCACCCCGAACATGATGCAGGTATGATTTTTGAGGAGCTGAAAAAACGGCGTATTTTCGTACGCTATTGGAATAAACCTAGAATCAATCAGCATTTGAGAATTACCATCGGCACAGATGAGGAAATGAACAAGTTTTTCACGGCTTTGCAGGAGATTATAAAATAAGGGGGCTTGGGGGTAAGCAATGCCCTTGACACAAACGAATGAGAAAAATCTTGTTTTTCGATTTCGTGTGTCAAGGCATTAAGGCATTGCATCCCCCATTTTAATAAAGGAGGTTATTATGCAAACTGCGACTGTTACCAGAACTTCAAAAGAAACTGATATTACCGTTACCATTTTACCAGAGGACGGCAAAAGAGAAATTTCGACTGGTATCGGATTCTTTGACCATATGCTGACGGCTCTCACCGTTCACAGCCAGATTCCTATGCAGATTCATGCAAAGGGTGATACTTTTGTAGATGCTCACCATACTGTGGAAGATACTGGAATTGTTTTAGGGCAGGCATTGGCGAAGTCTTTAGGCGATAAAAGCGGAATCGTCCGTTATGGTTCGGCATATATTCCAATGGATGAATCACTTGCTTTTTGCTGTATGGATATTTGCAACCGTCCGTTTCTGGTCTTCAATGCGGATTTCACCAATCCCATGATTGGCGCATATGACAGCTGTCTGACGGAAGAATTTATGAGGGCATTCGCTTTCAATGCCGGAATTACCTTGCATATTAACATGATGTACGGCAAAAACGACCACCATAAAACAGAAGCCATTTTCAAGGCGGTTGCTCATGCCCTGCGGATTGCATCCGCTCCCACGGGTTCGGGTGAAGCCTTCTCCACGAAAGGAATGTTAGGATGATTGCAATTGTTGACTATGGAGCAGGGAATATTTTCAGTGTGAAAAATGCGCTGGATTTCCTCGGACTCGAAAACGAACTGACCGACAACCCCGAAAAAATCAAATCTGCTGAAAAAGTGATTCTTCCGGGGGTTGGTGCATTTCCATCAGCTATGAAGATGTTGGAACAAAAAGGGCTTGTTAGCGTTCTCAAAGAAGAAGCACAGAAAAAGCCCCTCTTGGGTATCTGCTTGGGAATGCAGATGTTGCTTGACAAAAGCTATGAATTTGAAGAGTGTGACGGCTTGGGGCTGATTTCCGGCACAGTCAACCGGATTGATGCACCGGATTTGATTATTCCGCATATGGGCTGGAATGAATTGCAGATGGGTGTTGAATGCCCTCTATTGAAAAATTTAGGCGATGCGCCGTATGTGTACTTTGTACATTCGTATATGGCGGAATGCAGAGAGGAAAATTTGTCTGCATGGGTCGAATACGGCGGAAAAGTCCCTGCTATGATTTATGACGGAAAATTCGTCTATGGGGCGCAGTTCCACCCTGAAAAGTCCGGAGATGTCGGCTTGCAGATTTTACGGAATTTTGCGGGGCTGTGATTTTCAAAGGAGTTGTTAGTATGAATACAAGAGAATATGCGATTGATATTATCAACGGTATGAGTGAGAAGCAGCTGGAGGCTTTTATTGATTTTATGACAGAATTTTTAGATAGAAATACACTGGCAAGAATTGAAAGCACTGCAATTGCAAGAAATCCAAACCCAAAATGTTATTCCAGCTTTCAGGAAGCCTTGACAGATTTGATTTAAAAGGAGCTGTCAGAAAATGGAAACCACTACCCCAAAATGCCAATGTGAAACACAAATGAAACCGGCTGATTTTTATTGTGGGATGGCTGGTGCAAGCATCTGCACCAAAGAAAAATATGCTATGAATCACTATTACAAAGTGAATGCTTGGTACTGTCCGGAATGCGGAAAAGTCGAACTTTACGCAAAACTTCCCGAAACATCATAAACCTTTGCACAAGGTCAAGCCCTCCTGAATATTCTGTTAGCATAGAAACAAAATTATATTTTTGTTTTGGATTACAGATAGGAGGGCTTTTTATGAATTACGATTCACCAGATAATTTCGAACGTTGTCCCAATAATGATGCTGTTCCGGTGAAAGTCGACCGTGTGTTTGACAGCTGTTCAGACAGGGACTGTATTTCCAATGTTCCGGTTATTCTGAATAGTGGTGAACTGCCGAATTCCGTTCAGCTTGTTAAGTGTAAATGTGTCAGAGTGCAGGATGTTTGCATGAGATTAGAGCCTGTACCGTTCAACAGAGGGTTCTATAACATTGACCTGACATTTACTTTCAAGGTGGAACTGTTAGCGTATGAACAGGCTTGTGATACGCCGACTTTACTGGAAGGAACGGTTTATGCAAGTAAGAACTGCATTTTGTATGGTTCGGAGTCCAATACGCAGACTTTCTCCAGTGACGGCACAAGAGAGGGAAGAATTGATGCTTGCTGTGATGTTGTCAACCTTCCAACTTGCAATGTACAAGTGGTTTCGCCGTTGGCATTGGAGACGAAAATCGGGACAGTTTGCCGTCAATGTGGCAATGACCAGAGACCCAATGAGCAATTTTGTCCGACTGTTCGCACGGTGATTATGACATTGGGGTTGTTTTCCGTGATTGAATTGACAAGACCTGTCACCATGCTCGTACCAACATATGCTTATACCATTCCCGCAAAAGAATGCACCGCTGATACGGAAGCTCCCTGTGCTGTATTCGATAAAATGCGCTTCCCCACAGAAGAATTTTCGCCGGTTTCTCTCAATGATATGGATAATAATGGCAATCGTCCCAACTGCGGTTGTCAAGGGGATTATCCGCCCAGAAATTCATAAACAAAGGGCTGCTGTACCAATTGAATGGTACAGCAGTTTTTTTGCAAGTATCTGTATCAATTAGGATACAATTGCTTGAAGTGCTATTGACAAGGCGGATATTTCGTGATATAATAGGAAAAATGAAAAATTTTGTTTTCCGTCTTGACAGGATGGATTTTTCATGTTATACTAATAGTTGAGGGCATTGCAATGGCTTCACAGAATGGAGGTCTGTTATGGAATATCAACAGGCGAAGGAACGAGTACAGGAACTTTCTGAATTATTGGAACGCTATAATCATGAGTATTATGTATTGGATAATCCAAGCGTGGATGATTATACTTATGATACTCTCATGCATGAACTGATTGATTTGGAAAAGCAGTTTCCGGAATTGCTTTCTCCACAGTCCCCCACACAAAGGGTAGGGGGAAAGGCATCCAATGCATTTGAAAAGGTAAGCCATGAGGTACAAATGCAATCATTGCAGGATGTATTCGAGTTTGAACAGGTTGGCGAATTCGTGGCAAAATGTCGGGAAGAGTTCCCCAATGTGGCATTTAGTGTAGAACCAAAGATTGACGGGCTTTCCGTTTCGTTGGAGTATCATGGAGGAAAGCTGGTGATGGGTTCTACTCGTGGTGATGGTTTTGTCGGGGAGGATGTCACGGCTAACCTGAAAACAGTTCGTTCCATTCCATTGACATTGAAAGAAAACATTCCGCTTGTGGAAGCAAGGGGAGAAGTTTATATGCCAAGAGAACAGTTTTTTGAGCTGGTCAGACAACAGGAAGAAAATGACGAACAGATTTTCAAAAATCCGAGAAATGCTGCTGCTGGTTCGCTCCGTCAGAAATATTCAGAGGTAACGGCACAGCGGAAACTGGATATTTTTATTTTCAATTTACAGCGTTGTGAGGGAAAAGAATTCCAGACGCATGACGAAACATTGCAATTCCTTGAGAAAATGGGATTTCGTGTGATTCCCAACCGGAAAATTTGCCATACTACGGAAGAGATACTTTCAGCCATTCAGGCTATCGGCGATTCAAGAAATGATTTGCCGTATGACATTGATGGGGTTGTCATCAAGATGAATGACCTTTCTCAGCGTGATGCAATGGGTGCAACTTCCAAAACTCCAAAATGGGCGATTGCTTACAAGTTTCCACCAGAAGAGAAAGAAACCATCCTTCGGGAAATTGAGGTGAATGTCGGGAGGACTGGCGCATTGACTCCAGTCGCCATATTTGATACCATTCAATTAGCCGGAACAAGCGTTTCAAGGGCAGTTCTGCACAATCAGGACTTTATCACGGAAAAAGATATTCGCATTGGTGACAAAATTATTGTCAGAAAAGCAGGCGATATTATACCAGAAGTTTTGAGAAGTGCGGAACATGGAGAAAATTCCGTTCCGTATCATCTGCCGGAATGGTGTCCGGTTTGTGGAACAAAGGCTGTCAGGGATGAAGGAGAAGCGGTGCTGCGCTGTCCAAATATTTCCTGCCCTGCACAATTACATAAACAGTTGGTGCATTTTGC